>ERZ1673722.2895-NODE-2895-length-13259-cov-54.070055_pt1 | contig 13259 bp, 13 predicted proteins | sample MGYA00580222_ERZ1673722 | MGnify/ENA primary metagenome ERZ1673722 (study PRJEB41218, sample SAMN15661750) | gut metagenome | host: Homo sapiens | place: Canada: London | collected 2015-08-20/2019-03-30 | study: EMG produced TPA metagenomics assembly of...
AGCTGCGGAAACGCGGGGTCCGTTCAGGCTGTTGCGTTGAGATTGAAAATCAACCCATCTCCATACCCTCTATAAAAACCTGTACTTTTGCGACTGCGCCTAGCTGCGAGCGAGAAGCCTGTTCTAAACGCCCCTGCATTTGCGTACATCGCAAAGCCAAAAGAGGGGGCGAGAACATGGAACAGACGGCACGGCGCCAAGAGCAGCTGCCGGGCGCTTTTAACGGCGCTACCACCAACAGCCAGCACGGCCGCGTCCGCTGGTATCTGGTCCATACCCCCAATGGAAAAGAGCGCGAGACCTGCGAAAAGGTCCGCCGCATTATCCCGCACAACCTTATGCAGGACGCTTTTGTAATGCAAAAGGAGTTCTGGTTTAAGCGGGACGGTTCTTGGTCGCTCCAAACCAAACCTATGTACAAGGAATATTTCTTCGTCGCCACGCACGATGCCGCTGCGCTCGATAGGGCTTTGGCCCAGCTGAGCTTTGGCTGTCGCATCGCCGGCAGTAGGGAGCGGGCGTACATGCCCATGCCGGACGATGCGCAGGACTGGTACCGCAGCGTGCTCGACGACGACGGCGTGGTACGCAACAGCGTCGCGCGCATTGAAGACGGCGTGTTGCACATAGAACAGGGCCCCTTGGTGGGGCAAGAGGCCCGCGTTAAAAAGATCGATCGCCATAAACGCTGGTGCCTGGTAGACGTGGGCGAAGGCGACTCTGCATTCAGGGAGCTGCTACCGCTGGACGTTCCCAGCAAAACGTAAGGGAGACGTTGCACTAGCTATTCATTCGCATTTTTGAATTTACCGATTGGGGGGGGTCCTGGAGGACAGGGCCATATGTTTGATTTTGGCTGCTAAACAAGTAACAGAGAGCTGTGCATCTGTGGGGGACGCACTGGCTATTAAAGAGATTAAACCGAGCGGTACCCTTGGCTATCGCTTTGTTAAGAGGCTGTTTGATCTGGTGTTCAGTCTTTTGATGAGCGCACTGCTGCTTATCCCTATCGCTATTTTGTGCGCGCTTATTAGCCTTGAATCGCCCGGCAGCCCCATGTATACGCAAGAGCGCGTCGGCAAGGGCGGAAGGACTATCAAGATTTTTAAGCTTCGTAGCATGGTTGCCGATGCGGGTGATGTGCAGAAGTATTTAAGTCCGGAGCAGCTGCATCAGTGGGAAGTCGAACGCAAGGTCGACGATGACCCCCGCATTACCAAGATTGGTCAATTCATTCGTAAATGCTCCATCGACGAGATGCCTCAGTTTCTCAATGTACTGAACGGTGACCTTTCTGTCATTGGTCCTCGCCCCATCACAAGAGATGAGCTTGAACAGCATTTTTCGGATGAAGAAATGGCTGAGCTGCTCTCAGTTCGGCCTGGAATTACTGGCCTTTGTCAGGCAACAGACCGAAATGCGGCGACTTTTGAAAGCGGGTTGCGGCAAAAGATTGAACTTCGGTACGTTCAGAATCGGTGCTTTCGTATGGATTTCAATTGTTTCAGCAACACCTTCGGGGCAATGTTTGGTAAAGATAGGACGGGGCGATAGATGCAAGCATCCGATACATGTTCTTACAGCGTGTTGATGAGCATTTACAAAAAAGAAAATCCTGCTTTTTTAATTCAATCTCTCGATAGCATGTTGAATCAAACCGTTTTTCCGAGCGAGATTGTCATGGTTAAGGATGGTCTGCTTACACGTGAGCTTGAAGTGGTACTTGAAGAGTACGATTCCAAGTATCCTGGTTTATTTAATTTTGTTTCATATGATAAAAATCATGGCTTGGGTTACGCTTTGCGCAGAGGAATGCTCGCTTGCTCTAACGAAATTGTTGCGCGTATGGATACTGATGACGTGGCTCGTCCAGATCGTATGGAGAAACAGCTTGCCGCTATTGAGAACGGACTTGACATGGTCGGCAGTGACGTTATTGAATTTGTAACGTCCCCCGACAACCCTGTTGCGATTACGAATCTTCCAAAAGGCATCGATGCCATACGTTCTTATTCTAGGAGACGCAATCCCTTTCGTCATCCTCCTATGACGTTTAGAAAATCCAAGGTTGTCGAAGCTGGAAATTATAGTTCAGAATTTCTTTACTTTGAGGACTGGGATCTATTTAACAGGATGCTTGCCTGTGGTTGCCAAGCCGATAACTTAAGTGAGCCTCTTGTTGCGATGCGCGTTAGCGATGACTTCTATTCTCGTAGAGGTGGCTCGCGGTATCTTAAATATGCTAAGGCTTTCAAGCATGCACAACTTGAACGAGGCTATTTTACAAAACGTGACTATATCTGTTCTTATTTGCCGCATGCAATCGTCTGCCTGATGCCTAATTCCATTAGAGCATTGATATATCGAGTAATTCTCAGGAGGTCCTAGGTATATGGCTTCTGATGTTAATAAGCCTTTGGTTAGCATCATAGTCCCTATATATAATGTGGGCTCTTTCGTACTTCCTTGCGTGAATTCATTGCTTGCTCAGACATATTCGAATATCGAATTCATCATCGTTGATGATGGCTGTACAGATAATTCTATCGATATTGTTGAGGGCATCATTGGGGCAGACGTACGTTTTACGATTCTGCATAAGAAGAATGGTGGTCTTTCTTCCGCACGTAACTTTGGTACTCAACGGTGTCATGGGGATTACCTAATGTATGTGGATGGGGACGATTTGATTGATCCGCGGACCGTTGAACTGATGGTGGAAGCGGCTGATAATTATCGAGTGCCTCTCGTTGTTGGTTCTTTTGCGAAGACGCCCTTGCTTGACAGCTATAAGATGGGTCAGGATGCCGAGTTCGTTGTTGAATCTGGTGCTGAACGCTTAAGAAAGCTACTATTGTTCAGTGGTGAAAGTGGCTCTGCGTGTGGAAAGCTCTTTGAGCGGTCTCTAATCTCTAGTCTTGTCTTTCCTGAGGGACAGTTGTTTGAAGATATGGGCGTCATTGCCTCTATTTGTTCAAATACTAGTAGGGTAGCAGTATCTGAGGCGCCCTTTTACGCATATGTGACGCGGCCTGGATCCATTACTACCTTTAAGAAGCAAGGCCCCAAGCATGTAAAAGACATGAATGCAGCTATTGAGACCGTTCGTCAAGTCGTTGGTTGTGATTTTCAGGGCGAATTTGAGTGTTTTCAGACATACTGTACGCTCCGTGTCGCAATGAAGATTGATCCTGCTGCCTTTGATGACAAGGGAGAGGCGCAAGCTTATTTGAGACATGCTCAAAAGCTTGCTAAAAACGTTTCGAAGAGTTTATTTGCTTCTTTGAAATGGAGGATCCGTTGTTCTCTCTTTTCATTCTCACCCAAGGTTCATAACGTTTTCTATTCAATTTATGCAGCAATTTCTGGTAAAGCTGTCGGTTAATTCTCATAACTAAAGGGTTGTTATAGTGAGTTCTTCAATTAACAAATATCTGCATGATATTGATAAATACATTAACGAATATTTGTATGACATCTTATTTCAAGATGGATTTAATGGCGGCGTTAGTGTGTTTATCGGCGGTTTGACCGAAGGAATCTCAATAGATGCCCAGCGTTTTTCGAAACAGGTTTAGAGATGCCAATTTATTTTGCAGCCTTTGCTCTTCATCTTTTATTGCTTTATCTTTCTGCGCAGGTGGTAAATAAACGAGTTGGTTCGGTCCTTGCGGCTATCTCGGTTGTTCCTCTTTGTTTGGTGGCAGGTGCGCGTGACGTTTCTGTCGGTACTGATACTTCTGCATATCCTCTCAGGTGTTTTTACGCCTCGCAGTATTACTCGCCTTTGGGTGCAATGGGTGCGTGCTCAGACCAAGAACCGTTATTCGTACTTCTTTTTTGGATCTTGGGCAGGCTGACCGGTGATTTTAATGCCGTTCTCTTTCTTTGTGAGGCCATCGTTCTCCTTCCTTATATCTTAGTCGTTAGGAAGTTGTACCCCCGTGGGTATCCTGTTGTAGGGATATTTATCTGCTTTGTAATATTTGGCTACACAATAAATATTATCAGACAGTGTCTTGCAACAAGCATGCTGGTTTTGATGGTATATGAGCTCTTATGTGAAAAGCGCGTTTCTGCTTTTGTTTATCTGATGTTAGCGGTTGGCTTCCATAAGATGTCAGTTATGGGCCTTATCATTTGGATTATTTACATTTCATGTTATGAGCGCAAGCAGGAACGCTCTTTCAAGGCTGTTGCAATGCTCGTGTGTCTTGGAGTTATTGATTTTGCTGTCTGCATGATTTTAGTCGGTCCCGATGTGATGGAGTTCGTGTCACGATTTACGTCGTCATACAGCTTTCAAATTAAGCATGCTGGAATGGGTTCATTCAATACTACGATGCTAATTTACCTGCCATTTTGCTTAGTGATATGGGCATTGGGCCATAAAAACTCATCTTTGAGCGACGACTACAGATCGCTTAATTTCTACACGATTAACGGTATGGTTGCATCATTGTTTGCGCAATTTGCAACTATTAGTCCTGAATTAATTCGACTTAGTTTTCCTTTTCTCTTTATTTCAGGTTTCGTTTTCCCGTTTTTGTCAGAAAAACTCGGAAAAGAGCGTCTGCTAATTATTTCCCTTTGTGTTTTATTTTGCATCTTATATTTTTCTATCACGTTTGTATTTGGTGGTAGCTGCGATCTGTTTCCATATTCATCGGCGTTATTAGGGGTATTTTATGGATGATGAAACTCCTGTGATTAGTATTGTTGTTCCAGTCTACAACACTGAGCGTTATCTTCCTGCTTGCTTGGAGTCCATTGATGCTCAGGGAGTGGATTCCTTTGAAGTGATTCTTGTGGATGACGGTTCCACTGATGGATCTCCTTCGATTTGTGACGCGTACTGCGATGGGCATGATAGGGCATCTGTTATTCACAAGGATAATGAAGGTCTCCTTGCTGCGCGCCGGGATGGACTTCGTGAGGCGAGGGGGCTGTATGTCCTTTCACTCGATTCCGATGACGCTCTTATTGATGGTTGCATTCAAAAGGTTCTTGCTGCTATCGCTTCGACTAGTGCTGATATTATTTCTTTTAATTTCACTATGGACTTGAGGTCCCTTAAGCCATCGCTGAAGGTGAATTTAGCGCCCGGTATTCATTCTGGCTGTTCTTATGAATTGGTTAAAAGCGAATTGTGCGCCTGCGATTTTAACAGTGTTTGGAATAAGGTCGTTCGTAAAGATTTATTTCCCTGTTATGAGTGGTATACGGAACGTGCTGGGCTTATGCATGGTGAGGATCTTTGTCAGCTTCTTCCTATCTTTGATATGGCAAAAAACCTATTTCACATTGATGAACCCCTTTACTACTATCGCCAGCATGACACGAACAGTACAAAGTTGTTTCGAGATAAACAGATTGCTGATTGGAATTATGTAAGCGATGAATTGCTTCGATACGCGACTAGTTGGTCAGTATGTTCGCTTCAGAATGCAAATAGGGGCATCTGTCGTCACTATTGCGATCTTGACGAGATTCTTTGGGATTGTGAATTGGATGCTGAGTCGAAAAAGCATTTTGATAAGACTATTAAGAGCGAGTATCACAGGAGGGTTAGTAATTGTCCTGACTTAGTTCATGGTCTAGTTTTGTCAAACAACGGGATTATTTCTCATGCTGCCCGATGGGGTCTTGGATGTTACAAGCGTCTTCGTCGGATCTTCACGTGAGGCAGCTGATAAATGGCATTTTCAATGATCGTTTTTGCTATGTGCGAAATTGTGTCTGAATCAGTGGTTCAGATTGCCGATAAATCCCATTATGGTTTCGATGAAACGATCGCATGTGCAACTTTCATTATTAATGCTTGAGTTTATGGAGGCTGCTGATGACTAGCTTTTACGATCGCGTTGTCGGCATTATAAATTGAAATTTTGTTGGATTAAGGATAAATGCCTGTTTTTCGCTTTTGAAGATGGGAATGGTCTAGTGCTGCAAATAACAGATTTAATTAAAAATGCTATTTATGTCTTACTTTCCGGTGGATTTTATGATGCCGTACTCAGACTAACTCGCTTTTCTAGTGATAACCTCTGCGCATCAAAAGCAAGGTTGAATATGGTTTCTGAGCGACCGTTAAATATGTTCGAGCCTATTGAATTTCAAGAAGGAGCGACTTGCGATATTTCAGTTATTGTCCCCGTATATAACGTGGAAAACTACCTTAAGATATGTTTAGATTCGATATTGACACAAACATTTGACGGTAAGTTTGAGGTTGTTGTTGTCGATGATGGCTCTAAGGACAGGTCTGCTGAAATAGCTGATTCATACGGATTTCTGCCCAATGTTCGTGTAATTCACCAAGCAAATGGAGGTCTCTCTGCAGCTCGCAATACTGGCCTCAGGTCTTCTCGTGGCAAGTACGTCATGTTTGTGGATTCCGACGACATGATTGGACCGGCTTACCTTGAGGCTATGTACGGTCGCCTCATGGGAACTTCTGCAGATTACGTTACATCTACTTTTAGATATATGTCTGATAACGGTATAGTCTGCGAGGAGGAAATTGATAGGGCGAGTTGGATGGTGCCATGGGGCAGACTGTATCGTCGAGAAGTCTGGAGTGGAATTGGATTTCCTGTTGGCGCATGGTATGAAGATTTGATTCACCCGCTTTGGATTGATTCTCGCTTTAACGATGAGCCTTGCTATGATTTGAGCGGCTATTATTACCGAATTCGCCCTGGATCCATTATGCAGTCTACCCCTACTAATGTTAAGGGCCTTGATTCGTATTGGGTTCTCGATGAATTGATTTCTAATCGTTCGGAGCTTGGAATTTCTTACTCACAGAAAGACTACGATCGTATTTTCCCTTTGTTTGGGCCGCTTTTGCTTGGGAGAACCATCGCCTTGGACAATAGCGCGCGTAAAACCATGTTTGCTTGTTGCTGCGACACATTCAATTCAATTGATGAGTTTAGGACGAAGAGCACATCGTTAAACGGTAGATGGAGTGATATCGAGAGAGCTCTTCGTTCTTCGGATTATAACCGGTATCTTCTCGCTTCGCTTGCCCTTGCGGCGCAGGGGGTTTCTGGGTTAAGTCTTTCAGATGCAATTCATATTTGGGTGAACAGGAATAGATAAATAATGAAAATCGGAACGATTACTTTCCACGGCGCGATGAACTTCGGATCTGCGCTCCAGTCTTATGCGCTTCAAGTGGTTTTGGAAAACATGGGACATGAAGTGCAAATTATCGATTATCGTTCTCGGGATTATGAGCAGTATAAGCTGCTTCAGCCCCGACATCCAAAGGCAACGCTTCGAACATTGCGCTGTTTGAATAGGTATTTGTCAAGAAAGACTGCATTCGAAGGTTTTTCCAAAAAATATTTCGGCATGACGAAGAAGTCTTATCACTGGCAAAATGAAGAGGAGATGTGCGAGCTTGCGGATCAGTTTGATTGCTTTATTTGTGGTAGCGATCAAATTTGGAATCTCGATTGTACACAAGGTGTTGTTGGTCCCTATTTCCTTTCATTCGCTGGAGATAGACGTCGAGTCGCTTACGCTCCCAGTCTTGCGCACACTTTCTTTAGACCTGAGAATTTTGATGAACAGCTTGTATCCAAGTTGCTCTCAAGGTTTGATTTCCTGTCTGTTCGCGAGGAGGAGACGGTTCCGTTATTTCAGCCCCTTGTCGATGCGCCTATAGATGTTGTCTTAGATCCCACACTTTTGTTGGAGTCTGACGACTACGCAGATATGGCATCAAAAGATGTTTTGCAGGGTGAATATATATTTATGTATCTACTACGCGAGTGCCCCGAACTTATTGAGAGCACCGTCGCGATGGCGGAAGCAACGGGCATGAAGGTTGCTTACATATCTGATAAAAACCTAGATATCCCAAATTCAATTAACCTGTTTGGTGTTGGCCCTGAGGAGTTCGTTTCGCTTATTGCGCACGCAAGCCTTATTCTTACCAATTCCTTTCATGCGACCGTATTCTCGATTCTCTTTCATAAGCCCTTCCGCGTGTATGCAACAGATAAGTCTGGTGCGCGTATGCGCGACTTGCTGAGTAATATCGGGCTGTCTGACCGTTGCGTCGATGTTATGTGCGTCGACGATATTGCCCCTTGTGACTGGAGTGGCGTGGACTCTCGCCTGGATTTTCTGCGGGAGCATTCCTGGGCTTATCTTAGAAAGGCGCTTTCGTAATGGGGGAGACGCGTCGACTTATTAAGAACACTGGCATTATTGCGGTGGGAGGAATGGCAACCAAGCTTGTCTCGTTTCTTCTGCTGCCGCTCTATACCTCAGTTCTTTCCACTGGCGACTATGGTACCGTCGACTACATCAACACTATCGCCCTGTTCTGCGTTCCTGCTGTCTCCCTACTTATGGATGAAGCGCTGTTTCGGTTCCTCATCGACTGTCGCACCGATGGTGATCGGTCTAAGGCCGTGACCGCGTCTTGCGCTGTTCTTCTTGCTGGCTGCGCGTGCTTTGCGGTCTTGGCGATTCTGGTCTGGTTGCTATTTAGGCCAGAAAATCTTGGCTGGGTCGTGGGCCTTGTTGTCGCTGGCGCGCTTCTGCAGATGGCTTCTGCGGTCCTACGTGGTTTCGGGGATACCGTGGGTTACTCCGTCATGAATTTCGCTGCGAGCGCTCTTACCATCGTGCTAAACGTTCTGTTTATCGCTGTTCTGCGTTGGGGCGTTGTGGGCATGCTTTCCGCCACGGTTATTGCGCAGGGCGGTGTTGCCCTCGTGTTCATGGTCATGCGGAAGCTCTGGCGCTATATCGATCCGTCGGCTTTCTCCATTTCCTATGCTCGAGACCTCCTGCGGTATTCCTTTCCGCTCATTCCCAACAAGGTTTCCTGGACTATTAACAACCTGCTAGACAGGCTGATTATCATGAATACGCTCGGTGCTTCTGCCGCCGGCGTGTACGCCGTCTCTTACAAGTTCCCCGGTGTCATGGACCAGGTGTACGGCTTCTTCTATCAATCTTGGAAGGAGAGCTCGGCGCGTGCCCTCAACTCCGATGAGGACGAGTCGACTTTCTATAACTCTGTGTATCGTGCGCTAAGGCGTTTCATGATGAGCGTCGTTCTGCTTATGTCTGCGCTTATGCCCCTCGTGTACGGCATCCTGATTAAGGGTTCATTCGGTGAGGGCCTGCTTTATGTGCCGATATTGCTCCTGGCGACGTACTTCAGCAACATCTCCGGCTTTTACGGTGGCATCTTTACCGCACATAAGGAAACCGGAATTATGGGTACTACCACTGCGGTGTCTGCAGCCCTTTGCGCCGTTCTGTGTGTTGTGTTGATTCCGCACTTCGGTCTTTATGGTGCATCTGTTGCAACGCTCTTGGCGATGATCGTGGTTAATGAGTACCGCAGAATTAAGGTCGCTAAGTTTACGAAGCTTGTCGAAGACCGAGTTGAGCAGGTTTGGACTTTAGTTTCAATTGCCGGCGTGTTCGTTTTTTATTATCTGTCCGCCTACGGTGCGGGCATCTGGAGCGCTATCGCCTGCCTGGCAATTGCGCTGGTTTTTTCCGTTTACATGAATGCCGATATCCTGCGTAAGATTGTTTCGGCTCGTAAATAGGGGGATAACTGCATGTCTACCGTGAAAAGGGGCGAAGTTCCCACGCTGTTTGAGTCGCCATCGCATTGCTGCGGATGCGGGGCGTGTGCCGCTTGTTGCCCAAAAAGCGCCATCTCCATGTCTGAGGGTAAGGATGGGTTTGTTCTTCCCGCAATTGATAGCGATCTCTGTATCGGCTGCGGCGCGTGCACGAGGGCGTGCGGCCTCAACCGGGGGATAGGCTCTAATTCCGCTGGACCGTTCTTTGCCGCTGCCGGTAGGGACGATGTCTCGGAGTCCGCTTCCGGCGGAGTTTTCGGCGCCGTTGCGCGTGAGCATATTTCTTCTGGCGGGGTCGCATACGGTGCTGCCTATGAGCGCGAGGGGAATACTCTTCGAGTGTTGCATCGTCGTGCTGTGAGTGTTGTTGAGCTTCGCCCGCTTCTCAACTCAAAATATGTCCAGAGCGACGCCGGAGCTTGCTTTGCCGACGTGAAGGCGGACCTTCGTGATGGAAGGCGGGTCTTGTTCTGCGGAACGCCTTGCCAGGTCGCCGGCCTTAGGGGTTTCCTCGGGCACGATTATGAGGGCCTTACAACTATTGACCTGGTCTGTCACGGTGTCCCTTCCGGCCGCATGTTCGCTGACTGCGTTGAGGACTATGGCAAACAGCTTGGGTCTCCCGTGGTTGATTTCCGGTTTAGGTGCAAGCGTGAGGGGTGGGGTCACTCCCTTCTTCTTCTTCTTCTTCTTGAGGACGGAAGAGAGGTGACCATTCCTGCGGCGAAATCCCCCTACTACGACATGTTCTTGAACCTTAAGACGCTTCGCGATAGTTGCTATAGGTGTCCCTATGCGGGCCGATTCCGTGCTGGCGATCTTACCATCGGTGACTTTTGGGGTGTTGATGTCAACAGACCTGACGTTCTGGAAGATGCCGAGAAGTTTAATCAAATGAAGGGCGTTTCATGTCTGCTCGTGAATAATAATCACGGCAAAGAGTTTGTTGAATCTAGTGGCGCTTTGGACTTATATCCTGTTCAATTTGAGGATATCGCCAAAGGAAATGATCAGCTTCATCACCCGAGCGTCCTTCCTAAGGACAGGCATTTTTATATTGACGCTTTTGCTGAAGGTGGTTGGCGTGCCGTGGAGCGGACGTATAAAAAGCGAGATCGCGGAATTGTTTTTTATACAAAAACGCTTGTAAAAAGGTATCTCCTCAAACCATTTCGGAAAATTATTAAAACTTTTTTGAAAGGTCTTGCAGACTAGGTAAGGATCCACGCCTGGGCGGGCCCCGCGTTGGGCTCGTAGAGCCATACCGTGTTGCCCTCCGAGGTCCGCTGCCCCCGGTCGTCCAGCGCCAGCCCGGAGGCGGACGTGAATGAGTAGCGGCCTCCGCCCAGTGCCGAGACGCGCCACAGCTGCGAGGCGGAGCCGTCCGCCTCGGCCAGCACCGCCCGGTTGCCCGACTCGGTAAGCATCAGGCCGCCCGAGGAGACCCTGTAGAGGCCCGTCGCCCCGTCGCGCTCGAGGGAGAGGGCGCCAGCGCCCGAGGACAGCGAGCAGCCCGACGCGGAGGCCGCCACGGCCATCCGGGCGTCGAGGGAGGCCGCGACGCGGTAGGGGCCGTCCTCGATGACCTTCTCTAATGCTGCGTTTTTGTATTCAGCTTTCAGGTCGTACCTAGTGCTCCATTTGCTGTTCGATTCCTTGATGACGTTTGATGCCGCAGTAAGCTCAACCTTGGAGCCACCAGCCTTCCACTCCCTCAGATTCATCGCATAAGCAACAATCCCGTTCTGAATCCCCGAGATGCTCGGCGGGAAGGACTGGTTGTCGGCATCGATAGAAAAGCTCTCTTTCTTGGCATCCAAGTGCTGCTGAATGCGGTCGGCATACTTCTCTGCCCATTCATCGGCCTTGCCGTTTCGCACAAAGTAATTGTTGGAAAAGTCGGTCGAGCGGTAGACGTAGTCGTCCTTTTGGTAGTTTGCCGTGTGGTCGGAGTGGGCGATTGCCATGAGCTCGTCGGTCAGGCCAAAGTACAGATGGCGCTGGTCCAGGTCTCCGTACCAGTTGTCGCTGGTGTCGTCCCAGGTTAGGTCCATCTGGCACCATTTGCCGTTGATCTTTACGGCGTTCCACGTGTGGCCGTTGCCGGTGATGCGGCCGTTGGCGATGCCCGCTGCGTTAAGGAGCTTGGAGTAGATGCGCTGGTAGCTCTCGCAGGTGCCCTGGTGGCGCGTGAGGCCGCTTTCGGCCGAGCACCAGTTGAGGCTGTGGTCGTACTCCAGCTGGTCGAGCGTCCAGTCGTGGAGCCACAGCGCCATGTCGTATTCCGAGCCGTCTGTCTCTTGCCTGCACAGGTCCACGGCGTCGTTGACGATCTGCGTGACGCTTGGGCGGGCGGAGTCGTTTACGGTCACCTCCGCCGTGGTGCGCAGGTAGTAGATCCCCTTGTCGTTTTGGGGGTCGTTTCTGTCATTGTCCATAAAGTAGAAGTAGATGCGGTACGTGCCCGATGCCGTGAAGTCAAAGGTAAAGTCGTGGCCCGCGGTGCCCAGGCTGTGGTAGCTGGCCCATGCCGGGCGCGACGGGTCGCAGACGCTTTCCTGGCTGCCGCCGTCCCAATAGGTGGGCACGTCCATGCGCGCCTTGGCTTGGGACGAGCCGTTGGCTTGGGTTACGTGGAAGGTCGTCGCGGTACCCGCGGGGGCGTCGTTCCACGAGACGGTGAAGGTGACGCCGTTTTGGGTTGCCGTGGCGGAGTGGGCGTAGGTGGTTTGTGACGTGATGGAGATTGCCTCGGGCGTGGGGTTGGTGCGGGCTCGGAGGGATGGGGTGGGGGCTGTGGTGGCCGCGCCGGTTGCGGCGGCGGTGCCGGGGGTGGCGGTGTCTGTGGTGTTGGCGTCCGCGGGGTCGGTCTGGCTGGTGCCGGTAGATGTTGCGGTGCTGTCCTCTGCGGAATCTGCTGTCGCATTTGTGTTGGTGCCGTCTTCAGCCTTGTCTGTGCCGCTGCTCGTGGCGTCGGCTTGCGCCTGCTGCTCGGTGGTCTCTTGGGGCTGAATTGCCTCCGCGATGGCTGCCATAGGCATCGTCGCGCCGACCATGGACGTGCACGCGATCGCGCAGGACAGGTAGTAAAGGGGTCGTTTCATAGCGGAGCCTCTCGGTGAGCAGCCAATAGGGTCCGAAGGTAGCTCCAGGCCAGCACTCCGCACATATTTTATTGGGGATTATTTTACGGGAACCCCAGTCAACATCAGCGAACTTTCTGGGGGATGTTGGGGAGGAGGAGGGGGAGCAGGCCCGCTTTAGTCCCCGGCGGCGCTCGGGCTCGTGCTAGGTTGGCTATAAGCGATGCGGCAACTCCAACATTAGACCGTCTTGCGCTTCTTCGAATCTTGGCGCCGAGGCCTCCAAAGGTCAGTTTGTGTCCGCGCCAGTAGTTAAACTTTAAGCAAAGTGACGCGAATGGACTTGTCATAAGTCTCATTCAGTGACTGTATCAACGGTGGGGGAGGGTTCATTGTGGCTGCAGGTAGGGATAACGTGCGCGCAGCCGTTACATGGTTTCATCTTTAAAGAAAGGTGCTAAACCGGTATCAATCGTTCTGGTCGAAAGGAGATGTTAGCGCCGGGCGATTTTAGCCGCTAATAGTCAAACGATTTTGACCAATCCCG
>ERZ1673722.2907-NODE-2907-length-13212-cov-32.521927_pt1 | contig 13212 bp, 9 predicted proteins | sample MGYA00580222_ERZ1673722 | MGnify/ENA primary metagenome ERZ1673722 (study PRJEB41218, sample SAMN15661750) | gut metagenome | host: Homo sapiens | place: Canada: London | collected 2015-08-20/2019-03-30 | study: EMG produced TPA metagenomics assembly of...
GCTGCCGCACCTCGCTCGCCGTATCGGCACTTAGAATTATGCGGTATTGCCCTATTATAACATATTGCCGAACTCTTTGATACAAACGGAATAATCTTTATATAAATTTAATGCAGGCCTACCCTATCCGCGGCAGCCCCGGCACTTTTTTGCACGCTAGGCGGGGCATTGGTTGAAATCAGGCCGCAAATCGGTTATACTATTTTGTAATAATTGGATTGTTCTGCCCTGCGGGCGGTATTGCCATATAAAAAGGAGTGTTTTTACAATGTCCCATACCGTTATGGTGACCGGTGCCGATGGCTTTATCGGCAGCCATCTGGCCGAAGAGCTGGTAAAAAGCGGCGAGAAAGTGCGTGCTTTCTGCCTGTATAACTCGTTTGGTTCCCTGGGCTGGATCGATACCCTGCCCCCGGAGATCCGCAATGAAATGGATATCTTTATGGGCGATGTACGTGACCCCAACGGCGTGCGTACTGCCATGCGCGGGCAGGAGCGCGTGTTTCATCTGGCTGCCCTGATTGCCATTCCGTTCAGCTACCACAGCCCGGACAGCTATGTGGATACCAACATCAAGGGCACCCTGAACGTGCTGAACGCCGCCCGCGAGCTGGGCACCCAGCGCGTGATGGTTACTTCCACCAGCGAAGTGTACGGCACCGCCCAGTATGTGCCCATTGACGAGCACCACCCGTTCCAGGGCCAGAGCCCCTACTCTGCCACCAAGATCGGCGCGGACCGCCTGGCCGAAAGCTTTTACCGCAGCTTTGACCTGCCGGTTTCCATTGTGCGCCCCTTCAACACCTATGGCCCGCGCCAGAGCGGCCGCGCCATCATCCCCACCATCATCACCCAGCTGCTGGCCGGCCAGCAGGAGATCAAGCTGGGCAGCCTGACCCCCACCCGCGACTTTAACTATGTTAAGGATACCGCCCACGGCTTTATGGCCATTGCGGACTGCGATGCCGCCATTGGCCAGGAAATCAACATTGCCACCGGCGTGGAACATTCCATCGGCGATTTGGCCAATGAGCTGATTGCCCAGATCAACCCCAGCGCCAGGATCGTCTGCGAAGCCGAGCGCCTGCGCCCCGAAAAGAGCGAGGTCAACCGCCTGCTGGGCGATGCCACCAAGCTGCGCACCCTGACCGATTGGAAACCGCAGTATACCTTTGAACAGGGCCTTGCCGAAACCATTGAGTTCCTGCGCGGCAACCTGGACCAGTACAAGGTCGGCCAGTACATTCTGTAAGGGCGGTTGTAAGGAAGTTTTATGCCAATAAAATTACAAAAGCTGCCCGCCGCTGTGCGGTGGGGGCTGGCTGTGCTGTGCGCCGCCGTGTGCGGCGTGCTGTGGGCCTATTACTGGCGGGTGTTCTTTGGGCTGGATAACCGTGTGTCCCCCCTGGTGGTTACACTGGAGTGTGCGGCCTTTCTGGAAGTATGTCTGCTGGCCGGGTATTGTGTGCGGCGGTTTGCAAAAGGATTTGCGGCAAAAGGGGCCGTGTGCATCTTTTTGTGCGGGCTGCTGTTTGCATTTGCCAACCCGCCGCTGCAAACGCCGGACGAAGCCGACCATTACCTGCGCACCTATGCCATCTCCACCGGGCACTTTGATTTTGATGCTTCCCGCACCTACCCGGACGATGTGGCATACCTGCTGGAAGCGTTCCCCGGTGCATGGGTGAATGCGCATACCTCTGCCGGCGTGGGCACTGACCCCGATACCGGGGCGGAAAAAGCCTATAACACCGCGGGCTATGCCCTGAAGCAATACGGCAAGGAAGGCGCAGTGCAGAGCATGGCGGACAGCTTTGCCCTGTACCTGGCGCACGATGTGCGGGATTCTGTGCCGGACCCGGTCAGCGAGCCGGTCAGCTTTCTGGTCATTCCATTCCTGCCGGGCGCGGTTGGTATGGCGCTGGCACGCCTGCTGGGCTTTGGCGCGCTGGGCTGCCTGTATGGCGGGCGCATCGTCAACCTGCTGGCCTACACGCTGTTGTGCGCGTTGGCGCTGGCCAAAGCGGAGCGTTACCGCCCGGCCTTTGCGGCCATTATGCTGCTGCCGATGTCGCTTTTTATGGGGGCATCACTGAGCTATGATGCAACCCTGCTGGGCTGCTATTACCTGATGCTTGCCCTGCTGACCCGCAAGGAGTGGGACACCCAAACGGCGGGCATTTACACCGCCGCCTGCATCTTTGTCAATATCGCTAAACCGTACCTGAACCTTTTGTGGGTGCTGCCTATCTTTTTGGTGGCAAAGCGGGAATGGCACGCCAAGGGACGCCGCCCGCTGTGGGCGCTGGGCGGCTTTGGCGGTGCTATGGCCGTTACCCTGCTGACGGAATGGTACGGAACGGCGTTCCGCCATAACTATCCCATCATTGAGCGCCAGGGCGGCAGCACGGTAAACGGCGGTGAACAGCTGGCCTTTGTGCTGCGCAACCCTCTGCGGACCATTGCTGCGTTCTGGGGGACCCTGGGAGAGAATGATTTCTTTATTGGGCAGCTCGGCCTGTTCGGCTGGAAGGACCTGCCCATCAGCTTTTTGAACCTGACCGGCCCGCTGGTGCTGCTGTTGGCCGCCCTGCTGGCTGCTGCGCAGCCAAAACGCGCCAATGCGTTCCCCACCCGCCGCCGCGTGGGTGGGGCGGCGCTGCTGGCGCTGGTGTACGCCGCCGGTGCCATGGCAGCCATGTATATCACCTATACCCCGGTGGGCATGGTGCGCATTGTGGGGCTGCAGGCGCGGTATTTCCTCTGCGTCTGGCTGGCATTGCTGCCCGCCCTGGCCGTGCTGCTGCGCAAAACCATCCGCCCCGCCATCACGGAAGAAAAGGCCGAAGCGGCCATCATCCCGCTGTGTGCCTGCTATGCCGTTTTTGGCGCTGTGCTGCTCTTCCAGCATTACTTTGTGGGGCCGGTGTACGTCGTATACGCGTGAGCTGGCTTACGCGTATATGAGAGAATAGTTAAAAATAATGGCGGTGTGCCTGCGGCACGATCAAATCTGCGGTTTTTCGCGGCTTTTGCGTGATAGTCTTCGGGTATAGAATCAGCCTTTATATGCTACCTTGCCCCAATTTTCTGAGCCGCCCACCGGGCGGCAATCCACCGCTAATGATTCATTGCTAATTGCTAATTACTAATTTAATTCTGATTCCGGGAGGTGCTGTACCGTGCAGATTGTATTCGGCCTGCTGTTTTTGCTGTTCTTCTCCGCATGCTGTCTGTGCGTGGCGGCATGCACCCGGTTCGATGCCGCCCTGCTGCCGCTGCCCGCCTTGTGCGGGTCGGTCGTGGTGCTGTATCTGCTTTCCCTGCTGGGGCTTTTGCAGTTCGGCCATTTTATCATCATGGCGGTCTGGCTGGCCGGCGGGGTCTATTTTGGGGTGCGTGCCGGGTGGCGGGCTATCCGGCAGGCGCTGTTCAGCCCCGGCTTTTTGCTGTTTGTGGGCGGCAGCTGCTTTTTGTGGGTGCTGTTTGCTTTGCAGCAGCCCATGTTTACCCAGTGGGATGAATTTACCGCCTGGGGCCTTGCCCCCAAGATGGTGGCGGAGCGCGCTGCGCTGTATGTGGCGGATCCCATCAACCTGACGGCGAGCTTTACCTACCCGGCAACCAGCCTGGTTTCCTATCTCTTCCAGCGCGTACCGGGCCAGTTTTATGAATGGCAGTGCCTGGCCGGGCTGGATATTTTGTTCCTGGCCTGCATTGCCCCGGCGGCAGCCATGCCGCGCAAAAACTGGGCGGGTGCTGTGTTGGTGTTTGCTGCGGGCTTTCTTCTGCCGTTCTTTTTCAGCGTGGTTCCGGCGGGCACCCCATCCACCATGTACGCCAACGCCATGGCGGATACCCCCCTGGCGCTGCTGTTTGGCGGAACCCTGTGCCTGTATGCTGCGGCGGGCGGGCGCAAAACCGGCTTTTTTGCCTGTGCCATGCCACTTGCCGTGCTGACCATGACCAAAGATATCGGTTTTGCCTATGCCTTGATCGTTACGTTCCTGATCGGGCTGGATCAGCTGTTCGGTACGCCGCACCCGGATACAAAGCCTGCCCGCATTTTCGGCGTATCGCTGGCAAAATGCAGTATTCTGGCGGCGGTGGTGCTGGCGGTGTTTATCAGCTGGAACCGCTATACCGCCGCCGTGACCCCAACCGAAACCACTGGGGCCAGCGTGGGCAGCGCGGGCCTGAGCTATGGTGCTGTGCTGACCGGCGGCATCAAGCAGCTGCTGGGCATTGGGCGCGAAGAACGCTTTGCCCAGATCATGCAGAGCATGGGCCAGGCATTTTTGTACCGCCGCGTCTGTTTGGTGGGCGCGCCCATCATGGCTGTCAGCTGCATTCTGCTGCTGTTCACGGCGGCCTTTGTGGCAGCGCCTGCCGGTGCCGCACGCCGCCGCACCGTGGTTGGCTTTGTGGGCGGGGCGTTCTGCTTTGCCGCGCTGTATCTCTTCCACCTGATTTTGTACTTCTACAATTTCTCCGAGGCCGAAGGCTCCGCCTTGAAGGACTATGAGCGTTATATCGCGCCCTACCTGCAGGGGTGGATGCTGTACGGCTTCTGTGTGCTGGGCTTTGCGGTGGGGCAGGGCAGCGGCGCGGCGCAGCGGCTGGGCCGTGCGGCGCTGGGCCTGGCCGCTGCGGCAGTGCTGGGTATTTTTGCCTGGCGCGGTGTGCCCGCAGCCGGGTTCTGGACCAACGCCGACAGCCTGTACACCCTGCGCCGCGATGTAAAGAACCGCGCTGAAGCAATGAACACCGTGCTGGACTGGCCGGACCGCGTGCTGGTCATCAGCCAGGGCGATGATGCCACCCGCTGGTACTACTACAAGTATGAGCTGACCGCCAAGGTGGTCAACGGCTATGGCGGTACCTGGTGGGGCAACGATGATTATTCCAGCCGGTGGGACTCCGACTTTATGAACCTGGTGGAAAGCCTGAACTGGACCTTGTATGACTTTGAGGCGGTCTGCACCGCAGACTCTCTGACCGCCTATATGGAAGAAAAGCAGATCGACTACCTGCTGATCGACCGCGCGGACGACTATCTGGAGCGGGAGTTCAGCAGCCGGTTCGAAGGCGGGCTGAAAGCGAATATGCCCGCAACCCTCTACCGGTTTGAAGGCCGCAGCAAGCCTATCGCCTTTACCCCGGTGGCTGTGGCAGAAAGCGGGGTGGTACAATGAAAGATAAACGCCCAACCAAGCGTTTTGCCGCCCCCGCCCGTGCGGGCCGCCCGCTGCGCCCCCAGCAGCTGCTGATATTGGCATATGCCGCCGCTGTTATTGTGTGGCTGGTGTACGTGCTGGTGGGCAGCGCTGTGATGCTGAACCATAAAGCAGACGGCACTATGGTGACCCGCACCCTGACGGCGGATGACCTGGAATTTGAAAGCTTTGTCAATTATGATGACGATGAATGGCATACCGCGCCGGTGGATGAACCCGGCTGGTATCTTTCCACCGACAACGACCCGCACATCATCTGGCGGGGCGAAGCCTGGCTGGAAACGGTGGAGCTGGACGCCGTGCACTACCTGCCGTCCGGCAGCGTAGCATTGTATTACCTGCGCCCCGGCCAGACCGAGTACAGCGAGACCCAGAAAGTTTTTGCCCGCGTGAGCGGCGAAAACCAGTATACCTTTGACCTGGGCGGCCTTACCGTGACCGGGCTGCGCATTGACCCGGACAGTGTGGGCGGTGTGCCTACCCGGTTGGACGGCGTGGTGCTCAACCCGGTGCAGCCGTGGTACCTGCGCTTTGTGCCAAACGGCGGCCAATGGCTGCTGCTGTTGTTTGCCCCGGCTGTGGGGGCTGCATTTGCCTGCCTTGCCGTTGATGTTTTCCGCAAAAAGTAAAAAAGAGCCCTGTGGGGCGGTGCGCCCATGGCTTGGGGGCACACCCGCAGGGCTTTTATGTTGTATAAAATGGTGATTCTATGGAGCTACTTTGCATCTTTGCCGCGCTGGCGGTGCTGTTTTTGTTCTGCGCGTTCCTAACGCTCAAATGTAACCTGCATGCGGCGCTGGCCCCGCTGACCGCGCTGGGCATTGCCGTTGCCTGGCTGACGGCTGCGGGCATGGCAAACCTGCTGCTGCCCGGCACTGTGCTGCTGTGGGCGGTGTTTGCGGGCAGCGGCGTGTGGGCGCTGGTGCCCCACAAAGGCCAGCGCCCGGCCTACCGCCGCCTGGTTACACCGGGGGCGGTGCTGTTCTGGGGCATGGCGCTGGCATTTGCGGTGTACTTTTTCATCCGCCAGCCGCTGGCAACCAAGTATGATGAACTCAGCCTGTGGGCTACCGCCGTAAAGGTGACCAAGGCGGATAACCGCCTGTATGCCCTGGCTACCCTTGGAACCCCCTGGCCCCAGACCCAGAACCCCGGCCTGCCGCTGCTCTCCTACTTCTTCCAGTTTTTGGGCCATTATGCAGACTGGAAGATCTATGTGGCGTATGATGTGCTGGCCGCCGCCGTGTTTGCCGCGGTGCTGGGCGGGCTGAACTTCCGCCAGTACCGCATTGCGGTGCCGCTGGCAGCAATCTGCTGGTTTGCCCCCTGGTTTTTGACGGTGTATAACCATACGATCTATCTGGATACCACTTATATGACCGCCTATGGCGATGTGCCCGCGGGCCTTGCACTGGGCGGCGCTGTGGCGCTGTGGCTGGCGCTGCGCAAAACCGGCGGCCCCAAGTGGGCCGTACTGCCGGTACTGGCGCTGGCGGCCAACATCAAGGCCAACACCTTTGTGCTGTCCCTGGTGGCGGCGGGGCTGATGGCTGTGGATGCCTGGCTGTTTGCGGAGCACCCCTTCAAAAAGGGCCTTGCCCGCCGCACCGGCTTTGCCATTGCCTGCTTTGCCGCGCCCATGCTGATCTATTATTTCTGGAACATCCGCTATGTGGGCATTCTGGTTGCCAAAAGTGCCAGCGAGGGCGGCACCGGCGAAACCAGCGCCCCCTTGTCCGCTGTGGTCATCAACGGCATCAAGATTTTGCTGGGCCAGCCGGTGGAGGGCTTTTACGCCGAGCGCCAGAGCCAGTTCACCCAAGCCATGGCCGATATGGGCCACCAGTTCTGGACTTCGGATGGTCGGCTGAGCATGATCGGCCAGGGCCGCAATGTTGTGGTGCTGATTCTGCTGGTGTTCTTGGTGGCGGCCATCTGCGCCAGAGGCCACCAGCTCAAGCTGCGCATTGGCTGCATCGGGGTGCTATCCCTTGCATGCTTTGTGGGGTATAACCTCATGCTGGCGCTCAGCTATGGCTTTATTTTCAAGCCGGATCAGGCCGTGGGGCTGGTGGATTATAACCGCTATATCTATACCTACTATATCGGCTGGTTCTTTATGGCGCTGGCCTGCTGGAGCACCGCCCTGCAAACCGCGGATGGCGAACAGAAAGCCCCGGCCCGCCGCTGGATTGCCCTGGCGGGCCAGGCCGGTGTCCTGCTGATGGCCGCCGCCATGCTGGTGCGGGTGAACGGCATGATCCTGCCGCAGCTTTCGGTGCTGGGCTTCTCGGATGGCGAATTCGCCGACCGCAAGACCGCCCGCGCCGAAGCTGACTGGCTGTGCAGCGATTACCTGAACGAAAACGACCGCGTGTTTTTTGTCAGCCAGGGGGATAACGGCGAACATTGGTTCTCTGCCGTGTTTGATTTTTACCCCGTCCTGGTGGATTACTCCGGCGTGGGAGCCACGCAGGAGGGCGGCGGCGGAACCTTCGGCCTGCCGGAGCTGGAACCGCAGGAGGAGGGCGTGAAGCAGCGCTACTACCACCCCTACACCGCTGAACGCCTGGATGAAACCGTGCGTGCCAACGGCTGTACGGTGCTTTACCTGCAAAAGATCGACGATATCTTTGTGCAGAGCTATCAGAACCTGTTTAACGACCACCTGGCCGCTGCGCAGGCGGGGCAGACCCTGCTCTACCGCGTAACGGATGCCGGGTATGAGCCGGTCACAATGCAGATGAGCAAGGAGGCGGCCCAATGAAAGAGATGACATGGAAAAGCCGCCTGAACCGACTGTTTGCCCATCGCTTTGCCTTGCCGGTGCTGTGCTGGTGCACGGCGCTGGTGTTCTGGCTGGTGCAGGGTGCGGTGGCCTTTGCGGGGGACAGCTCCGCCAAGGCAAAAGGCACCCTGACTGAAACCTCGATCCCCATTGAAAGCTGGCAGCTGGCCGAGCTGACCTGGGGGGAGCTGGGGGAGAACAGCGCACCCCAGGGCCAGCTGATTACCACAGGCGGCGACCCGCAGATGATTTTGGAGGATGTATCCGGCCGCGTGGTGCGTACCGTGAGCTACAACGTGGAGTTTGACGGCGATTCCCGCGAAATGTGCCTGTATTACACCACAAAAACGGGGGAGCCCTACAGCCAGGATCGCCGCGTCTTCCCCAAAGTGCTGGCAGACGGCACCTATGTGTACACCCTGCCGCGCACCCAGATCGTGGCACTGCGGCTGGATCCCTGCAGCCCCGATGAAAACAAGACCGTGGGCCTGACCTTTACTCCGCAAAGCATTACCCTGAACGCCGCCAGCACCCTGCCCGGCGGGGCAGATTACTTTATCCCCACCTGGTACCAGCTGTTCGGCCTGATCGTGTACCCCGCCCTTGCCGCCGCCGCATTGGATTGGCTGTGGGCCGTGGGCAGACAGCTTGCCAAAAAGAAACAATAACCCGACAATAGCCTGATACAACAAAGCACCGTGCCGCAAGCAGGAGAACCCCCTGCATGGCGGCACGGTGTTTGTTGTTGGTATGGGTGAAATCAGCAAAAGGCATCCCCCAGCCGAGAGCGAATGTATTCCAGGAACGCGGCAGATGCTGGGGCATATTGCCATCGGGTGGTGCTGTCCTGGGCATTGTTCCCGGCCATGGTGGCCACCGGCACCGACAGGATCTTCACCAACCTGTTCTGGATGGGGGTGATGATCTGGAGGAAATGAAAAGCGGGCTAAGCAGCCAAAAAGGAATCACAATGTTGAGAATCTTGAATGACACAACAAAAAAGCACCGGACAAAAATTTGTCTGGTGCTTTTTGGTGCGCCCGCGGGAATTCGAATCCCGGACACCCTGATTAAAAGAGCCCACCGGGCAGAACACTCTAACTTTAGAAGTTTCGAGTTTTCGTTATTTTTGTGCAAAACATCGTGATTTTCCGCCCGGCAATTTCTGCACCCTTTGTCGTATTTTGCAAGTCAGAGTACCCATTGCAACCCTTGAAACCGTGCAAAAACAGTGCAGAAACCGTGCACTTACTCTGGGATAAATAAAAAATGATGATTTTTAATCCATGACTTGGTGGCGATTTGAGTGACCACAAAGGTAAATTTGATACACGGAAAGAAGAATGCCCACTCGTCTGAGGAGTTCTCAGGGGAGTGGGCATTTCTGTATAATGGCATTTTGTATATGTCACTTGCCACTTTTAGCATGGAGGTTGCCATTTGGGGAATGAAGTTTCCACTTTTTATATGGCAAGTTTCTGCGCTTTCCGCATTGCTTTTCACATTTTCCGTACAACTCCGTGGTGCTGTCCGCGGTCTCTGGCGGCTGCTTTTCTCCACAAAGCATGACCTTGGTAGAGAAAACGCCATTCTGATGGGTAAATGTGCTTGCACCGCCGGTCTTTTCTGCAATATGCTGGACAGACTGGATGCCGATCCCGTTTTCCTTTCGCTTGGACGAGCGGAAGAGCCCGCTTTTTTCGTTGACTTCACCGTCAAATGCGTTTTCCACTTCGACCAAAAGAAGCCGCTCGGCATGGACATACGCGGTGACCTCGATCTTGCGCCGGGCGGGTGCGGTGCGCAGGCTGGCTTCGAATGCGTTTTCCAGAAGATTAGACAGCACCAGACACAGATCGATCTCGTCCACAGGAAGCACCTGTGGTAAGTCGAGTTTGGCACAAAAGGGAACACCCTCACGCTTTGCAAGGGCACAATAATAGCCGACAACACTGTCCGCTGCACGGTTTTCGCAGAAATTCATATCCAGATCCGGGATCCGGGAGACCGTTTTTGCAAGGTAAGCCTTCAGGTTATCCAGATCTCCTGCCTCGGCCAGTGCGGAGATCTGATTCAGCTGGTGGCGCATATCGTGCCGCGCCTGCCGGGCTTCTTCAATGGCGGCTTTCAGGCTTTCATAGCGCTGCTGCTGCATGGAAAGAAACTGGTTTTCCTGCTGCAATCTTGCATTCTTGTTAAGGCTGTTTGCCATCAGCAGGAAAATTGTATTGAACAAGAACAGCAGGAACAAAAGTGCGATGCTCATAACGATGTAGACCTGCAAGACCCGCCCTATACGGAGCGTTATCTGGTAGCGCGGGGTTATAAAAAGATTCAGCAGGATGAACACCATCGGAAGTACCCAGAACACATACCACGTCTGCGCAAAATTGTCATCCTCCACCATTGCGCGCACTGCGTGGGTGGCGGGATAATAGGCTGCAGCAGCGGTCAGCCAGCAGATCACGTTATAAAAAATGCAGGCGCTAAAACAGAACCACGGCTTGTCCGGCGGCAGCTGCAGCCGGATCGTGATTGCCGTACCAACGGCGCGGGACAAGCTATTCAGGCACGCAAATACCGCGCAGACCGCCAGCGCGATGGTCCCGGATTTCCAGAGAGAGAGCCGCAGCGTTTTGAGATACAGGAAAATTGTCACAATCGTTATGAGCAGCAAGGGGAACGCGGTCGAGAGACCGAAATGATAGCAAAACAGCCCGCCGCCAAGGCAAAGCCCGAACAGCAGCGGCACCTCCCATACCGCAAGCTTTGCGGAAGACTGCTTCAGATAGGAACGCACCGGAAAATACGCGAGCAGCAGGCCGGGAAACACAACGGTAAGCTCCAGGATCGGGCGCAGAACATCCTTCAACCCACACGCCCCCTTTGCAGCAGAAATTCCATAAACGCCTGTCGTGCGGCTTTCAAAAGCTCCTGACTGACATAGACCTGGCTGCCGTCCGTCATACAGAAGGCGGCATCCTGAAAATCGGCAGCATTCTCCATATTGATGATCGTACCGCGGCCACAAACAAAAAAGCGCGGGTCCTTTTTGAGCGGCTCTGTGAACGCCTTGAAACTCTGGCGCATGGCAAGCGTTTTGCCGGCAGTGGTGCGGATATTGATGATGTGGGCGAAATGCTCGGCGGATATGATATCACGATAGCGCAAATGGATGTCGCTGCCATCCACCTTCACCGTCAAAACCGGCTCCGGGCGGGGGAGTTTTGCGAGCATTTCATCCAACAGACCGGACAACTCGGCCTCTGAAAAGGGCTTGACCAAATAATGAAATGCCCGTACCTGAAACCCCTCGAGTGCATGGTCTGTCGAGGTGGTGGTAAAAACCAGAAGACAGTCTGCGTCTGTTTTCCGAAGTTCCTTTGCCGCGTCCATGCCGCTTAAACCATCCATGTAAATATCCAAAAATGCGGCGGTAAAGCGCTGCGCTTCTTCTGCCACCAGAAAAGCTTCTCCGCTGTCAAATTCTAAAAGCTCTGCTTCTGTACCGCGCTGGCGCAGCTGCCGTGCCAAGCGCTCCTTCAGCAGCGTGCGCTCCGTACCAAGGTCATCGACGATCGCAAATCTCATGCTGTACCAAGAAGCTATTGCTATAGCTTCCAACCTCCTTTATAAACTCTTTCATCCTGATTATAGCACAGTTGCCCGGTTCTGTCGCAGCAGAAAACGGGATTTCGTGACGGAAACCGGGCTTTCGTGCCAAACAGCTTGAAACAGCCGTATCCGCCCGTATACTAGAGACAGAGAACCTCAACAACGGCAGAGGGAAGGAGGGTCGCTGTGTATCGAATCGCCGTGCTGACAAACAGCAGGGCGCAGGAAGCTTTTTGGGCAGAGCAGATCTTGCAGTTCTGCGCCGAGCATTGTTTATTTCCCCAAATGGACTGTTACCACGATCAGGAAAGCTTTTTTGAAGCCGCGCGCTGCGAGCCGCTGACAAATGCCGTGATCGCCCTGCCGGGGGTGGATGGATTGAATGCAGTAGAGCATCTGCACGCGCTTTGTCCCCAAACACGCGTTATCTGGTGCAGCGATCTGAATTTTTCGCTCCATGCCTTCCGGCTGCGTGCAGACTACTTTCTGCTGGAGCCAGTGACCGAAGCCGCTTTGCGGCAGGGTTTTTGCATCTGGCTGGATCAAAAAAATCCGGCAGAGCAGCGCCGACCTGACCGCAACGAACACAACAAGGAGAACGACTTATGAAAAAGAGAAAGATCATCCACTCTGCGTTGAGCTTGTCGCTGACCGCAGCATTGTGCCTTTCCATGGCCGCCTGCGGCGGTACGCAGACGCCCGCAGACAGTGTCGCCGCTTCTCAGCCCTCTGCACCGTCCGCCGTGGTGCAGCCCTCTGCTGCGGAGACGACCTCTGCGGCACTGCCTGTGAAGGCCTTGAACCCCAAGCAGGTGGAGGAAAACCCCTACATGGCTAAGAGCGATGCAAACATTCATCACGACGGCTACAACACAGATTCAACGGATGAGATCCTGCCGCTTGCGATCTATCCCGAGATCAACGTTTCCTATGAGACAACGAATGCAAATGCTTCTCCCGCTATCTATTTTGACAGCTACGGCCATGCCGTTGTGCCGCTGCTGGGCGGCATCGCCATCCGCGACCTGAACGCCGAAGAAACAAAAACGCTCGGCTATTTCTCGCCAAAGAAGCATGACGGCGGCGGTTACGTTATCCAGAGCTCCTATACCTTCATGGACGCGTCCAACCGCATCGTCTGCCCCACGAGCAACAACCATGTGCTGATGCTCCGTGCAACAGATGAAAACGGCAATGTGCTGCCCGAATTTGAGAAGGTGCTGGACATTGATATCAAGGCTACCGCCGAAGCCGCGCTTGGAAAAGAGCTGACGCAGAATCTTTTGTCCGTGGTCTTTGATTATGACGGAAACCTCTGGTTTGCAACGGGCGGCTTTCGCATTTATCCGCAGCGCCAGCAGCAGGGCGTCATCGGCTATATTGCCCGTTCTGCCATTGATGCGATCCTGAATGGCGAGCAGACAGACCTTTCAAAGGCTGTCTTTGTCTACGAGCTGACCCCCGGCGAGGGTGCCGAGAACGGCATCGCCGCCTCCAAGGACGGTGCAGTGATCCTCACCAACCAGAACTGCTATCTTCTGCGTGCAGAAGAAGGCGTAGACGTTGTGTGGT
>ERZ1673722.2909-NODE-2909-length-13200-cov-13.495626_pt1 | contig 13200 bp, 20 predicted proteins | sample MGYA00580222_ERZ1673722 | MGnify/ENA primary metagenome ERZ1673722 (study PRJEB41218, sample SAMN15661750) | gut metagenome | host: Homo sapiens | place: Canada: London | collected 2015-08-20/2019-03-30 | study: EMG produced TPA metagenomics assembly of...
TATTTTCACACCATTGCGGTGACTTTTGCCTTCTTATCCATATTATATCATGCTCACTTCTTTTTTGCAAGGACGGTCATGCCAAGATCCACGATGATTTTTCCAATCGTTTTGCTTTGCATTTGGGTTGACCTCCTATCCTTTATTGGTTCCTTATCGAATGAAATTTGTCATTTCCCACGGTTCTTCCGGGGGCAGAGGCACCAGCTTGCTGCCTACCTCTTTGCACTTGAGAAAATAAGCCATATTATGGCCCAGTGTTCGAAGAGTCGCAAGGCCCTCACGGTCCTGCATTACTTCCTGCGGTGTTGTTCCATGCACCATGTTCCAATAACGAGACGTAATAATAGGCATCTGCATCAGACCAAAATACTTGTTCAGCTGATCCCATGTAGCCGTCGTTCCGGCTCGTCTAGCCGACATAATCGCCGCTGCAGGTTTCAAATAGAATCGTCTGCCGCCTCCGTTCAAATCGGCATAAAAAGCACGGTCCAGAAAAGAAGTGATTGCACCGGCAGCTCCTGCCCAGTGGACCGGCGTTCCGAATACAAAGCCATCATAATCCTCTGCCAATGCCAAAAAATCGTTTACCGTATCCTCAAACACGCAGCGATTGCGGTCATTGCACTTGTAACAGGCGATACAGCCGGAAATCGGCTTATTTCCAATCCAGAACGTATCGGTATCAATCCCGTTCTGATTGAGTGCCTCCGACACCGCACACAGTGCTGTATAGGTGCAGCCTTCCCGGTGAGGGCTGCCATTTACAAGCAATACCTTCATGATTCATTCTCCTCCTTGGTGTGAGACAAGACCCAGTTTAAAACATTATCTTCCTCAAAAACCACATTGCCGCCGCCATGATAATTGCTGGTAACGCCCCGCTGAGCGAACCATTCGTCATTTGGTGTCTGGATCTGAAGAACATTGCTGATCTGCTCCTCGCTCCATCCAGCTTCCTCATAGGCATCATGGAGACTGTTGTAAGCACTCCATGCCCGCTGGGAACCATAATACTCATCATGTTCTGCCATAAAAATATAGACAGCCGTGCCATTTTCCGCAATGGGCGCATAGTCCCCATCCCACTGAGATGCTCCGTGGAGAAAAGTTAGCAAGGAAATATTCCGTCAGCTCAATGGCCTGCCGAGCCGACGTATCATGCCAATCCGTCAGCTGAGCAGGCACAACGATCATATCCTCCTGAAGCTGCGTCCAGCATAGGAGCCCATCCCAGTCCAGGTTCGAACCGGAAGATAATAGCTGTAATGGATCGTCCCCGTTTCGCCCTCCAGAATCTGTTCTGCAATAATCCCTGTTTTCATGGACGATTTTTCCTCGCCAGAGGAGATGGCACTGGCTGCATCAGTCTCCGGTTTTATTGTTTCCGATAGCTCAGAGGATACTGTTTCTTCCAGATGCACTTCAGCTGAAGGGAAAGCCGTACATCCGGTACTGTCTGAATTCCAGCCAAATCTGCCTTTATGTACTCCGCCATCTGGTGTGCGATTTCTCTGGTATTCCCATTGGAGACAGAGTAGTAAACAACCAGTATCCTGCTCATTGGGCTTTCCCCCTTTATACGATTCGCGTTTTGCCCATATTGGTGAGCATTTCCACTGTGGAAGGATCGTAATGGTCAAAGAACAGACTCTTTCCTTCATCCAGAGTGCGGATGGCCTCCATATCTGCTTCACTCAGGGAGAAGTCAAATACATCCAGGTTCTGTTCCATCCGCTCTTTGTGAGTGGATTTTGGGATCACGACTACATCGGACTGGATCAGAAACCGCAGGGCAGTCTGTGCAGCCGTTTTTCCGTACTTTTCGCCAATTTCAACTAGTACAGGGTTGGTAAAACAGTTTTTCTTCCCTTCGGCAAAGGGGCCCCATGCCTCGTGCTGCACACCGTACTTTTTCATGTATTCGTGCGCAGTTCGCTGTTGCTGAAACACATGGGTTTCCACCTGATTGACCATGGGTGCAATTTCTGCGAACTGACACAGATCGATCAGTCGGTCCGGGTAGAAGTTGGACACGCCAATAGCCCGCAGCTTTCCCTCTTTGTATGCTTCCTCCATGGCTCGGTATGCGCCGTAATAATCTCCAAAAGGCTGATGGATCAGCATCAGGTCAAGGTAGTCGGTTTTCAGCTTGTGCAGGGATTTGTCGATGGATGCCTTTGCCTTTTCATAACTGGCGTTGGACATCCAGATCTTGCTGGTGAGGAACAATTCCTCTCTGGGTACGCCACATTTCTGGATAGCATTGCCTACCGCTTCCTCGTTTCCGTAGGACTGAGCGGTATCAATCGCGCGATACCCCACTGAGATTGCATCCAGTACACAGCGCTCGCATTCTTCGTTCGAGACTTGGAAAACGCCGTATCCCAGTTTTGGCATTTTAACGTTGTTATTCAATAATACATATTCCATCATAGATAACTTCCTTTCTGTGGTTTCACAACACCTCTCCAGGCATTGCCTGGATAATCTTTTGTTTCTGATTTTATTGTAAAGGTTTCTGTAAGGTTACAGAAGTCTCGATTCGTTATAAAGTATTAACCTTTAGCTTTCCACTAATACGAAAACAAGGTACCTGTTAAAACAGATACCTTGCCTTGTAAAATCATTCTATTGATTAGACGAATATGCCCGTTTATGGCCGGGTGTAGCGCACCCATAACACATTCGGTACAACTGTCTGCACCTCTTTAAGATGAAATGCAGTCGGTGGCCAGGATGGCAGAAAATCAACTTGGGTAAAGGAACAGACACCGTTGCCGCCGTCGGCTACCGGGGCAATGACTAGACTCAACTCGTCCACCAAATTTTCAGCCAAAAACGATCCATTGACGATCCCGCCGCCCGCCAGCATCAGTTTGTTGATGCCAAACAGTCGATGCAGTTTCGCCAAAAGCAGAGTGCAGTTCAGTCGTTTCTCGCCGGCAAACAGATAGGAAACCCCTTGATTCTGTAAATAAGACAGGTATTCTGGAGCCACCTGCTCCGTCAGTGCCTCGATCACATGGGCGGCGGGGCGGCCCTTTTTTTCGATGGACAATCCGGAATAGGCCAGCTGACCCTGTGGGTCCACTGCAACAATGAAATTGCCCATGGCCTTGCCTGTCGGGTTTACCCAATCCGCTCGGGGCGGAGTGGACATCACAGTGGGTAGCTGCCCCACCTTTCCCTCGGCATATCCCCCCAGCATGGTAGTTGTGCCGTATAAGGTGGCCTGACATCCGTAAAAACTTCGCAGTTCCCCATAGGCTTTTATCGCCGGAACTGTTTCAGGCACACCGAAAAACGTACCGTCAATCTTTCCGTCCAGAGAAGTGAGCATATGGCACACAACAAAAGGGCGTTCCATCTTATTCCTCTCCATAGACATCTTTTGCCATCCGCAGAGCCGCCCACGCCTTGGGCCAGCCAGCATAGAAAGCAAGCTGGGTCAATGCCTCGCTCATCTCGGTGGCGGTTACACCGTTGGCCTTGGCCCGCTCAATATGATGAAGAAGGGATGTATCCAGAATTCCGCTGGCCATCAAGGCGGAGACGGTAATCAGGCTACGGTCACGGGGCGAGAGCTTATCCTCTCGCGACCAAACCTCTCCAAAGAGGACATCATCGTTTAATTCCGCAAATTTAGGGGCAAATTTGCTCATGGCATCTCTGCCTGCTGTTACTTTATCCATGATAATCCCATCCTTTCTATCGGATTTATTTTAATTTAGTATATTCTGCTTCATCTACCGGCTCCAGCCACTCGGCTTTGGAACCTGGAACGGAAATCGCTATATGGGCAAACCAACTGTCAGGAGCCGCCCCATGCCAGTGCTTTACCTCGGGCGGAATGTTAACCACATCTCCAGGGTTCAATTCCTGAGCGGATTTGCCCCACTCCTGATAATAACCCCGACCCGCCGTACAAAGAAGGATCTGACCGCCGTTATGGTGGATGTGCCAGTTGTTCCGGCAACTGGGCTCAAAGGTCACGTTGGAAACAGACACGCCCATATCACTCAGGGGGCACAGATAACTGGCCCCGCTGAAATACTGCCCGGCCACCGTGTTGGGACTGCCCTGCGGGAACAGATTGTGAAATTCCTTATTCATATCATTCGCCCCCTTATTTCAACTTGCCGCCATCGCTGAACGCATTGCCCACACGCTCACCCAGCACATGGTACCCATTGTTGGCTGGCTCAAAAGAGATGGGCTGGAATTTGCTCATATCCAGCTTCCCATCGCTGTCCAATACGCTTTCGTCAATGCTCACATTCACAATCTGACCGATGATGTTGCCGTCCTCGCTCACTTTCAGGAGTTTGCACTCCAGAGCTACCGGCAGCTCATCGATGAGGGGCGCATCCACCGATTCGCTCTTGGTGCAATGGAAGCCAGACTTCTCCATCTTTTTCGGCTCATTATTTGCGGACACCATGCCAACATAGTCCGCAGAAACCGCATGGGCAGCGTCAGCAAAACTGACGGTAAACGCTCCCTTTGCCTGGATATTCTTGGTGGTCTTATGATCAGCGCTCAGACACAGTACTACCTTGTCTGCATCGTACAGGCCGCCCCATGCGGCATTCATGGCATCAGGATTGCCGTTTTCATCATAGGTGCCGATCACAAGCACCGGCAGCGGATAAAACCAGGATTTTGTTCCAAAATTCTTACGCATTGCGAATCCCTCCTTATTTCTGCTCGTCTACAGGCGGAACCATTTCCGCATACTTCTTCAGCATTTCCGGTGTACTGGTGTAATATCGCTTCTGCTTGTCCAAAGCAGTGATTTTAGCCATTTCATCATCTGTCAACGCAAAGTCAAACAGGTTGAAATTGTCTTTGATATGGGCCGGGTTCTTGGAGCCAGGGATCACGATATTGCCGGCCTGAATGTGCCAGCGCAGGATGATCTGGGCATTGCTCTTGCCATACTTTTTGCCAAATTCCGTGAACAACGGTTCCTGGATCAGCGCCTTGTCTCCATGCCCCAGAGGATACCATGCCTGGATGACGATGCCTTCTTTATCCAGAAATGCCTTCAGTTCTTTCTCCTGCGAGTAGGGGTGCACCTCTGTTTGGAGCACGGCAGGCTTTACCTCGCAGATGTCCAGAATCTCCTGCACCTGCTCCGGGGTAAAGTTGGAAAGGCCAATGGCGCGCACCTTGCCCTCTTTGTAGGCTTTCTCCATAAGCCGGTAACCTGCGACATAGTTGCCTGCGGGCTGGTGGATCAGCAGCAGGTCAATGTAGTCGGTTCCCAGGCGCTGGAGCGTTTTTTCTACCGCATCTTCCTGCTCATAAAAACTGGGCCACAGTTTGGTTTCCAGAAAAATCTCATCTCTCGGAATCCCAGATTTCCTCATAGCCCGGCCAACGGCTTTTTCGTTCACATAGGCATTGGCCGTGTCAATCAGGCGGTATCCGCACTGAAGAGCGGAGAGGACGGATGTCTCCGCTTCATCCGGGGTAAGCAAAAAGGTGCCAATGCCTGCCATGGGCATTTTGATTCCGTTGTTCAAAGTTGCGTATTCCATAAATAAATCCTCCTAAAAAGTGATTGCTTATTTGTACCGATACAAACAGTGTTTACCAAAATTTGTGGCTGGCGGTTCAATACACCAATGCCGTAAAGGAAAAAGTGACCAACTTCCACCGTTTTTCATCCTGGGTGTACACTTCCGTCACCATAAAGTGGTGAGTGGTTTCCTTCCCGTCCAGCAGTAGGCTGTAATCGCAGTCAGTAAGCACCACTCCGGTATCTCCAAACAACTCAGCCTTCTGACTGTGGAAGGTAATATTCGTAGGTTGAAAGGCCCCACTGGTGTAAAATTCGATTTCCTTGTCCAGTTTGCAGGTGATGCCAATATGGACAAAGTTGCAGTCAGGATGAGCACAGGCTCGCATCCCCACTTCGTCGGCGTGTTCCATAGCTTCCCAAAACTGCCGAGATATATCAAGTAGCGTTTCGTTCATGAGCATACTCCTTCCGTTTATTTTAAAGGCGTTCCACCGAATACCGCAGACATATCCATATGATCCAGTGCGTCGTCCAGAGCGCGCACCTCACTGGGCGTCAAAAAAACAGATGCGGCCCCAGCATTTTCTTTCATGCGATCTTCCTTGCGAGTGCCAGGGATGGGTACAATCCACGGGTGCTTACACAACATCCAGGCCATGGAGATTTGGGCCGAGGTTGCTCCTTTTTCCGCAGCCATATCTGCGAGCAGTTTCAAAAGTGCGGCATTTTGGTCCACAGCTTTGTCAGTGAACTGGGGCATAGCAGCACGGTAGTCGGTGGCGGCATCAAAGCGCTGCCCCTTGTCATATTGCCCGGTGAGGAAACCATTGGCCATAGGGGAAAAAGCCACCAGGCCCACGTCCAATTCTTCCAAAATGGGGAATAACGGTTCATAATGCCGTGCCATCATAGAGTATCGGTTCTGTACCGCCGTCACCGGGCACACGGCATGAGCCCTCCGCAGGTAGTCTTCATTTGCCTCCGAGATGCCCCAGTGAGTAATTTTGCCTTCCTGGATCAGATCAGCCATCACCTCCGCCACAGTTTCCGGCTCTACGTTGGGGTCGATTCTGTGCTGGAAATACAGGTCAATGTGATCGGTTCCGAGCCGTTTCAAAGATCCTTCCACAGATTTGCGGATGGTCTCCGGGCGGGAATCCGCCACCAGAGGCAATGGAACCTTTCCGCTCTCCTGGTCAAACCGCAGGCCAAATTTCGTGGCGATTACCGTATGATTCTTTACATCTGCCAGTGCCTTGCCCACCAGCGTTTCATTTACATGGGGGGCGTCGGCGGTACCGTACACCTCAGCGGTATCAAAAAAAGTATAGCCCAAGTCAAAGGCGCGACGGATTAGACGGACAGCCTCTGCTTCCTCCGTAGGCGCACCGTAGGCATGAGAAAAGCCCATGCACCCCAGGCCTACAGCAGATACGTTCAAATCAGTGCCAAGTGTTCTCATCTGCATCATCTTTCTCTCCTTTGTGATTCTATTGTAATCCATTGCGAAAAAAACAGAAGTCTCCATTGGTTATGGAGTGATAAGTCAAAGGTTTTAGCTTCTTCGGATTCCGGTATATTTCCTTGAGATTTTCAGAAAAGAGCAGGCTCTCCCCGAAAGCGGAAGAACCTCCTGCTATACGGATAGTCATGAGGCAACCCGTGTTGTTAGTTATCATCTACATCTTCCGGCATAGTGAAATAGGCGATCAGAATATTGCTATCTGAGTTGGGACTGACTGTTTCCTGCTTCATGGTATTGGAAGAGGACTGTGTTGCATCCGAATCTGTTTCCGGGGGCTGGACTGTGGAAGATTCTGTACTTGAAACCTGGTCAGGCCCCGAAGTCTCGCTGCTGCAAGCGGAAAAGCTTAAAAGAAGTATTCCTGCAAGAAAAAAGGGAAAAATACGCTTCATAGGGGTCCTCCTTCCTGATTGTTATGACAGGCTCAGGCTATCCAGCCATTCCTGCATATCGCCCTCACTAACGCTGGAACGGAAACGCATTCCTTCCTGCCAGTCTCCGGTTCCGGCCAGTTCTGCCAGCAGTTGTCCGCTTTCACCCAAACCGGAGCTTGCCGAAGTGGCAAATGGAATCACTGTTTTGCCGGTAAAGTCATTCGCTTCCACAAACGTATCTACCGGCCATGCAGCAATTCCCCACCAGATGGGATAACCGATAAACACAGTATCATAGCTGTCCCAGTTCTCCACCGTGTCGCTCACCAGTTCCACATCCCGCAAAGACTCATCCGCATATTCCTGAGAAACCCGGCTGTCCTCATTGTTGTAGTTCAAATCTTCGTCCGTATAAGGATCAGCAGGTTCCAATTCAAACAGGTCGCCGCCGGTAATATCTGCAATGTAAGTAGCTGCCTGTTCGGTATTGCCAGTAGCAGAGAAGTAGACTACCAGTGTGTTACCAGCCTCCACTTCGGTTTCCCCCTGGAAAGCCGGTTCCTGACTGGCGGCGGTGGACGATGTGTCGCTTGCTTCACCGGATGCAGGGGGAACGGAAGATTCCGGCGTACTGGATTCATTTGTGGAAGATGTGGTGTTTCCACAAGCAGCGAGACTCAACGCCATTGCAAAGCACAAGAAAATTGCAGTCAGTTTTTTCATAATGAGCATTCCTTTCCTGTATTAATCGGGGCTCTTATTCATAGCATTCATGGAAAATTTCCAGAATCTCTTCATGGGTCATAGGCTTATAACTGCCCTGGGAAATACCACAGGAATCAGCGATTTCTTTTAGTTGCCCCTTTTGTGCGCCCAGCTCCTTGAGGGTAGTTGGCAAGCCAATCTCTTGAATGAAGCTGGAAAGGGCATCGATACCGGCCAGAGCCAACGCTTCATCGGATTTTCCATCCCGCTCAATTCCCCATACATTTTCGGCAAAACGGACAAACTTGCTTAAGCCTTCCTTATACACATGACGGTAATACACCGGATGGATCACCGCCAGACCACAGCCGTGCTTGCAGTTGGTATAAGCGCCCAGCTGGTGCTCCATGTTGTGACATTCAAAGTCGCACTTTTTTCCCATCTTGATGAGTCGGTTTTCCGCCATGGTGGAATCCCACATCAGATTGGACCGAGCCGTGTAATCCTCCGGGCTGTCCATGGCAACACGCAGATTTCGGATCACACTACGCATCAGTGCCTCCATGATGTCATCGGAAACATTGTCCTCATTGGGCTGGCTGAAATAGGTCTCCATGATGTGGCTGAGGATGTCAAAGCTACCAGATGCCATCTGTTTTTTGGGTACAGAAAAGGTATAGGTGGGGTCCATCAGAGCAAATCGGGGATTGAGAGCCGGATAATCCCGCCCTGTTTTTATCTTTCTCTCTTCATTGGTGATTACTGCGCCGCCGTTGCACTCGCTGCCAGTACCAGCCACAGTAACTACTACACCCAGAGGCAGCGGATCAAAGTCGATGACGCCGGGGTGAGCCCAGAAATCCTCCCAGATGTCCCCGTCATACCGGGCAGCCAGAGAGACAGCTTTGCAGCAGTCCATGGTGCTGCCTCCGCCTACGGCCAGAATCATATCCGCTTGATTGTCCCGTGCCAGCCTCGCACCCTCCTGCACTTTGTCGTAGGTGGGGTTGGACATAATGCCGGAGAACTCCACGATGGTCTTTCCAGCGCCTTTCAGAATGCCTGTGATTTCATCGTAGACACCATTGCGCTTGATGCTGCCGCCGCCATAGGCCAGCAGGATGGTCTGCGCATTTTTTGTCAGACAGGTCAGATATTCCTTCACACAGCCCTTGCCGAAATAGACCTTCGTGCTGTTTTGAAAAATAAAGTTGTTCATATCCATACTTCCTTTCTTAAAATTTCATGAATCATCGGTTACATTTGAGCTTTCCAAAAAGCAACAGCCTCATCAAGCCATCCTTCCGCCACAGTACTGGTTCCCAATCCGAATCCGTGGGGCAGTCCTGGATAATGATGAAACTCCGTTGGAATACCAAGGGTACTCATGGCGGTTAGGCGACGTTCCATGGTTCGCCAGTTTGCAATGCCATCGCTTTCTCCCACACAGGCGAAAGTTGGTGGATCGTTTTCCATATAATCACTGTGGCCCGTGTACTGCATAATTACTGCACTCGGCTGTAGAAGATCATCCCCTCCAAATGCCGCCGGGCCATAGGACCCAAGCCACGCTGCCATACGGGCTCCGGCTGAACCGCCCCAGAGAGAGTATCCTTCCGTATCAACTTCCAGTTCTTCTGCGTGTTCAAAGATAAAACTGATTGCCCTTGCCAAATCCTCACAGGCGGTTTGGGCTCCAGGACGATAGATGAGAGCAAAAGCATTATATCCTCGTTTGGAAATTTCCAGCGCATGAGGGCAACTGTCCTGCATAGCGCCCACATAGGCAAAACCGCCTCCCGCATTACATACAGCGAAATTGGCTCCGGGATCGCCTTTGAAGAAAAACAATCCCGTATCCTCTTTATCCGGATCTTCCGCTTTTTCTTCTTCTGTATAAATATCGTAGAAAACAGTTTCACCAGCGTTGGCTCGCTGCCACAGGGTATTGGCAATCTCTACGGTTTCATTTGGGTCGATGTTGTTGTGCCAAGTGAGTTGCAGTTCACCCAATGTATCGCCGCTCATATACCAATCATCCACTGGAAAAAGCAATCGTCCGTATCTTCCAAAAATGGGATCATCAATCACTTCTTGAATGGGGGTAGATACAGTAAATGGCTCTGTCATTTGATCCTTAGGCGCAAAGCCGGCTGATTCCTGCTGAAAATCTGCATCATCCAAAGATGCGGTGCTCTCTGCCGAGTGAGATTCACCGGAAGAAGTTGTCTCTGTTTGTCCAGGAACCGCACATCCTGCGAAGCACAGCAACAGACAAACCGTAGCTACCAGAATTCCTTGCACCTTTATTTTGTCACCTGCCTCTCTTCCTTTTCTGATTTCATTATAAAAAAAACGAGACTTCCACAGAAGTCTCGTTTCGTTATGTAGTATTTACCTTTTGGTTATCACTTGTCCCGTCCAGTTTCTTTTTGCACCGCCCTTAGAAACTGCTTGACTACAGGGGAAGGATCTGGTGAATGGAGCAGGCCATAGGGAATTGTGTAACTCCAATCCACGGGTAGGATTTTCAAAAGCGGATGGACGTACTGCCACTTGGGCACCGCCATCAACACACAATCGTTGTTTTCGCACTGGTTAAAGGCATTCACATCGTAAAAGTCAAAGTCCACAATTTGGATCTTCGGATGGTTTTTCCAAAGATCATCTCGTAGCAAATCTACATAGTGGCTCCATTCCCGACGCATCATCATGAATTTTTCGCCATACAGATCCTGAACGGTGAGCCTGTCTTTTCCCGCCAGCCGGTGATGAATGGACACCGCCGCGCAGATAGGTTCCTTTGAAATTTCCAACCCGGCACAGCGGCGCAGGTTCAACATTGTTTCATCAAAGATACCCGCTATTACATCAATGTTCTGTCCCAAATTGGCCAGAATCTCCCGGGCGTTCTCGGGTGTATTGTCGAATGGCACCAGTTGGAATTTAACTCCTGGACACTCCTCCTGCAGTTTTGGCCACAGATCCACCAAAACCTGAGCTGGTGTCATGGATGATGTACCGATACGGATGATGTCTTCGCTCTTTTTCATGACATTTTTTGCCCTGGTCACCGAATCTTTGCAATATTGGATGATGTATTTTGCGTCCTGTGCCAAAGATTTACCAGCCTCCGTCAGCTGAAGGCCACGATGGGTGCGCACAAAAAGCTGCAGATCCAGATTTTCCTCCAGCAGATTGATCTGTTTGATGACTGCCGGGGGGGAAATAAACAATTTCTCCGCAGCTTTGTTGAAGCTACCGCATTCCGCTACACACAGGAAGGTTTCCAATTGAGGGTTATACATGGGAAATATCACTCCTTCCTTTTCTGTTTTTTCTTAAATCAGCAGGCTTTTGCGCCTCCTTGGGAATCATCCAGGACCGGCTAAATCTCTGCACGCCTTCGATCCGCCCTTCTTCACAGAGCTTCTGAATCCAGCGTTCTGATATATTCCACCGCTCAGACGCTTCTTTTACCGACATAATATCCATTGTTTCCTCCACGGTTTTCTTATTCCGTTGAAACATCTATGATATTATTATATCCGGATAAACGAAGTCTTTCAACTTGTTTTTTGTGAACCTTTTATGTACCCAGCCAGAAACGGCTGGGTTTTTCTTTTGGTCAGTTAATGCGCCGGGGTTCCGTACCCATAGATTTCATAGTAACCAACCGGGTAACTGTTTTGACGGCAGCTATCGCCGGAGTTACCCTCGATAGTGTAGATGCGGCCATTCTCCACCTTCTCCACGATACCAACATGGTCGGAAGAACCATCCTGGCCGCCATCATCCCAATCGAAAAAGATAATGTCGCCAGGGCGCGGCTCATAGCTGTTGTCCTGCCACAGTCCGCGCTCCTGGAACTACGGCACACCCTGAGATGCACAGGCCGCAAACTTCGGAATGACACCAGCTTCAATATAGCCGCACTCGTTGGCACACCAGCTAACAAAGCAGGCGCACCACTCTACTCTGCTGTCAAAACCATACCAGCTCCAGTACGGCTCACCCCCGATGTTCCCTACCTGAGAGAGAGCCACGGTGACGATCTCGCCATCGCCTCCGCTGATGCCGTAGAGGACTTGTGACCACAGGGAGTTGTTTTCATCGGCCAGAAGCTCCGCCATCTGTTCCCGCTGATCCGCATTGAAGCCGAACTGATCGGCCATCTCCTCGGCAGTTTTGTGGCTGACAGTGATATAGAGGTAGTTCTGCGTTACCGTGGTTTCTGTTTCCACGATATTGCCATTTCCATCATCCGAAGTTTCAATCACCGTTTCGATTTTTGTGTCGGTGCTGGAGGAAATCTCGTTCATCTGCCAGAAGATGTCCTTGAGGAGCTGTTTCTTGGTATCATCCATTGTAGCGACTTCCTGGGCTACATCTGGGGCAGTGGTGGTCTTGACGGCATAAACAGCCAGAACTTCCTTCCACACCGCGCGGGAACCGGACATCTCCAGAACATCATAGCTGTGGGATGCCTTGATCTCCGAATTGTGGTGGCAGATACCGTCCGATGAAATTAAAATAGATTTCCACTTCCTGTGTAGTTTCAACACTGCCTTTCCGGTCACGTTCATGGAGAACAACAAATTCAATCATCCATCTGGGGCTGTCCTTAAAGCGTTCCACAGCAAGAATGTTATGTCCTTTCAGCTCCCTTGCTAAAATATCTTTCATAGGCGGCTCCTTTCATCGCTCCTGGTCTCTCTGACGTTTACGCTGCCATTGTTCCAATAGCTTGATAATGGTCTCCTGCATCCTGGCTGGTGTGTAGCTTCTGGGAAAATACTTCCGCAGAGTGTCCGAAGTAAAAGTAACCCTGTCCAGCAGTTCGGGAATCAGTTCTGTCAGTCGAATAAATCTTTGAACCTGATTTCTACTTGACCCCGCCTGTTGTGCCAAAATTTCGTCAGCCCGCAACTTCGTCCCAACTTGGGACGAAGTTAAATCCACTCGCTCTCCCTGATGCAAGCACGATAGTCGCTTTCCTCCTCGCCATGACAAAAAGCACCCAGTTATTTGTTACTGAGTGCCTGCATTAGAATCGTATTTAATTG
>ERZ1673722.2922-NODE-2922-length-13135-cov-6.264526_pt1 | contig 13135 bp, 7 predicted proteins | sample MGYA00580222_ERZ1673722 | MGnify/ENA primary metagenome ERZ1673722 (study PRJEB41218, sample SAMN15661750) | gut metagenome | host: Homo sapiens | place: Canada: London | collected 2015-08-20/2019-03-30 | study: EMG produced TPA metagenomics assembly of...
ACCCTTATATAAGTGCGTCCAAAAATCCACTTTATTTTTCACTCTTTTTCCTCCTCCGTTATGGCAGAAACGCCAATGGTAATCTCTTCCAGAACATCCAGCAATACCCTTACGGTATCAAGGGAAGTAAACATAGTAACATGATTCTGCGATGCAGCGCTCCGGATTGCTGCGCCGTCTTCATAGTGAATGCCGGAGAGAATGGCACGGGTATTAATCACATAGCTGACATATCCGGCGCTTATGGCATCCAGGATTTCCCGGCTGCCCTCCGACGGCTTTCTCAGAACTTTTGTACGGATTCCATGGTGTTTCAGAGTCTCGGCTGTTGATGAAGTTGCTTCTATATTAAATCCCATATCATAGAACCGACGAATCAGAGGAACGGCTTCTTCCTTGTCCTCGTCTGCAAGGGTCACAATCACTGTTCCATAATTCTGTACCCGGATACCAGAAGCGATCATGGCCTTGTACATTGCCCGGTGAAGCTTTTTATCATATCCAATAGCCTCTCCCGTAGACTTCATTTCCGGTGAAAGATAAGCATCCATACCCTGTAATTTTGAGAAGGAAAATGCAGGAACCTTCACATACCATCGTGTCTTTTCCTGCGGATACATACAGGTAATGCCCTGCTTCTCCAGGTTTTCTCCAAGGATAACCTTTGTTGCCATATCGGCCAGGGGATAGCCTGTGGCTTTTGACAGAAAGGGAACGGTCCGGGAAGAACGGGGATTGACCTCAATAATATACACCTGTTCTTTCTTATCCACAATAAACTGGATATTATAAAGCCCCACAATCCCAATTCCAAGGCCCAGCTTTCTGGTATACTCTAAAATCGTCTCCTTAACCTTTTCCGAGATGCTGAAAGCCGGATACACGCTGATGGAATCTCCGGAATGGACGCCAGTCCGTTCTACCAGTTCCATAATCCCAGGTACAAATATCTCCCTGCCGTCACAGATGGCGTCAACCTCCACTTCCTTGCCGCAGATGTATTTGTCCACCAGCACTGGCTTGTCCTTATCAATCTCCACTGCCGTTTTCAGATAATGGCGCATCTGCTCCTCTTTGGCCACGATCTGCATGGCTCTGCCGCCCAGTACAAAGCTGGGGCGCACTAAAACGGGATAGCCGATTGCCTCTGCCGCCTGCACGCCCTCTTCCAGATCGGTTACCGCCTGCCCTTTGGGCTGGGGGATTTTCAGTTCCAATAACAGTTTTTCAAAGGCATCTCTGTTTTCCGCTTTCTCAATGGCGGCGCAGCCTGTGCCAATCAATGTTACTCCCCGCTCTTCCAGCGGCTTTGCCAGATTGATGGCCGTCTGCCCGCCCAGGGAAGCAATGACTCCGTCCGGCTGTTCCATCTGGATCACATTCATGACATCTTCCACGCACAGGGGCTCAAAATACAGCTTATCGGATGTAGTGTAATCGGTGGATACGGTTTCCGGATTGTTGTTGATAATAATTGCCTCGTATCCAGCCTCCTTGATCGTCTTTACCGCATGAACCGTTGAATAGTCGAACTCCACTCCCTGCCCAATTCGGATCGGGCCGGAGCCCAGCACCACAATCTTTTTCCTGTTTTCAATTACCGATTCATTTTCCTCTTCATAGGTAGAGTAAAAATAGGGAACATAGCTTTCAAATTCTGATGCACAGGTATCGATCATTTTATAAACAGGGAAGATCCCCTGCTTTTTCCTCATTTCATAAACCTGGCTTTCAGTCATATTCCACAGCCATCCGACTGCCCTGTCAGAAAAACCGTTTTTCTTCGCCTGGTATAGTAATTCCCTGTCTCCGATGCCTGTCTTCAGCTCCTGTTCCATATCGATAATATGTTTCATCTTAGAAAGGAACCATGGATCAATCCCTGTCTGTTTATAGATGGCAGAAATCGGCTCACCCAGCCGCAGCAGGCGGGCAATGGCAAAGATCCTGTCATCGGTACCGATCCGGATATAATCCATCAGGGCATTCCTGTCTTCCTTTTCAAACTTTTCCATATACAGATGGAAGACCCCCGTTTCCAGAGAACGAACAGCTTTTAAAAGACTCTCCTCAAAGGTTCTTCCCACGCTCATGACCTCTCCGGTCGCTTTCATCTGTGTCCCCAGTTTCTGATTGGCATCTGTAAATTTGTCAAAAGGGAAACGGGGCATTTTGGTAACCACATAATCCAGCGCCGGTTCAAAAGAAGCGGGTGTATTGACCAGCATAATCTCATCCAGTGTCATGCCTACGCTGATCTTTGCCGACACTCTTGCAATGGGATAACCGCTTGCCTTGGATGCCAGGGCAGACGAACGGGATACCCGGGGATTTACTTCGATCAGGTAATACTGGAACGAATTGGGATCCAGCGCAAACTGCACGTTGCAGCCGCCCTCAATTTTCAATGCCCGGATAATTTTCAGAGCGCTGTCCCGCAGCATCTGGTATTCCTTATTAGTTAACGTCTGGGAAGGACAAGCCACAATGGAATCTCCCGTATGGATTCCTACCGGATCCAGATTTTCCATATTGCATACCGTAATGGCTGTATCATTGGCGTCCCGGATCACCTCGTATTCAATTTCTTTAAATCCTTTTACACTTTTTTCAATTAACACCTGATGAACCGGAGACAGAGCAAGGGCATTCTTTATCATCGCCAGAAACTCGGTTTCATCTTCTGCAAAACCGCCTCCGGTTCCCCCAAGAGTGAAAGCCGGACGGATGACCACCGGATATCCGTTCTGGCCGGCCGCTTTTACCGCCTCCTCCACTGTGTTGGCTACCAGGGAAGGAAGCACCGGCTCTCCCAGTCTTTCACACAGTTCCTTAAAAAGCTCTCTGTCTTCCGCCGTCTCAATGCTCCTGCTGCTGGTTCCCAGAAGCTCTGTCCGGCACTCCTTTAAAATGCCCTTTTTTTCCAGCTGCATAGCCAGATTCAGCCCGGTCTGGCCGCCAATTCCAGGAACAATGGCATCCGGCCGCTCATGGCGGACAATCTTGGCCACATATTCCAGAGTCAGCGGCTCCATGTATACCTTATCCGCAATAGAAGTATCGGTCATAATCGTTGCCGGATTAGAATTGCACAGCACTACCTCATAGCCCTCTTCCTTCAGTGCAAGGCATGCCTGGGTACCTGCGTAGTCAAATTCCGCTGCCTGGCCAATCACGATCGGACCGGAGCCAATGACAAGAATTTTTTTCAGATCAGTTCGTTTTGCCATGCTTTGTTTCCTCCATCCTGTCTATAAACTGGTCAAACAGATAACCGCTGTCCTGGGGGCCGGGAGCGCTTTCCGGGTGGTACTGCACGCTGAATACCCGATCCTCCCTGCAGGCAGCACCCTCAATGGTCTGATCCAGCAAATTGAAATGCGTTGCCTCCAACCCGGTTCCGGAAAGGCTTTCTGCATCCACAGCATAGGAATGATTCTGGGAGGTAATCTCAATCTTTCCTGTTTCCAGATTTTTTACCGGATGGTTGCCGCCTCTATGGCCAAATCTCAGTTTATAGGTTCTGGCTCCATAAGCGAGAGAAATGATCTGATGCCCCAGACAGATTCCAAACATCGGATATTTTCCCCGCAGCTTTTTTACCAGTTCTATCACTGGCCGGGCGTCTGCCGGATCTCCCGGTCCATTGGACAGAAAAATTCCATCTGGCTTTATGCCTTCTATTTCTTCCGCAGAAGTATTCCAGGGAAACACCGTCACACTGCAGCCTCTGCGGTTGAAACACCGCACAATGTTCTGTTTCATTCCGCAGTCGATAGCTGCCACATGATAAGTTCCCCCGGAAACTTCATACTTCTGTACGGTTTTCCGGCTCACCCGCTCCACTGCGTCTGTGGGTATTTTATAAGCAGCCAGTTTTAAAAGTCCCTCCTGCAGGGAAGTGTCTGCATCGGTAAGCAGCGCCTTTCTGCTTCCCAGATTCCGGATGGAGCGGACCAGCTTTCTCGTATCAATTCCGGAAATTCCTGGAATTCCAAACTTCTCCATCATCTCCGATAAAGTACACACACTGCGGAAATTTGATGGCTGGTCATTATAGTTCCGGACAGCCAGCCCTCCAATGGTCGGAGTTTCCGTTTCAAAATCCCCTTCTGTAATCCCGTAATTACCGATCAGAGGATAGGCCATTACCACCGTCTGGTAGGTATAAGATGGATCTGAAATAATTTCCTGATATCCTACAGGAGAAGTATTGAATACAATTTCCGTAATCCGCTCTCCGTCAGAGCCAAATCCATATCCGTAATATTCGCTTCCGTCTTCCAAAATCAGTTTTCTGTCAAATTTTTTCATGGTCTAGCTCCTCTTTCCCTGAACCTGTTCAGACAGTTTTCTCTCAAAACGGTCTTTCCTGAGATCCGTCGGTATTTTCGTAGGATATTCTCCCTGAAAACAGGCTGCGCAATAGTCCCTGCATCCGATGAGCCTTTCCAGCAGTTCCACCTCCAGATATCCCAGAGAATCCACACCGATTATCTCTGCAATCTCCTCCGTGCTGTGATGGCAGGCGATCAGATTCTCTTCGGAATCAATGTCCGTTCCATAGTAACATGGATGCAGAAATGGCGGTGCGGAAATTCTCATATGAATTTCTCTTGCTCCTGCCTCCCGCAAAAGCTTCACAATCCGTTTGCTGGTGGTACCCCGGACAATGGAATCGTCAATCAATATCACCCGCTTTCCTTCAATGACGCTCTTTACAGGTGAAAGTTTGATCCGGACCTGATCCAGGCGTTCCCTCTGTCCCGGAGAAATAAAGGTTCTTCCGATATATTTGTTTTTGATCAGCCCGATCCCATAGGGAATGCCGGCTTTCTCCGCAAATCCCAGAGCCGCATCCAGTCCGCTGTCAGGAACTCCGATTACGATGTCTGCTTCTGCCGGATAGCGCTCTGCCAGCAGTTCCCCCGCTTTTCTTCTGGATTCATGAACCGACACGCCGTCAATAACCGAATCTGGTCTGGAAAAATAGATATATTCAAAAATGCAGGTCTTTTTCTTCTGCGTTCCGCAGTGCTCTCTTCTGGATTCCACTCCATCTTGATGAAAGACCAAAATTTCTCCCGGCAGGATATCTCTGACAAAGTCTGCCCCTACCGCCGCCAGCGCGCAACTTTCTGAGGCCACCACATAGGTTCCGTCCGACATGGTTCCATAGCACAGCGGCCGAAAACCATAGGGATCCCTGGCAGCAATCAGTTTTGTGGAAGACATCAGCACCAGAGAATAGGCTCCTTCCAGATATTCCATTGCATTGCTGACCGCATCTTCGATGCTGGGCGTTTTCATTCTTTCCCTGGTGATAATGTATGCAATGGTTTCCGTATCGCTGGTCGTATGGAAAATAGCCCCAGACAATTCCAGCTTGTCCCGAAGCTCCAGCGCATTGCTTAAGTTGCCGTTATGAGCCAGCGCCATCTTTCCCTTCTGGTGGTTCACTTCAATGGGCTGACAGTTCTTCCTGGTATTGCCTCCGGTGGTTCCGTATCTTACATGACCTACTGCCATGGTTCCCTCCGGAAAATGAGATAATACCTCTTTGGAAAACACTTCGCTTATCAGCCCCAGATCTTTATAGGAAGAAAATACGCCGTCGTCATTCACCACGATGCCGCAGCTTTCCTGTCCCCGGTGCTGCAGAGCATAGAGCCCATAATAAACCAGCTCTGCCATAGGTTCTGTCTTTTTTCCCATTACGCCAAATACTCCGCATTCTTCATGAAGTCCCATTCTGTTGCTCCTCCTGTCCCTGTATTCTTACTCTACGGTCACAGATTTTGCCAGATTTCTCGGCTTGTCAATATCGCAGCCCCGGTTCAATGCAATATAATAAGCAAACAGCTGCAGCGGAATCACTCCAAGCACCGGCTGCAGAAGGGGATGCACAGCTGGTATTACAAAGACCTCTGCCGCCTGGCTGTTTACCAGTCCTTCCGTTTTCTCTGTAGCCACTGCCAGAACCTCTGCCCCCCTGGATGTTACTTCCACAATGTTAGACAGCATTTTTTCTGCCAGCGGTTCATAAGAGGCCAGCGCGACTACCAGTGTTCCAGGCTCAATCAGGGAAATAGTTCCATGCTTTAATTCTCCTGCCGCATAGGACTCGGAGTGGATATAGGAAATTTCCTTCAGCTTCAAAGATCCTTCCAGTCCCAGTGCATAATCAAGATTTCGGCCAATATAAAAGACGCTGTTGTGATTAAAATATCTGGAAGCTGCCTTCTGATAAAGATCCAGATTTCCCAAAACCTTTTTTATCTTTTCCGGAAGCTGTTCAAGACCGCCGACAAGTTTCCGGTACTCTCTCTCCTGGATCCTGTTTAACTGTCTGGCCATCCAGAGCCCCAGCATCAGCAGGAGGACCATCTGGGTTGTATAAGCCTTCGTAGTTGCTACGGCAATTTCCGGTCCTGCCCAGGTATACAAAACATAGTCGGATTCTCTTGCAATGGAACTCCCCATCACATTGACAATAGACAGAACTCTGGAACCTTTCCGCTTCGCTTCCCGCAGCGCCGCCATGGAATCCAGAGTTTCTCCTGATTGACTGATGACAATCACAAGAGAGGATTCTCCCAGCACCGGTTCACTGTACCGAAATTCGGAAGCAAGACAGGCCTCTGCCGGAATATGCAAAAGTTTTTCCAGAACATATTTTCCCACTACTCCCACATGATATGCAGAGCCGCAGGCAACCAGATAAATCCTGGAAATTCCTCTCATAAAATCTGCATCCTCTGCCAATTCTTCCAGAACAATTTCCCCATTCGCCAGCCTGGGCGAAATGGTCTTCCAGACTGCCTCCGGCTGCTCCATGATCTCTTTCAGCATGAAATGAGCATATCCGCCTTTTTCTGCCGCAGAAATATCCCACGCAATCAGCTGCTTCTCTTTTTCCAGAAGGCATCCGTCCCGGTCGAAGATCTGTACCTGATCCGGGGTCATCACCGCCACTTCATCATCTTCCATATAGGTAACGGTTTTGGTATGGGCGAGAAGAGCCGTAACATCCGAAGCAATATAATTCCCATCAGTTCCATAGCCAATAAGTAAAGGAGCGTCCTTTTTGGCAGCAATCATCTGCCCCGGAAAATCTGAACAGAGAATTCCCATGGCATACGCGCCTTTAATACGGTTTAATACAGCATACACCGCATCCATCAGATCTGATTTTTTCCCATAATAATATTCCAGAAGCTGAACGATCACTTCCGTGTCTGTATCCGACATAAAGGAAACTCCCTTTCGGATCAGGGACTGCTTGATCTCCAGATAGTTCTCAATAATTCCGTTATGGACAACGGCAATTTTCCCATTCTGCCCCACATGGGGATGGGCATTGACGTCGCTGGGTTCTCCGTGGGTCGCCCACCTGGTATGGCCTATGCCAATAGTTCCTGACAGGGGTTCCTGCCTGGAAAGGGCTTCCCGCAAAACAGAAAGACGCCCTTTACATTTTTTTACCTGCAGGTTTCCATCTGGGGACACAACCGCAACGCCTGCCGAATCATAACCTCTGTATTCCAGCCGTTCCAATCCATCCAAAAGAACAGAAACTGCCTCTGTATTTCCTGCAACTCCAATAATCCCACACATGATTCTATTCCTCTTTTCCTTTCGCATGTCTGAGTGCCGCTGAAATAAATCCTGTAAACAGCGGATGAGCCTGGTTGGGGCGGCTCTTAAATTCCGGATGGAACTGTACCCCTACAAAAAATGGATGATCCGGCAGTTCTATGGCTTCCACCAGCCTGCCGTCCGGAGACGTACCGCTGATCACCAGTCCCGCGCGCTCCATCTCTTCCCGATACTCATTATTAAACTCGTAGCGATGGCGATGACGCTCATGAATCAGGGAAGCGCCGTAACAGGCTTCCATCTTTGTTCCTGCCTTAATGCTGCAGGGATAGCTGCCCAGCCGCAGGGTGCCTCCCTTCTCAATCTCCTCACTCTGTCCAGGCATAAAGTCAATGACTTTATGAGCGCACTGTTCATCAAATTCTCCTGAGTGAGCGTCTTTAATCCCCATTACATTTCTGGCGAATGTAATCACCCCAATCTGCATGCCCAGACAGATGCCAAAATATGGAATTTGATGTTCACGGGCATAATCTGCAGCCAGAATCATCCCTTCAATTCCACGGTTTCCAAAGCCGCCTGGAACAATCACCCCATCCAGATCTGCCAGCATATCTTCCACATTTTCTTTTGTAATGGTTTCCGAATCAATCCAGCGAATGTTGATAAAGGTATTCTGTTCATATCCTGCATGGCTCATGGCCTCTGCCACAGACAGGTAGGCGTCATGGAGCTTTACATACTTTCCAACCAGCCCAATACGGACTTCCTCCGACCTGTTCCGGATCCGTTCTACCATCTCTTCCCAGTCAGCCAGATCCGGCGCCGGCGCCTCCAGATGCAGCTCTCTGCAGACTACATCGGAAAAACCGGACTTTTCCAGCATCAGCGGCGCTTCATAAAGATTCCCCAATGTTCTGTTTTCAATGACACAATCCTCTTTTACGTTGCAGAACAGGGAAATTTTCCTGAAAATGGTCTCTTCCAGCGGTCTGTCTGAACGAAGCACAATCAGACCTGGATTGATCCCCATTCCCCGAAGCTCCTTGACTGAATGCTGGGTGGGCTTGGACTTATGCTCCTCCGATCCGCTCAGATAAGGAACTAAGGTCACATGAATGAACAGGCTGTTTTCGCTTCCCACTTCCAGGGAAATCTGCCGCACCGCTTCTAAGAAGGGCTGAGATTCCATGTCTCCGATGGTTCCTCCAATTTCCGTAATCACCACATCGGCGTCAGTCTTTTTGCCCACACGGTACACAAATTCCTTAATTTCATTGGTAATGTGAGGGATCACCTGAACCGTAGAACCCAGATACTCGCCTCGTCGTTCCTTATTCAGAACGTTCCAGTACACCTTCCCGGTGGTCAGGTTCGAATACTGATTGAGATTTTCATCGATAAACCGTTCGTAATGTCCCAGATCCAGATCTGTTTCTGCCCCGTCCTCCGTCACATAAACTTCCCCGTGCTGATAGGGGCTCATGGTTCCTGGATCTACATTAATATAGGGATCTAATTTCTGAGCCGCTACCTTTAAGCCTCTGGCCTTTAAAAGCCGCCCAAGAGAAGCGGCGGTAATGCCTTTCCCCAGACCGGACACCACGCCTCCGGTTACAAATATATATTTTGTCATACTTTTCACTTTCCTCAGAACATGGCAATGTAATCTTCGTTGTTATTTTCCACTGTCTCCATAATTAGAGAGAACTCTTGCAGAAGGATCGTTTACATTACAGCCTTCCCATGCCTTGTTCGGCATCCAAAAATCTTTTATCATTTCCGCCTGTCCCGGATAATATGTTTCAAAAACCTCTCTGTACAGTAAAGATTCTTTTGTAAAGGGACGGGCATGAGTATAGCGCCTGCATTTGCTCTCAAACTCTTCATCCGTATATTTACTTTCCGCATATTCCCTCAGATAGTCCACCATGGAATGGCCTACTGCGTCTGAAAATGCCGCTTTCTCCCTCCACAGAATATTATCCGGCAGGTAATCGCCCTGTTCAAAAGCATGGCGAAGCAAATATTTTCCCTTTCCGTATGTATTCCTCTTTAATTCCGGGTTGACGGCCATCACATACTTTACAAAATCCAAATCTCCAAAAGGAACTCTTGCTTCCAGGGAGTTTACAGAAATGCAGCGATCTGCCCGCAGTACATCGTACATATGCAGTTCTCTAATCCGTTTCCGGGATTCCTGCTGAAAAGCTTTCCCATCTGGTGCGAAATCTGTATATTTATAGCCAAACAGCTCGTCAGAAATTTCTCCGGTTAACAGGACCCGGATATCCGTCTGGTTGTGGATCGCCTTACACAGCAGATACATACCTATAGATGCGCGGATCGTAGTAATGTCATAGGTTCCCAACAGCTGAATCACGGTCTCCAGAGAGGTCAGCACTTCTTCTGGCGTCATGTAAACCTCTGTATGGTTACTTCCTATATAATCTGCCACCTGTCTTGCATATTTTAAGTCAATGGCGTCCTCTCTCATTCCAATAGCAAAAGTTTTGATGGGTTTCCCGCTTTTCTTTGCCGCTATGGCGCACACTAAAGAAGAATCCAGGCCGCCGGAAAGCAGAAATCCTACCTTTGCGTCTGCAACCAGGCGTTTCTCCACGCCTGCCACCAGCTTGTCATGGATCTTTCTGCAGACGGTTTCCAAATCATCCTGGCAGATCGTGTCTGTTTCTGCAATATCACAATAGCAGATAAACTGTCCTCCTTTATAATAATGTCCTGGCGGAAACGGCATAATCCTGTCTGTAAGTCCTATCAGATTTTTCGGTTCACTGGCAAACACAATGGCGTGATTTTTATCATATCCATAATACAATGGACGGATTCCAATCGGATCCCTTGCTGCAATAAATTCCCCTGTTTCCCCATCGTAAATGATACAGGCAAACTCAGCATCCAGCATAGCAAACATATCCGTGCCATATTCCTGATACATCGGCAGGAGGATTTCGCAATCCGAATCGCTTTCAAACGTATATTTTTCTGACAGTGCTTTTTTTATTTTCTCAAATCCGTAAATTTCTCCATTGCAGACCACATAGCTGTCTCCCAGCTTGAAAGGCTGCATTCCTGACGGGGCCAGTCCCATAATAGCTAATCTATGGAATCCAAGAATCCCATTGCCTGTATCAACCACTTTGGTGTCGTCTGGTCCCCTTGATATTGTCTTCTGAAACCCTTCCATGAAATTGCTGAGAACCGCACTGCTGCTGCAATAGCCCATAATGGAACACATAGGAAAGTCCCTCCTTCCAACATTCCTTCTAAGTTTTCTCTGGAATTTATTTTACGCTGAACATAATATCCTCATAGGTCGGAAATGGCCAATATTTCTTTGCTGTTATAGTTTCTGCGCTGTCACAGGCAACGCGAAGCTCCCCCATTTTACTTAAGACAATATCCCGGATCATATAAGACTCCTCTGTAATATTCTCAATATTCTGAACCTGAATCACTGCTTCTTCCAGTTCCATAGATTTAATCATAATCTGGTCTTCCATAATTGCCAGCTTTTTCAGCAGGCCGGTCTCATAGCTGCAGGAAATCGAACTCTCTACCGACTTCTTTGCAATCACTGTATTGGCAAGCTCCCCTACATATTCGCTTACCGCCGGGGCAATTTCTGTTTTAGCCATATCAATCATGGTATTTGCTTCAATCAGCACTGTTTTGCAGTAGTTCTCCAGCATAATTTCACACCTGGATTTTAGTTCTGACTCTGAAAATACCTTATGCGAAGTCAGCATCCGCACATTTTTTTCATCCAGAAGATGCGGCATGCAGTCTGGTGTAGTACGATAATTCAGAAGCCCTCTCTTTTCTGCTGCCTCCTCTATCCAGGCATCGTCATAACCATTTCCATTGAAAATGATACGTTTGTGATCCTTGATGGTCTTCTGAATCAGCTTATGCAGTGCGCCTTCAAAATCCTCCGCTTTTTCCAGCCTGTCCGCATAGATTTTCAAGCTTTCTGCCACTGCGCTGTTTAACATGATGTTGGTACAGGCAATGCTGTTGGAAGAGCCCAGCATACGAAACTCAAATTTATTTCCAGTAAATGCAAAAGGAGAGGTACGGTTACGGTCTGTGGTATCCCTGTTGAACTTGGGAAGCACATTAACCCCCAGCTTCATCTGTACCTTTTCCGCTCCCGCATACGGTGTATCGTTTTCAATTGCTTCCAGCACCTGACTTAATTCGTCTCCAAGGAAGATGGATACCACTGCCGGAGGCGCCTCATTTGCCCCAAGCCTGTGGTCATTTCCTGCTGTTGCCACAGAAATGCGGAGCAGATCCTGGTAATCATCCACTGCCTTAATTACTGCGCATAAGAACAATAGAAACTGTGCGTTTTCATATGGCGTTTCGCCTGGTGACAAAAGATTTACCCCTTTATCCGTTGCCAGAGACCAGTTGTTGTGTTTACCGCTTCCGTTAACTCCAGCAAAAGGTTTCTCATGCAGAAGGCATACTAATCCATGCTTTGCCGCCACTTTCTGCATCATTTCCATGGTAAGCTGATTGTGATCTGTTGCAACATTAGTCGTTGTATAGATAGGGGCAAGTTCATGCTGTGCCGGAGCTACCTCGTTATGCTCTGTTTTTGCCAAAACCCCCAGCTTCCAGAGTTCTTCGTTCAGTTCCTCCATATAATCGGCTACTCTCGGCTTAATCACTCCAAAATAGTGATCGTCCATTTCCTGGCCCTTCGGCGGCTTTGCACCAAACAAGGTACGCCCTGTAAAGCGGAGATCCCTTCTCTGCTCATACATTTCCTTTGTAATCAGAAAGTATTCCTGTTCCGGACCTACTAAAGTACGGACGCATTTCACATCTTCATTTCCGAACAGACGAAGGATACGCATCGCCTGCTTATTTAAAGCTTCCATGGATCGCAGAAGGGGAGTTTTCTTATCCAGAGCCTCTCCGCCATAAGAGCAGAATGCAGTCGGAATGCATAATGCCTTTCCCTTTATAAATACATATGAAGTTGGATCCCATGCCGTATACCCTCTTGCCTCAAAGGTGGCCCGTAGCCCGCCGGAAGGAAAAGAAGACGCGTCTGGTTCTCCTTTAATCAATTCCTTCCCTGAAAACTCCATAATCACGCCTCCGTCCGGTGAGGGGGAAATAAAGCTGTCATGCTTTTCTGCTGTTACGCCGGTAAGAGGCTGAAACCAGTGAGTATAGTGTGTAGCGCCATTTTCAACTGCCCAGTCCTTCATAGCAGCAGCAACGGCATTTGCCACATTGATATCCAGCTTTGCGCCTTCATCAATGGTTTTTCTCAAAGACCTGTACACTTTAGACGACAGTTTTGATTTCATCACTCTGTCGTCAAATACCTTACATCCAAAAAAATCTGATACCTTTTTCATAATGGCTCTCCTCTCCTGGAACAGAATTTTGAAAACAAAAAAGCAAGGATGCTTTCACATTACCTTTCATGTACTGTAAAAGACGCCCTTGCCCTTTGAATCAAATTGCATCAACTGAAGCTTATAAAGAAAAA
>ERZ1673722.2924-NODE-2924-length-13118-cov-36.892904_pt1 | contig 13118 bp, 11 predicted proteins | sample MGYA00580222_ERZ1673722 | MGnify/ENA primary metagenome ERZ1673722 (study PRJEB41218, sample SAMN15661750) | gut metagenome | host: Homo sapiens | place: Canada: London | collected 2015-08-20/2019-03-30 | study: EMG produced TPA metagenomics assembly of...
TTTCTATCCATACCACCGGGGCGGCTGCCCCGGCAGGAACTTTTCTCTTATTATAGCACCAATCTTGTGAAATCACAATTTATTCTTGTGGACTGCCGCTGATACCGTCTGGATTGTGCTTTTCCTTTCTTTTTGTTCCCTTTAATTAGCCATGAACTGCTTCATACCTTGTGATTTTGCACCGGGGTTATCGTTACCGTAGCCTTCGAGAAGGTTGATTACGCCCCACACGCCAAGACCTGCACCGAGAGCGATTACGAGTGTCTGAAGAACGTCAATAGCAGAATTGAAAAAATCCATAGTTAAAATCTCCTTTAAAATGTTTGTTGTTTGGGCATAAGAAAAGCCGCTGATTACTCTGAATCAGCGGCTTCTTCCGTGCCTTCTTCGATTGTTTCCGAAAAGTCGTAAACCTCAACGACCGTTTCGGGTTTCAGTCTGAGCTTATGCTCCATATACTTTTCGATATTGAAAAGGTTTTTCGGGTCAGCGTCGGAGGTGAGAGCGAATTTTGGATGCTTCGTTAAATCGTACTTATTACTGAGAAAAGGTCTCACGCCTCTGAGCTGCAAAATACACTTGCTGCCGTCCATTACGCTGAGTTCGTCCATTGACATAAGCTCTTTGCCTGTTTTCTGATAGTTCAGGGAGTGCGAGGTTTCTTTGCCCCTGCTTTCGCCTGTGTTATACAGGTCTATCGTTTCTTTTCCGAGTATTTCGGAAATCTCTTTCAGAGTGGTCTTTTCCTTACCGCCGAGAAAGAGCATTGTATCGCAGTTACCCACGATTGTATCCGCATTATCCTTGTAAATCGCCTTTAACTGACTTTGCGCCTGCAAGATGATAGCCGCAGAAATCTCACGGCTTCGTATTGTGGCAATGAGCTTTTCAAACTTTGGTATCTGACCAATATTACTGAACTCATCAAGGATACAGCGAACGTGTACGGGAAGTCTGCCACCGTATTCGTCATCTGCCTTGTCGCATAACAGATTGAAAAGCTGTGTGTACATTATGGAAACGATAAAGTTAAAGGTATCATCCGTATCAGAGATTATGACAAAAAGTGCCGTCTTTTTATCGCCTAACGTATCTAATTGCAGCTCATCATATTCTGTTAAATCACGCAGCTCCTTGATGTCGAATGGGGCAAGTCTTGCACCGCAGGAAATGAGGATTGATTTTGCGGTCTTTCCCGCTGCCAATTTGTATTTTTTATACTGTCTTACAGCGAAATGCTCAGGATTTTCCGCTTCAAGCTCCTTAAACAGCAGGTCAATCGGATTTTCAAAGCTTTCGTTGTCCTCTCGTGCTTCACTGGCGTTTATCATCTCAATAAGGGTATTGAGGTTTTTCTCACTTTCGGGAGCTTCGTACCAGATATAGCCGATAAGAGCCGAATAATACAGTCGTTCAGCCTTTACCCAGAAATCTTCGCCACTCTGATTACCTTCACCCTTTGTATTGGCGATAATGGTATTCACAAGTTTCAGAATATCCTTTTCGGAACGGATATAGGCGAGAGGGTTATAGTGCATTGACTTCTTGAAATTGATTGTGTTCAGTACCTTTATAGCGTAACCGCCTTCTTTCAGAGCCTTTCCGACTTCAAGCAATACCGTGCCTTTCGGGTCGGTAACTACATAAGAACTGTGCATCTGGAGCAGATTGGGTTTAACAAAAAATCTCGTCTTACCGGAGCCTGAGCCTCCTATTACCAAGATATTTTTGTTTCGGGCATATTTCGGACCTGCTTTCGGTCTACCCTCCATTGTTAGTCGTTCGGTTTCGGTGAGAATAATGTTGTCCTCGAACTTTTCAGCCATATACGGCTTCATATCTTCGGCAGTACCCCACCTTGCAGAGCCGTATTCACAGCCCTTTCGGTATTTCTTCGCATTCTTGCCTTTGACGTAGATAACGAGCTTGATAATTACACCGCCTGCAACACCGATGAGTAGGTCAATCGGGTTAAAACTCGGCAAGGGATTTAAGAAAACCTCTTTAATCCCGTCCATACCGTTCATTATCTTGTCGCCAAGCTCCACGCCGTCGACAGATGTGAAAGCCTGAGAAATTTTGTTGAAGAAATACCCCATAAGCACGAACGGGAGGAAAGCCGTAACTTTTTTCTTATTGAACTTCATTACAGTTCTGCCTCCCGTGCCTTGCTTTTCTCTCGCTTACGCTCCTGAGCCTTGACAGCGACCTGCTGACCAAGAGTTTTAAGACGAGCCTTGACAGACGGCTTCTTTTCCTTTTCCATTGACTTCTTCATAAAATCGCCGAACGCCGCTGTCATAACATCTGCGTCCTTTGCCTTGAAGAAAATCAGGTACATAGGTGAGTCGGCTGAACTGTCCTTTTTCAATGAGTAGTCAATGCCGTACTTGCGAGCCGTCTTGTTGAACACCTTGATATTCTGGTCGGTAATCTCGATATTGACGAGCTTATCCTTACTGTTCCGTACAAGGTGCTTGACCGACTGCTTGCCTTTATAGACCTTCGGCTGTCTGTTTTTCTGATGTTTCAGATACTCGCCGATAACAGCTTTCAGCACTCTTGCAGTCATTTTCGTCGCTCTGACCGACAGTGACACTACTTTTTCGGAGTTTTGTTCCTGCACCCCATTCCTCCTTTCGGATTATTTTTGCTTCTTCTAAGGGACTTTGAGTCGTAAACTCATAGCTTTTCCTCCTTTCGGGCATAAAAAAGCAGCCAAGTGTTTTTAATACTTGACTGCTATGTAAATTATTCTGTTTTAACTGTTCGCTAAACTGGGATTTTGCTATTTCATTTTTTCTTGACATTCGCTACATTCTCTATCGTGAATAGAAATAATTCCTCCACATTTAGAACAAGTATATTTTATTTTCTGCTGTTCCATGAAATGCTCCAAATTTTGTTCTTGAACAAAACGGCTATTTTCCATAAGACTTGCTTGATATCGTTTGTTATAGCTTTTTTCAAGGTTTTTAATCAATTTACAAGGATATTCAGCACATTCAAAACAATAGGATAATGCTTTTGTTTGAATACAGTCCTTTATTTTGCATTTACGACAATGTTCAGGTTTCCCTTTATCGCTATTCAAGCACCCAGCACAAGGCTTTTTATGGTAACAATGCTTATAACAAACTTTACAATTCATTCCGCATGGAGCAAACATACTTATATCAATTTTTTCTGGCATTTTCATAGTTGTCTACTCCTTTCGGTAAATTCTGATTTATCGGTCTGTCCGACCTTTACTCTATTATACCACTTACTCCCGAAAAAGTAAAGGACGGAGAGTTACTCCGTCCCGTGAAAATCGTGATTAACCTCAGCTGTGTAGTAGCTATCGTAGGTGCTGGGAGCATTGAACAGCGTGGTTTTCAAATACGACTTTATATTTCTGACCTTGCTCGGATTATTTTTCAGGCACTCGAAAACATACTCGATATGTCCCGAATGAACCTTGAGCATACGGCTTTTCACCATTTCGGAGGGGATTTCGGTTTTAGCGATTGTCTGTGTATCGCTCTTACAGCATATACATTCAAGCATTATCTCCACGATTTCATCAAGGCGCTCCTTGTTCAGATATGAACTGAGGGTATCATACTCAATATTTTCTAAAACAATGCTGCGATATGCTTCAATCTCATCAATCCCATCAGGCAGATTGATTGATAAGATATTATAAGGCTCTTTATTTTCTTTTTCTTTATTTGCTACCTCTTTACTTAATTGTCCCGACTTTACTGAAGTGGGATTTACCCAATCTGATTTTTTTCGGTTAGGCTTGTTTTCAACAGACTTTTCAACGGAATTGAAGTGTCGGGGTTTCTGATAGACATTGTAGTGAACTTCTCCGAAGGTGCCGTTATCTCTGCGTTCTCGGTATCGTGTGATATATCCGGCGGCTTCAAGCTCCTTGATGATATTTGCAATAGTATCGGAACATTCACGGTTGATTTTGGCAAGTCCTTCGATTGACTTATCCCATTTCGGAGGAAGGGAGAGGATTTGAGAAAGCAGCCCTCGTGCTTTCAGCGAGAGCCGCATATCTCTTAAATGGTGGTTTGCCATAACCGTATAGCCTTCAGTTTTTTCAACAGAAAAATACGCCATCAATGACCTCCATCGTGATTTCTCCGTCAAGAGAAATATTTTCAAAAAGGGTATTGACAAATTCGAGAAGATGTGCTTCGGCAAGTGCCGCTTCGACTTCCTCAACAAAATCGTCAATCGCTTCAAGGTCGGTGTACGCCTTCTTGAAAATTCTGTTTACCTTGACAAACTCCGCCGTGCTTAACCCCTTCAAAGTTCTGGGATAGACATACATTCTGTAATACTTGTTGTCCAGTTCGTCACGGAGAATTTCCGCTTCACGCTTCATCGTCAGGTAATCGAAAATGATTACAAAAAAGGTCTTGACATCTGCAAGGTTTTGTGATATGAGGCACTTTGAAAAAAACTCTGAATACCTTTTGACATTCTCGGCGTTCTGTGCTATGCGCACCTCCGAACTTTCTTCAAAAAAGTTCTTGACTTTTTCATCGTTTTGTGATATAGAGGAAGAATTTCCGAAATCGAAAATTTTTCCGAAAAAAGCCTTGACATTTTCCTCGTTCTGTGATATGGGGATTCCTGTTGTTGCTATCTTTTCCATAGTAATTCCACCTTTCTGACGGTTGTTTTGAGCTTTCTACATATTTTAGGCACAGAAAAACCCTGTACCCGACGGTTTAACCGTCTGATACAGGGTTATCTTTTTTATCTACCGAGTTCAAGGCTCATTACCAATGTGATGTCCTCCCATTGATTTTGCCTTAAATACTTGCCGTTTGCCTTTTGGTAGGCTCTTGCCATCTCAAAGGTTATCGGAAAATCCCATTGTATAGCGATTTTCTGATTAATCCCTATTAGCAATAGCTGCCTGAGCTGCTGCAAGTCTTGCGATCGGTACACGGAAGGGTGAGCATGAAACGTATGTCAGACCGATCTTGTGGCAGAACTCAACAGATGAGGGATCACCGCCGTGTTCGCCGCAGATACCGATGTGCATATCGGGACGTGTAGCCTTACCGAGCTTGATAGCCATTTCCATCAGCTTGCCAACGCCTGTCTGGTCGAGCTTAGCGAAGGGATCGTTCTCGAAGATCTTAGCGTCATAGTAAGCGTTAAGGAACTTGCCTGCGTCATCACGAGAGAAGCCGTATGTCATCTGTGTAAGGTCGTTTGTACCGAAGCAGAAGAACTCAGCTTCCTTAGCGATCTCGTCAGCTGTAAGAGCAGCTCTGGGGATCTCGATCATTGTACCAACTTCATACTTGAGGTCAGCGCCGGCTTCCTTGATAACAGCGTCAGCTGTTTCAACAACGAAGTTCTTAACGTACTTGAGCTCCTTAACATCGCCAACCAGAGGAATCATGATCTCAGGAACGATTGTCCAGTCGGGGTGATTCTTCTTAACGTTTAATGCAGCCTTGATAACAGCCTTAGTCTGCATCTTAGCGATTTCAGGATATGTTACTGCAAGACGGCATCCTCTGTGACCCATCATGGGGTTGAACTCGTGGAGAGATGCGATGATGTTCTTGATTGTTTCAACAGACTTGCCCTGAGCCTTAGCAAGAGCCTCGATGTCAGCTTCTTCTGTAGGAACGAATTCGTGCAGAGGAGGATCAAGGAATCTGATTGTTACGGGGCAACCTTCAAGTGCTTCGTAAAGAGCCTCGAAGTCAGCCTGCTGCATAGGCTCGATCTTAGCGAGTGCAGCTTCTCTTTCTTCAACTGTATCTGAGCAGATCATCTCACGGAAAGCGGCGATTCTGTCAGCTTCGAAGAACATATGCTCAGTACGGCAAAGACCGATACCTTCAGCGCCAAGCTCTCTTGCCTTCTTAGCGTCAGCGGGAGTATCAGCGTTTGTTCTTACCTTAAGAACTCTGTACTTGTCAGCCCAAGCCATGATTCTGCCGAATTCGCCTGCGATCTGAGCGTCAACAGTAGCGAGAGCACCGTCATAGATGTTACCTGTTGTACCGTCGATAGAGATTACATCGCCTTCAACGAATGTCTTGCCGCCAAGCTCAAACTTCTTGTTAGCTTCATCCATGTTGATTGCAGAGCAACCGGAAACGCAGCACTCACCCATACCACGAGCAACAACGGCTGCGTGTGATGTCATACCGCCACGAACTGTCAGGATACCCTGAGCAGCCTTCATACCTGTAATATCCTCAGGTGATGTTTCAAGACGAACCAGAACTACCTTTTCGCCCTTATCGGCCCACTCTACAGCGTCTTCAGCTGTGAATACGATCTTACCGCAAGCAGCTCCGGGAGAAGCGCCGAGACCCTTACCGATAGGTGTAGCGGCCTTGAGTGCCTTTGCGTCGAACTGGGGGTGAAGAAGTGTATCAAGGTTACGGGGATCGATCATAGCAACAGCTTCTTCTTCTGTTCTCATGCCTTCGTCAACGAGGTCACAAGCGATCTTCAGAGCAGCCTGAGCTGTTCTCTTACCGTTTCTTGTCTGGAGCATATAGAGCTTACCGTGTTCAACTGTGAACTCCATATCCTGCATATCTCTGTAGTGGTCTTCAAGAGTCTTGCAAACTTCTGTGAACTCCTTGAAAGCCTCAGGGAACTTCTGTTCCATTTCCTGAATGTGCATAGGTGTACGAACACCTGCAACAACGTCTTCGCCCTGTGCGTTTGTTAAGAACTCACCGAACAGACCCTTAGCGCCTGTAGCAGGGTCACGAGTGAATGCAACACCTGTACCGCAGTCGTCACCCATGTTACCGAATGCCATAGACTGTACGTTTACGGCTGTACCCCATGAGTAAGGAATATCGTTGTCACGTCTGTATACGTTAGCTCTGGGGTTGTCCCATGAACGGAATACTGCCTTGATAGCGCCCATCAGCTGTTCCTTAGGATCAGAGGGGAAATCTTCACCGATCTTAGCCTTGTATTCAGCCTTGAACTGACCTGCAAGCTCCTTTAAGTCGTTAGCATCAAGCTCAACGTCCTGTGTAACGCCCTTTTCAGCCTTCATCTTGTCGATAAGCTCTTCGAAGTACTTCTTGCCGACTTCCATAACTACGTCGGAGTACATCTGGATAAATCTTCTGTAGCAGTCCCAAGCCCATCTTTCGTTGTTTGACTTTTCAGCCATTACTGCAACAACGTCCTCGTTAAGACCGAGGTTAAGAATAGTATCCATCATACCGGGCATAGAAGCTCTTGCACCTGAACGTACAGATACGAGCAGGGGATTTTCCTTATCACCGAACTTCTTGCCTGTGATGCCTTCCATCTTTACGATGTATTCGTTGATTTCAGCCATGATCTCGTCGTTGATCTTACGGCCGTCTTCGTAGTACTTTGTACAAGCCTCTGTTGAAATTGTGAAGCCCTGGGGTACGGGAAGACCGATGTTGGTCATTTCTGCAAGGTTTGCGCCCTTACCGCCGAGAAGCTCTCTCATTGTAGCATTACCCTCTGAGAAGAGGTAGCAATACTTATGTGCCATTGGGGGTTCCTCCTAAATTATTATTCCGGCCGTTTGTCTGAATTTTCCTTTTCTGCGGAAACCGGCAGAATTACAGACTTCTCAGCCATACAATAAGTATTATAACAGATTTGATTCTACTTTTCCAGTGTTTTTTAAAATTTTTTTGTTTTTATGTACCGAAAATGAAGAAAAATTTTTGTAAAATGTGACTAAAGCGTGTTTGGCTGTCTGGTAAAGAGGTATATCGGCATCGAATCGTGCTATACGATAACAAAAAAAGCAACAGAAAAAGCTGCGGCGAAACATACATTTCGTCACAGCTTTTTAATTCAAATCCGATCTCAATATTTCCGTACATTCTGTACAGCCATCATTGCGAGCACCGCAACAGTATTATAAAGTGTGATAACACTGGGCGTAAGCAGGGTCATTTCCCTTAGCAGTACCATTACAAGCACCAGAAGAAGTCCGAGTGCGGACGAACCGAGCATAACCGCCTTAGACAGCGAGAAATCACGGACAAGATTCTTTGCCGCCATAATTGCTCTTGCAAACGAGGTGAACGTACCCGAGCAGGAAAGTCCGCCGTTTCCTCTTGAGGTGTACTTCGTGCTTTCGCTGTATTCCTCGTGTGCCTCGTGAGGAAGCACCTTTACGAGCGATGGGTCAAGCTCGAATATATCCGCAAGGCTTTCTGCCGTTACAAGAGAATCTGTAGTATGGACAAGCACCGTTATGCCTCTTGACTGAAGTGTCTTCAGCGTTGACTGTATTTCGGGATTTGCCGTCATACCCACAACGAACATTGCAACTATATCACCGCTTACCGCAAGATATACAGGCTCAAGACCTTCCGGACAGTATTTGCGTTCATTCTTCTTGTTCGGCAGATCTATGTTGTGCATTTCCATAAGCGCCCTGCCGCCGAGCATAACACGCTTTGTTCCTATCCAGCCCGTAACGCCGCAGTTATCCTCGTAAATGCAGTTATCGACCTTCTTGAGAAGCTCCTTGTTGCCAAGAGTCATATCATAGAACGGATATGACAGTATACCGTCTGTGTGTATTGCAAGGCTTGCCGCCATAAGTATTGCCTCGTCAACGCTGGTCTTGATGATTGAGTTCTTCTTCTGCCAGCGCTTCAGCTTTTTTATCTGTACGCTTCCTGCGGGGAAGAGCGTCTTTGCGTCTGTCATTACCGTGTTTACATCGGAAAATTCGATTGCCGCATCATATCCCAGCAGTGCCGCATTGCATTCGCTGAGCTTTTTTGAGGCACGGGAAAGAGGTCTGTTTACAACGAACAAAAGCGAGAACGGCGTTACTGCCAATATGGTGGCAATAGCCGCAGAAATCGCCCAGTAGAGCGGATTTTCGGCTCCCGATGTGGCAAATTCACTGCCAAACGGATTTATGAACGCCAGTATTCCTGCCACAAGTCCCGCAACAAGTGAGGCTATTATCAGCTTTATGGACATTCTGTCCGCCTCGTCGTCGCAGTAGCTCGATTTCAGAAAGTCCGTCAGAAATTCGGTTTTACGCATTGCCGCAATCACAGGAATCTTTTCGCCTGCCGCTCTTGTAAGTGCGGACGCACGTTCCTCACCGTCGATTACCTGCGCATAATATTTCTGGCTGTCGCCCGATATGAATTTGAAGTTACGCTTTGCACGGGAAATCATATATATCTTTCCGATTGTGTTGAACATAAGACCGACCAGTGCGGTTGAAAGATATATGAACGAGTGACCGAGCTTGAATGTCTGTACGTCAACAAGCGAGATAACTCCGCCGATCAGCGACAGTACCGATGTAAAAGCGCATACCGAGTCGCAGTCGGCTTTTCCGGTCACCAGTTTTACAGCGCCGTTGCTTATTGCTGTCGAGCATATCGCAATGCCGAGTACGCCAAGTACAAGATAAATGTATATCAGCGAGTTTACATCGCCGGACGTTCCGTTTATGAAATTAAACGCAGAGCCGAGTCCCAGCTTTGCGAACAGGCTGAAATCGTTCATTACGGCGATAATGACGCTTATCATCGTTATGACCGTAAGCATACCGAGCCTTATCTTAAGCCCCTTGTGGCTTGCACAGAGATCCGCCCATATCTGACCTGTGCTGTCATAGTCCTCGAATTCCTCCTCAGGCTCTGCCTGTTCTTCGGTTTCGGGGACCTCGTCCTCAAGCACAAAGTCCTTCAGCTTGTGCTTCTTTGCCGCCGCAAGCCCAGCCTGCTTTTCCTCCTCCACAGCGGGATTTTCTGTCGGAATAGCGCCTGTTGCCTCGATTATCTGCTTCTGATAGTCTATGTTCAGCGGATGCGGAAGCATGGTCCTGTCGCCGTTTATTGTGTTGAGCGTTATCGTGCGGTATGCCTTGACATTTTCCTTGCGTTGCTGCGCAAGATTCCTGTTCAGCTTCTCTATAAGATTATCGGTCGATTTCTTTCCGTGATATTCCTTTACGGGAGCGTCGTCGCTTTTCGTATTCGAAACCGCTTTTTCCGAAACATCTGCGGTATCGCTTATTTTTTCGGCAAGAGAGGTCTTCTGCGGTGCTATGGCTTTCAGATCGTCGCCTGCGATGCCCTGCGTGTTGCCTGCGTACATACCGCTCAGCTCCGCAACGGAAACAAGCTCCTTTTCCTTTACCTGCTCGTTTACCTTTTCCTTGACCTCAAGAGGATTAACAAGCGCCAGCATATCGTCGGGGTCGGAGTTCTCACGCTCCTTTTCAAGCATCATTCTGCGTTTTTCCTCGTCGCTGACAATCTCTTTGCGGATTTCATGAACAGGCTCGGGAGCTTTTTCGGTTTCTGCCGGCTTTGCCTGCACAGCTTTTTCGTTTTCCGCCAAAGCCTTTGCTTTATGCTCGTCAATATCTATCTCACTGCTTGCGTCCGCTATCATAAAATTATCGGTTTCGCCAAGCACTTTATCGACATCGCTCTGTTCGCCGGTTATTTTGTCTATATCCGAGTTGTCCGTACTGCCGTTATCTTTCCTGCTCTCATAAGACGTTGCTTTTGATACTTTCTCTGAGCCGTCCTGCGCTTCGTTTATATATTCTGCGTCAACATTTTCCGTGTCGCCGTCCTTTTCACGCAGATATACGCCGTCCTCGCTTCCGTCAAGTCCTTCTATTATTGCGGTTGCGCTTATGTCGTGATGACGTGGTGGCGTATCATCTCCGTATGATCTGACGGTATTGTCCGAGTCGCCGCTTTTCTTTGCGTCAAGCTCTGCCAGAATATCGTCTATTGAATAATCAGCCATATCATGAGCGTCCTTTCATTTCTTATTTTCCGGTCGTGCCTTTATCTGTATTTGACCGCCTCGTACATCAGTATGCCTGCGCAGACCGAAGCGTTGAGCGAATTTACCTTGCCGAACATGGGGAGCGACAGCACAACGTCACAGTTTTCTCTTACGAGTTTTCCAAGTCCGAAGCCTTCGCTTCCGATGACCAGTGCCAGAGCACCCGACAGATCTGCCTTGTCTATGGGAGTTCCGTCCGCCTCCGCACCGTACACCCAGACTCCGTGCTTTTTGAGCGTTTTTATGGTATCAACAAGATTTGACACCCTTGCTATCTTTATCCATGCCGCCGCACCTGCCGATGTTTTGAAAACGGTAGGATTGACGGTAGCACTGCGTCTTTTCGGAATAATTACTCCGTCTGCACCTGCCGCCTCGGCTGTACGGATTATCGCACCCAGATTATGCGGATCCTGTATCTCGTCACATATAATTATAAAAGGCGGTTTGCCCTTGCTTTCGGCATTTGCAAGAATATCCTCGACCGTGCAGTATGAAACTGCCGATAATGCCGCCGCAACGCCGCCGTGTTTGTCGCCGCACAAGGCTTTCAGCTTATCCTCGCCTGCGTCCTTTACGACTATGCCCTGCTTTTTGGCAAGTGCGATGATCTGATTCATCCCCTGCGCACCTTTAAGCACAAAGACGGTGTCTATCGGCTTTTCGGCTTTGAGAGCCTCTGTGACCGCATTTTTACCGTATATAATTTCTTCGTTTGAAGCTGTTCCCATTATGATACCTCTGTAATTTTCTTGTATCTGCATACAGATATGCAGATTAAGTATAACATAAACCGACTTCTTTTGCAAGCAAAATAAAGGCTTGGAGCAACCTTTCACGAATTTTTCACAACATTTATTGAAAAAATTGCTTAATTATTTTTTATCGTGATGAAGATAATATCATTGTCGGATATTTTCCGACAGCCGAAAGGAGAAGAAAATGGATTTTAAACGTGATGAATCGTTGCAGAAAAGGAAAAACACGGGTTACAGCGACACCGCAAGGATAATGAGAAGGGCGCTCGGAGTAACGGCGATGAGAGGCTCGGATTTTGATCCCGACGGAAGCTATACCGGCGTATGCGACAATATTTACGAAAAACCCGTGCAGGATGCCGACGATTTATAATTAACGCTTGAAATAAGCCTTCCGTTGTGGTATGATATTTCTGTTCATCACTAAATTTATTATCACAACGGAAGGTGTTTTTTTGTTACATACTGAGCAGGACAAAAAGCAGATAAAGATAATTACGCTCGGTGAGCTTAATCGCCGTGCGGAAGATGTTGATACGTTTATCGGAACCTCCGAAAAGCAGTACTCGGATAAAATAGCGGCGGCGGCAGACAGCATAGCGCAGTGCCACAAACAAAAGCCGCTGGTGCTTTTGTCGGGGCCGTCCGGTTCGGGCAAAACCACAACGGCATATCGCATAGCGGATGCGCTTGTGAAAAAGGGTATTAAGGCGATAGTCATATCTATGGATGATTATTTCGTGCCGGGAGTTATACCGCCCGATGAAAACGGCAGGGTAGACTTTGAAGCGCCTGCAAGGGTCGATTGCGAGCTTCTGAAAAAAGATCTGCGTACTCTGGCGGCAGGCGGCGAGGTAAGACTGCCTAAATTCAATTTTGCCGATAATTCAAGACAGCACGGCAACGCAATACGATGCGACGGCAACACGGTAGTTATAATAGAGGGCATCCATGCGTTAAATCCCGATGTTACGGGCAAGATGCACGACAGCGCAACGTTTATCTATGTCAGCGTCCGTACAAGAATAGCCGATGAAAAGGGCGGACTTCTCCACCCGTCAAAGATACGCCTTATTCGCAGGCTCTCCCGTGACAAGCTGTTCAGAGGAAGGGATTATCACAGGACGATAGAACAGTTCCCCAGCGTACAGCGTGGCGAAAGCCTTTATATAATGCCGTATAAGCACCTTGCGGATTTCGATATAGATACATTCTTCCCGTACGAGCTTTCGGTATACCGAAGCGTGCTTGCGAAGCTCTGCGACAATGATTTTGACGAATGTATAAGACAGGTCAACCGCTACAGCGAGTTACCCAGATTCCTGTCGCTGATAAAAGAGGTTCCGCCGGAGGCAGTCCCCGAAAATTCGCTTATAAAGGAATTTATAGGCTGATATAAGGCTTTGCACAGAGCCGTCCGAACGTATCGGATGGCACAGACTGTTGATAAACCTATATTCTTATAATAATACGGGGTTTGGGGCGTAGCCCCAAGCGGGGTGAGGGCGGCAGCCCCACATTCAGCCC
>ERZ1673722.2926-NODE-2926-length-13104-cov-4.684880_pt1 | contig 13104 bp, 8 predicted proteins | sample MGYA00580222_ERZ1673722 | MGnify/ENA primary metagenome ERZ1673722 (study PRJEB41218, sample SAMN15661750) | gut metagenome | host: Homo sapiens | place: Canada: London | collected 2015-08-20/2019-03-30 | study: EMG produced TPA metagenomics assembly of...
AAGCGGATGTCGGCGGGTCGCTGTACTTTCGCGAAGTCGGCGGATTGCGACGGACCGGCGGGCTGACGCGACTGCGAGGTTTCGGCGACCTGCAGCGGATCGGCGGATCGGCGGCCCTGCGAGACCCCGGCAGGTCGCGACGGATCGGCAGGCTGCTCCTCCGCAGACGGCCGCCACGCGTCGCCCCGAGAGCCCTCAGCTCGACGAGGCTCGCGCTCGAGCTGCTCCAAATCGAAGAAATCCTTCATGTAGCTCACGTGCGCTACGAACTGAGCCGTGCCGAAGAACATCTGGGAAACGAGCGTCTGCATCTGCCCCGCAGCGGAAACGGCCAGCGTGAACGCACCCAGGCCGATGACGGGATCCTCGTATATCCGCGCCGCGACGAGCACCAAGACGGCAAGATAGACGCTGCCGCGAAACACATCCGCAGCGCAGTTCACAACCGTGTGGCGCATAACGAGAGCGTTGTTCGCGGCGACGTACTCATCGACGCTGCGACGCCATTTCTTGTCGCGAATATACGGCAGGATCCGCAAAAAGCGCGTCTCCTGCAGGCACTGGAACCTCGTGCAGTCTTGATAATACATCTGAATGAACGCATTGCGCCTGGCCCACGATTTGTTCAGCGCGTACGTCTCGCGCTCCTGACGATACGCCAGCACCACGCTCGGCAAGCACGTGATAACCACCACGGGAATGATCCACGGGCTCACGCCCGCCATGACAAGCGCCAAGCCCACGAACGCCACGAGGTTCTGAAGCTGCGAGGCCACCTCCTGCATGCTCCCCGCAACCTGAAGCCCTGCATGGGAATCGGCGAAGGCGACTTTTTCCGCAAAGTCATCGCTGTTGTCGATGTACTTCATCTTCACGTCGCACGTGGTGCGCAGGATGACTTCCTTTATATAGCGCATAATGCGCTCGGTGTCGGCGGAGACGAAGTAGCTGCGCACGGCATCGTAAAGCTGCTTGCCGATGTAGAGCGCGACGAGCGCGGCCAGAAGAGCGAAAGCGAAGCCGAGCTCGACATCGCCCGTGTAAACGCCCTGCACCGCATCGGTGAAATCGCGCAGCGCCATCGATATCAGCGTGGGAAGCAACGCGAGCGCGAAGCCCGCGACGCTCACCGCCGTCGACGTCGCGCCGCGCGCCCGGTAGCTCGTCTTGAGCGCGCGGCCCGTCAAACGGAGGAACTCGCCCGACTTCATGCGGCATCCCCTCCCTCGTACCAGCGCGCCTGCTCGCGGAAGAACCTCGCGTAAAGACCGTCTTTCGCCATCAGCTCGTCGTGAGTTCCCTGCTCCGCCACACGTCCCGCCTCCATCATGACGATGCGGTCCGCCAACCGGGCGAACCCCACGCGATGGCTGATGAGTATGCCCGTTTTCCCCGCGACGCGCTCTCTGATGGTGCGGAACTGCTCGATCTCGGCAAGAGGATCGAGCATCGACGCCGGCTCATCGAACATAAGCACGTCTTTGTCCCCCATGTACGCGCGCGATGCCGCCACCAGCTGCTTCTGTCCGCCCGAAAGCTCGACGCCGTCGCGCTCGATGCGTCGACCGAGCATGGTTGACAAGCCCGCCGGCATGCGGCTCACGACGTCCTTCGCCCCGCCGAGGGAAAGCGCGCGACGAACCGCGTCCTCGTCCCCCATGCTCGCCACATCCCCGTACGCGACGTTTTCCGCCAGCGTATGATGGAACAGATAAAAGTCCTGGAAAAACGCCCCGATGGAGGCGCTCAACTCATCCGGCGTGTAAGAGGAAATCGGCGCGCCTCGAAACAGCAGAACGCCCCCGTCGGGTTTGAACACGCCCATGAGAACCTTGACCAGCGTGGTCTTGCCCGATCCGTTCTCCCCCACCAGGGCGACCACCTCGCCCTCCCGGATGTCCAAGTCGACGCCGCGCAACGTCCGGTGAACGCCGTCGTAGGAAAACGTCAAGTCCCTCATGGAAAAGACGAGGTCGCCCGAGCGCGACTTCGCCGCATCCGAGCTTCGTGCGGCGACATGACGAGAGACGCCCTCGTGCGCGTGGTCGAACAGAAGATCACGCTGCTGCTCGATGGCGAACAGGTTCTCGTCAAGAAGGATGAGGTCGCGCATGAGCACGCTCATCGAGGCGAAGAGATTCGTGCAAAGCGTCAGCACCGTCAACAGCACGGCGGGATCCACGCCTCCCGCAGAAACCTCCCACAACAGATACGCCACCACCGCCGCAAGGAACAGGTAGAACGACGTTCCCGTGATCAACGCGGTGCGTTCGGTCGCCCGATACGTCCCCAGAAGCATGTCGAGGCGCGCGGAGTAAGCGGTCCTCCACGACGAAACCACCTCGTCGGCGCATCCGTACACGCGCACCTCCTTGGCAATGTTGGCCTCCAGGGGCATGTTCTGCAGGAACTGCGCCTTCACCTCCTCCTTGCGGAACTTGGTGTAGTTCGCACGCGTCCCCTTCGTAAACGTCAGGCTCAGCGCCAGCGCAACCACCACGTAGGCGACGGTAATGAAGAAAACGGGACGAGAGAGCGCGTAAGCCACCATCGCCAAAGAGCCGAGGGAGAACGCCTTGCCCCCTATCGAGCAAAGTCCGCCGACAATGCGGTTGAGCGCGCGTGACTGACGTACGATGTAGTTGAAGTCCTCGTTGACGTTCTTTCGCAGCAGGTCGATCATGTCCGCATCATGAACCGCCGCGATGAGGCGCTCCTGCATGCCGAACGAGTAGACGTTGTCGGTCAGGCTCGCGATGAAGTCGGTGTTGATGCGCGTCGACACCGTGATGAGCGCCAGCAACGCGCCGTAGAATAAAAGCGGGGGAAAAATCGCGTCGAAAGATCCCGCGCCCGTCGCGATGAACGCGGAGAGCTGGGCGATGACCTCGCGGTTGAACCCCAACGATACCGCAGGCAACACGGAAAGCGCGGCGACGAGGACGAAAACGCAAATCAGGAGCGGCGCGTTGATCTGAAAAGCCGTTTTAAGCGCCCAGCCGACGGCGCCCGCGCGCTTCAACCACGGGCGAAGCCGCCCCTTTTCCGACGAACCACCCGCCACCTAGCCCTCCCGCACTCGATCAGCCTCAACATGCGCCTTGCATCGTCGCGGACAAGACGCGCCCCTAATTATACGTGATTTCAAATATTTGCAGATAAGGATATGAACGAGCGCGAGAAAGCGCCGTCGAAGCGAAGGCGAAACGCACGCAGGAGCGACATGCGCCGAACGCGGGCGCGCGAGGGCGAAGGCGAAGCGAGCGCGAGGAGCTGGGGCCGAGGGCGAAGCGAGTGCGAGAGCGGGGCACGTGCGCGAGCCGAAAGCCGAAAACGGACGCGAGCGCGCGCGAAACGCTAGAACGCCGCCTCGACGGGCTCGCCCACCATCAACTCGCATTGCCCGCGCGTCAACTCGGTCATCGCGCTCAAAAGCGCTTCCTGCGTGCCATCGAGCATTCTCAGAGTCATGAGGACCTCGCCGCCGAAATCGACGTCGAGCGTGCGCGCGCCGCACTCCTCGGCGATGCGGACGGTCTGCTCGTAGAGTGCATAGGGCACCTCGAACACGACATCGACGCACCGGGATATCACCACCGTGCGCGCCGCTTCGATGGCGGCCTGCGTCGCCTGCGTGTAAGCGCGCACCAGCCCGCCCGTCCCCAGCAGGATTCCGCCGAAATACCGCGTCACCACCACGGCGACATCGGTCAATCCGGCATGCTGAACCGCTTCGAGCGTGGGCATGCCCGCGGTCTTCGCCGGCTCACCGTCATCGGAATAGCGAACGCGACCCGCTGCGCCCGCTCCGCCCGCGCGCAGCACGTAGGCGTACACGTTGTGGCGCGCCATGCGATGCTCGGTGCGAATCTCATTGAGGAAAGCCAGCGCCTCCTCCTCGGTTTCAACATGGGCGATATGCCCGATGAAGCGGCTCTTCTTCTCGACGATCTCGGCGATCGCACGCCCTTCTATGGTTTTGTACGACGATGCGCCATCGCCCATGCTTCTTGCCCTCGCTCCCTTCTTCGCCGAGCGGCGCCGTGCCTCCCGCAGGCGCCGATATCCGCCTTAAACGTGACACTCCGCTATCTCGCCGCAACGATACGCCTCGAGCAAGCGCTCGAGATCGGCGATCTGGGATTTCAACAGCACGCCCGTGTCCGTATCGGCTACCAGCGTACGCGCAGGAACCCGCTCGACCACCTGACGCGACGAGTGAATGTCCAGCTCGTTTTCCACAGCCGCCTGCGCCGATTCGAGCGGCTCGTGCGCCGCCAGCACGAACCCGTAGGAGTTCGAGATGAGCGTGTAACCCGCGATGCCCGTCGTCGGCTGGTACGCTTTCGAGAAGCCGCCGTCGATGGTGAGCACGCGCCCCGCGCACTTCACCGGATCCTCGCCGTCCTTCACCTTCACGGGCACATGTCCGCACACGATGCGCGAGCCGTCGATGGAAAGCCCGAAGTCCTCGAAGATGCCCGTCATCACGCGTTCGTCATCGAGGTAGGTGTAAAACGGGTTCTTCACCTCCTTACGCGCCGCCTTGTCGGCGATGAGGTACAACTCGAAGGTGGCCATCTTGCTCTTCGCGAACAGGGGCGAGCCAGGGCCGAGCCACAGATACCACATGAGGTCGCGACCGCGCTTGCGCATCTCCGGATCAGGATCGAAAAACGCCGCGCGCACGTAGCGCTCCATCTCGTCGTAGAGAGCGCGACCCTTGAACTTCCGACCGAACACGTCGGTCTCCATGAGCGAACCGTCGGCGGCGAGGGGCACGCATGCGTGAAAAAGCAGGTTGTTGTTGTAGATCTTGTACAGGCTTCCCGCCTCCAAGAAGAAACGCATGTGCCGCTGCAACTTCTCGCAGCTGGTGAACGCCTGCTCGAGGCGGCACATGACCTCCTCTTCCTCGGGCGTGAGACGATACGGATCCGACGGGTCGATCGTCGGGAACACCTTGTCGGCAAGCTCGTAGGTGACGCCGTCGACGACCACCGTGCCGGCGTCGTAGTCGATGCGATGCAAAAGCTTGCGATCCTCGAGGCCGAAGCTCGGGTTATCGTCGATGAGGCGCGCCTCCACCTTGAACTGGATGATGGCCATGGCCTTCTGGATCTTGACGTTCATCTCGAGCTCTTGCGGGGGTAGGTCGGGGTTGCCTTTCAGGCCGAACGCCACGCAAGGGTCGTCCTTATACGCCTCGAGCGCGAACGACGCGAGCGGCAAGATGTTGATGCCGTAAGCGTCTTCCAATATGGACAGGTTGCCGTAGCGCGCGCAGTTGCGCACCACGTGCGCGATGCACCCGCGCTGCCCGAGCGAAGCGCCCATCCACACGATGTCGTGATTGCCCCACTGAATATCAAGCGAATGGTAGTTCGACAGGGTGTCCATGATGGCGTCCGGATGAGGACCGCGGTCGTAAATATCGCCGACGATGTGCAGGTGGTCGATGGCCAGCCGCTGGATGAGCAGGCAGAGCTCTTCGATGAACGCGCTGCCGCGGCCCGTGCGGATGACGGCGTCGATGATGGCGGCGTAGTAGGCGTTTTTATCCGCACCGTGGCGCGCCTCGGTCATAAGCTCCTCGATGATGTAGGCGAAATCGGGCGGGAGCGCTTTGCGCACCTTCGAGCGCGTGTACTTGCGCGCCGTATGCTTGCACACCGCCACGAGGCACGGCAGCGTGGTGGCATACCATGCGCTCGCGTCGTCGATCTCGGCCAGGACAAGCTCCATCTTCTCGCGCGGGTAGTAGATGAGCGTGGCGAGCGAGCGCTTCTCCGCAGGCGTGAGCGCATCGCCGAACACCTCGTCGATTTTAAGACGCACGTTGCCCGACCCGTTGCGCAGGATATGCGAGAACGCCTCGTGCTCACCGTGAATGTCGGATGCGAAGAACTCGGTGCCCTTCGGAAGGTTCAGAACCGCGCTCAAGTTGATGATCTCGGCGGACGCCTTCGCCGCCGTGGGAAACGATTTCGCAAGAAGCTCCAGGTAGCGCTTTTCGGTGACGTCCAACGCCGTACCTCCTTAAGGGACAGACTTGCCGCTCTCCTCATTCTACGACAGCGGCGGCAGCGAGCACGTCCCGCAACGCCGGACGTTGCCGATGCGCTGATACGCGGTGGCTCGAAGCGCATATCGAAGACACTCCCCCGACGAGAACGCGCGACGAGGCGATCAGCATCGCCGCATGCAACCCCGATACCGACACCTTGCGCAAGCGCACCCCGCTGCCCGCCGCATCGTCCGCAAAATGCCGGCAAACTCCCTGCCTGCATTACCCGTGCAACAGCAGGCGAAGGCGAGGCCAAAGCCGTTCACTTCGTTCAATGCATCGACGCGGGCGAGAGTTCGATCGTCTACCTAGACGCGATCCTGCCCGAGCAGACCTTCCTCGAAAACGAGGACGTCCTGCGCACAGTCGGGCAGAGCATTCGGATCGACGACGCGAAGTGAGGTAATCCGTTCGCGGCTACGCAGGCGACAGCCCGATTCCGCAGTCTCCTCGGTTGGGTTTTGCGTTTTTCGACTTCTTTTGAATTTTCGGCTTTTGCCCCCGAACCGATGTTTAGCCACGATTCGAAGCCGCGATTGTCAGATGCGAGCGGCAGCGGCGACGCCGAAGCGCCCCGCGCACCTGACGGTTATCTATCCGTGAGCAGAAAAGCGAGATAAAGAGGGATGGTCAGAACAGCACCGACACGACCGATGTTTTGATCCGCCAGTTTAATCGCCGATTCGACATGATATTTCTCCGAGTGTTTGAGGACGGTCTTCACGCTCTTGGCATTACCGTCGGTCGACTTCACCTCAACGGGCACGCACTTTCCCCTGCACCTGATCACGAAATCAAGCTCGAGTCCCGAGTCTTTCCGGAAGTAATACAACCTCCTCCCCATCTTGGAAAACACGTCGGCGATGAGGTTCTCGAACACGGCCCCCTTATAACCGAGGAGGTCGCCGTTCAATATGTCGAATTGCGTGCCGTCCTCGAGCATGCTTGTGAAAAGCCCCGTATCGGCCATGTACACCTTGAATTGACCCTCAAGAGCGTTTCCGTCAAGCGGCAATTCGGTAATGGAAAAGTTCCTGCAGCGGAGCGTTATGCCGGCATCTTCTATCCACTGAAGACCGCCCGCAAAACGCGATGCCGTAGAGCCCTTCTTCACGAGCGAGTACTGGAACTTCTTGTTCTCCTTCGCCAGTTGACGGGGGATGGATTTGAAACACTGCTTGATAAGCGGCTTGTCCGCCGACGGGGCGTATTTCACCATATCATCCTCGTACCCCCGCACGATATCGCGCTGGATGGAGAGGGCTTTCGCCATATCACGCGCATCGACGAACGATTGCACGGCATCGGGCATTCCGCCGACAACCGTGTACTCCAGAATCAGGCTCCTCATGCGCGCGTGCAACGCAGGCGGAACCGGCGACTCCTCCTCCAACAGCGAACGAAGAAGAACTATCGTCGATTCAGCAACCCCATTGCCCAGCAAAATTCCTCAAAATCGAGAGGATGCATATCGATGACGGTTTTTTGAGGGACTTTTTGCAAAATCTGCAACTTTTCCCAGGGACTTTGCATTCGTCGAACTTTGGGAAGCGGGGCGAAGCGCCCCGCCGTCCTTACTCCCCCAGCTTCTCGGCAGCTTCAAGCCACTCCATCTCAAGCTCGTCGATCTGATCCTGCAGCGCGGCGATCTCATCTTGCACCGCCGTGAGCGCCAGATAATCGGTCGGGTCGGCCGAGGCCATGTCGGCGCGCTTCTGCTCGATCTTGCCCTTGAGCGTTTCAACCTTCTTCTCGTTGGAAGCCATGAGCTTGCGCAGCGTGCGCTGCTCGCCGCCCGAGAGCTTCGGCGTCGAAGCCGCAGCTGCAGCGCCGCCCGATGCACCCGAGCCCGACGATGCGGGCGTGCTCCCCACCGCTCCCTCGGCAGCGAAGCTCTTCCTCGCACCGGGAGCGTCCCCCGCGCGCGCCCGATCGGAACGCGCGGCGTCCGCCCAGCCGGAGCCGTTCTCGCGCGCCGCCATGAGCTCGAGGTACTCGTCGATGCCGCGCGGCAGATGGCGCAGCTTACCGTCGATGACCGCGTACTGGTCGTCGGTCACGCGCTCCATGAGGTAGCGGTCGTGCGTGACCAGAAGCAGCGTGCCCGGCCATCCGTCGAGCAGATCCTCCACAGCGGCGAGCATATCGGTATCCAAATCGTTCCCAGGCTCGTCGAGCACGAGCACGTTCGGCTCGTCGAGCAGGATCAGCATGAGCGCCAACCTGCGCTTCTGCCCGCCCGACAGATCGCACACCGGCTCGTTCAGGTCGGCGTTGGAGAAACCCAGGCGCTCAAGCAGCTGCCTGGGCGTCATCTCCTTGCCGTCGAGCATGGTGCGGCGCGTATAGCGTCCGACCACCTGACGCACGCGATCGTCGCCAAACTGCGTCAGCTCGTTCAGATGCTGAGACAGCACCGCGAAACGCACGGTCGCGCCGATCTTCACCTTTCCGCTCGTGGGCGGCTGAACGCCCTGCACCACTTTGAGCAGGGTCGTCTTCCCGGCGCCGTTCTCCCCGACGATGCCGATGCGGTCGCCCGGTCCGATGATCCACGACACATCGTCGAGAACCGTCCGCTGATAGAAGCTCACGGTCACGCGCTCAAGATCGACCACCTGCTTGCCCAGACGAGCCATCGCCATGCGCTTGAGCTCGATGGGGTTGCGCAACGGCGGCACATCGGCGATGAGGGCCCGGGCCGTCGCCACATGAAACTTCGGCTTGGTCGCGCGCGCACGCGCCCCGCGCGAGAGCCAGGCGAGCTCGCGGCGCAGCTGATTCTGCCGCTTCTGCTCGGCCAAATCGGCCAGACGATCACGTTCAACGCGCTGCAGGATGTAAGCGGAGAAACCTCCCTCGAACGGGTCGATGGTCTTATCATGCACCTCCCACATCTGCAGGCACACCTCGTCGAGGAACCAACGGTCGTGCGTGACCACCAAAAGCGCGCCCTGTCCCGGACGCCAGCGCGTCTTCAAATGACGCGCAAGCCAGGTGATGGCGCGCACGTCAAGGTGGTTCGTGGGCTCGTCGAGCATGAGAACGTCCCAATCGCCGCGCAGAAGGCGCGCGAGATCCACACGTCGGCGCTGCCCGCCCGAAAGGTCGCCCACGCGCCCGGTCCAGTCGATATCGCCCAGCAAGCCGGCGATGATCTCACGCGTGCGCACGTCGCCCGCCCAGGAGTACTCGGGCTCGTCGCCGACGACCGCGCGCTCCACCGTCGCGTCGTCGTCGAGGTCGTCGGACTGCCCGAGCACGCCCACGCTCACGCCGCGCGTGCGGATGACGCGCCCCTCGTCAGGCTCCACCAGGCCCGCCATCAGGCGCAGGAGCGTGGACTTGCCGTCTCCGTTGCGCCCGACCACGCCGATGCGCGCGCCTTCCTCAACGCCAAGCGAGACGCCCTCGAACACCGCCTTCGTGGGAAAATCGAGGCTGACCTTCTCACAACCCAGCAAAAACGCCATAGCTTAGCGAACCTTCCACACGGCCAGCACGAACACGCACGCGGAGAAAAGCGCGGACAAGCCGAACGCCAGCTGATAACCCAGGATGCCGGGCGTCGCGGCGGACACCACCGTGATGATGAGCACCATGAGCGCCGTGCCGAACGACGCGCACGACTGCCGCACCGCGGCGAAGAACGCGCTTGCATCCATCATCACGTCATGCGGAAGCCCCGCCATGCCCCATGAGTTCAAAGGCCCGATGAGGGCGCTCACGCCCAAGCCGCGAATGGTCTGCATGAGCGTGAGCAACCACAGCGGCGTGGAGACGTCGACGAACGCCATCGACACCGCGCCGACGGTCAGAAGGATGCTCGCCGCGATGACCACCGGACGTGCGCCCACCTTGTCCGACAAAATGCCCGCGATGGGGTTCACGATGATGGCGAAGATGGTTGCCGGCACGAACACCAGGCCCGCTTCGAAGGGAGTAAGCCCCATCGGCCCCTGCACGCACAACGGCACGATGAGCGTAATGCCCATAAACGACGCGAACAGGCAGTTCTGCGCGATGAAGCTCACGCGGTAGTGAGCCGACGAGAAGATGCGCATGCTGATGAGCGGCGTCTCCAAGCGCTTCTGCCTGCGCACGAACAGCACGAGGCACACCGCGCCCACGATGGCGGGCGCCCAAACGAGCGGGCTGGCAAAGCTCAGCGACGCAGCGTTGGAGAACGCCAGCAGAAGACCGCCGAATCCGAGCGTGGACAAAAGGAACGACACCGTCTCCAAACGAGCGGAGGAGTTGCGCGCGTCCTCACGCTTCACGAACGCCATGTTCGCAAGCACCAGAACCACCAAGATGCCCACCAGGATGATGAAGAAGCTGCGCCAACCCCATGTGTCGACCAGCGAACCGCCGATGAGCGGCCCGATGTTGGGGGCGAATCCCATGGCGATGCCGGCGATGCCCATGGCCGTGCCGTTTTGCCCCGGGGGAAAGCGCGTCATGGCGATGGACTGCACGAGCGGCAAGGTGATGCCCGCAGCGACCGCCTGCAGCACACGGCCGGCAACCAAAACGGCGAAACAATCGGAGACGAAACTCACGAGCGACCCCGCGATGAACAATCCGAGCGAAAGCGCCATGAGGCTGCGCGTGCACATCTTCTGGGCGAGAAACGTCACTGCGGGAACGGTGATGCCGAGCACCAGCATGTAGATGGTGGTGAGCCACTGACTCACGCTGGCGTCGACGCCGAAATCGGCCTGAACGCCGTCGAGCATGGGGTTCATGACCGTCTGCGTCAACGAGCCGAGCGCGCACGCCAAAACCGCGATGGCGAACATCGCGTACGTGTGGCCTTTTTCGCTTAACTTGAGCATGATTGCATTACCTCCGAACTTCACGCCGCGCACGCGCGACGCGTTAGTTGAACGCCTGCTGCGTCTTCTCCAGCCCGTGCTCGATCAGGTACAGCACCGCCTGGGACCCTCGCCCCACCGCGTACTCGAAATCCTCGGCTGCCTCCTTCTTGGGAAGGGACAGCACGTAATCGGCGACGTTCATGCGTCCCGGCGGACGCCCGATGCCCACGCGCACGCGATACCAATCGCGCGTGCCGATCTTATCGCAGATGGAGCGCAGGCCGTTGTGACCCGCATGCCCGCCGCCGAACTTCACGCGAACGGTGCCGGGGTCGATGTCCAGCTCGTCATGGATGACCACGAGGTGCGCCGCATCGACACCGTAGGCGTTCATGAGCTGCTTCACCGGGCCGCCCGAGGTGTTCATGTAGCTTTGGGGCTTCGCCAACACCACGTCGATATCGCGGTAAGCGCCCTTGCCCGTAAGCGCCCCGCACTCGGTCTTCCAATAGCGCACGCCGATCTCCTCGGCGATGGCGTCCACCGCGTCGAACCCGGCGTTATGCCGCGTATGCGCGTATTCATCACCCGGATTGCCCAGGCCGACGATCAAATACAAATCCGCGCTCCTTCCTCTGCCGACGGGCAGCTCGTCACGCCCATCGGATCCATTCGTAAAAAAAAGCCTCCGCCGGGTCGCCTCGACCCGTTGGAAGCCGGAAAAGGTCGACGGTCTGAAGCCGTCCGATGGCGCGCGAGGCTTCCCCGCGCGCCATCCCGAAACCGCAGGCCCGCGCAAAGCGGGCGCTGCGCCGTCTACTCGAACAAGCTTGCAACCGAGCCGTTCTTGTAGACGTTCATGATGGTCTTCGCGAACAGCGGGCCGACCGAGAGCACCTTGACCTTGCCGGTCTGACGCTCGAGCGGCACCGGCACCGCGTTGGTGACCACGACCTCCTCGATGCAGGAGTTGGCGATGCGCTCGTAAGCAGGACCGCTGAACAGGCCGTGCGTCGCGCACGCGTACACCTTCGCCGCGCCCTTGGCCTTAAGCGTCGCGGCAGCGGCCACCAGCGAGCCCGCTGTGTCGATCATATCGTCGTTCAAGATGCAGATCTTGCCCGTGACATCGCCGATAAGCGCCGTGATCTCGGCCTGGTTGTGCTTCGGACGGTCCTTGTGCATGATGGCGATGTCGCAGTCGAGCATGGTGGAGAACTTCTTCGCGGCTTTCGCACGCCCCACGTCGGGGGAGACCACGCAGAGCTTATCGGTGTCGAAACCCTTGCTCTTGTAGTAGTCCACGAAGATGGGCATGGCGGTCATATGGTTCACCGGCAGATCGAAGAAGCCCTGGATGGCGTCCTGATGCAGATCGATGGTGATGACGTTGTCGACGCCGGACGCCGCCAGAAGATCGGCGACGAGCTTCGCCGTGATGGGCTCGCGCGGCGCTGCCTTGCGGTCCTGGCGCGCGTAACCGTAATGGGCGACCACGGCAGACACCGTGCGCGCGGAAGCGCGCTTGGCGGCATCGACCATGATGAGCAGCTCCATCAACGCGTCGTTGACGTCGTAGCCGTTGCCCGCGCTCACCGATTGGATGAGGAACACATCCGCGCCGCGCACGCTCTCCTGGTAGCGTGCGTAGATCTCACCGTTGGCGAACTTCGCCAACTTGACGTTGCCCAGCGAGGTGCCGAGATTCTTCGCGATCTCCTCGGCGAGCTCGGGGTTGACCGAGCCCGTGAACAACGCCAAGCTCTTCTGCATCTCAGTCATGGAAAGACTCCTGTTCGTTTACGTCATCTCGTCGACTCGCGCGCGTCCGATTCCCCTCGGACGCGCCCGATCTTACCTCAGCGTAAGACCCGCGAGCCTTTAGCCCTCCTATTGTAACGCTGAACGCATGGGGTGGGAGCGGGAAGCCGACGGCGTGCGCCAAGGAGCCGAGGAAGCCGACGGAGCGACGATCACGCCGTCCGATCGCCGGTCCCGAACATCAAGAAAACGGCTCCGCCCCCGCTGACCGAAATCCAGGGGCGGAAAACGACGAAGCTACCCTTCGGCGCGTTTGCGGCGGTTCTCCTCCGCCCAACCCTCGATCTCCACCTGACGCGCACGCCCGAGCGCGAGCGCATCGGGGGACACGTCCTCGGTGAGAACCGAGCCCGCGCCGATAAGCGAGCCGGCGCCGATGCTGACCGGCGCGACCAA
>ERZ1673722.2945-NODE-2945-length-13047-cov-16.552802_pt1 | contig 13047 bp, 9 predicted proteins | sample MGYA00580222_ERZ1673722 | MGnify/ENA primary metagenome ERZ1673722 (study PRJEB41218, sample SAMN15661750) | gut metagenome | host: Homo sapiens | place: Canada: London | collected 2015-08-20/2019-03-30 | study: EMG produced TPA metagenomics assembly of...
CAATTTTTATGCCTAATTTTTTTAGTTTCGTGTCCAGTTTTTGTTGACAAGTGCACTATCCCCGACACACAGCCTTCCCCGCGTGGGGAAGGTGCCTCGAAGGGGCGGATAAGGATAAAACGTTCTGCCGTTCTCTGTAAAAGTATTTACGAATCCAGTATAATAAAACAAATGATATGAACGGGCTGGGGCTTGTAACGTCTTCGGGCGTCACTCTCCTTCAGAACCGTTAGAACCGGCTGCAGCTATATTCCTTTTTCTCAAGGAGGCACTATGTTATCTGACTGGCTTCATTCGAAGCGCATGAAATATATTTCCTTCGCTGTCCTGCTTTTTCTCTTGATGGGGGGCATTTATGTCTATACCCATCGCGGGGGGCAGGGCGCGCGGAAGGCCGAGGTGCGTCCGACGGTGAAGGTCGTGACGCTTGTGCGGCAGGATATGATGAAGCGGATCGTGCTCTCGGGGGAGACGGTGCCGAAGGCTTCTGTGGATATTTCTCCGAAGTATGCAGGCCGCATCGCGGAGGTGGCGGTGGATCTGGGGGACGCGGTGTCTCTCGGGGATGTGCTTCTCCGTCAGGATACGAAGGATGTCTCGATTTCTATCGGAGAGAACCGCGCAGGCAGCGCGCAGGCGGCGGCTGAGGCGGTGACGAGCCGCGCGGAGTATGACGCGGGGACGATGAAGGCGCAAAGTGATTATGAGAATGCTCTCGCTACGTATGAGCGTTACCAGCATCTTTTCGATGAGGGGGCGGTGTCCCGTCAGGATCGCGATGACAGGTATCGCGTGATGATGGAGGCAAGAGCGGCGCTCGAGGGTCTGACGAGCCAGTCTATCGGCGGCCGTCCGGCGGTGATTGCCGGCAAGGAGGCGGCTGCGGAGAAGGCGCGCTACATGGTGGAGGCGCTCACGAATCAGCAGGCGGATATGACGCTCCTTTCGCCGCTTTCCGGTATCGTCAGCTATCGGAGGGCAGAAGCGGGCGAGTGGGCCACGGCAGGGGAGAAGCTGCTCACGATCGTCGATGCGAGCGAATTGTATCTAGACTGTCAGGTGGCAGAGCAGGATGTCGGGATCCTGCAAGAGGGGATGAGTTTGGATGTATCGATCGATTCGCTCGGGGAGTCGGTGAAGGGGACGATCCGCTATATCAGTCCGGCGATGGATGCGGATACGCATGCATACAAGGTGCGTCTTGTCCTCATCGATCCCGCAACGACCATCCGCGGGGGGATGTTTGGCCGGACGGAGGTGACGGCGATGCAGAAGAAGGATGTGCTTCTCCTTCCGAAGGCGGCTGTCATCGATCACAATGGGAAGAAGCTGGTGTATGTGGTGGGGGAAGATGGCCGCGCAGAAGAGGTGCCTGTCACGCTCGGCGCTTCCAATGATGAGATGGTGGAAATCCGGAGCGGTCTGGCAGCTGGCGAGAGGGCGGCTGTGACGAATCTGTCTAAGCTCAAAAATGGAATGGTCGTAGAGGTGAAGGACTAGTGACTGGTGACTAGGGGGCAAGGTTCAGGATTAGCCCCTGGGGCATACCGTCCCTTGATTGCGGATGAAAGCCTCGCATGAATGAGAAATTAGAAATGAGAAATGCGAAATGGTGGTGCGGCGCATAAAATTATGGAAGCGCCGCGAAGTATAGATAGTGGCGATAACCGCAACTGATATGCCAGTCACTAGTCACTCCCAATCCCTAATCCCTAATCCCTAATCCCTAATCCCTAGCTACCAGTGACTAGTCACTTAGTTCCCGTTTCCATCGTTATTTCCGGAGGCATGCATGAAGTCATTCAATCTGACTCGGTATTCCGTGACGCACCCGATCGGCATTTTTATGATCGTGCTTTTTTTCGTGGTGCTGGGTCTGTACAGTTATTGGCGCATCGGCGTGGAGCTGTATCCGAATATCAATGTGCCCTATGTCATCGTGTCGGTGCGCTATGATGGCGCGGATGCGGAGTCGGTGGAGCAGCAGATCACGAAACCCTTGGAAGATGCGTTGTCTTCGGTGTCGAATGTGAAGCACATCACGTCGAAGTCGCGCACGGGGCGTTCGGATGTGACGCTGGAGCTGAATTTCGATGCGGATGCGGACGCGGCGGCGATCGACGCGTCGGAGAAGGTGAATCGTATCCGCAGGAAGCTGCCGGATGATGCGGATGATCCTGTCGTAGAGAAGCGCGATATGGATGCGGCGCCGATCATCGATCTGGCGGTATTGTCGAGCCATCCGCTGGATGAGATGTATTCCATGGCGGATAATACTTTCACGAATGATTTCACGAAGGCAGACGGTGTATCGGATGTGGAGCTGCACGGGGGGCGAAGTAAGGAAATCGCGGTGAAGGTGGATCGTGATAAGCTCTCTTACTACGGCATCACGATGAATGATATCATTTCCACTTTGAAGAAGGAGAATAAACTGGCACCGGCGGGCTCGTCCTACACGGATACGCGCCAGACGCAGATCCGTCTCTCGGCGCAGTATGATACGGTGGAGGATATCCGCAAGATCCATCTCACTTGCGCAAACGGCGCGGTGATCCCGATCTCTGCGGTGGGGGAGGTCGTGCGTCAGGACCAGAGGGTGTCTCGCTTTGCGCGCATCAATGGACAGGATGCCATCGGGATTTCCATCTATAAGAACAGCAATGCGAATCTTGTCTCGACGGCAGATGGTGTGATGAAGGTCTTGGAAAATATGCGGGCGGAGTATCCGGACTACCAGTTCATCGTGGTGAATGACTCGGCGGACTATGTGCGCACGGCGCTGCATAATACGCTTTCGACGCTCATCGAAGGGCTCATCACGACGGGGCTCGTGCTCTTCCTCTTCCTGCGCGGCTGGCGCTCGACGGCGTCTGTCATCATCGCGATCCCGACGTCGCTCATTTCCACGTTCTTCGTCATGTACATGGCAGGCTTTTCCTTCAATATGATGTCGCTCATGGGGATGACGCTCTGCGTGGGGATCCTCGTCGATGACTCGATCGTCGTCTTGGAGAATATCCACCGTCATCTGGCCAAGGGGGAGGACGCAAAGGAGGCGGCGGTGGCGGGCCGTATGGAAATCGGCATGGCTGCCATCGCGATCACGCTCTGCGATGTGGTGGTTTTCCTCCCGATCGCTTTCATGTCGAGTATGACGGGGCAGTTCTTCAAGCAGTTCGGCCTTACGATCGTCTTTGCGTCTCTCTTTTCCCTATTTATTTCCTTCACGCTGACACCGATGCTGGCGTCGAAATTTTTCAAGAACGGCGTGCATGTTCCCGATACGAAGCTCTGGCGCATGGTGGAGAAGATCGAGCAGAAGATGGAGGACGAGTACGGGCTGGCTATTGCATGGAGTTTCCATCATAAGAAGAAGCTCTTCGGGGGTGTCGCCATCGCCTTCTTCCTTTTCATGGCGATGGTGCCGCTCGGCTGGATCGGGATGGAGTACATGCCTCGCACGGATGAGAGCGGTTTCAATGTGCAGATCCAGCTCCCGACGGATGCGTCTGTCGAGCGCACGGATGCTGTGACGACGCGGCTCGAGAGATACCTATCCGAGGTGCCTGAGGTGAAGTCCTACATGGCGATGGTCGGCGGGGGCAGCGGGGTAAATTCCGGCCGTATCCGCGTCTCGCTCATCGATCGGCAGGACCGCAGCCGCGATATCTGGGCGATCACGAATGAGATGCGCACGTGGATCTCTGAGAACATCACAGACGGCGATGTCCGCATCAAGGAGGACCAGGCGTCTGTCTCCGGTACGGCAGGCGGCGGGCTCGGGCAGGGCGGCGGCGCTTTCCGCCTCGAGCTGCGCGGCAATGATATGGCGGAGCTTATCACCGCCTCCGAGATGGCGCAGCAGATGCTGAAGAGCGGTGCCTACGGCGTATCGGATGTCAGCTGTACCTATCAGGAAGGGCTGCCGGAGATCTCCCTCATTCCTGACCGTGAGAAATTGAAACACTACGGCGTCACGGTCGGCTCTCTCTATGACACGCTATCATCCGCGATCAGCGGCGCGGGCGCGGGCGTCCTGCCGAATGATCCGCTGAACAACGGCAATGACACGGATATCAACGTCTATTTCAAGGGCGGTGAATCGTACAGGACGAGTGACCTCGCGGCGATCCCCATCAAAGGGCAGACGGGCATAGTCCGCATGTCCGACGTGGCGGAGCTCAAAGATGAAACGGGGCCGATCACCATCCTGCGCACGGATAAGCAGCGCGCTATCATCATCGGCGCGAATCCCGGCGGGCAGGATCTGAACGGGCTCATCCAGCGTTTCACGAAGGATCTCAACCAGACAGGCCTTCCCAAATCGGTGAATTTCCGCTTCTCCGGGCAGGCTGACAGTATGCGCGAAAGTTTCATAGAACTTCTGTCGGCGCTTCTCATGGGGATGCTCCTCGTGTACATGATCCTTTCTGTCCTCTATGAATCGGTGAAGACTTCTTTCATCCGTATGTTCTCACTGCCTTTCGGACTGATCGGCTCGCTTCTCTTCCTCTTCCTCATGAATGACACCATCAATATTTATTCCATGATCGGCATCATCGTCATGGATGGCGTGGTCGCGAAGAATGGCACGCTGCTCCTCGACTATACGCTGACGCTCATGCATCAGCACGGCATGGCGGCGAAAGAGGCTGTCATAGCGGCTGGCCGCGCGCGTCTGCGCCCGATCTTCATGACGACCTTCACCATGATCGTCGGCATGCTCCCGACAGCCCTCGCACTGACGGCGGGCTCGGAGACACGAAGCTCTATGGCGTGGGTCATCATCGGCGGCCTCATCACCTCGACCCTTTTCACGCTCCTCGTCATCCCGATGATTTTCCTCTTCTTCCAGAGAGAAAAGTGACTAGGGACTGGTGACTAGGGACTGGTGACTAGGGACTAGGGACTAGTCACTTGTAATCCCTAATCCCTAATCCTTAGCTGCTCATCCCTGCTTTCAACCTTAAACTCTCCGTTTCCACTTCTCTTTCCCATTCGTGGTACAATATGACCAGAAGAATGACACTATCATTTCCGGGAGGTGTTTCTATGAAAAGATGGAAGAAGCGCAGCATTTCTGCGGCTCTGGCGCTGTTCTGCGTGGCTGCGCCCATAGCGTATCCGATGACAGCGTATGCGGCGACGACGGCGCAGAAAATCCTGTATGGCGCGGCGGCGATGCTTTTCATTTCCAGCTACTACTCCAGAATGGACGATCACAACCAGCTGCAGCTTCTGGATCAGTGCCAGCAAGAGACGGGCGTCTATGACTCGGCGGAGGCGGATAACCGTGTGCAGACCGTGTACCGGAATCTGAAGGATACGGGGCATGTGCTGCGTGACTACAAGGTCTACGTATCGCCGAGCGAGGACATCAATGCGTTTGCCAGCTTAGGCGGCGTGCTCTGTGTGAACAAGGGGACGCTCGATGCGATGGATGATGATGAGCTGGCCTACGTCATGGCGCATGAGATCGCGCACGGCGAGAAGCGACACAGCGTGAGCGGCGTCAAGAAGCGCGTGGGGCTGGTGACGGCGCTGAATATTTATCTCGGAGACGCTTCGTATGGCGAGTACCTTCTGGGAAATATCGCGGCGAACTATGTGTCGAATGCGGTCTTCACCAAGGATCAGGAGAAGCAGGCGGATGACTGGGGTTTCCAGTACCTTGTCGAAGCGGGCTACAACCCGGGCGGCGGCGCGGCGTCTATGGAAGTGCTGCGCGCGAAATACGGCGAGAGCTCGCCGTCAGGCATCAAGGCTGTCCTTGCCCCGGGCAATCACCCGAAGACCAGCGACCGCATCCATAAGAATCTCAAATGGATGAATGCTTACTCGGGCAAACATGTCGAGGTCAAGGATGACTGGATCGTGGTGAATGGGGAGAAAGCCTTCTCACCCGTCGCGGATAATGCGTACAGCCAGAAGGAGCGCCTCTATCTCACCGCGGGCAAGCTCGTGAAGCTCTATCACGCGGGTCATGTTCCTGATGCGGTTCTCGATGGAAATCAGATCTACTGCGGAGATACGGCCATTTACGAGCTCTCTTCGGGAGAAAATGGCAGAGCCTATACCGATGCGCTGAATCAGGGGATCCGGAAAGACCGCGGCGAACGCGTCGTCAGTGATTTTGATATCGATAAAAGGGGGAAGAAAGACGCTAGTGACTGGTGACTAGGGACTGGGGACTAGGAGTGACTAGTGACTGGGGTTCTCTGGTATCGTCATCCCGAGCGCAGCCGAGGGATCTTTCTTGCACTGCGGGAATCAGCGTGTATGCGCTGAGGGAAAACGATGTCCTGGTGCTGCCTCACATCAGGCGATGAGCGTTCTGCAATAAAGATCGAGGGCTACGCTCGAAATGACGATGCGCGTGAAGCGCTATCAAAGCTCCGCGGCGCTTCTGATTTTTATGCGCCGCACCATCACTCCTCACTCCTAACTGGCGAGTAGAGCTTTCAACCATAATCAATGGACGCCCCGCCCCACGGGCTAACCCTGAACCTTGAACCTTCATTTTCAAAGGACGATTTCCATGAAAAAACTACTATCCATTTTACTTCTGCTGCTTATTGTTTGCGGCTGCGGGCTGGGCGCGCTCATCTGGGTGACACCGCCGCCGCCTACGCCGCCGATGATCGCGCCGCCGCCTCCTTCGAAGGCGGTCGCGGCTGCGCTGATCGATGGAAATACGGGTGAGGTGCTGGCGGATAAGGAAGGACATCTGCGTATCTATCCTGCAAGTACGACGAAGATCCTGACCTGTATCATTGCGCTCGAAGAGGGCAAGGCGAAGCTGGATCAGAATGCGGTGATTTCTTCGCGCGCGATGCGCCAGGATGGCACGAATATCGGTCTTAGGCCGGATATGCCGCTCTCGCTTCACCAGCTGCTGTACGGGATGATGTTGATTTCCGGCAATGGCGCGGCTGTCTCTGTCGCAGAGACGGTGGGCGGCTCGTATGATCGTTTCATCGAGATGATGAATGAAAAGGCAGCTTCCATCGGGGTGCATGATTCCCATTTCGCAAATCCGAATGGTCTTACGAATCCGAACCACTATACGACGGCCTATGATATGGTGAAGATCGCGGCGTATGCGATGAAGAATCCTGATTTCCGTGACATCGTGAAGCGTCCTGTGTATCCGATGACCTATCGGAACGGGGTCTATCGCAATGTGGAAAACCGCAATGAATTTCTGACGAGCCACTATGAAGGGGCGAATGGCGTGAAGACGGGCATGACAGAAGCGGCGGGGGAATGTCTCGTCGCTTCCGCCGAGCGCGATGGTCGTCTCATGATCGTGGCATTCTACAATGATACGAATCGCTGGAAGGAAGCCCGGACATGGCTGGACTATGGATTTGCAGAAGCGGAAAAGAAGGCGGAGTATGAAAGACAGCTCGCCGCAGAGCCGAAGGTGTACAAGCTGGTGAACCAGTTCTTAGGGAGGGAGCCTCGTGACTAGGAGAAGGAAACCGCCGTTTCTGGTGCGGCTTTTCCCGCACAGCCCGATCTTGCGTGTTCTTTTCGTCGTCATGCTCCTGTTCTCGCTCTGCATTGTCTTTCGCAGCGGGTATCATTTCTATCAGATCCGCCAGCAGGAGGCGCTGCTTCTGGAGGAGAAGGAGAGACTGTCCAAGGAGAAGGCGGAGCTCTCAAAGAAGCGGGAGGACCTCAAGGATGACGGACAGCTGGAAAAGAAGGCGCGTCAGGAGCTCGGCCTCGTCAAGCCCGGAGAAGTGCCGTATGTGAGATGAGGCTGGTGACTAGTGGCTAGTGACTAGTGACTGGTAGCTAGTCACCTCTCATCTCTCTTCAATCTTCTTGCTATTCCTTAAAAAATCACGTATAATTTAAACCGTATTTATATCGCAGGCATTGGGGAGGCGGATGCCGTTTCCCAGAGAGGATTTTTTTGTTAGATGGCTTTAGAAGTCGGAAGTATTGTGGAAGGAACCGTTTCAGGGATTGCAAAATTCGGTGCGTTTGTGGAACTGCCGGAAAACAAGGTGGGGCTGGTTCATATTTCAGAAGTCGCCAATGAATATGTGAGTGATGTGGCGCAGTATCTCAAGGTGAAGGATACGGTGAAGGTGAAGGTCATCTCCATCGATGAGAAAGGCAAGATCGCGCTCTCGATCAAACAGGCGCAGCCGAAGACGGAAGAGAAGACGGCTCGTTTCCCCAGAAAGGAAGGCAGCGAGCATCGTTTCCAGAAAAAAGAAGGCTTCGAGGGAAGAGCTCCTTTGCCCGAAGCGCCGCGTATGCCCGAGCGCCGTCCGTTTGCCGGCGGTTATCGTTCGCCGCGTCATGAGGCGCCCGCTTCTTTTGAAGATAAGCTGAACCGTTTCCTGAAAGACAGCGATGAACGGCTTCTGGATCTGAAGAGAAATGTAGAATCCAAACGTGGTGGTCGCGGCGGCCGCCATTCTGACTGAGCATGAGAGGAGATGTAACGGGATGAGTTATGTCTCCTTTTGTTATGCGTTTTAGGGATGATGTATGCGGATTCTGTTGCTGAATTTGCGTGACAATTAGGGAAACGCTGATTAAATCGCAGAGTCGGATTTCATATAGATTTTTATACATAGCTTCGTCATCATCTTCCTTAAATAGCTCGCTATTCGCGTTAGATGATTCCTCGCTCTGTATAAAAATCCAAGAATGAAATCTGACAACGATTGAATCAGTGTTTCCCTAGAAATGAGAATTTATAAATGAGAAATGGGGGTACGGCGCATCAAAATAGAAAGCGTCGTAAGTTTTATCAAAGGGATAGGTATGCTTGCATTGGCAGCATAGGATGAGAGGCTATTCTTTTATCACTTTATATGAAACTCGCGGCGCTTCTACTTTTGCGCCGCACCACCATTTCCCATTTCGCATTTCTAATTTCTCATTCTTGTGAAAACGATAGAATGATGAATGGAATATAGTGTATCACACGATATAACCACAAGGAGGCTCTTATGCGCGCGATCATTGATATCGGAACGAATTCGGTCCGTCTTTTGATGGCAGAGAAGGATGAAAAAGGAGAGTGGAAGACCCTTCGGAAAGAACTTCGCAGCACCCGGCTGGGAGAAGGCATGACGGATAAGGCGACCATCGGTCAGGGGGCGAAGGAAAGGACGCTCTCTGCCGTGGAGGAATTTACCGCCATGGCCAAGCTCGAAGGGGCTGAGGATATCTTCGCCTATGGTACGTCCATCATGCGCGATGCGTCGAATGGGGAGGAATTCGCTGATGAAGTGACGGCGGCCTCCGGTGTCCCTGTCCGCATTCTTTCGGGGAAGGAAGAGGCGTACTACAGCTACATCGGCGCGGCTGGGACGTCCGGCGTTATCACGTCTGTCGTCGATATCGGCGGTGGTTCGACAGAGATCTGTGTGGGATTCGGCACCGACGTCGGCGCGCGGCACAGTTTCCGTCTCGGATGTGTACGCTGCTCGAAGCAGTTCGATACCACCACCGCCAGAGGACGCGCGGAGCTGAAGAAGCATTGCTTCACGCTTTTCCGTGAGACGGATCTCATGGAGTCCATGCGGAATGTCAAGCGCTGGATCGGTGTCGGCGGGACTGTCACCTCGCTGGCTTCGATGCTGCAGGAACTCGAAGTCTATGATTCATTGAAGGTACAGGACTACGTGATTCATCCGGAAGATGTGTCAAAGATTCTCGAGAAATTATCTAAAATGTCCTACGATGACAAGTGCCATATGAAAGGCCTTCTGCCGTCCCGCGCCGACATCATCGTGGCTGGCGTCGTCATCTTGGATAGCCTCATGGAGTACTTCGCTCTCTCGGAAATCACCGTGAGCGACCGCGATCTCTCTGAAGGTCTGCTCGATGCGGATGTCATCTCACCGACGGAAAAGTAAGGGGTGGTAGCTGGTGACTGGTGACTGGGGACTGGGGATTAGACTAGGAGACTAGGAGACATCAGACTCTTGCGTTGTCATTTCGAGCATAGCGAGAAATCTTTCTTGCAGACCGATAAACGATGGATGTGCGAAAGCAGGGATGAGATACCTCAAGTGACTGGTGACTTGAATGCGGCTTTCGGGCATCGCCCTATACATATTCGCGGCGCAGCCGCCACCTTCATTTCTAATTTCTAATCCCTAGCTACTAATCCCTAGCTACTAGTTCCAAGTCCCTATTTTCCCAGGAGCGAACTATGAAAAAACAACCATCTCCTTTTATCGCGAAGATCCTCTCCTTTGCACGGGAAAAGAAATTATGGCAGAGAGGGGAGCGGATCCTCGCGGCGGTGTCCGGCGGGCCGGATTCGCTCGGGCTCCTTCTCTTTCTGCATGACATCGCAGAAAGAGAAGGGCTCTCTGTCGGCTGCTGCCTCGTACAGCATCATCTGCGCGAGGAGGCCGAAGAAGAGGCGCGGTATGTGGAGAGCATCTGTGAGAGGCTTGGGATCCCCTTCTTTCGTCGGGATGTCTATGTCGAGGAGAGAAGACGCTCCAGCGGCGGCTCTGTCGAGACGGTGGCGCGCACGCTCCGCTATGAGGCGCTGCGGGAGGTCAAAAAGGAAGCGGGATATACTTTGATCGCACTGGCGCATCATGCAGACGATCAGGCCGAGACGATCCTTTTTCACCTGCTGCGCGGGAGCGGCGCCCGCGGTCTGTCGGGCATGGCGCCAAAGCATGACGAGCTGATCCGTCCCTTCCTCACGGTCACGAAGAAGGAAATCGAAGATTTCCTCACCGCTTTTCCCTACACGCCTTGCCATGACGCCACGAATGATGAGATGGATGCGACGCGGAACCGCATCCGTCATCAGCTTCTTCCTGAGATGCTTTCCTATAATCCCAATCTGGTAGAGACGCTCCTGCATACGGCGGATATCCTTCGCGCCGAAGATGCCTGCATGGAAGAGGCAGCAGAGGCATGGCTCGCTTCTCACGGGGGGAAGGGAAGCCTTGAGAAGGACGCCTTTCGCGGCCTTCCTCTCGCGATGCGGCGGCGTGTCCTTCAGAGGATGCTCCTTCACATGGGAGAGGAAGCGGTCGATTTCGACACACTCTCGCGGCTTACTCTTCTCGCAGAGACTGGGGAGACGGGGAAGCGCTCTTCGACGGCGCATGTGATGATGGAGATCGGCCAGCGCGATCTCTATTTTTACAAAGGCAATACCAAAAAACAGGAAGAGGACGGTCTTATCCTTCTCGCAAAGCATTTTTTTGAAAAATTCATGCAAAAAGATGTGGATAAACCCCAAGAGACGGCTATAATAAGTGGCAAGGACCGCGCAGACGCGCTCTGGCGCATGGAAACCGTGCGCCTTCGGACGCGGCCGTCGCATCTGGCGCGGAACCAATACCTGCTGGATGCTGAAAAGGTGGGAGAAGTGAGGCTTCGCACGCCTGGGCCCGGCGAGCGCATGGCGGCGCTGGGGATGGATGGGACGAAGTCCATCAAGCGCATCCTGCAGGACGCCGGTATCCCCGCCGCGCTCCGGCCTCACTGGCCTGTTGCCGCTGATGAAAAAGAAATTTACTGGACCTGCCTTCTCCGCGGCAGCCGACACGGTCGCGTGACGGAGGAGACGAAAGAGTACCTGCTGCTGACGATTGATTTGGGCGGAAATGAGTGACTGGTGACTAGGGATTAGGGATTAGGGATTAGGAGCGCCGTCCCTTGATTGCGTTTGAAAGCCTCGCTTGAATTAGAAATTAGAAATTAGAAATGCGAAATGGTGGTGCGGCGCATAAAAAGATAGAAGCGCCGCAGAGTATAGATGGTGGCGATGCCAGAAGGTGGTATCCAGTCACGCGCCACCAGTCACTCGAGGCTCCTAATCCCTAACCTCGATTTATACTTTTTACTTCACATTTCATTGACAGGAGAATATCATGGAAAATTTATCGAAAGACATCAAAACCGTACTTGTGACGAAAGAGCAGATCGCAGCGAAAGTGAAAGAAATCGGCACTCAGATCACGAAAGACTACGAGGGCAAAGATGTCGTACTCGTCGGTATTCTGAAAGGGGCGATGCCTTTCCTCTGTGACCTGATGCGAGAAATCGATCTGCCGGTCACTCTCGATACCATGTGCGTCTCGAGCTATGGCAACAGCACCGTATCGAGCGGGCATGTCAAGATCAAGAAAGACCTGGACAAAGACATCCGCGGCAAGCATGTCATCGTGGTCGAGGACATCATCGACACCGGCATCACCATGTCCCACCTCGTACCGCTGCTGAAGGAGAGAGGCGCGGCTTCGGTGGAGCTCGCCATCTGTCTCAATAAGAAGGAACGCCGCGAAGCGGATGTATATGTGAAGTATGTCGGTTTTGATATTCCGGATGAATTCATCGTCGGCTATGGCTGCGACTATGCAGAAAAATACAGAAACCTCCCTGACGTCTGCGTACTGGATCATAAAGTCTATACGAAGGCGTGACTGGTGGTTTGTGACTAGTGACTAGTGACTGGTGACTGGTAGCTAGGGATTAGTGGCTAGGGATTAGGGATTGGGGATTAGGATTCCCAAGTGACAGGTGACTTGAATACTACTTTCGGGTATCGCCGTTTACAAGAATCGGCGCTCGGGGGGGTGCCGTAAATCGCCTGCTAGAGACGCATTTCCCCACTCTCTTTTATACCGCCAGTGCCCTATCCGCCCCTTCGGGGCACCTTCCCCTCGAGGGGAAGGCTATTTATATCAAACGGCGAAGCCGCCACTGCACCCCTGAACCCCGAACTTTGAAGATTGAAAGCAGGGATGAGTAGCTAGGGATTAGGGATTGGAGATTAGGAGTGACTAGTGACTTGTGACTAAAAGACTAGAAGACATCAGACTCTCGTATCGTCATTGAAAGCGTTGCCGAGAAATTTTTGTCATCTGCGGCTAGGCGGACGATGTTTGGAAATCCGAAACGGGAAACCTGCTCTGCAAGCAGCTTTCGGGCATCGCCCCATATGTACTCGCGGCGAAGCCGCCACCTTCATTCCTAATTCCTCATTTCTGTTATGAAGTGACTTTTGTCAAGCGGGAATTTGCGCCCCCACAC
>ERZ1673722.2947-NODE-2947-length-13042-cov-12.423038_pt1 | contig 13042 bp, 10 predicted proteins | sample MGYA00580222_ERZ1673722 | MGnify/ENA primary metagenome ERZ1673722 (study PRJEB41218, sample SAMN15661750) | gut metagenome | host: Homo sapiens | place: Canada: London | collected 2015-08-20/2019-03-30 | study: EMG produced TPA metagenomics assembly of...
TTTATACTGTTTTCTTCAAGGATCGAGAGGCCAACTACGTTAATAAATTAAATCCAAAAAAAATGTATTGACATTATGCAGCGCAGTGCTATAATTAAAACAAACATATGAATAACTGTTCATATATTCAAATAAAAACAGGAAAGGAAGTATTTATCATGAAAAAAACTTATAAAATCGACGTAGACTGCGCAAACTGTGCAAATAAGATGGAGCAGGCAGCGAAGAACACTGACGGAGTAAAGGATGCAACTGTGAATTTTATGATGTTAAAGATGATCGTAGAATTTGAAGAAGGCGCAGATCCTAAGAAGGTAATGAAAGAGGTACAGAAGAACTGTAAAGTAGTAGAAGATGATTGTGAGATATTTCTGTAAAGGTTGGGAAAAAATATGACAAAAAAGCAGAAGAAATCGCTTACCAGAATTATTATTGCAGCACTACTTATGATTATATTGAAGTTCTTACCTGCGGAAGGATGGCTGCGGTTCGTACTTTATATGATCCCGTATCTTGTTGTGGGATATGATATTTTAAGGAAAGCATTCAAAGGAATCCTGAATAAGCAGGTATTCGATGAGAATTTTCTGATGGCAGTTGCTACCATAGGAGCCATTGCACTTGGAAATTATACAGAAGGTGTGGCGGTTATGCTCTTTTATCAGATCGGAGAACTATTCCAGAGCTATGCGGTTGGAAAGAGCCGTAGGAATATCAGTGAACTGATGGATATCCGCCCGGATTATGCGAATATTGAAAAAGACGGAGAGCTGGAACAGGTGGATCCGGATGAAGTGGAAGTTGGAACTATCATTGTCGTTCAGCCGGGAGAAAAAGTTCCGATCGATGGTGTGATCGAAGAAGGAAACAGTACATTGAATACCAGTGCACTGACCGGAGAAAGTGTTCCGAGAGAAGCAGCAGCCGGTGAGGAGGTCATAAGTGGATGTATTAATCTGACAGGTCTTCTGAAGATTCGTACAACAAAAGAATTCGGAGAATCTACGGTATCAAAAATTCTGGATCTGGTGGAGAATTCAAGCTCTAAGAAGTCAAGATCAGAGAATTTTATTTCAAAATTTGCCAGATATTATACACCGGCAGTCTGCTACAGTGCGCTTGCACTTGCCATCCTGCCGCCACTGGTAAGGATGCTGGCAATGGGACTCGCACCGGAATGGGGTGACTGGGTCTACAGAGCGCTGACCTTCCTGGTTATCAGCTGTCCATGTGCACTGGTGATCAGTATTCCACTCAGCTTTTTTGCAGGAATTGGCGGGGCGAGTCATGAAGGTGTGCTGGTCAAAGGATCGAATTATCTGGAGACGATGGCACGGACAAAGTATGTGGTATTTGATAAGACCGGAACGATGACACAAGGTGTATTCGAGGTGAGCGGAGTGCATCACAATACGATACCGGAAGAACAGTTATTAGAGTATGCGGCACTTGCGGAGTGTTCCTCATCCCATCCGATCAGTAAGAGTCTTCAGAAAGCATATGGAAAACAGATTCACCGGGATCGTGTGACTGAGATTGAAGAACTGAGCGGAAAAGGTGTGACAGCGAAGGTCGATGGTATTCCGGTGGCAGCCGGTAACGCAAAACTTATGAAATATCTGAATGTGGAATACAGTGAATGTGAAGAAACAGGTACAATCGTTCACGTTGCGGTGGACGGTAAGTATGCGGGACATATCCTGATCTCAGATAAATTAAAACCACATGCGAAAGAAGCTGTCAGAGATCTGAAAAAAGCAGGCATCACCAAGACCGTAATGCTGACCGGTGATATGAAGCGAGTGGCAGATAAGGTCGCAGAAGAGTTGGGAATCGGCGAAGTATACAGTGAACTCCTTCCGGCAGATAAGGTTGCGAAAGTAGAGGAACTTCTGGAACAGAAATCAGAGAAAGAAAAGCTGGCATTCGTCGGAGACGGAATCAATGATGCACCGGTATTGTCAAGGGCAGATATCGGAATTGCCATGGGAGCGCTTGGATCAGATGCAGCGATTGAGGCGGCAGATGTTGTCCTGATGGATGATGATCCGAAGAAGATCGCAAAAGCAATCAGGATTTCCAGAAAATGTATGCGTATCGTATATGAAAATATATACTTTGCACTTGGAATCAAGGCAGTCTGCCTGATCCTCGGAGCACTTGGAATTGCAAATATGTGGATGGCAATCTTTGCAGATGTCGGTGTCATGGTTATTGCCGTATTGAATGCAATCCGTGCATTATTCGTAAAACACTTATAGAAAAGGCTGGTGGGCAGATGGCAAAAATAGAAGAAGGAATGGAAGTATGTGACTCATGTGAGGTACATGAGAATCTTCTGAAGATCGTAAATGAAAAGATGCCGGAAGAAACGGAATTATATGATCTTGCGGAGTTGTTCAAGGTATTCGGTGATTCGACCAGAATGCGTATCCTGTTCGTGTTATTTGAAGCAGAGGTGTGCGTGTGCGATCTTGCAGAGGCATTGAATATGACACAGTCTGCAATATCACATCAGCTTAGGATTCTGAAGCAGAACAAACTGGTCAAGAGCAGAAGAGAGGGAAAATCCGTGTTCTATTCACTGGCAGACGATCATGTGCGTACAATTGTGGATCAGGGAAGAGAACATATAGAAGAAGATTTATATTGAAAAGAAGAAAACTGTATCAGACGATAAAAAGTCTGATACGGTTTTTTTATATCTCCAATATACAAGAGAAACTTTTGGAATTGTAGATGAATTAGACTAAAGTATGAAAAACAGTCTATTTACTTTTGAATTATCAGAAATTAATAAAAAATATAATAAAATGCATTTAATATTACAGTTTGTTATATTTGTATAAAAAAACATAATATTTTCCATTGACAATTATATAACCATCTTTTACACTATAGTTACAAGGTATTCATTTCTAAAAAATTGGTATATGAATGGAGGTTTTGATATGGAACAAAAACAAGAAAAATTTAGTACCATAGGTTACATAGCAGCCGCGTTAGGTATGTGTATTGGTACCGGTAATGTATGGCGGTTTCCGCGAGTGTGTGCGGCGAACGGAGGAGGAGCATTTATCATAGCATGGACGATTGCAATGCTGGTATTTGCTGTACCGCTTCTTTCTACAGAGATGGCATTCGGTAAAAAGACGAGACTTGGATGTATCGGTACATTCCGTGATGCAGGTGGAAAGAAATATACATGGATGGGATTCTTTGTTGCAGCAGTATGTTTCTTCCTGATGAGTTATTATTGTGTACTTCAGGGATATTGTATGAAATACGCAGTTAATTCTGTAACTTCAGCATTTAAACCGAATCTGTCAACAGAGACGACATCGGCAATGTGGACAGCATTTACAGATTCACAGGCACAGGTTATTTTATTCCATGCGATCGGATTTGCACTTGCATGTTTTATCGTTTATCAGGGAATTGCAGGTGGAATTGAAAAATTCTGTAAAGTAGCGATACCGGCACTGTTTATCATCCTTGTAGGATTAGCAATTTACGCAGTTACATTAAATGGAGCAAATCAGGGACTTCAGTATCTCTTTACTGTTAAGAAAGAGTATATTTTAAGCCCGAATACATGGATTCAGGCATTCATCCAGGCAGCATGGAGCACCGGAGCCGGATGGGGATTCATTATTACATATGCGAACTATGTAGGAGAAGAGGAAGATGTTCCGACAAGCTGTCTGATCATGGGACTTGGTGATAACCTTGGAGCAATCCTCTCGGCACTGGTAGTTATCCCGGCAATCTGTGCACTTTCAGCTACACCGGAAGCAGCGAATGAAGCACTCAGTCAGGGAAATTTCGGACTTACATTTATTTACATTTATCAGTTATTTACAACAATCCCGGGCGGAAGATTTATTTCCTTTATCTTCTTTGGATTACTTGCAATTGCAGCAATCACATCACTGTTCTCTATGATCGAAGTTGGAGTAAAATGTGTTGTTGACCTTGGATTGCCGCGGAAGAAAGCAGTTGTCAGTGTCTGCTTCGCAGGATTCTTAGTAGGATGCTTCTCATGCTGGTCACTGGTTAACATTGATAATCAGGACTGGGTATGGGGAATCGGACTTCTGGTAAGTGGTGCCTTTATTGCAATCCTGGCATGGAAATATGGTGTGGAAAAATTACGTACACAGGAAGTAAATGCAAAAGGTGCAGATGTACATCTTCCAAAAGCATATTATACCGGATGTATGTATCTGATTCCGGTTTTGGTAGTGATCATGGTGGTTTACTGGTTATTACAGACAAAGGAATGGTTCCCGGATACCTGGCTGAATCCGTTTATTATTCAGGATAACACAGGAACTGTATTACTTCAGTTCGGAGTAGTGATCCTTGCAGGTCTCGCACTTTCCAAGTTCTTTAATACAAAGACTGCAAAGGGAGCTATGAAAGATAACGAAGCTGGAAAATAATAGTAGAAAGAAGGTATGAGCTATGACGATGGATGCAATTATTATGATGGTGATTACACTGGTTGGATATATTGGCGGATTTAGTTATTTCATGATACGTGTATTTAAAAAAGAAAGAAGTAAATCCAAAGAGTAGCTATCGAATGAGGAAGGAATAAAGGATAGTATGATAGATTAGACGACGTTCTGATTGAAATGAATACATAACCGAACAGACCGGAGCCGGATTCTTGTCAGATGTGACAGGATTCCGGCTTCGGTCTGTTATTTGGATGCTTGACAGATCTGTGAATAAGAGGTAAAATACATATACCCGGTAAGGGTATGAGGACTAAGAAGGAGAAGATATATGGAGGATAAAAATATAGACAAAGGATGCTGTTGCCACACGTCCAAGCATCGTTCGGAAAAAGAATACAAAGATCTGATGAACCGCTTAAGCCGGATAGAAGGACAGGTGCGAGGAATCAAGGGGATGCTGGAGAAGGATGCCTATTGTCCGGAGATCCTGGTACAGGTGTCGGCAGTGAATGCGGCATTGAACAGCTTCAATAAAGTATTACTGGCGAATCATATCCGCACCTGTGTGGCGGATGATATCAGAGAAGGAAAAGATGAGACGGTTGATGAGTTGGTAAAGGTTCTGCAGAAACTGATGCGGTAAACAATAAGAAATAAGATGACAGGAGGAAACAGACAACGATGATACAATATATTGTAACCGGTATGAGCTGCGCAGCCTGCAGCGCAAGAGTGGAAAAAGCAGTTTCAAAAGTACCGGGGGTAACATCCTGCTCAGTGAGTCTCCTTACAAACTCTATGGGAGTAGAAGGCACTGCAACGGAACAGGAGATCATTAAGGCAGTCAAAGATGCCGGATATGGAGCGTCAAAAAAAGGAGAAGGAGCAGTGAAGGCGCAGCCGGCACAGGCTTTGGCCGGAGAGGATATGCTAAAAGACAGAGAGACGCCGGTACTAAAGAGACGTCTGATCGCATCGGTGGGATTTCTGATTGTCCTGATGTATTTCTCCATGGGACATATGATGTGGGGCTGGCCGGTCCCGGGATTCATGAAAGACAATCATGTAATGATGGGACTGTTACAGATGCTTCTGACGATTACAGTCATGGTGATCAACCAGAAGTTTTTCATCAGTGGATTCAAAGGACTGATTCACCGGGCACCGAATATGGATACCCTGGTGGCACTTGGATCCGGAGCGTCTTTTGTATACAGTACGTATGCACTGTTTGCAATGACAGATGCGCAGATGCATGGGGATATGGATGCAGTAATGTCTTATATGCATGATTTTTATTTTGAATCAGCAGCTATGATCCTTGCACTGATCACGGTCGGAAAGATGCTGGAGGCAAGATCCAAAGGAAAGACGACCGATGCATTAAAAGGACTGATGAAGCTTGCGCCAAAGACAGCGGTTGTGATCCGTGGAGAAAAAGAAGTTCAGGTATCGATCGAACAGGTACAAAAGGGAGATTGCTTTGTTGTAAAACCGGGAGAGAATATTCCGGTTGACGGAGAAGTCATAGAAGGAAACAGTGCAGTCAATGAATCTGCTCTTACAGGTGAAAGTATTCCGGTAGATAAGGCTGTCGGTGATAAGGTATCAGCCGCAACCGTAAATCAGTCCGGATATCTGAAGTGCCGTGCGACCAGAGTCGGCGAGGATACGACACTTTCGCAGATTATTCAGATGGTAAGTGATGCAGCTGCAACGAAAGCACCGATTGCAAAGATTGCGGACCGTGTATCCGGTGTATTTGTGCCAATGGTTATCACAATTGCAGTGCTCACAATTATTGTATGGTTGATCGCAGGACAGAGTATTGGTTTTGCGTTATCCAGAGGAATTGCGGTGCTGGTGATCAGCTGTCCATGTGCGCTTGGACTTGCAACACCGGTAGCAATTATGGTCGGAAATGGAATGGGTGCCAGAAATGGTATTATGTTCAAGACAGCAGTTTCACTGGAAGAGACTGGAAAGATGCAAATTGTTGCGCTGGATAAGACTGGTACGATCACAAGTGGAGAACCGAAAGTGACAGATATCATTCCGGCAGCGGGAGTGACAGAAGATACCTTATTAAAATGTGCGTATGCACTGGAGAATAAGAGTGAACATCCACTGGCAAGAGCAATCCTTGAAAATGCAAAAGAGGAAAATGCCGGCATCGAAGAAGTTACCGGATTCCAGGCTCTTCCGGGTAACGGACTGACAGCCATACTGGATGACCATACATTATATGGAGGGAATCATACATTTATCAGCAGTAAGGTATCCGTTGATGGAGATATCCAGAAGAAGGCAGAGAAACTTGCCGAAGCAGGTAAGACACCATTATTCTTTGGAAATGAAGACCGTTTATTAGGTGTAATTGCAGTGGCGGATGTCATCAAAGAAGATAGCCCGCAGGCGATCAAAGAATTACAGAACATGGGAATCCATGTAGTCATGCTGACCGGAGATAACGAACGTACTGCAAAAGCCATCGGACAGCAGGCCGGAGTTGATGAAGTGATTGCAGGCGTACTTCCGGAAGGAAAAGAGCAGGTGATCCGTAAGCTGAAAGAAAAAGGAAAAGTTGCGATGGTCGGGGATGGTATCAACGATGCACCGGCACTTACAAGAGCTGATATGGGTATTGCGATCGGAGCCGGAACGGATGTTGCGATCGATGCGGCAGATGTTGTTCTGATGAAGAGCCGGTTAAGTGATGTGCCGGCAGCAATCCGCATGAGTCGTGCGACACTCCGTAATATTCATGAGAACCTGTTCTGGGCATTCTTCTATAATATTATCGGAATCCCGCTTGCGGCTGGTGTGTGGTATCCGCTGTTCGGGTGGAAATTAAATCCGATGTTCGGTGCGGCAGCCATGAGTTTATCAAGCTTCTGCGTAGTATCGAACGCATTGAGATTGAATCTTTTTAAGATGTATAATGCATCAAAAGATAAAAAATTAAAAGCCAAAAAAGAAAAAAAGAGATCCAAGAAGGAGGACAAGACAATGAAAAAAATAATGCATATTGAGGGAATGATGTGTGGACACTGTGAGGCAGCCGTAAAGAAAGCACTGGAAGCACTTCCACAGGTAGACGAAGCGGTTGTAAGCCATGAGGCAGGAACAGCAGAGCTGACATTAAATGCAGAGATCGCAGATGATGTGCTGAAGAAGACAGTAGAAGATAAGGATTATACGGTGACATCTGTGGAATAATCTATGATTTCTTATATACAGAGTATACTTTTTGTTTGAAGCATCCAAAGAACACTGCTATACTTAATTATAAGTATCATAACGAGGAAGGAACGAAAGTTAATGAGAAAGAGTGGAATGTTAATGCCGGTCTCTGCACTTCCGGGGGCATATGGAATCGGATGTTTTTCAAAAGAAGCGTATGAATTTGTAGATATATTAAAAGAAGCAGGACAGAAATTGTGGCAGATTCTGCCGCTTGGACAGACAGGATACGGTGATTCACCGTATCAGTCTTTTTCAACATTTGCGGGGAACCCGTATTTTATCGATCTGGAGACGCTGATCGAGGATGAACTTCTGACAAAAGAAGAGTGTGACCAGGCAGATTTCGGAGAGAACGAAGAAGAAATCGATTATGAAAAAATATATAATGCAAGATTTAAAGTATTAAAGCTTGCATATAAAAGAGCCAAAAAGAACGGATTGATGGAAAGTAAGGCATACCGTACTTATCTGGAAGAAGAAAAAGCATGGCTTGCGGATTATGCATTGTATATGGCAGTGAAAGATTCATTTGACGGAAAAAGCTGGGATCAGTGGGAGGAAGACATCAGGCTGCGTAAGCCGGAAGCAATTGCGGCATATCAGGAACAATTAAGTGCAGAGATTGATTTTTATGAATTTCTGCAGTATCTGTTCGCCGGACAGTGGGCCGGACTGAAAACATATGCCAATGAACAAGGCATTGAGATTATCGGGGATATCCCGATCTATGTAGCATTTGACAGTGCAGATACCTGGGCGAATCCGAAGCTGTTCCAGTTAGATGAAGAGAATCTGCCGGTTGCGGTAGCGGGATGTCCGCCGGATGCATTTTCGGCAACCGGGCAGTTGTGGGGGAATCCATTGTATGCATGGGATTACCATAAGAAGACAGGCTATGACTGGTGGATGAAGCGGGTGGCCTGCTGCTTTAAATTATATGACATCATCCGTATCGATCATTTCCGTGGGTTTGATGAATATTATGCAATCCCGTATGGAGATGAGACGGCAGAGAATGGTGAATGGATGCCGGGACCGGGCATGGATCTGTTCCTTAAGATGAAGGAAACATTAGGTGACCTTCCGATCATTGCGGAAGATCTGGGATTCCTGACGGATACGGTGAGACAATTGTTAAAAGACAGTGGTTATCCGGGAATGAAAGTACTGGAATTCGCATTTGTGGCAGGAGAGGACAGTGATTATCTTCCACATAATTATGATAAAAACTGTGTAGTTTATACGGGAACCCACGATAACGATACCCTTCAGGGATGGTATCAGACACTTTCCGAAGAAGATAAAGAGATGACAAAGGAATATCTGAATAATCCATATACTCCGGATGAAGAAGTACACTGGGATTTCATAAGTCTGGCGATGAGAAGTGTGGCAGATATGTGCATCATTCCGGTACAGGATTATCTGGGACTTGGTAATAAGGCAAGAATTAATATGCCATCTACACTCGGCGGTAACTGGATGTGGAGAATGAAAAAAGGCGCATTTACAGATGAACTGATCAAGAAGATCAGAAAAACGACAGAAGTCTGCGCAAGATAAACATAACAGGAAACAAAAAGAAAACACAATATTCAAACGAAGGATTCACTGAGAAGGGAATGGAAACGTTTTGGATATTGTGTTTTTCTTTTTGTTTTGTATATGCCAAAACCTCTGATTTTTCATAAAAGTATAATTTTTGATATAAAAAGTATGATTTTTTGCATAACAGATATGATTTTTGGTAAAGAAAAAGTATAAAAAATTATAGAATGAGACTGTAATATGTTAAGATGGTATTAATAAAAGGTATGAGGTGTACTATGGGGTTGTTAAAACTGGTGATCGTAGATGATGAGCCGATCCTGCTGGAGGGTCTGGTAAAGACGTATGACTGGAACGGTATGGGATATGAGGTGGTTGGTTTTGCGCAGAGCGGAGAGCAGGCGTTAAAGGTAATACGCGAAAAAAAACCACACGTAGTGCTGACAGACATCAGGATGAAACAGATTTCCGGACTTATGGTAATGGAAGAAATCAAGAAAGAGAACCCGGAGTGTCAGTTCGTGGTATTAAGTGCATACAGGGATTTTGAATATGCGAAGAAGGCATGTGATCTGGGGGCATTCGCATATCTTCTGAAGCCGATTGAAGATGAAAAATTACAGGCGACGATGACAGATGTCGGTAAAATCTGTGAAGATCAGATCAGAAATGAGGAAAAGTATGACCGCTGGGAGAGACTTCTGAAAAAGGACGGAGATGGATTTTTGCAGGTTGTCGTGCAAAAATATGTCCAGAACCGGCTGCCGGAAGAAAAAGTAGATGAAGTCTTCCATACGCTGCAGGATGTCATGAAGGAAGGGGACCGGTTTATTACAGTATATGCAGATCTTGATCTGGCCTATAAGATTACCAATGAACTGGAATATGAAGCCTCGAGATTTTCCATGGTCAGAATGATTGAAGAAAAGATCGCAGAGAGATTCACATACTGGAAATTCGAGAGTGAAGAAGGACATCGTACATTTATTATAAAGACGCAGGAGAACACAGCGGTACATGAATTGAAAGAACTGCTGGAAGAGGTAAAAAAAGAAGAGAACAGCCCGGTTATTGCAGCAATATCCAAACCATATAAAGGGATCCGCGGAATCAGAAGAAGTTTTGAAGAAGCACAGAGATTGTTCGCTGTTACAAATGCATCCGGAGCGGGAGTATTTACAATCCCGGAGACTGTTGAAGAAAAAGAGGAAAGCCCATATCCGGCGGAGGCAGAGATGATGGTGGTCAACAGCGTGCGGAAGAACGACGCCGTACAGTTAAAGCAGGCATTTGTACATTTTATTTACCAACTGCCACACAGAGAAGAACTGCAATGCCAGTATATGCACAAGATCATGGTAAAGACAGAATTCATGTTAAAAGACAGTTACGGGATGGACGAATCACTGAATCAGCAATTTGAAAATTATTATTCGAATATGAGAAACTTAAAGGCGGCAAAAGCGGTGGATGTCTGTTATAAGATTCTGGGAACTGCTATTGAAAAAAGACTGGAAAATGCAGAGAAGAAAGAGAATAAAGGATCAAAAGAATACATTGCAGCGGCTGTGGCATATATAGATGAACATCTGGATAATGAAGATCTTTCGATTGTATCAGTGGCGACACATGTATATCTGAATCCGGTATATTTTGGACGGGTATTCAAGAATACCTTTCATATGACATTCAAACAATATCTGTTGCAGCGTAGAATGGAGCTGGCAAAGAGACTGCTGGAAGACGGAAGAACCAGCATCGGTAATATCTGCGAGCAGGTCGGAATCAGTAATCCATCCTATTTTTCACATTTGTTTAAAGAATATACAGGACAGCTTCCGAGAGATTACAAAAGGGAATATGAAGTATGAAAAAAAGTAAAATGTCAGGAATCCAGAAAAAGTATCTGAAGTATATGTGTACGCTTCTGATACTGGCACTGGTTCTTTCCAGCATCTGTGTATGGACTTATGTCAGACGGAATATGACAGATGTGATTGTGGATAAGTATGAATTCATGAATGAGAAGATGGGGATAGCCCTGGATAATCTGTACCGGAAGACGGATGCCGTGACAGCGGAAATCATCCTGGAAAATGATGTGCAGAAGAGTCTGAAGAATAAAGAACTGCAGGAAGTAGAGAAGAATGCACTGAGCAAATATTTTGCATATATAGATCTAAATCATGTCGCTGATTACTGCTACATTGATAATAAAAGAAATGTTTACGCAAAATCCTATTCCCAGATTGGTTATTCGGATTTTCAAAGCAGCGGTCTGCGTGAGAAAATGGGGGATGAGTATGCGAAGACGCAGTGGATATGGACCCGGGATTACCTGTTTGGTACGGGGAACGAAGCTTTGTTTATCGGAAGATATGTGAACAGTATGGATTACGCACACGAACCTGGAATCGTGTATCTGAAGATGAATCAACAGTTTCTGGAAAGTGTTATGGATAAAGACAGGAAGATTGCAAAAGATGTTGCAGTGGGAATCATAAGTCCGGAAGGAAAGACTTGCATCCGGCAGGAACCGGAAGATCTCAGTATCGAAAAAAGGACAATGAAGAAGATTACGGAACTGACCAGAACGAAAAAATCCGGTGTGATCGTGCGGGGAAAAAAGATAGAAGGCGGGATTTTACAGGCATACCGGCAGGAAGAGACAGGGATGGTGATCTTTACACTGGTGCCGGATATGGTATTGAATCAGGGAATGATGCAGATATTGATCGTATTACTCACTATCTATGCGGTGATCGCAGTGTTGGCGTTTGTATTAAGTCTTTATGCATCACAGACATTTACCCGGCCGATCAGACAGATCAGTGATGCCATGACAAGTTTTGATGGAAATGATTTTACACATACCATTCAGATCCATACGGATACAGAACTGGATAAGATCGGGCATGCCTATAACGAGATGTTAAAGAATATCGAAGAGTTCCAGAACGAGGTCAAGAATCAGCAGAAAGAACTAAGAATCAGTGAGATGAATACGCTGATCAGCCAGATCAATCCGCATTTTCTCTATAATACTCTGGATACCATCTATATGCTGGCGCGGATCAACGGGGAAGAGAAGACGATGAAGATGATACAGGCACTGTCAAAGTATCTGCGTCTGTCACTGAGCAAAGGACGTGAGATTGTGACAGTAGAAGACGAGCTGGAAAATGTAAAAAGTTATATGGAGATTCAGCAGATCCGCAATGAGAATCTGTTCCGTTATGAGATCGAATGTGCAGAAGAACTGAAAACAAGGTGGATATTAAAGCTGATCTTACAGCCAATTGTGGAAAATGCAGTCAAATATGGATTTTGTGATATCTTCGAAGGCGGTCTGATAAGGATCAGTGTCACTGAACAGGCAGGACAGCTTACTTTCAGTGTCTATAATAACGGAACTCCGATGGAAGAGCAGATGGCGGAGAAGTTAAACGGACTGTCAGAGATACCGGTATCAAAAATGAAAGACAGTTTTGAAGACAAAAAACATGGTTACGGTGTGATAAATATCATTACGCGACTGCGGTTAAAGTATGGGGAGGATGTGAGATTTTTCTATGAATCGGATACAAATGGAACCGTCTGTGTTATCCAGATCCCGGATGACGGGAAAGAAAACTGTGAACAGTAGACGGATTATGGCAGCAGTGATGGTGATCGCCATGCTGACAGCACTGACCGGCTGTGCGGGAAAAGAGAATACACAGACCAGAAAAAAGAATAAAGTAGTAGAGATCCCAATGATCCTTACCGTAGATTCCAGTACC
>ERZ1673722.2951-NODE-2951-length-13026-cov-6.286948_pt1 | contig 13026 bp, 17 predicted proteins | sample MGYA00580222_ERZ1673722 | MGnify/ENA primary metagenome ERZ1673722 (study PRJEB41218, sample SAMN15661750) | gut metagenome | host: Homo sapiens | place: Canada: London | collected 2015-08-20/2019-03-30 | study: EMG produced TPA metagenomics assembly of...
TTCTTTACAACACCGCCTGGTGTTGCATCTTTAACGGAAGCAACGATAACATCACCGATATCTGCATATCTTCTTGTAGATCCACCCATAACACGGATGCAAAGGAGCTCCTTTGCTCCGCTGTTATCAGCAACCTTTAATCTGGTTTCCTGCTGAATCATGCCTTACTCCTTCCGTCCTGAAACGATTCAGGATCTATTCATTAACTCACTTGAAAATCGAAAAATTACTTCGCACGCTCGATTACTTCAACCAGTCTCCATCTCTTGTCCTTAGACAGCGGTCTAGTCTCCATAACCTTTACGGTGTCACCGATGTTGCAGGTGTTGTTCTCGTCGTGAGCCTTCAGCTTGTAGGTTCTCTTAACGATCTTACCGATAACCGGGTGCTTTACATTATTCTCAACAGCAACGACAATGGTCTTGTCCATCTTGTTGCTGACAACCTTACCTGTACGGGTCTTTCTCAGATTTCTCTCTTCCATAACCATTCCTTTCGTTGCCATTTAGTTTGCCTTGGCAGCCAAAACAGTCTGAATTCTTGCAATATTCTTGCGAACCTCTTTGATTCTGCTGGTATTATCTAACTGGTTGGTTGCATTCTGGAATCTTAAATTAAAAAGTTCCTTCTTAGCAGCTACTAATTCTTCATTTAACTCTGCGGACGATTTCGCATTAAGTTCTTCTACATACTTATTAATTTTCACTGTTATCACCGCCTTCTAAGTCTGCCTTGGAAACGATCTTACACTTCAGTGGCAACTTGTGTGTTGCAAGACGAAGAGCTTCCTTTGCTGTTGCTTCATCCACACCGCCGATCTCGAAGAGAACGCGGCCTGGCTTTACTACTGCTACCCAATACTCAAGAGCACCCTTTCCGGAACCCATACGAGTCTCAGCCGGCTTTGCGGATACTGGCTTATCTGGGAAAATCTTAATGAATACCTGGCCACCACGCTTGATGTAACGTGTCATGGCAATACGAGCTGCCTCGATCTGGTTGGACTTAATCCAACAAGGCTCGGTAGCAACAATACCGTACTCACCATAGGTGATCGTAGTTCCTCTGTTAGCCTTACCAGCCATAGAACCGCGGAACTGCTTACGACGCTTAACTCTCTTTGGCATTAACATAATTATTTATCGCTCCCTTCCTTGTTAGACTTGGTAGGAAGGACCTCACCCTTGTAGATCCAAACCTTAACACCAACCTTACCGTAGGTAGTGTTTGCCTCTGCGAAACCATAATCAATGTCAGCACGCAGAGTCTGCAGCGGGATAGTTCCATCGCTGTAAGTTTCGGTACGGGCCATATCAGCACCGCCCAGACGTCCAGAACAGGTTGTCTTGATACCAAGAGCACCAGACTTCATAGCTCTGCTCATAACGGACTTCATAGCTCTACGGAAAGATACACGGTTCTCAAGCTGTGCAGCAATGTTCTCAGCTACTAAAACAGCTTCCTTATCCGGTCTCTTAACCTATTTAATATCTACAAAAACCTTCTTGCCATTTACGTACGGAGCAAGCTCGCCCTTTAACTTCTCGATCTCAGCTCCGCCCTTGCCGATTACAATACCCGGCTTAGCAGTGAAGATAATAATCTTAACACGGTCTGATGCACGCTCGATATCGATCTTAGATACACCAGCACTGTATAACTTCTTCTTTAAGAACTTTCTGATATTGTAGTCCTCTACAAGGTTATCAGAAAAATCAGCTTCAGCATACCACTTGGAATTCCAGTCCTTGATGATGCCGACTCTCATGCCATGAGGATTAACTTTCTGTCCCATAGTGCCCTCCTATTATTTCTCGTTCAGAACTACAGTAATGTGGCTTGTTCTCTTTAAGATACGATAAGCTCTACCCTGTGCTCTCGGTTTGATTCTCTTCATGGTAGGTGCCTGGTTAGCGTAGCACTCCTCTACGTAAAGGTTACCTGCCTTCATTCCATTATTGTTCTCTGCGTTTGCTACTGCAGACTCAAGCAGCTTCTTGATTAAAGAAGATGCATATCTCGGATTGTAAGTTACAATACCAAGTGCAGTTGCAACGTCCTTGCCTCTAATGGCATCTAATACAAAACAAGCCTTCTGAACAGAAACTCTTGCATAAGAAAGGGTTGCAGATGGTCTGGTGTCCTTCTGCTCATTTCTTGCTCTCTTAATTTGGGATCTATGTCCTTTTGCCATGACTTGTGTTACCTCCTTTCAAGTATATCCGATTAACGTTTGCTCTTCTTGTCGTCCTTACCGTGACCTTTAAAGGTTCTGGTAGCAACGAATTCGCCCAGCTTATGACCTACCATATCCTCGGTAACATATACCGGAACATGCTTTCTTCCGTCATGAACTGCAATTGTATGTCCAACCATCTGCGGGAAGATTGTAGAACGACGAGACCAGGTCTTAATAACCTGCTTCTGTCCCGCTGCGTTCATAGCGTCTACCTTCTTCAGTAAACTCTCGTCAGCAAATGGTCCTTTCTTTAATGAGCGAGCCATAGGTTTTAACCTCCTTAATTCGATTCAATGTGAGACAAAATTACTTAGATAAAGCTTTTCCGTCTCTTCTTCTTACGATCAGCTTATTGGATGCCTTCTTCTTAGATCTGGTCTTCAGACCCAGTGCAGGCTTACCCCAAGGTGTACACGGACCTGGACGTCCTACCGGAGCACGTCCCTCACCACCACCGTGTGGATGGTCATTCGGGTTCATAACAGAACCGCGGACTGTCGGGCGAATACCCATGTGACGCTTACGTCCAGCCTTACCAATGTTAACCAGAGAGTGCTCTCCGTTACCAACAACACCGATAGTAGCACGGCAGTTGATCGGAACCATTCTCATCTCACCTGATGGAAGTCTTAAGGTAGCATACTTGCCTTCCTTAGCCATCAACTGAGCAGCAACACCAGCGGAACGTACCATCTGTGCACCAGCACCCGGATACAGCTCAACGTTGTGTACCTCAGTACCAATCGGAATTAAGGATAATGGTAAACAGTTACCAAGTCTAGCCTCTGCATGCTCACCGTTCATGATCTTCTGACCAACCTTAAGTCCCTGAGGAGCTAAGATGTAAGCCTTCTGACCATCTGCGTAGCAGATAAGAGCGATATTAGCTGTTCTGTTCGGATCGTACTCGATAGAAAGAACGGTTGCAGGAATGTTATCCTTGTTGCGCTTGAAATCAATGATTCTATATTTTCTTCTTGAACCGCCGCCATGATGTCTTACGGTAATTTTACCCTGATTATTGCGGCCGGAGTTCTTCTTTAAAGATACTGTCAGGGACTTCTCTGGAGCATTCTTTGTGATCTCAGTGAAATCCAGACCCGTCATATTTCTTCTGGACGGTGTATATGGGGTATACTTTTTGATTCCCATGATTGTTCTCCTTTACAGCATTTATTGTCACGCTTTTGTGCGTATATTCCTTGTGGGAATTACAGACCTGCAAATACCTCAATCTCCTTGCTGTTCTCAGTCAAGGTTACGATTGCCTTCTTTGTCTTTACGGTCTTTCCTTCTGTTCTTCCTCTTCTCTTGGTCTTTCCGTCATTGTTCATTGTGTTAACGGTCTTAACCTCGGTTCCAGGGAACATCTTCTCTACAGCTTCCTTGATCATTGCCTTGTTAGCTTCCGTATGAACCAGGAAGGTGTACTTCTTGTCAGCCATGATGTCCATGCTCTTTTCTGTAACAACCGGCTTTAAAATAACGTCATAATATCTAATATCAGCCATTACGCATAGACCTCCTCAATCTTCTCTACTGCTGCCTTAGTAGCAACAACAGTGCTGTACTTTAAAATATCGTATACGTTGATCATGCCTGCATTTGCAGTCTTTACAGATGCTACATTGCTTGCGGACTTGATTACGTTCTGATCGTCCTCAGCCAGAACAACTAAAGCCTTAGAAACCTTAAGGTTGTTCATAACTTCTACGAACTTCTTTGTCTTAATCTCATTCAGAGCCAGCTCATCAACAACGATGAACTTGTTCTCCTGTACTCTGCTGGTCAGAGCAGACTTCAGAGCAGCTCTCTTCTCTTTCTTGTTCAGCTTAATGGTGTAATCTCTCGGTACTGGAGCGAATACAACACCACCGCCTGTCCACTGCGGAGCTCTTGTTGAACCCTGTCTTGCGTGACCGGTTCCCTTCTGCTTCCATGGTTTTCTTCCGCCTCCGGATACCTCAGAACGTGTCTTTGCTTTCTGAGTTCCCTGACGCTCTGCTGCCAGATGTGCGGTAACAACCATCTTTACCAGATGCTCATTGACTTCTACGCCAAAGATTGCATCATTAAGATCCATCTTACCGACCTCGGCACCCTGCATATTATAAACAGCTACTGTAGCCATTAGTGTGGTCCTCCTTCCAACTTCTGTAAAAGCAATCAAGCCTTTACTGAATACTTCAATGTTACTAAAGACTTCTTCGGTCCAGGTACTGCACCCTTAACCAGAATCAGGTTCTGCTCAGCATCAACTCTTACGATCTCAAGGTTCTGGATTGTTACCTGTACATGTCCCATATGACCTGGCATGTGCTTACCCTTGAATACGCGTCCTGGTGTTGTTGCAGGGCCGTTGGAACCAGCATGACGATGGTACTTAGAACCATGAGCCATAGGTCCTCTGGACTGTCCGTGTCTCTTAATAGCGCCCTGGAAGCCCTTACCTTTGGAGATTGCAGTAGCATCAACCTTCTCGCCTGCTGCGAAAACGTCTGCCTTAATCTCATCCTTAACTGAGTAATTCTCAGCATCATCAAGTCTGAACTCTCTTACGAATCTCTTGTAAGAAACGCCAGCCTTGTCAAAATGTCCCTTAACCGGCTTGTTAACCAGCTTCTCGCGCTTGTCAACGAAACCTACCTGAACTGCGCTGTAACCGTCGTTTGCTACGGTCTTAACCTGTGTTACTACACATGGTCCAGCCTGCAGTACGGTAACCGGAACCAGTGTGCCCTTTTCGTCGAAGATCTGTGTCATTCCGACCTTTGTTGCTAAAATAGCCTTCTTCATCCTATTACCTCCTGTGAATCTACAGCGGATTGGGATTTTCCCAATCATCCTAGAACCGTGGACATAAGTGGAACAATTGCTTGTTGCTTCTATATCAACGTAATTCCGGACATACTTGTTTAAAATTACTTGTTTTTCATCTTAATATCAATATATACACCAGCTGGCATCTCCAGACGGGACAGTGAATCTACTGTCTTCTGAGATGGCTGAATGATATCGATGAGTCTCTTGTGAGTTCTCTGCTCGAACTGCTCTCTGGAGTCCTTGTACTTGTGTACCGCTCTCAGAATTGTAACAACCTCTTTCTTAGTCGGCATCGGAACTGGTCCGCTTACCTTAGAGCCTGTTTTCTTAACAGTATCAACGATCTTTGCAGCGGACTGATCTACCAGCTGATGATCGTACGCCTTCAGAGTGATTCTCATTACTTGACTTGCCATAAAAAAAAGCCGCCTCCTTTTCGCACTTTTTAAATAAGTACGACAAGTGGTGACTGTACACTACCCCGTGCGTTTCCTAATCTCCGCACAGTCCGTTTCTACCTCAATGTTTGTAGATGTTTCATTGTATACAGTGACTTGTCGCCAGTTTCTTAACTTGACATTCGCTCCACGGAAAACCTGCCCTATCGGCAGCAACCTCGCGCTTCTTTGCTATCATGTCACAGCAAGGTATACTATACACTATATCAAAACAAAATGCAAGCACTTTTTTCAAATTTTTTAAAGTTTTTTTGACCCGGAAGTTTTGCGAAGGGTGGTTCGACGATTGGCAACACTCTATTGACAGGATGCCTGTTCTTTCTTATACTTATATATGTGATTTAGAATTACTGGTACCAACGAATTGCTCCGTTGCAATGCAACTCTCGCAATTCTAAAAACATTCGGTATCGCATATATATAAGAAAGGTTGGATATTATTATGTGGCTGGCTGATAACTGGAAGGACTACGAAGTCCTTGATACCTCTAACGGAGAGAAACTTGAGCGCTGGGGAAATTATCTTCTGGTACGTCCGGACCCTCAGGTTGTATGGAACACACCTCACACCAATCCGGGTTGGAAGAAAAAGAACGGACATTATCATAGAAGTAGCAAGGGAGGCGGTGAATGGGAGTTTTTCTCTCTGCCGCAGCAGTGGAGCATTCATTATGGAAAGCTTACCTTCCAGTTAAAGCCATTCTCTTTTAAGCACACAGGCTTATTCCCTGAGCAGGCTGCAAACTGGGATTGGTTTTCTAACCTGATTCAAAATGCAAACCGTCCTATTAAAGTACTTAATTTATTTGCCTACACTGGCGGTGCAACACTTGCTGCAGCAGCTGCTGGCGCTTCTGTTACTCATGTAGATGCTTCAAAGGGCATGGTTGCCTGGGCAAAAGAAAATGCAGCATCTAGTGGACTGTCTGATGCACCGATTCGCTGGATTGTTGATGATTGTCAGAAATTTGTTGAACGAGAAATCCGACGCGGCAATCACTATGATGCAATCATCATGGATCCACCATCTTATGGACGCGGACCTAAGGGTGAAATCTGGAAAATTGAGGATGCTATTCATCCACTCGTATCACTGTGTTCACAGCTACTTTCTGACAAACCGCTATTTTTCCTTATTAACAGCTATACAACCGGTTTTGCTGCTTCTGTCTTAACATATCTTCTTGGACTTGAGGTTGTAAGCAAATTTGGCGGTCACGTTGTTTCTGATGAAATTGGTCTTCCTGTAACACAGTCTGGTCTTGTTCTTCCATGCGGTTCATCTGGTCGCTGGACAAGTATTTAATTATCAGACATAAAAAAACTGGTCTCCCCTGGGAGGCCAGTTTTTTGTCTACTTATAAATTATTGTGGTACGCTCTGGAACAATGTCTGTCCCTCACCAAGTGGAAGATATCCAGCGTTTCCTGATGCATCCTCTACGTAAAGATAAAATGCACCTGGTTCATTTGCCGCCTGGATCAGCTTTCTTGGGAATACCTGTGTTCCCGTGCCAAGTGTTGCCGCTGGCGCAGCATCTGCTGCTGCCGAACTTAACAAATTCGTATCTGCTGCCAGAATATAATTAAACTGTTCCTGTGATGTCAGATCAACAAGCTCATATTCGTAGTTTCCAGTTGTCTCACTTAATGCATCCTCTGCAATCACACCATCCTTTAATTCATATGGAATCTTGCAGACATAACGGCCAAGACTGTCAATAGAAATTGGGCTTGTCACTGCTAACGTAAATCCACCATTTTCATCAAATGTTCCATTTGCGGAAGAAGGTGTAAGTACATGGGACGTATTATACAGGCGCGCTGCATTTCCATATCCGTTAAGCACGGTAAATGTTCCATCCTGCATAAGCGGTGTAGAAAGATCGGTTCCGCTTAATACGCGGAAACTGGTAACAGAGTTGTCTGCACCTGTTCCAACAACTACAATATTAAGCTGATTATCGGATGTATTTAAATCACATACCTCTACCTTATATGCTGCACTGATTCCTGTACCAACTGTATAATCGGTACCATTCACATTGACGATAAGGCTGGTTGTACTTCCATCCTCTGCTACCTCAGTACGATATTTGAAGAAGTCTGCTGCACCATCTCCATTAAGATCTGCCGTATAATTAGTTCCTTCTGCTGAAAGTGTAACTGCTGTTCCATCTGCAAATGAAATCTCTGTAGCTGGATCAGCCGGCTCTGTCTCTACCTGCGGAACTTCCTGCGGCTGAATCTGATTTAATCCTGTATAAGAAGATTTTACCACACCATTATGAACATTAAGTGCACCATCTTCAAACTGCATTCCATCCTGAGTCCATGACACATTGATGTAACTTGGTGTTCCTGCTGCATCTGTAAATGCAATCTGAATCAAATTACCAACTGCACTTGAACGATTCCAGAAATGAAGGTCTGTTGGTTCTGCACCAATTAGTGCGCTTACCTGTGACCAGATATCCTGTGCACCCGGCATCGCATCAAACTGACTCTTTGCCAGTTCCTGTGCTGCATACTCACTATAGCCTCCGTCAGAAGCAAGCAGATATGCAACTCCATTCATTCCATTGTCTAACTGTAAGATTACGCCATCTGATACAAATACACCCGGAAGCAAATCTGCTACCATATAGCCATTTGCACCATCTGCTCCATAAATGCAGGAATATGATTCTCCTGTTGAAGTGGTGACGCTCAAAACAAACTGTGTTGTGCCGTTTGCAATAGCATTAACACTGCATGATGCAACATCAGTGATTGGGAAAATCTCAACTGCATTGGAAGTAGAATCCTCTCCATTGTACCAGATTTCCTTTCGTCCGCCTACATCAACAAGTGCAAATGCTTCCTGAACACCATTTCCATTAAAATCGTAGAACATATAGCTGTTTCCTACAACACTTCCACCAGAATCTGCAGAAATCTTTGCAAGAATATTTTCTGCATTTCGCTCCGTTGGTGCTTCCGGCGTCTCATCTGGTGATGGATCTGGTGCTGGCGTCTCATCTGGTGATGGATCTGGTGCTGGTGTCTCATCTGGTGATGGATTTGTGGCTGGCGTCTGATCTGAAGATGGAGCCGGGGCCGGTGTCTCATCTGGTGATGGATTTGTCGCTGGCTGCTGCTCCGAAGATGGAGCCGGGGCCGGTGTCTGATCTGGTGATGGATTTGTCGCTGGCTGCTGCTCCGAAGATGGAGCCGGGGCTGGTGTCTGATCCGGTGATGGATTTGTGGCTGGCTGCTGCTCTGAAGACGGGGCTGTGGCCGGTGTCTGCTCTGGGGACGGGGCTGGGGCTGGCGTCTGCTGCGACTGCGGCTGTGACGCTGCCTGCTGTGCGGTCGTCGGCTGTGTTGGAACTGTCTGCTGCGCAGAGCTTGATGGCGTGGACGCATTATTGTCAAGTGAAAGTGAAGTTCCCTCAACTACCTCATCTGCCATATACTTCATATAATTCCATGCAAAGCTTCCCTTTACACAAATTGCCTTCTGAACCTTTGAAAAAGCAAGGTTTCCAATCTCTTCAACTGATTCCGGAACTACAACTTCTTTCAAAAGCTCAATATCAGACAATGCAGAATCATCCAGTTTCTTCATTCCATCTGGAAGCTTTAAATACTGAACTGACGTATTGTTCTTAAATGCATGTGAACCAATTGAAGTTACCGAATATCCGCCGATTTCTGCTGGAATACGAACAACTTGTCCCTGATCATTGTACTCAACAAGCTTTAACTCATCATTTGAAAGCTCATAGACATTTCTTCCAGAAGTAACCTTGTTGTCTTTGATTTCAACTACTTCAGTTTCTGTCTCCTTTTGAGTTTCTTTCTGTGTTTCTTTCTTCGTATCCGTATCCTGTATCTTATCTACTGTATACGGAATCTGCTTATTGCTCTTTTTTCCACTGCTGAAAAGAAGAACAATCAATACGATCATCGCAGCAATCAATGCAATTACTGTGACAATAATAACAACAAGAATACGATTTGTTTTTGGACGAGCCGGTTCATAATCATCATTGTCGTAATCATCATTACCGTAGCTGTCATCCTCTTCGTCATAATCGTAATCATCATTCAGATTTTCTTCATAATCATCATCTGAATCTGAATCGTAGCCTTGATCTGGCTGCTCTTCATAATTGTCTTGTACCTTGACTTTAGAGGGGCGTATCTTTGTTCCGCAAATTGGACAAATCGTGCTTCCCTGCGCTAGTCTGGCACCACATTTCGGGCAAATCATATGCTTCTCCGTTCTGCCGCATTTTTGCGGCTTTTTTTAAGTTATCGTCTGCGTGTAACGTAAACGATAACGCCTTTAACCTTTCGTATCATACCATAAGTATGAGTTTATTTCAATGTTTCAAATATCCAAAAACATTACATTTCTTTTACAAAACTGCGTCAATCCACGCGTTCCTTTCCCCAGAAAAATAATGCTACTGTTCCCGGGCCGGTATGACTGCCAATTGTAGCACCAATCGGATAAATTTCAACTTTTCCATTTAAATTAAGAAAGCGGCTCTCAACAAGCATTGCAACAGCTTTTGCGTCATCCATACACTCTGACTGACAGATATAGCATTTGCCCGAATATGCCAAACCTCCCTCGGCATTTTCTTCCATCTTCTGAACGATGCGCTGAATCACTTTTTTCTTCGTGCGCACCTTCTCTCTTGCTGTCAAATGTCCCTCATAGTCCACATTTAACAAAGGACAGATTCCAAGCATACCTCCAAAAAATCCAGCTGCCTTTGATACTCTTCCGCCTCTGATAAAAAAAGTAAGATCAGAAGTAAAAAACCAGTGCTGCAGTTTCTTTTTATTTTCACACACCCATGCATACAATTCATCTATGCTCTCTCCTGCATCCCTTCTGTCTGCCAGAGTATCTACTAACAAACCATAACCAGAGGAAGCTGCCAATGAATCCACTACATAAATTTTTCTGTTTGGATATTCTTCTCTTACCTGTTCTGCTGCAATACATGCTGAATTGTAGCTGCCTGAAATTCCGCTTGAAAGCGTTAAATGAAGGATATCCTTTCCCTCATCAAATATTTTTCTAAAAAAATCTGCATACTCACCGATACTAACCTGTGATGTCTTTACATCCTCACCTGCAAGCATTCTGCGATATAATTCTGCCGGAGGCATCGTCTGACCAAGATCATCCAGATAGTCCGTTCCTCCCAGTTCATAGTGAAAGCACACATAGCGGATTCCACGCTTATCAAAATATTCCTTCGTCAAATCAGCTGTAGAACAGCAGCTGATGCAATATTCTGCCATACTCATCTCCTCCTTATAATTAAAGCATTAAAACAGTTACAGTATATCTTTTTTGCTTTGCAAATACAAGTAGCGTTAAAGAGAAAATGCACCGTTTATCATTCCTTATCTTTTTTTCAGAAAATGTTCGCGATTAGGATAAATTTCCCTAAACACCTCTAAAGCAGCTCTTTGAAGCGGCTCAAATTCTTTTTCCATTCGCAGACTATGAGGTGCATCAAACACAATTCTGCTTATTTGTTCAGCGATCTTTCCTGCAATGCTTTCATCTGACAGCTGTCCCATTCCAAAAATAACAGAAGTAAAGCCACGTCCTCCTGTACTAATCTCAATATATTTTCTGCATGTGTTTTTTAACTCTAAAAAAATTATTTCCTGCTGAGTCTTTGGCTTTCTTTCAAATTCATATAAATTCAGACCAAGAATAGCTTCTATCGCAAGCTTTTTCTTTCTGCCTCCCAAATCCATGCTTCCACTTTCTACAATATATTTTAAATTCATAAGATAACCAACAAACATATCCTTCCTTGGCTTACCTTTTCCATATCTGGTCTCCCAGAGCTTCATTCGAAGTTTATCTTCTTCACTCATGGTTTCATTTTTATTTTCCAGAAGCATCTGCTGTCTTTTAAGCGGATCTGTCTGTTCATAATAGTTTATCAGCCAATCTTCCATTTTCAATCTTTCCTTTCCGAAAATGAACCTTTTTATTGTTCCATAAATGATTCCACATTTTCTGCCGTCACCTTTTGATACGGCAAAAAGATATATCGTTCATTTTCCAGATCCTCCTTTGGCGGTGTCTGACCTTGAAACAGTGTCATCGCAAGACGCGAAATCTGCTCAGCTTGTCCATGCCTGTCATTATACACAGTCCCCTGAATGGTGCCTTTTTTGACAGCATCCAATGCACCTTCCAAACCATCTATTCCAAAAATCATCGGACGTCTATCTTTATCATAATCAAGTGCATCATACGCAGCAACTGCACCAAGAGCCATCTCATCATTATTAGAAAGCACTAGTTCAATCTCGTCTCCATATTGATTAATCAGCTGTGTCATCTTATTTTCAGCTTGTCCACGATTCCAGTTTGCAAACTGGAAACTTAGTCTTTCTAATATAATGCCCTGTTCTTTAATTGTTTTTACCACACTGTCTGTTCGAATGATTGCATCCTGATGACCTGTCTCACCCTCAAGAAGTACATATTGAATCTTTCCGTCCTGATTTCGATCTACTGCGTCATTGTCTCGTATCATATCTGCTGCAATCTCACCCTGCATCATACCAGACTGTCTGGCATCTCCGCCTACATAATACAGCTTATCCCACTGCATCAAATCCTCTCTCACTGGCTCTCTATTAAAGAAAATAACAGGTATATTTTCCTTTTTTGCCATCTTTATTATATTTGACGGCTCTGTCCTGTCAACGAGATCAACAGCAAGTATCTCACAGCCAGCATCAAGCATCTCTTTCACAACTTCATTTTGAATCTTCTGATCATTTTTTCCATCCCTTACAGTCATAATCACCTTTAGAGAATCTGACTCGTATTCTGCCAGATCTTCCTTCAGACAATCTGTAAGCGCATTAATAAAGGGGTCATCCTGCGTGTATAGCACAACACCAACACGAAGAACATCTCTTTTTTTCTCACTATTCGCCGTACATCCTGTCAGACACAACAACATGCATCCGATCAGAATACTTCTTATCTGATACTGTTTCATTGAAATCTCCATTCCTTTTTGGCTGACTATATGCAAATTCTCAATCATACGTATGAAGAAAATGCTGTACCTCTTCTCTGAAAATATCTTCTTTATGCAGCAGATGATACTCAATCGTCTGGTTGTTAATCGTATACAGATGATTTTTCAGCACTTTTGAAATTTCTATAGCGCTATGATATCCCATTCCATATCCATCTATCGCAATCAATCCGTCAATCACAGAATCATCAAGATAATATACACACTTTATACTATTTCCAATCCCATAGATTTTCGTGTCACTCTCTTTTTTCTGTGCATACATCCCTGCTACCTGCTCTAAGGCACTTGTGTCAAATACAATCAAATAGTCAACTGGCTGCTGCTCTTTTAACCTCTGTGTAATTTCCATATCATATGTGATATTCATATCAAACTGAATCTCACATCCCGTATCAGAAAGCACATCTAATACACCCTGC
>ERZ1673722.2957-NODE-2957-length-13010-cov-7.379545_pt1 | contig 13010 bp, 12 predicted proteins | sample MGYA00580222_ERZ1673722 | MGnify/ENA primary metagenome ERZ1673722 (study PRJEB41218, sample SAMN15661750) | gut metagenome | host: Homo sapiens | place: Canada: London | collected 2015-08-20/2019-03-30 | study: EMG produced TPA metagenomics assembly of...
GATGACTGAAACGAGGTGAAAGTTTGAACCCAGGCAAAATCATTTTCGGCGTACTGACCGTTATCGGCCTGCTCGCCGACATCATCGACGATGATTGAACGCAAAAATACCGACTCATCAAGAGTCGGTATTTTTTGAGCGTGTCATTAGGCTATACCCATCTGAAACAACGAAAAACTATGTCAATAGGGTCGTTTTCGAAATTTTGAAATATGTAAAAACGTGAGGTGACCCTATTGCAATGAATGGAGGAACAGATTTGAAGATTGGATACATCCGCGTCAGCACCGAGGAGCAGAACACAGCTCGACAAGAAGTCCTGCTACGCGAGCTCGGCGTTGATGAGGTTTTCATCGACAAGGCGAGCGGCAAAAACGCCGACCGGCCAGAGCTTACCCGTATGATGAATTACGTCCGGCGCGGCGACACGGTTATCGTTGAGTCAATCAGCCGCTTTGCGAGAAACACGCGCGACCTGCTTGACCTCGTGGAACGGCTGACCGAGAAACAGGTGGAATTCGTCAGCCGCAAAGAGGCTATCGACACGACTACGCCTACCGGCAAGTTTATGCTCACCGTGTTCGCCGCAGTCGCGGAACTTGAGCGGGAGTATATCTTGCAGCGCCAACGCGAGGGAATCGCTATTGCTAAGGAACAGGGCAAGTACACCGGCCGCAAGCCGATGCCTCTGCCGGACAACTTCGAGCGAGTGGTTGCTCGCTGGCGGGCAGGAGAGATTACGGCGGCTGAGGCTATGCGGCAGACAGGGCTGAAGCCGAACACATTTTACCGCAGGTGCTCCCAGACTTCTCTTGCACTTAAACGAATCAAATCCATATAATGCGAGTACGAGTAAGCGCTATAGAACGAGCGCAGACATTTCTGCCTGCGCTCGTCAGATGTTGTATTGGAATTTTACTGAATCAGCCATTGATAATCCTGCCGTCCATCAATCACGTATTCAACAAAAACTCGTTCGCCTTTAATTTGATAAATGAGTAGATACCATTTACCAAACACCATTTTGCGATACTTTTCTGTTACGAAAACACTCGAACGCAAGATTGGGTTTCGATATGGAAAGCTTTGCAGAGAATCTGCCGCTTTCCAGAAGTCAGCTGCCAATTGGCGTGCCAATCGTTCTTCTAACCGTGCCATGAATACCGCATGCTCAACCAGCTGCTGCGCTGCTCGCTTGGATACGATAACCTGGAATTTGTTTTCAAGCTCCGGCATGGCAGGTCTCCCGAATTGCCTGATCCATCATGGAAGCGACTTCATCCACCGAGTAGTCCGGTGCACCGTGTAAGCGGTCTTCCTCAACAGCAAGCAGTTCCTCGCGCAGCTTTAGCATTTTTTCGCGTTTTGTAAATGAATTGATATCCATTACAACGAGATCACCTTCGCCGTTCTTGGTCAGATAAACCGGCTCTCCGGTGGATCTGCACAGCTCGGCAATATCATTGTAATTCTGACGAATACTTGCACTCGGCTTAATATTCATAAAAGCACCTCCATATAGTAATATCATAATTATATTATACTCTAATAGTGCTATGATGCAATAGCTGTTATCTCGAATCTCAGGATAAAATACCGCCGGGTCTCCCAAATACGGGGAACCCGGCGGCTGCATGTTACTGATTTACTTTTTCAGTTTTTACTTGCTCATCTCGCAGAAGCGCATGAGGATTGCGGCAACCTCTGCGCGGGTTGCGTTATTCTGCGGGTTCAGCTTGCCGTTCGAGCCGTTGACAATGCCGTTCGCAACCGCCCACTGCATTGCATCTGCTGCATAGGTGCTGACGGAAGCTGCATCAGAGAAGCTGTCGAGCTTGCCGTCTGCCTTCGGAGAACCAGCGTAGCGGTACATCATGGTAACGAGCTGCTCGCGGGTGATGTTGGCGTTCGGGTTCGTACCGTCGGACACGCCCTTAGCCTTTGCCCACTCCATGCCCTTCTCGTACCAGGTCGCGCCGCCGGTGGTATCCTCGCCTGCGTAGCGAGCCAGAACCGTCATCAGCATACCGCGGGTGGTGGACGCATTCGGGGAGAACTGGTTATCGTCAGTGCCGTTCATCAGACCCTTGTCGGTGACGTACTTGACAGCATCAGCATACCAGTCGCCGGTCTTGACGTCAGAGTAAGACTTGTTCTCGGTCTGACTGCCGTTGTCTGCAACGAAGGTCGGGGTAACCGTTACCTTGCCCTCCGGCATAACGAAGGAGAACTTGCCGTTGCCCTTGTCCGTCACTTCGACGGTTTTGCCCTTTGCGTCGGTAATCGTCAGCTTGTCGAGCTTGTATCCGTCCTTTGCCTTTACGGTAACAGTAACCGTGCTGCCCTTGGAAGCCGAGGTCTTGTCGACCGAAACCGAACCGTTATCCGACTTGGAAGCGGAAACCGTGGTGCTCGAGCCGGAGGACGAGCCGCCGCTGCTCGAATGATGCACGGTGAAGTTTGCGGTGATGGTGGTGTTGCCGTTGATGGTGAAGGTCTTCGTAGCGCCGCCCTCAACTGCCTCACCGTTTACCGTCCAGCCGCTGAAGTCATAGCCGCTGTCTGCGGTCGCGGTGAGGGTGACTTCCGTGCCTGCTGCAACCACGCTGCTCTCCAGGCCGGTAACCTTGCCGTTCTTTGCGCTGGTGCTTACGCAGTACTTGTTGTCTACTGCGGACATAGTCGCAGTGTACTGACCGTTTTCTACTGGAATGACGGCAGACAGTGCAGCATTGTCAATGGTGATACCGTAGTTCTCAGAGTAGCTCGCCTTGCCCGGCTCGTAGGTGTAAACAACCAGAGCCAGCTTGTGACCTGCCTTTACGGTGTAGTAGTTCGGCTGGAGATATACGGTGTAGTTACGGTACTTGCCATCCTCAAGTTCGATCTCGTTCGCTGCGGAAGCAGAGCTGAAACCTGCGTCCGGGTTTGCAAGATCGATCCAGCCGCGTGCAATAATCTTGTACTTGGAGGTAGTCGGCTTGAACTTGATTACATCGTAATCCTCAGCACCGCTGCCGACCCAGTTGACCGCGCCGGTCTTGTTCTCGGTAACGCTGGTGGTGTAGCTCTGGAATGCCTCGTCAGATACATCAACCAGCATTGCGCTCATCATCAGCGCATCACGGCTGTTGCTGCCTGCTCTCATGACTGCAATGCCATACTCATCTTCAGCGTCATATTCATCCTCGTCCGCAACCTGATTGTCCGGATTCATGATCTCTTCATGATCCACGCCGCGCGGAGCAGCTTCGACTGCTTCGAAATCAGCTGCTTCGACAGCCTGCTTATCCGGATGCTGAATAGGCGCCGCCGAGATATTTACCTTGACCGTACCCTTGATAACGGTATCGTCCTTGACATCATAGGTGTACATTGCGCTTGCAGAGGTGGACGCAGTCGTGAACGCATCACGCCAGCTGGAAATACCGGTCATGTTGCTGTTGATGGTGGTCGTGCCGGTTGCAGTGTTCTTCAGAGTCAGCTCATTTGCATTTACAGCATCCGAGGTCGGCCAGGTATCCGAGGTGGACCAGCCGCCATCAACGATGTTGCTCTGTACGGTAACGGTTGCCATCTTCTCTGCACCGTTGTTCTGGTTATACAGATAATGGCTGAACCACTTGTTCAGAATACCGTTGTAGGTCTCATCGCCAATCAGCAGAGAGGTCTTGTGAGAGTCATAATCCGGGGTGATATGTGCGCCCTGATGCAGCAGCAGCTTGACATCCTGATTTGCATTCTTAAACGCATCATACATCAGCTGGAACTGCTTGGTACGAACGTTATCGTCGTTCAGACCGTGAACGATAAGAGCCGGGCAGCTAAACTTGCTATACTGAATATTCTTAGCTGCATCTACCCTTTTGCCGTCATTGCCTGCGGTGTAGTCACGGGTTGCCCAGTGCGGACCATAGTTACCGTTCAGCGTCTTCTGATCATTATAAATACGGTTGAGGTACTTCTGGTAAACATCCTTCATGCTGTTCCAGTCGTCTTCATCAATATAACGGCCAGCGCAGTAGAAACCGAGGTTATCCGAATATGCCGGATTACTGCCAGTAGAGATACCCTGCGAGTTGGTGTACTCATACCAGCTTGCGATACCCGCAACCGGAACGATGGTCTTGAGATTTGCTACACCGGTAGACGCAACTGCAAAGTCGGTCGTGCCGCCGTAGGAACGACCGGTCATAGCAACGTTGCCGTTCGACCAGTCAGCCTTAATCTGAATGTTGTTCTCCTTATCGGTATATGCAACACGTCTGCTGTTCTGTGCCAGCCATTCAACGACGCACTTGAATGCGTCAGTCTCTACATCAGCGCCGCAAGTCTCGAGGCCCTCAGAGCCGCGAGTACCCAGACCGCCTACCTCAACAACCGCGTAGCCGCGAACGAGGAAGTAGTCGTACCAGTCGAGGTCTTCATAGTCGTAGAAGTCACCCCAGGAGCCGCTTTCATACGGGCTGACATAGTACCACTCTTCTGCCTTTGCTTTCTCGGCCGCGTCCATCGTGCTCATTTCTCTATTGGAAACGCGCTGATACTTTGCCGAACCGTACAGGCTATTCAAGTCGTAGCCCAGATCACCCTCCTTATAGGTGAACTTGCGGTCATCGCCGTTATCCGTACAGCCGGTGATGTACGGACGTGCGTCCATAATGGTTGCAAAATTGTGATTATTCGGGTTCGTAGCGGCAGCACGGGGAAGCTGCACCAGAGCCTTTACGAGATCGAGCTTGCCATCGCCGTCGGTGTCGTAGTTGGTCTCAACGTAAACCGAGTAGCGGATGATGTCGCTCTTATCGTTGCTGTAGCCGTCCTTGGTCGGAACGCCGCTCGTGTACGGAAAAATCGGCTGTGCCACACCGTCTACGAACAGCGGAGTGCCGTTCTTTACTGCATTGCGCAGGTTAACAGCTGCCGTGCTGGTTGCCATCGTGTGCAGCTCTTCCAGCGAGCAGGCTGCGGAACCGTCGAACTTGTCATCTGCGATGCCTACGCTCTTCGCCATAGCGATGTAGTCGCTGTCGCCGCTCGGGAACTGCGTTTCCTTCATGCCGCAGTCCAGCAGGATGTACTTGACCGCACCCAGTTTGGTCAAGCCGCCGCTCTGTGCCGAAGCTTCGAGCGCCGCATAGGTCGATACCTGCTGTCCGTCATCGCCGCTGTTTGCATCAACAGCGCCCGCCTGACAGGTGAACGACAGGATCATGGAAAGCACCAGCGCGAGGCTGGCCGCTCTCTTCTTCATGTGTACTCCCTCTTTCGTGGTAAATATAGGATTTCTGCACCTGTCTTTATCATTCAAAAATGGATATTTTACCATTCCTTCGAATTTTAATACAAATGCTTTTTAAGCATACTCGTTTACTATGGAAAAGTCAAGGAATTTTGAACAATACGGGCAGGAAATGTCTAAAAATTTCGCCCAGAAAGCCAAAACAAGAGCCGACAGAAAATCCATCAGCTCTTGCAAGAGGATAAATGTAAGCGTATCCGGCAATAACTCAATCAGTCGTTGTAGAAATCCAGACGGTCGGTCAGCGGAACAGCCTCAATCAGGCCGGACTTCTGGCTCTTCAGGCAGGAGTCCGTAGTAACAGCTGCACAGTAGCCGTCCCAAGCAGAAGCAGCAGCCTTGCAGTGAATTCCCTGCTCACGGCATCAATTCGTCAATTTTCTTCAGCAGAATGTCGCGTGCGTCCTTTATCAATCGCTGCTGGATAATCGTTTCCATCAACACACTGTACAATTCGTCAGAATTCATCTCACGAGTCAACCAGTGTTCGCCGTTCTTGCTCTGCGCGTTCCATTTCTCCATCCACGCATCGATATTCTTTCTTCCGTTGTTTTCTGTTGCTTTCAGGCAGATCTCTTTCATATGCGTTACATCTGGACATCCAGAGTCCCACTCTTTTAAGTATTCTGCTATCGTTTCGTCTGAAATACGAATTTGTCTCGATTCACCACTAATATACCGTGCAAAATCTGCATTATTCATCATTGCCCAGAAACCATCAATATGTACGGGGGAAGCCGCCTCGCAGCAATATAATTCGCTCGGATCGAATTGCAGGCATTTCTGAGCATTTTCGTAATACCTCCACGCGAGGCTCACCGGATCATCCATTAACCTGTACTTTTCAAGCGTCGTTTTCCAGAGCTCCGCCTCTTCCTCAGACTGAATTCTGTAGCCATGCAATTTAAGAAAATACAGAAGGTTTTCTCGCACTGTTTCTTCGTTATCATGAAGGAGCTCACAAACGTCGAGCAGCAGCCGCAGCCGCGCTTTCCGTTGTTTTTCCTCGCTCGGTTCCTTTTGATATACATTTGCAGGAAATGATACTTCATCTAGGTTCAAATCTCGTTTCCCATCTTTACGAGCGGCAATACAGTCCCTCTTTTGAATGCAGATCAGCAAGAACACGAACGCGGTATGCTTAGCAGCATGTCGAGCAAGCTGCAGCGCCTCTTTTATATTCTCCATATCCGGAACATTTTTACCTCGTGTTGCCTTAAGATAAGCTGTCACACTCCTTTTTAGATGCTCGGCATCACAAATGTTACTGCAATCATTCCATTCGCCTATCATCTCGAACGTATTTTCATTGCGTTCGTTCCATTCCTTGCAGAATTCCCGATATTCGTTCAGGCATTTCTGACGTTCCAGATACTGTTTCAGCGCCTCTGCGTCGCGCTTCATATATTGACCCTCGAATTTTTTGTGATCCTTCTCTAAGCGCCGGTGCTCCCGATAAGCGCTCATAAACGCCGAAAAGTAGCGCACATAGAAATCCACGGCCCGGTTTTCCGTCAACACAGCATCCGGAATCCACTGCTTAATCTGCGCTGTAAGCGCCTGCGCCTCCTGTCCGTCGGGCGCGTTCTCGTTGGCATCACGCAGCTCTCGCGCATAATACTGCATACCGTTCCGTGTCGCGCGAGCATATTCCGCCAGTGCACTCAGCGTGCCTTCATACATCGGACGAACCATCTGCTCCAGTTTATCGATTTGTTCCTGTTTCTTTGCGCTGCAATATTTGTCCCAGGCTCGCTCGACACAAACAGCATATGCCTGCTGCGTACCTTCTCCATACTGCCTCAACAGCTTATCCAAATGAGAACGGTTGACCCGGTCATCTTCGTAACCGCTGCTGAACAGCGAGCTGCGATCCGCAAGCAGTGCATCCACGGTTTTCATATCCGTAATGTTTTCCTCATAGCTGTTGATGAAAGCCGCCTTGTGCCCCAGTACCCGATATACCTCGTTGGGTCGGCTGTGCGGCAAGCCGCACTCTGCGGCAAACGCAGTGCGCGCGTCATTGATGGCGTCCGCCTGCTCCACACTCGCGCAGCTCATATCGTCCGCCAGAATTTGCCTTTTCTCTAGCGTGTACTGTCTTTGGCTGCCCCTTGGCCTGATCTCTACGAAATGATTGTCTTTTTGCATTCTCATATTCCCCTCTCATCGGCCATTTTCGATGAATTGCGTGCTCCGTCGTATGCTTCATCGAATATTTCCGAACTTTTTCGTCTTATAAATCTACATTTTCCTCGTAAACACCGAAATTTACATTAAAACGACGTCTCAATCCCGTTTTTTTATTTTCACCCTATAATAGAGTTATCAACCAAATTCTTCGGGCAGCAATGCTGGAAACAGCGGAATTTCCGGGAAGTTTTCCCGGAAAAACGCGAAAGGAGTAAAGACCCTATGCAACATGTTAAGCATTTCAACCGATGGTCGGGCCCACCGCACGACGTCAAGAAGACCGCGCGCCGCCGCACTGTCGACAGCGTCAACCTGTTTATTGTCCCCGCCCTGCGTCCGAAGCAGGAGCCGGACAAGGCCGCCGTCCAGGCGCCGCCCGATGTGATCGCTGCTGACACCGCAATGGAGGAGCTGACCGAGCGCCCAGCGCTTCCGGCATCCGCTGAGGACGAAGCAGCAGGCTGGGACTGGGACGAAACCAATATTGACGAATTCGAGGAGGAGTAACAAATGGAAGTTTTTAACATCGACTACACACTGTATGTTCGAGACGGAGAGCATGAGCCCAAGCAGGCGACGAATTTCACCCCCCGTAATCGAAACCGCTTATTTTAATCTGGAGGGTCCGCAGGACATCTCGGCACACCTGGGCATCCAGCTGATTTTAGAGGACGGTTCCATGCGCAGACTTACCCTGCCCATGACCTCAAATCTGGCACGCAGCATTGTCGCTGAAGAGCCGCGCGCTGTGCTCCTCAAGACCGGCTATGCACCTCTCGTCCAGAAGTACATCGTCGACCAGCTTTCCAAAACTGGGCGCCCCGGTGAGTGCCAGCGCGGCGTTTACCTGCCGGGCAACGGCACCTACCGTCTGGCGGATGGTCAGCATGTCACCGTGTGGAACGGACGTGTCGCAGGTTCGACCAAGCTCGAAGTTCCATATATGATCAAACCGAACGACACCTATCGCATTACGAACAGTATCGACAGACCGGTGCCGACTCTGGTCAGGACGTTGCTTGAGAACGATGCAGCTTTGATTTTACCTGTGACCTATGCCTTCCTTGTCTCGCGCCGCGATGTCCTGACTGCCGAGCAGCATCCGCTGCAGGGCGGTCTCTACATAGCCGGTGTTCAGTCGAGCGGCAAAACGACGCTTGCCCGTCGTGTCTTCGGATACACGGAACGTATCGGAACCCCGGGGAAACCGGCACTTATGCTGGAGGCGGTGAGTACCGAGGCATCCGTGCGCGACACGCTCTCGGAGAACCCGGGCTGCGTGGTCATCATCGACGACCTCGCCAAGTCCTCCACGCGCAGCATCGAAGCACATCGCAGGAAGCTCGGCGGAGCCATGCTCCGTCTGGCTGCCAACGAAGGCGACTCTACCAAGAAGAACAGTTCCGGTAAGACCGATCATCGCGACTGCGCTGCCGGAATTGCTCTGACGGCTGAGTTCGTGCTGGACGGCGTTTCGGAGCTCACGCGAAGCATTTTCGTGTATCTTGACAAAAAGTTACATCTGACCGAGGACGTCCGTCCTGCCCTGATTGGAGCGGTCCTCGAGGAGTTCGCCGACTGGTTCGCGGACAACTACGGCCGCGCCATTGAACTGCTTCACGAAATCACCAATTCTCCGGATATTTTGAAAAATATCCGTGTCAACGGTGCAGATGAGTTTGCTGAGCTGCTCATGCGTGAGCGTCGCATTCAAGACAACCTCGCTTTGCTACAGTGGGCATTCGTGTGCATGGTCGAGATGATCCAAGAGCGCATAGATCTGCCGGACGACATCGAGCATGCTCTCCACAGGAAATTCTGGGAGGCCGTTCACTGCTCTGTTCGCAAACAGGTAGAGGAATTTGCCAATATCCAGTCGCAGCTCAAGGAGGGCAATATCGCCCATCTGCTGTGCGAGGCAATCGACTGCGACGAGTTTAAGCTATGCCGCAAAAAGTCGAACCTCTTCAAGCGAAACGGCATCGTCTGGAAGGAGAAGAAGGGCGTCATCAAACAGGTCGGCATCAAGCAGACCGCGCTTGTCCAGTTTATCCGCAATCAGAACGGCTATCAGAACTACTCCAGCCGAAAGATTACCGACTATCTAAAGGATATCGGCTGTCTGACCATAAATGAGGATAAGAGCAATACCGTTCACCTCGGCAAGATCAAGGACGGCAAACGTTCCCTGCCTCGTGTTCTGCTGATTGATGTAGAGACGCTGCGTGACAACGCCGAGAAATATGAACTTTTCGCAGAACAGGCGCGCGAGTAATCCCGTTCTCAGTATAGCACCTGCGGCATCTCGTCGCAACACCGGCGCGGTTCCGCAGGTGTCTGATACAGCGAAATCCGATTATCCTCCACCAATCGTATATATAGTATAACAATGGAAAGAATATACAATGTCTCCGTTATCCACCCAAACCAAAGGAGGTTACCCTCATGCTCAAGTCCACACCCACCTGCCCGCTCCCCGACATCCGCGAGGCGCGCATTGACCCGACCCTGCCGGTGAACGAGCGGCTGCGCCTGTTCGCCGCCGCCATCGGCGACCCGCACCGCTTCCGCGTCGGCGACACCGAGGTCGAGGTACTGTTTGACGACAGCGCGCCCAGCCTGCAAGCCTGCCTGAGCGGCATGTGCAGGCAGCTGCAATAGTGTCAAAAACCGGATAATATATCTTGAAACTTGCGGTACGCTGCGCGCTGTGGTACAATAAATGTGCAAACACAGTCATCAGCGTGCCGCCTGTTTTTTGGAAGGAGGCACCCCAATGGCTCGAAAAAGTAAATATGGACAACCGTCCGCAAAATTATCCACAACCCTGTGGGCACCCGCACTCTATATTCGTCTCTCACGTGAGGACGGCGACCGCGAAGAAAGCAACAGCATCGCCAGCCAGCGCGAGCTGCTGACCGAGTTCGTAGACACGCAGACCGACATGACCTCACCCCGGCTGTATACCGATGACGGCTACACAGGCACGGATTTCGACCGGCCGGACTTTCAGCGCATGCTCAATGACCTGCGCGCAGGCATCATCAACTGCGTGATCGTCAAGGACCTGTCGCGTTTCGGCCGTAACTATGTCGGCGTCGGCGAGTATCTGGAACACGAATTTCCGCTGCTGAACGTGCGTTTCATCTCGGTCAGCGACAACGTGGACAGCTACCTCGACCCGCGCTCGGTGAACAATCTCGTCGTGCCGTTCAAGAACATTCTAAATGACGAATACGCCCGCGACATCTCCAACAAGGTTCGCGCATCGCTTGATTTGAAGCGCCGACAAGGCAAATTTATCGGCTCGTTCGCGTCCTACGGCTACCGCAAAGACCCGAATGACCACAGCCGTCTGCTGATCGACGAGGCGGTCGCCGCGGTCGTGCGCGATATTTTCAACTGGTTCATCGGCGGCACGAGTGTGCTCGGCATTGCAAAAAAACTGAACGCCATGGGTATCCCGAACCCGTCCGCCTACAAGCGGCAGCAGGGCATGAACTACTGTCACCCCGCATCGGATAAACTGGACGGTCTGTGGCCGGACAGCTCGGTTCGCCGCATTCTGCGCAATCCGCTGTACACCGGCACGATGGTACAGGGCAAAAATCGCATGAAAAGCTATAAGCTGCACATCAGCGAGGCTGTGCCAGAGGACGAATGGATCACCGTTGAGCAGACACATGAGGCCATCATCCCCATCGAACTGTTCGACAAAGCACAGGCGCTTTTTGAGCGCGACACGCGCACCGCACCGGCGCAGCCTAAAGTCTACCTGTTCTCCGGTTTTCTCCGCTGCGCTGACTGCGGCAAAGCGATGAACCGCAAGCAGATTTCCCAGCCTTACGGCAGCTATCACTACTATATCTGCTCAACGTTCAAGAAGCAGCACAGCGGCGCCTGCACGAAGCATACCATCCGCAGCGACCGTCTGGAACAGGCCGTGCTCGAGACGCTCCGCAGCCAGATCGCGCTGGCGGTCGAGATGGATGAGCTGATTGCCGAGATCAACCGCAGCGGCGCGCGCAGCCGTTCCGCAGACCATCTGCAAGCCGAGCGGGCACAGCTTACAGTCGAGCGTGAACGCATCGAGCAGATGAAGCTGTCCCTGTATCCGGACTGGAAAGCCGGAGACATCTCCCGCGAGGAATACCATCGTCTGAAAGAGCAGTTTGAGCAGCAGCAGACCAAGCTGGATACACGCCTTGCTGCCCTGCAAACGCGCATCGACGAGGCGCAGAACGGCGTGAACGAGACCAACTCGTTCCTGTCGCAGTTCATCAAATACCGCAATCTGCAAACGCTGACGCGCGAGGTCGTTGTCGAACTCATCGACATGATTTACGTCCACGAGGGCGGTAAAATCACGATAAAATTCAAGTTTTCCGATGCCTATGCGGCAGTGCAGGACTATATCCGCAAGCATGGAAAGACCGCATAGTCCTAAAATAACATCTTCCCCCGCTGCCTGCGACACGCTTTCCTGCCTGCTGCGCGAGCTCGGCGCACAGCCGACCGACTTTGACTGCATCGTGACCGGCGACCTCGGCAGGGTCGGCGCAGATCTGCTGCTGACGCTGCTGCGTGAAGACGGCATCGACCTTTCCCCGGTCTATTCAGACTGCGGCATCCTGCTGTTCGGTGATACACAGGACGCTCATGCAGGCGGGTCAGGCTGCGGTTGCTCGGCGGCTGTACTGTGCGGACCGCTTCTGCGCGATATGCACGAGGGGAAGATACGCCGCATGATATTCGCCGGGACCGGCGCGATGATGAGTCCGACCTCGGTGCAGCAGTCACAGCCGATCGCCGGAATCTGTCACGCAGTCGTGCTGGAAAGGAGCGGCGCATGAATTACTGGAACGCATTCTGGGTCGGCGGCGCGATCTGTGCGATCTGTCAGATCTTCATCGACCGCACCAAACTGACGCCCGCCCGTATTCTGGTGTCGCTCGTCGTGCTCGGCGTATTTCTGCAGGCCGTCGGCGTCTATCAGCCGCTTGTCGACTATGCCGGAGCCGGCGCGACCGTCCCCCTGCTCGGGTTCGGCTACTCGCTCGCCAAGGGCGTGGCCAAGGCGGTCGCGGAGAGCGGCCTCATCGGCGTGTTTACCGGCGGCGTGACCGGTGCGGCCGGCGGCATCGCCGCCGCCATCACCTTCGGCTGTCTGTTCGCGCTGATCGCGAAACCGAAATCCAAAAGCTGAAAGTCCGGAGAACAGGTTCATTTCCCCTGTTCTCCGGACTTTCTATTGCTTTATTTCAACAAAAAAGACACCCTGTCGGGTGTCTTTTTGTTTGTGATCAATTAGCCGATCATCTTAGCGGTGCTTACCTTGATGCCGGGGCCCATGGTAGAAGCTACGACGCAGGAGCGTACGTACTGGCCCTTTGCAGCAGCCGGCTTAGCCTTGATGATAGCGCCCATCAGTGCGTTGAAGTTGTCAGTCAGCTTCTCAGCGCCGAAGGATGCCTTGCCGATCGGGCAGTGGATGATGTTGGTCTTGTCGAGACGG
>ERZ1673722.2961-NODE-2961-length-12983-cov-15.297726_pt1 | contig 12983 bp, 9 predicted proteins | sample MGYA00580222_ERZ1673722 | MGnify/ENA primary metagenome ERZ1673722 (study PRJEB41218, sample SAMN15661750) | gut metagenome | host: Homo sapiens | place: Canada: London | collected 2015-08-20/2019-03-30 | study: EMG produced TPA metagenomics assembly of...
TTTCTTTAGAGAATATGTTACAGCTTTTACTAAAGATTAGCAAGTAGGGAAAACGGAAAATAACCGGAATTATCCGGAATAACAACGAACAATAATAGTAGGTTCAAACTAACAGTATCGATAAAATCTGATTTTTCCATAGATATTTTATACTATTACAACACATAGCCAATCAGAAACATCATATAGCAGCTGATGCTAAAGAGCTATTTCCATAACATAATCTAATAGATACCCAAAGCCTCAGTTATATGGAGGCCAATAAATGTCTATTTTCGAGACATTTCAAAAATGCGTACCAATGTAGATTGCACACTATGGAAGTCAAGGCGTTAAAGATAAAAAACATCCCCTGTGATCAGGGCGCCTCCGCTTCAGTCCCCGCCTCACTTTCGCAAAGCGGCAGGTCGTAGCGAAACACGTCCAGCCGCATTCCTCTTTTTCACACTTTCTCCTCTTCCCTTCGTATTGTATAATATAGGTATCAATGGACGGAAGGTCTAGCAATTTTACTCATCATTCCTTTGCCTGTCAGATTTCCCCAAGGAGGTCTTTTATGAAAGGATATATCGAAGTCTATACCGGTGATGGAAAAGGGAAAACCACCGCTGCCATCGGACTTGCCGTCCGTGCCGTCGGTGCCGGAAAGAAAGTCTGTTTTATTCAGTTTATGAAGTCATTGGCCTATTCCGAACAGAAGATCCTGCCGGGACTTCAGGGCCTGACACTCATCACTTTGGGTAAACCATATTTCATTGCAAAAGAGGGTATGCTCTCCGAAGAAGAGATCAAAGCCTGGGGCTCCGCATTGCGCGTCTACCCCGCAGGGCGTCCGCCGAAAGAATATCGCGACATGGTCCTCAAGGGGATCGAGGATGCGGTCAAAGCAGTCTCCAAAGACTATGATCTCGTTGTTTTAGACGAATACAACATGGCGTATTGGTATGACCTTGCGACCGAGGAGGATACGAAGCGCATTCTCGCCGCCAGAAGCCCGGACTGCGAACTCGTCTTCACGGGAAGAAATGCGCCGAAGATCATTCTTGACGCCGCCGACCTCATCACAGAAATGAAAAAGATCCGGCATTACTACGACAAGGGCGTGGAATGTCGAAAGGGAATAGAGAATTGAGATAAAAAGGCTTGTAGAAACGCCCCTTGAGCCCGATTGATTTACAATACAAAACGAAAGGATACCACCTATGCTTACCATTCATGGCAAAAGTATTTCCGGCATGGTCACGATCGGCCCGCTGCGTATCTTCCGACACCAGCCGATGGATTTCGTCCGCACGGAGATCGAAAAACCGGAGACCGAAGTCGCACGCTTTGACTCCGCGCGCAATGCAGCCGCTGTCAAGATGAAGGAATTCTATCAGGAAGCCATCTCTCATGTCGGCTTGGATAACGCTTCGATTTTCAAAGTCTATCAGCAGATGATGACAGACTCTGAATTCGTTGACGCGGTCAAGTCTATCATCCGGAAGCAGAGCGTCAATGCAGAGTACGCCATCCAGCAGGCGGAGCAGAACTTCACCCGTATCTATGAAGCGGATCCGGATGACTATGTCCATGGCCAGATCGCTGACCTTGCGGAAGTCGCACGCATCCTGCTGCGCACACTCCGTCAGAAGCAGGCTCTCTTCTCTTCGGATGAGCCTTGCATCCTCTATGCGGATGACCTCACACCAAGCGAGACCATCCAGATGGATACGACAAAGATCTTAGGCTTCGTGACGAAGGAAGGCACTCCGACTTCACACACTGCGATCCTCGCCCGTGCGCTCGGCGTCCCTGCGATCGTTGCGACCGGAACGGATGTCGATGCCACCCACGATGGGAAGACCGCCGTCATCGATGGCTTCTCCGGCGTTGTCTACCTCGAACCGACACCGGCTATCCTCTCCGGCATGAAAGAGAAACAGAGCCAGAGCATCCACCTGAAAGAGCTCCTGCAGCAGCTGAAGGGCCTTCCGAGCGAAACGATCGACGGCCACCGTGTCGAAGTCGCAGCGAACGTTTCCTCTGCCTCTGACCTTTCTGCCGTCCTCAAGAATGACGCGGAAGGCATCGGCCTCTTCCGCAGCGAATTCATCTACATGGGCCGTGAAAAGCTGCCGTCTGAAGAAGAGCAATTCAATATCTATAAGCTTGCGATCGAGACCATGGCCGGCAAGCGTGTCATCATCCGTACCCTCGACATCGGCGCAGACAAAGAAGCCTCCGCTTTCCATCTGCCGAAAGAGGAGAATCCAGCGCTCGGTCTGCGCGCAATTCGCATCTCCCTGAAGCGCCCGGAGATCTTCAAAGTCCAGCTCCGCGCCATCCTCCGCGCCAGCGCCTATGGCAAAGCGGCCATCATGTTCCCCCTCATCACTTCCGTCTGGGAAGTGTGGAAGGCGAAGGAAATCCTGACAGAAGTCCGGATGGAGCTCGATAAGAAAGGCATCGCTTACGATAAGCAGATGGAAATCGGCATCATGATCGAGACACCGGCCGCTGCACTCATCAGCGATAAGCTCGCAAAAGAGGTCGACTTCTTCTCCATCGGGACGAATGACCTCTCGCAGTACACGCTAGTCGTCGATCGCACCAGCCGTAACCTGACCGATTTCTTCAATCCGCATCACCCCGCCGTCCTGAAGCTCATCCAGATGACGGTAGAAAATGCACACAAAGCCGGCATCTGGGTCGGCATGTGCGGGGAGCTCGGCAGTGATCTCTCCATCACGGAGACTTTCCTTAAAATGGGCGTCGATGAATTCTCCGTCGCTCCCTACTCCGTACTTCCGCTCCGTCAGCAGATCCGAGGAATCGATCTGAAAAAATAATTTCTAAGGAAACACTGCGTAAATCCTGATTAACCATAAAAATACCGTACACATACTTCATCGCATGTGTACGGTATTTTTTTACTATCAGTAGAAAGCACTTGTAAACTCTATTCTTTTATAAAAAGCGACGACACGTTGACGAAAGACTTCGCACCACCATTTCTCATTTCGCATTCGCGCAAAGCTCCTCACCGAAATCCATGGACGCATCGCCCGTGGGGATTCGCTTTGAGCCCAATCCGCCTATACGGAAAGCCTACCTGTCCTCCCCCGTCATCTTCCTCACATACTCCATCACATAGTACATCGCTTTCTCTGCAGCAGCATAGCGGACACTTTTTCGCGAGCCCAGAAAATGTTCTTCATGGACCTCCGTGCCGCGACTGCCCGCGACGGCAATGAAGACGGTGCCTTCGGGCTCGCCGCGTTCCCCTCTTCCCGGGCCTGCGTAGCCTGTCGTCGAGACGGCAATGTCTGACGCATACAGCCGGCGGCTGCCCTCTGCCATCTCTTTTGCCGTTTCTCCGCTGACTGCCGTATAGCGGGAAAGTGTCTCCGCGGAGACCCCCAGCACCTTTTCTTTGGCCTCATTCCAGTATGTGACCGCGCTTCCTTTGAAATACGCAGAGCTTCCCGGGAGATCCGTCATCAGTTTTCCGATGAGGCCGCCCGTGCAGGACTCGGCCGCGCTCACGGAAAGATGCGTCTCTTCCAGAAGAGACACGAGGTCTTCCCGCACATGCTGCTCGATGTGATAGTCAGATACGGAGAGGCGCTTCCTGAGCTCTGTCACCAGCGGTGACATCAGCGCATAGGCTGCCTCAGCGGTTTCTGCTTTCGCTGTCACACGAAGAGCGATATAGCCGGGTCGTGCAAGAAGTGCGATGGTGGGATTTCCCTGCGCTTGGATGAGATCCATGATGGTTTCTTCGATCTCCGCCTCCGTTCTGTCAGGAATCGGCAAGATCATGGAGCGGATCGTCCCCATCTTGCCCAGCCGCTTCATAAGCCAAGGCAGCATGTGCTTCTCCGCCATCATTTTCATTTCAAAAGGCGGGCCGGGAAGATGGATGAGAAATTTCCCATGGTTTTCCAGCGCTGAGCCACTTGCAGAGCCCACCTCGTTCGTCAGAAGCTGCGCCCCTTTCGCAAACCACGCCTGACGAGAAAGTGACGGACGGTAAGGACGTCCTTTTTCTTTGTAATACGCCGCGAGGCGCTCTGATTCTTTTGGGAAAAGCTCATAGGAAAGTCCCAGCGCTTCCGCACCGATTCGCTTCGTGATATCTCCCTGCGTCGAGCCGAGACCGCCCGAGGTGATGACAAGATCTGCTCGGGAGAGCGCCGTTTCAAAAGCTGCTCTCATCCGCTCAGGGTTATCTCCCACCGTCGTCATAAAAGCGACCGTAAAGCCGTGTTCATTCATGAGCTCTGCCAGATAACGGCTGTTTTCATTATCAATTTCACCCAGCAGAAGCTCGGTGCCGGTAGTGATGATTTCTGTGATCATGCATGTTCTCCTTGATGGGCTGTCGAAAGAAAAGGGGTTGGGGGTAGAAGTGACTGGTGACTTGAATGCTACTTTCGGGCATTGCCCTATTTATACTCCGCGGCGCTTCTATATTTTTATGCGCCGCGCTACCATTTCGCATTTCTCATTTCTAATTTCTCATTCAATCGAGGCTTTCATTCACAATCAAGGAGTAGCGCGCCCCGTGGGCTAACCTTGAACCCATCAACTTGAACCTTGAACCCCTTTTTATTCTTTTACTTCCGCGATCAGATCATACGCATATCCGTCGATGATATGGACGCTCACGAAATCACCGGGTTTCAGATCCCCCGGATTGTCGATATACACATTCCCGTCGACTTCGGGCGCCTGATAGGAGGTGCGGCCCTTGGCCTGCCTATGACCTTCTCCATCCTCGATGATTTCCTCGACGAGGACTTCCGCGTCGGTATCAATGAGGCGTTCATTGTTTTCTTCCGAAATCCCGGCCTGAATCGCCATCAGCTGGTGGTAGCGGTCTTCCTTCACCTCTTCAGCGATCTGGTCCGTCATGCGCGCCGCAGGCGTGCCATCCTGTGGGGAAAACTGGAAGGCTCCCATATCATCGAATTTGATTTCCTGAATGAAGTCACAAAGCTCCTGAAAATCAGCCTCTGTCTCTCCGGGGAATCCGACCATGAGTGTCGTGCGGATGGTCATACGCGGGCTGGCGGCGCGGAGCTTCCGAAGAAGCGCATAGATGCTCTCCGAGGAGTCGCGGCGGTGCATACGGGTAAGTACGGCATTGCTGATATGCTGCAGCGGAATGTCCACGTACTTACAGATCTTATCTTCGTGCAGGATGACGTCCAAAAGCTCATCATCAAAGTAGGTCGGATAAAGATAGAAGAGACGGATCCACTTCACACCGTCGATCTTGACAAGCTCTCGAAGGAGGCTTGCCAGATTCGTCCCGAGGTCGCGACCGTAGCAGGAAAGATCCTGCGCGATGAGGTTGAATTCACGCACCCCTTCCGCTGCCAGACGTCTCACTTCATGGACGATGGAAGAAATCGGGCGGCTTCTCATCGGCCCACGTACATAGGGGATGTAGCAGAACGTGCAGCCATTGCTGCAGCCTTCAGCGATCTTCACATAGGCGGTATATTTCGGCGTCAGCGAAGCACGCGGGATCAGCTCTTCATTCGCACAGGGAATGGTACCAAATTTAAACACTTTTTCTCCGCCGTTGGCATAGGATTCATTCACGGCATCCAGAATATCCTGCCATGAGTCCGTGCCGATGAAAATATCGACTTCCGGAATCTCCTTCGCAAGCGCTTCCTTGTACTGCTGCGAGAGGCAGCCGGCGGCCACAAGACGTTCACAGACACCTGTTTTCTTGTATTCCGTGGTTTCCAGAATGGTCTGGATCGACTCTTCCTTGGCCGGATCGATGAATGTGCAGGTATTGATGATGATGACATGCGCTTCTGCCAGATCTTCGGTCAGTTCATAGCCGGCTTTCTCCATGATGCCCACCATCATTTCCGTATCGACAAGGTTCTTCGAGCAACCAAGGCTGATAAATCCTAATTTCTTCGTCACTTCTTTGTACCTCCAAAACGTACTTTTTCTCCCCATAGATTCAGCAGGTCTTTTCTGCCTTCATCCAGATATCTTTTTTCTAATTCCCAAAAAACGAGTTCATTGCCGGCCGCATCGGGCTCCGCCGCATCATCATTCACATAGATGAAGTAGTTCCCGTTCTTTTCCATGATGCTTTTATATTTCACCGAGTCCAGAAGCCAGTCTATCAGTCGCTCGCCCCGCTCAGGATGTGCGCTTTCTGCCAGAAGCCCCGTCCCATAGAGATACCAGGGAGCGCCGTCCTCGGGATAAATGATCGTGACAGGCATTTTCTCCTGCTTCGTGCGAAGGACTTCATTCAGCCCGGAGATCCCGATGTCGCATTTTCCCATCGCCGCCATACGGGACGGCGTGGAAAGATACTTCCCATATTGTACGAGATGCTGCTGCGCCTTGCCCAAGAGCTCCATCGCATAGTCTGTCCCGAAGTGCTCAATGAGACACATCAGGAGATCCTTCGACATGTCGGCGGCGATGAAGTCCGTCATCGAAAGCTGTGCCTCTTCCCTTGTGAAGACCTCTGTCCATGTGTAGGAAAAGGCATTCTGCTTCTTAAGAAAATCCGGATTCACCGCAAACACGATGGGATCCACCCAAAGCCCTGTCCAATACGCCTCTTCATCCTTGAAAAGATTCAGCGCCGTATCCGTGCGCGAAGAGGAATAGGCCGCAAGCTCTCCATTTTCTTTCATCCGCATCAGGATATCCTGACTGGTGATCACCACATCCGCTGCCTTTTCTTCCGGTGAGGTTTTCTTTAATAAATCTGCGCTCGATACATAGGAGATCTCCACAGCGAGCCCCTGCTCTTTATAAAAGACCTCTGCCACAGGCTCCAGCATATCCTGAGAAAGATCCGTCAGCACGATGACTTTGCTCACAGGATGGTGTTCCTGACGCCTCGCTTGTTCCAGATTCTTCGCGTAGCGGAGAATGCCGAAAAAAGCCCCGCCTGCCAGAAGAATAAAAAGAAATACCGAACATAGTCGTTTCGTGATGGATCACCTCCATGATGAATGGATTAGGGGGGAACGTGCCCCTCATGATGGCGAAAGAAAGCTCTAGTCGAATGAGAAATTAGAAATACGAAATCAGAAATTGTGGGCAGCTTCGCCGCAAATATAAGCAACGCCCGAGAGTGACATTCCAGTCACAAAGCATCAATGACCGGGCGCTCCTAATCTCCGGGGAAACGCTGCCAGCCAGCAGTCACTCGTCACTATTCTCCTCATTCTTTCCGCCAGCCAAAATACCGGCCAGCTGCTCCTTACTGACCAGAATATCTCTTGGCTTTGCCCCTTCCGCGGGGCCGACGATACCGAGGCGTTCCATGGTATCCATGAGACGACCGGCCCGGGTATAACCGATGCGGAACCGACGCTGGAGTGCAGAGACAGAAGCGCGCTTCGTATCGAGCACCCATTCCGAAGCCTCCGGCATGAGATCATCCTGCTCTTCGACCATTTCCTCCTCTTTCTCTGTTTTTTCCGGGATAGAAAGATCGATCGGCTCATAGACGACATGGCTTTCCTGACGGATGCACTCTGCCCTGACATAGTTCACCACATCCTCGACCTCTTCATCCGAGATGAATGCCCCTTGAATGCGGACAGTACTGAGCGCCCCCGCCTGCTTGAAGAGCATATCGCCCTTGCCGAGCAGAGATTCCGCCCCTCCCTCATCGAGAATGATGCGGGAATTGAGGCCTGACTCGACCATAAATGCGATACGGCTCGGAATGTTGGATTTGATGACGCCGGTGATGACATCGGCTGACGGTCTCTGTGTCGCAAGGATCAGATGGATGCCTGCGGCACGCGCCTTCTGCGTCAGACGCTGGATCAGGACTTCGACTTCTTTGGCCGCGACATTCATGAGGTCGGCAAATTCATCGACGATCAGTAAAATATAAGGCATCTTTTTATCAGGGTACATCTTATTATACCCTTCGATATTTCGCACCTTCGCCCCGGCAAAGAGCTGGTAACGGGCTTCCATTTCACGGGCAGCCCAATTCAGCGTCCCCTGCGCCTTCTTCATATCGGTCACGACTTCCGTGCGCAGATGCGGGATGCCGTTATAGACAGAGAGCTCGACCACCTTCGGGTCGATGAGCATGAGCTTCACTTCGTCAGGGCGGCTATGGTAAATGATGCTCGTGATGATGGAATTGATGCACACGCTCTTGCCGCTGCCGGTCGAGCCTGCGATCAGAAGATGCGGCGCCTTCGCCAGATCGGTCACGACGGTCTTCCCGGTGATGTCCTTCCCCAGAGCCACAAGGATATGGCCCTTGCCATGCTGAAAGGCATCGCTGGCAAGCACATCATGAAGCGGCACAGACGCCGCCTTCGTATTCGGGATCTCGATGCCGACCGCAGATTTTCCCGGGATCGGTGCTTCGATGCGGATATGTGTCGCCTCAAGCGCCATGGCGAGCTCATTCGAAAGCCCTTCGATCTTGCTCACGCGGACGCCCATTTCCGGCTTGAGTTCGAAACGCGTCACCGTCGGCCCCACGCTGTAGTGAACGACCTTCGCCCGTACCCCGAAGCTGGCAAGCGTCGACTCGATGAGCGCCGCCTTCTGTCCTGCATCGGCCTCTCCCTGTCCCGCATTCGTTCCCGCATGAAGAAGCGAGAGCGGAGGAAACTGATACACCGGCCCCGTTTCTGCGATTGACGAGGGATGCGCCGGATCCATGGAGACGGGCGCTGGCGGTATCGGATGAATGTCCTCCTCCGGCTTCTCTTCCCCGGCCAGCTCTTCTACCGGTTCTTCCAGCGGCTCTTCCATGTTCTTGACCGGCTCCTCAAGCGTCCACGGCTCTTCCTGTGCTTCTTTATCCGCTTCCGGGGCAGGTTCTTCTATAGGTTCTTCTATAGGCTCTTCTAAGGAAATCGGTGGCTCTTCCGCATCCGGCATCTGCGCGGGGACTGCCATATCTTCTGCCGGCGGTTTCTCATCCGGCGATTCTGCCGCATTTTCTTCATTCTTCTTGTAAATGAACTCCGTCGGCTTATCATCAAGTACTTCCAGCCGAGCAGCACTTCTGGCAGCATCCAGCGCCGCTTTCTTTTCCCTGAGCCGCATGGCTGCGGCTTCGATCTTCTCACCGGTTTTCTTTCCGAGCACCTGCGCCTTCGAGCCCACCTTCTGCGCGCCCCTGGAGAGCGACCAGTGCGTCAGCAGAAGCACATCGATCACGATGGCCCCGAGGAGTACCAGCGTTGTTCCCCAGTATCCCATCGCGTCATGGAAAAAGACGCAGAAGCCCGCCCCGACGATTCCGCCATAGGTGAGGATCGACTGGATATCCATTTCTCTTCCAAAAGGGACCAGAAAATGATGCACCGCCATGAAGAGGAGCAGCACCAGCAGGATGACCAGCGCAACGCGCCTGTCCCAGGGAATTCCTTTCGATGTCACGGCATAGCGCCCGCCGAAAAACATCATCAAAAGGGCGCAGAAAGGCGCGCCGAATCCGAAGAGGAAATGGCTGCCTTTATTCGTAATATCACCGAAAAAACCGGTACTGTCGCTAAAAAGACTAAAGAGAATGAAAAGGCCGAAAAGAAAGAGGATCACACCTGTGATCTCATAGCTCTTCTCCCCGCTCTTTGGCGTTCTCGTCGTCCGTCTCCGGCTTGCTGTCTTCTTTTTCATGGATAAATGGTTATATCTCCTTTATTAGGTTCAGGGTTACTATTTAAGGAAGGTTATGACGAAGCTATGTATAAAAATTCTTGTAAAATCTGACTCTGCGATTTAATCAGCGTTTCCTTAGCCCGTGGGGCGTGCTGCCCTTTGATTGCATGTGAAAGAGGTTCAGCGGGGGTGGTATTTAGTCACCAGTCACTTTAGATTTCTAATTCCTAGCCACTAGTCTACCAGTCACTTACTTTCCTTTCTTCTCGCCCACCAAGCGCGCACCATGTCGCCTTCCTGCCCGAGCGGGCGGGGCTTGTAGTACTGGTGTCCTACGAGCTCATCGGGAAGGTACTGCTGCTCTACCCATCCGCCGAAATCGTGAGGATACTTATATCCGATGCCAAGCCCCATTTTCTTTGCTCCGCTGTAGTGCGAGTCCATGAGGTGCGCGGGAATGGACCAGTCCTTCCTTGTCTTTTCCTCCCCTTCGGCGGCAAAAATGCCGGAGCAGGCACTATTGCTCTTCGGCGCCAGACAAATATAGAGCACAGCTTCCGCAAGGATGATCTGCGACTCAGGAAAACCGACCATTTCCGCCGCCTGCGCCGCTGATACCGCCACCTGCAGCGCCCGCGGATCTGCAAGGCCTACATCTTCCGCCGCACAGATCATGATGCGGCGTGAAATGAAAGACGTCTTCTCCCCTCCATCGATCATGCGCGCCAGATAGTGCAGCGCTGCATCGGGATCGCTCCCCCGCATGCTCTTGATGAAGGCAGAGACGATATTGTAATGATAGTCCCCCTGCTTATCATAGCTGGAGATCTGAATACCTGCCACCTCGCCGATTTCCTTTTCTGTCAGAGAGCCTCCATCCATCAGCATGGATGTCGACTGCTCCAAGAGATTCAGCGCAACGCGCGTATCCCCGGAGGCATAGGCAGCAATGAGAGCGAGCGCCTCCGGTTTTGCCGTATAGCGGTGAATGGCCAGTCCATTCTTTTCATCATCGAGCGCGCGATGAAGCACCGAGACGATCGCCTCATCCGTGAGCCGCTTCAGATGGATCAGCCGCAGACGGGAGAGCAGCGGCCCATTGATTTCAAAATAAGGATTCTCCGTCGTCGCACCGATGAGGATGAATGTCCCATCCTCTACATAAGGCAGAAGCACATCCTGCTGCCCCTTATTGAAACGGTGAATTTCATCGATGAAAACGATCGTCCGCCGCTGGTAGTACGAGAGCTCCTCTTTCGCCTTGGAAACCACATCCCGGATTTCTTTGATCCCGCTCGATGTCGCATTCACCTTGACGAAGCAGCTCTTTGTCATTTCTGCAATGACCGATGCGATCGTCGTCTTCCCGCATCCCGGCGGGCCAAAAAGAAGGAGGGAAGGGATCGTATCCCTCTCTATCATGCGATAAAGGAATGACTGCCGTCCAACGGCACCGTCCTGTCCGACGATGTCTTCAAGCCGCCTGGGGCGCATGCGATCCGCCAAGGGCGCATACCGCTTCCCCGCCTCCGGGGACATGTCGAATAAAGAGTCCATGAGATTCACATCCTAAAAATGTTCTCAAAAGAATGAGAAATACGAAATTAGAAATGAAAACTGCGGCGAAGCCGCCACCTGCATGTCTCATTTTTCATTCTAAGGAAACACTGATTAGCTATGTAAGGAAGGCTATGACGAAGCTATGTATAAAAATTCTTGTAGAATCTGACTCTGCGATTGAATCAGCGTTTCCCTAACTGCGCCATACCTGCAGGCATCCTACGGTCTGCTCCCTACCAGCCCGTACAGCACCTTTGCCACCTCGTCTGCGCTGCCACTGGGGGCGATGCTGCAAGCATCTGCCATTTTCTTCCGAACGAGCGGATCACGAAGGATAGCGCGCACTGAGTCTGCGAGTTCCCCCCGCTTCACCCATTCCGCGCAGCCAAGATTCTTCATATGCATGGCGTTCGCACGCTCCTGCCCGGGCAGGGTATTGACCAGCACCATGGGGAGATGCATCACCATCGCCTCTGTGCACGTAAGCGCACCCGGCTTTGTCACAAGGATCTCGCTCCTTGCCATCATCTCCGCCACTTTATTTGTATAACTGTGAAGCTCCACGGGATGCTTTAGCTTCTCGGCAAGAGCAGCCACTTTTTCGTACAGACTGATATTCTTCCCGGTCACGACGATGAATTTCGAGATTTCTTCCACTTCATCGAGACGAGCGATATTATCCACGACATTACCGAGCCCGAGACCGCCGCCCATGACGAGTACCGTCCCTTTTTCAAAGGCTTCTCTCTCCTTCGCTTTCTCGTAAAAAGCGCGGCGCACCGGGATACCTGTTACATGGATGCGGCTGCCATCAATATCATACGTCTCCAGCAGGTCCTTCAGATCCGGCGTCGCGACACAATACCCGTCAAGATAACGGTCGATCCAGAGCTGGTGAATATCGAAATCCGTGATCACGCCTAGCAGCGGGATCGAGATCGAGCCTTCCGCCTTCAAAAGGTCTGCTGCCCCTGCCGGGAAAGGATGCGTGAAGATCATCGCGTCCGGCTTCGTGGTCATGATGAGATTCTTCATCCTGCGCTTAAAGGAAAGGGACAGCATCTTCTGCGAGAACTGCCCGAAGCGGCTCATCTGCGAATCACTGTAGAGATGGTCATACATCTCCGGAAAGACGTCGATCATTTTGAGATAGCCGTCCTTGATGATGTGGTCGATGGAGAAGAGATTGCTCGATACGAAGTCAAGGACCTGCACGGAGTCCGCAGGATGCGTGCGCTGGATCGCTTCCGCGATGGCACGCGCCGCCTGGCTATGCCCAGTCCCGATGCTGGCCGTCATGATGTAAAACTTACGAGCGATCTCCATTTCATTTCTCCCTTTCTATACGTTTCCACTTTCGATTATATCATAAAGGGGCAAATGGGCGGGGCCGTCACGCATAAGGAAAACCGCTTTCCGACACGGAAAAGGCGATGTGAAATAACGAGCATCTCGTTTTCGCGTTCAATCTGCCACGGGAGACTTGCAGCTCTCATAGGAGTGACCGGTAAACCTTATCCCAGCTGTCTTTCATACCATAGTCACCCTATCCACCCCTTTCGGGCACCTTCCCCTAGAGGAGAAGGCCATTAAGTTAAGGAAATCGTTAGCTACGTAACGTCTTGCTTCCCCCTTCGGGGGAAGTGCCGAAGGCAATATGTGCAAGCGAACTGGATTTTTAGGAGCGCAGCGACGCTAAAATCCAGTGAGACGCCATTTCGAGAAAAGCGAGATGGGGCATGCCAGCGGTATAGCGTGCTATGTTGAATAGTCCGATGCTATCGATATTCCAACACTTT
>ERZ1673722.2972-NODE-2972-length-12945-cov-5.455159_pt1 | contig 12945 bp, 20 predicted proteins | sample MGYA00580222_ERZ1673722 | MGnify/ENA primary metagenome ERZ1673722 (study PRJEB41218, sample SAMN15661750) | gut metagenome | host: Homo sapiens | place: Canada: London | collected 2015-08-20/2019-03-30 | study: EMG produced TPA metagenomics assembly of...
CTAAAGTAAAGGAGAAAAAAGATGAAAGTTGCAGAAAAAGATCTGAAAGGTTATGCATACGCAGACGGAACGCACTGGCATTGGGGCGAAAAGGAAGTTGCCATCATCAATGACTATACAGCGGAAATTGAGTGGTGCTGCCGAAAATCCAGTCTGCCTGATGATGTTATAAAAGCAATCTATGACAGAAAACCAAAACCGAGTGGCAAGTGGGTGATTGAAGCTGACCGCATTAACATGGGTGCAACACAGGGGGAAATACTTGTGCGCATTAATGGACAAACAGTTGCCTGCTTTGGTGATGAAAAACATCTGAAAGACGGAGAATGGACGAGTTCCTACCCAGATGAAAAACTTGGCGAATTGATCATCAACACTTTGTGGCATAAACATGATGATCTTTATCATTTCAGTGATAAGGTGAAAGCTGTGCTCATGCTGGGAACAGAACATGACGGGAAAAGCGCAAAAACACCGGAACCGGTAATATATGTGGAAACGCCGGTGGGTATTATGCACGCTTACCCGTCCTCCGATCCGGATTACCCAGGAATTTTTGTGGATTTGGAACGGGAAGGAAAGGTAATGTCGGCTCCGCTTTTGTTAATCGACTTTTCACATACGGAATTTCCGGAATGCAAAAACCCGGAGGCAGCTGAAAAGGGTGTACTGGTATGCCGCTGCTGGCAGGATGTCCGCCAGGAAGATTACAAGGAACAGGATCGTACGGTCTTTACCGGGTACGACGAATTCTTTGCTGAGCAAGGCAATGGCAACAATCCATGATTTCCATCATAAGAGACAGATGTACAAAAAAGAGCAGGAGGAAAAACGATGACTTATTATAATGAGGGAACTTTTGTAACCAAAACCATGGAAGATATGAGCAAGCTGGTGGAGATTTTAAATCATGAAGAACTCGATCCGTATGGTTTTGATTCGGATGATGCTTATGAATCGAATGGACAATTCTGTCTGGAGCTCAATGACTGCAACGGTGACATCGAGCAGCAGATTGATAAGATCGCGGAAGCATGCCAGAAGAAACATTTGGATGTGGACTTCGAAATCCATTATTACGGTGATGCGGAAGGTGCTTATCTGTTCCATAACGGAGTGTATGAGTGTCTTGGTGAAGAAGAATACCACGCCCATCAGATGGATGAAAAAGTTCTGTTAAAAGAAGTCTATCGCCGTGGCCTGAACCGCAAGATCTATAACGATGCTATCCGCAGTTTTATGCAATCTGAACTGGAAACCCAGTATGGCATGTATGAGAAAGATGCAAAAAGAGCTGCAGTCTTGGCTTTTGAACGTTATGTAAATACGGAAGATGCGAGTCAGTATGATGGAATCCAATGGGCCGCAGAACGTTATCGTTCATCTATCTTAATTGAGATAAGTAGAGAAACTCTCCCGGAATATTGGGATGATTTTGCGATTGTCATCGCGTTACCTGATGGAACTAACGTACTGGCGCAGGAAAAACATTACACATTACATGACTGCCTACACAAGCTCGATAGCGTGAAATTTTTCATTGATGGAATCGATGTAGGAGGACAATGTGAGAACTAACAGAATTTATGAGATCCGACTGATTGTAGCCGGATCCCGTACCTTTCATGATTATAAACTGGCAAAGGAAAAGTTGGATCGAATCGTGTTTGGACTGCAGGAAGATTATCCGGGTGCACATATTGTCATTATTTCCGGCGACGCAAAGGGAGCTGACCAGATTGGCATCCGGTACGCCATGGAACGAAAATTGCCACTCCGCAGATTCCCAGCGGAGTGGAATAAATATGGGAAAATGGCAGGACCAATGCGTAATGCCCAGATGATGTCATATGCAAAGGAAGGTATTCCGGCACTTGTCGCGTTCTGGGACGGGAAAAGCCGTGGGACTAAAAACATGATCAATACCGCAGATAATGGACGTACATTTGTCCGGGTTATCCGGTATGATTCCTAGCTCTCTAAAACAGGCAGCATAAAGCTGTCTGTTTTTTTGCGCAAAAATCCAAAAAACTGCCTGTTCCTTCCATAATTGGCTTAGTCAAAAAACACCGTATTCTGTGGATATCTGGAAGGAGAACATTATGTCAGAACACAAGAAAAAATTCTATCAGGTACCGTTCAATGATGCATTGGTAGGATTTCTCTACATACTGGCCTATGCTATGTATTTTGAATTTTTACCAATACTGTATCGCAAAATCGTGGACCCATTGGCACCGTTCGATGTCAGATGGTTATTTTGTTCCTTTGTGCTTGGTGCATTTGGATTGGTATTTATTGTAATGACACTTTGGAAAATAGCAGATAAATTGCCATTCGGATTTCTCTCTGTGTTGTGTCGTTGTCTCGGAGTAATCGTTGGTATACCATCTGTAATTTTGATTGCCATACCAATGATCCATCTGCTTGTTCCCTATTACATCACAAGATTCTTTCTGAAAATTACCGGGCATACAGCGGCGAAAAAAGCTCAAAAAGAAAAAGAGAAACAGTACCAGGAAGATACAGATCGAATCAACAGGATGGTTTGGGAAGCGCAGCAATATTATGAGGAAACGGAACAGGAAGAGGCCAGACAAAAGGCCATTCAGCAGATACAGGATTACGCGAAATCTCTGGGTTTTTCGCAGATCCCATCAATGGAAGAATTTAAGCACGCACGTAATGCGTACCTGAAAAAATACCATCCGGATAACGGCGGAACCAATGAAGAATTCATTCGGGCGCAAAAAGAAATGGAGAACATGGAAGAGATTGTCAAACTGTGGCACGCAGGGCATCTTTACGATGATGTGGAGTAGGAGGGGCGTATGCAGAATAAGAAGTGGAACAGATTAAAAATATCCTTTGTGGCTGTTCTGGCCGTCACATGGATTCCTGCCCAGTTATGCAGCGCATTCCCCGTATATGCGTGCGAAGCAGATACAACTGCCATGCTCATTCAAAGCGCAAAGAAACAGACAGATATATCCCAGACTCAGACATTGACTGATACGGGACACGGGATTTTTCTATGTGGCCCTAATGGTGCCCGGGAAGGGTGGGGTATCGACATGTCCAATGGCGAACTGTATTACACCGCACCAGGGTCACAAACCGGCGTTGCAACAAATCAGAAACAGGATAACTCCTACCTTGCCGCAGACGACAGAATGATCAATGGTGCCAATCTGAACCAGGAAGAAAATCTTGTTAGAAGTATTGCGTATGAAAATGGCGAGGCACTTTCATTTGTAACAGACCAGGCGCTGATCGACTGGGAAAGTTATTATGTGCGTCAGTACCGGATGACAGATGAAGACGTTCCCGGTATCAGCCAGGTCATCGGACCCGCTGCTCGAAAAGTGAAATGGATAGTTCAATGGGAGAAAACTGCGGATAAGCAAAATGACTGTAAAAACAAAATCATCCCCAGACATATGGAACGATTAATGGATGTTCCAGGCTCGCAAAGGTGATTCAGGCAGTGCATAAATTGGATGATACCACATTTGATGAAAGTTATATCTACGCAAGCCTCGATACTGCGGTGGAACGGAAACGGATGGTCTGCTGGCAGTTCGCCCGTACAGTACGCACCATTCTGAGAGAATCCGGCATGGAAACTGAGTGCCTGGTGGTACAGCGGTATTCTGACGGTGCTTTCCATACTATGTTGCGGTGGCGGGACTAGGAAGGAATCTGGCGCTATACGGATCCGACTATGTATGTGGAAACAAAATCGGAACTTTACTGTGATATGCCGTATTCCTTGTTTCAATCATCGTATCACCCGGTGGAAAGTATTCGATTTGGGAAAATTAACACGTAAGAAATTTTGTTGCCGCTGAATATCACCTTCCATAATTATTCCAGTTTGATACAAGGAATTGGAGCCATGAAAACAACAATGGTTACAGCAGAAATTCTGCTGACAGAATGGAAAGGTGCATCCGGCACCGACGCATACAGATTGTTTCATAAAAAATCACGTCAGACCGTCGCAAAGATGACGGCTGTCTTTTATGAGGGAATGCTGTATTGAACCGACCATGTCATTGGTCGTTTATATACTGGTCAATCCGTTGCATTTACGGATGAACAACCGTGGATTTGGAATTTCAGGCGCATTCGGCGCAACGCATACGGGTTTCCACGTAAAAAAATTATGGCAGGCTGTCACAAGATGGCAGCTGTCTTTTATGTTGGGGATGCCGTATTCAATCAGTCGTGCCGTGCGCATGGACTGTGATTTATACAGAACATATCAAAAAACACATGAAGAAGGCATTGCGTTGCGCAATGTCGTAAGGAGGAAAAAATTATGAAAAAAATAAAAAAAATTAACACCATTTGCAACCGCGCAGCAGCACTGGGATGTGTGGAAGATATTCAGATTGAAATCAAAGGAAACTATGATTTCTTCTATGAATATCTAAAAATGTTCCCACAGCGCAGCATGGTCAAAGCCCTGCGTAGTGCTTCCCTTCTCGGTAAGATTTTTGTTACCGGAATGGAAGGCGATACAGCACCGACATACCAGGCATATGTTCTGGGGGTGTTAAAGGCTCTCCAGAAATATGACTGGGATGATCGCACACAGGCACGACTCTGGCGTGCGGGCGCAGAAGACGAATGGTGTATCGCGAAAGCGTACACCATGGGTCGCAACGCACAGGTGGTTTCTTCTGACGGGAAGACCATCAATGTGTGGCTTGGCGCCGGCGAAGGGTACGATGGCGACCACAACGACATTTGGTTGTGGTTGACCGTTGACTACGATTGGGAGCACCTGTATTGGCGTTTCCCTATCGGCCACGCCGGTACAGAGCGCGCCCTGGCAGCGTATGAAGCGGCCTGTAAAAAAGTCGCGGAGTGCGAGTCTTCAGTTCTGAAAGAGGAACTGAGGACGCTGCTTGCGTAGCCCGATAACAAAAAAATAAACCGATGAGGAAGGTGCCCGCGGTCGTACGGGTGCCGTAAGGAGAAAAAAAATATGGCAAAGATTTATTATACTGGGGATTTACATTTCGGTCATTTTAACGCAATCAAGTATGATTGTCGGCCGTGGCCGGATGTAGAAACCATGGCGGAGGGACTGATCGAGCGCTGGAACGCCCGCGTGCAGGACGATGATCTCGTATACGTGCTGGGTGATGTCTGCTTCCGGAGTAAATATCCGGCGTGGCATTATCTGGAACGGATGCGCGGCAGGAAAGTTCTGATCGTGGGTAACCATGATGCGGAACTGTTAGCGGACGAGCGCTCTCGTCGCTATTTCGATGAGATCCAGTATTATCTGGAAATCAAAGATAGCGAGAAGCAGATCGTCCTCTGCCATTATCCGATGGCAGAGTGGAACGGCATGAACCGCGGATGGCGGCATGTTTTTGCGCACATTCATGCGCAGACAAACAGCACCTACAGCATCATGCGGAACCTGCCGAAAGCGTTGAATGCCGGTTGTATGATCAACAACTTTGCTCCGGCAACACTGGACGAGCTGGTTGTAAACAACCGGATATTCAACGAAACTCACTAAAACAAAGCAAGACGCACACGGCGTCATAAGGAGGAAAAAAATGAATTTTTTAAGCGAGACTTTCAAAAACGGTGTGGTGGTAGTAAACACCACGCCGCACAGCGTTACATTACAGGATATTGGTGGCACCTTAAAACAGGTGCCACAGTGCGGCGTTCTGGTCAACGCGAAGGCCGTAGAAACGCAGGTAAATGACCTGTACGTATCTACCAGCTTTTGTGGCGACGAGGCCGGCCAGCAGACCATCGCTGGCATTAAGCGTTGGTTTGAAGAGGTTAAAAACCCAGGTGAACGTCTGGTGATCTTGGGCAGCATCATCGCAGCTCAAGCTTACCCGGGCGACGTCGTAGCCATGGTACCTGTACCGGGCTATGAACGTGTTGCTCCGCCAGAAAAGAGAATGCGGTGTGATAAATTCACCGTGTTCTCTGCCAAATAGTTTTCAAAAGAGCGGGCATAGCTTCATGTGCCTGCTCTTTTTGGTAATCAGGGCACCAAAGGTACTCAGAAAGGAGAAATATGGGAATCACGATTTATGACTTGCGTACAAGCCACAACCGGCATCCGGAATTCGGTGATTTTGTTATGTGTCAGCACTGCGGACGATATATGCTTGTCAACTTTGGTGAAGATGACTGCCCGATCTGCGGCGAACATACGCTTCAGTGGGCAGATTATGGGCACCGTCAGGTGAATCTGGAGTATTTCGCCCAAACGGAACGTTATATGGTTAGTACACTGAAAACAGATGATCTGCGTGGTTGCGTTGGCAAACCAAAGTCACCACAAACGCCTGAAGCCAAGAAAACACAACCGGAGAGAACAGGAAATAAAACAGTGGTCTGGCATAAGGAACGCCTCAGTCAACAATCTAAACACACAAAAAAGTTAGAAAAAGGAAGGAGAAAATGATGAATATCTTTATCATTAGCAGCATTATCGCTGTAGCAGTAATTATGACATTTCTTGATTATTGCTGCATTGCGTCCAAACGTGACAGAAAGCAGGATGATCAGGAGCAGCTTTTGTGGATCGAGGAACATTGTTGATTTAAGACCGCCGATTGGCGGTCTTTTTTGCGTCTATTGAGACAATACCTGGTACAAACGCGGTAGATCAAGAGAGAACTGCTTAGTTACTGAATCAAATCGTTCCACCGAAATAAGCCGATCACCAAACAGATGATGTATTTGTGCAACCATGGAAACGGGGCCTGTGGTATAGAACCAGATTTTGAAATTGTCCGGTTCCAACTGTAATTTTCCCAAAGCATACTGCACATTAATCCGTTCATCGCAATAGAAGGATCTCTCAGGAGACAGATCAAAATCAAATAGAAATACAGCATTAGGATCCATGTATATTTCATCCAGAACGGTATGAAAATCGTTATCCGTAATGATGCGCAGTGTCACTCCAAGTGCCGTAAATTGGTTTTCCAATGTTTTTACTTTGCGGTTATCCGCATCTTCTTTGCGTTCAAAATATACGAAAACAGTCTGTACATGAAAACCATTTTTCACCATCTGCGCGACCAGGGACAACAATGTCTGTGGTCGATCATCGACAATATATACATTCATTTTTTTACCTCACAATTCTCATTTTCTATATTTTACCCATTTGGTAACTGAACGCCCAATGCAACGGTGCTGCGGATAAGCAATATGTCAATTTTTTCGAAAAACACCTTTCGCAGGACATCTTCTTCCATAATTTCCTTGAAACTGTTAAAGACACATGGAGGTAAAAAATGGGAAGAAAAAATAATGGACTGAATTATTTCAGTAAAAGGAAAGAAAACATGGAAAAAGCACAGGAGATCGTCCAGTGGGAAGAACGCAACTGCAAGGAGGAAATTAAAGACCTTGTAAAACGAACGGAACTGATTCAGGATACCGGAACAATGCATTCCGGCCCGTGTAAGTTTGAGCAGCCGGAAGTAGAAGTTGTGCAGTGCTCCACGGTAGATGCCATTATGGCGGAATATGCCAAGGGAAACCGTGTATGCGCGTTGAATTTTGCGTCATACAAAAATCCCGGCGGCATGTTCCTGGAAGGATCCATGGCGCAGGAAGAAAGTCTGTGTCATGCATCCTTGCTGTACCCGGTCCTGAACAGCACACAGGTCAGAACGATATTTTATGACCGGCACCAGGGCAATCTGAACAAAGCATTATATCGTTCGGACATGCTTTATACACCGGATATTCCGTTCTGGCAGCACGGCGAGGAGGCTAAAGCATCCATTATCACCTGCGCGGCACCGAATAAAAAAGCAGCGCAGAAGTATCAGGGTGTGCCGGATGCCGTATGCAAAGAAGCGATGGAAGAGCGCATTGCGGCTGTACTGAATGCTGCACATAGCAAGGGCGAAGAAGTTCTGATCCTCGGCGCATTCGGCTGTGGCGTTTTTGGAAATGATGTCCGGGAGGTAGCAGAGATTTTCCGTGATGAACTGAATCTGCTGTTTTATGGAACATTCCGTCGCATTGTTTTTGCCGTTCTGGACGAACCGAGCTGCAAAATTATGAAGGAAGTGCTGATACACTAATGAGAAAGGAGAGCGGGTTCGCACCCGTGGGATAAAAAATGAAAGAATTAAAAAATATGTTAATTGTTGACGTAACAGAATGCAGTGATCATGCAAAAACCAGAATCGGCCGCGTGATTGAGCTGATTGCCATGCAGGAACCGGATACTGCTATCATGTGGTATCCGGAATGCGGCGACGGATTGAAGCGCAGATTCCGTTTGTCCGGTGTGACTGTGAAAAAGAAATTATTTTCAAAGACCGTAATTTTACGGACGGCGACCGGAATTTACACACTTCGTCCTGCAACCAGGGATGAAATGGAACATGCACGCAAGTATGCAGAATATCGTTCCGTGGTAGATATGGTGACCAGTGCATATGGGGAAGATGTCTGCTATATGTCACCGGAAGAAGTAGTGGCACTGGCAAAAAACCTGAGAGGAGGTAATTATGCTGCATTATGAGTACAAGCTCAGATTCTATGAGTTATCAGGATCAAACAAAGGCAATCTGCGAACGGAAGAATTTTTCGCAAGCCGCGAAGGCTTATTGAAGCGTTACAGAGAGGCCTTCCGAAAAGAACTGTATTCCCTTAATCCTACTGCGTGGCAGTATGTGGACGGAGAATGGGAACGTATTTTGTTGTAAGTATACGGAGGAAATATGTTAATCACAGACACAACGCAACGGCTCGGCATGAACACCATGACGCATCTGTTTCTGCAAACATTTTTTTGCGGGGACTGGTATGGTAAATCTATTACGGATGAACTTGAGTGGGTTGTAAAAGAATTGACTTATGAAGAACCGGACAAAAAACTGATGATGGAGTTAAGGATCGGATTATGTCACGGTGGATACGTCCAGAATAAAACAGATGTCATGTTTGCTTATGCCATGCAGAAATTAGTAGAGTTTTATGGATTGCCACTATATAAAGCAAAAAAAATCTGCCGCCGGCTTCAGAGCCTGCTGCCGGAAAACTCAAACAAAAATTAAGGAGAAAAAATAATGGAAGCGATCGAGAAAATCATGGAAGTAATTAGAACAAAGCTGAGCGGGTATCGTGTGGAAACAACCACAGTTCAGGATGTACCGGAACCTGTCATGTTAATCACAAATCCAAAGACCGGATACGCATGTGGATATCTGTTTAGTAATATTCAGGAGCTGCTATCCCAAGGGCTGCGCCCGAAGGAGATTGCGGAGCGTTTCTGTGATGGTATTTTGGAAACAGAACAGACGCACATATACCTTGAAAGCCAGATGGAAAGTTTTGAAAAAGTCAAAGATAAACTTTTTTTTCGACTGGCAAGCCCGATCACGGAAAGAGAAGTATTGCAACATGTCGTACATACTCCGTTTCTGGATATGGAAATTGTATTTTATGTGGAGCTTCCAGATCCTGAACGTAACGAATATTGTACCCGTCCACTGATCAGTACAACTCTTGCCGGTCGATGGAAGAAATCTGCTACAGAACTGTTTCAGGTCGCCGTTAAAAACAGCATGGCAAAAAAGTCGGCAACACTGAATACAGCAATGGAATGTCGGGAACAGGCACTGAAAGCGCAGCCGGATATTGACAAGGAGCTTGGCCTTTCCGAAGAGGAAATATGGATGATGTCACACGATAGAACCATGTATATCCTGACTTGCGAAGGAGGTTACGGTGGAGCTGCATGCATTGCATATCCGGGTACTTTGGCTTTGATCGCGGCAACTTTAAAAGACGATCTTTATCTGTTGCCTTCTGGCGTGCATGAATGGATGGTGATGTCAGGTCAATATTGGACCGATGGCATGGAAAACGGAGCGGCACAGGCATTTATGTCCCTTGGGATTCCAAAAGAGGAATTTCTAACTGCGAATGCTTATCACTACAAACGTGCCACGGACAGTATCGAGATCGTGCCGTTACCAGTTCAAATTGGTTTTTAAATCAAAAATACAAGGAGAAAAAAGATGAAAGAATATACATTTATTTGTCCGCATTGCGGAAAAGCTGTTGAGGTTGATGAGAATGGATATGCTGCAATTATTAAGCAGATTCGTGATGACGTGTTTCAGGCGGACTTGGAAGAGCAGAAACGTGTCATGGAAACAGAACGTGAAAAAGCCGTGGAGCTTGCAAAAACGCAGGCTGTCATGGAGTTCCGCGAAAAGGAACACGAACTGGATTCCCAGATGCAGAACCTGCGCAGTGATCTGAAAGCAGCAAGGGAAAATGCAGAAACTGCTGCAAAACTTTCTGCCAGTGAAGCAGAACAGAAATACGGAGCCATTCTCTCAGAAAAAGAACTGGAAATTGCAAAACTGCATGAACAGGTACGCTCCGCAAAAACAGATACAGAGCTGGCAGTAGCCAAAGCGGAAGCAGAGGCGAATGAACGCTTCACAAAACAGCAGGAAATGGTTGCCGATCTGAAGGCCAAAAATGAAATGGCCGAAGCACAGGCAAAACTGCATGAGCAGGAGCTTGTGGCCCGCTATGAAGGACAGTTAAAAGATAAAGACGAGCTTGTGGAATATTACCGTGATTTAAAGGCCCGTCAGTCCACCAAGATGATCGGCGAAACTCTGGAGCAGCACTGCGAGGCAGCGTTTAATCAGGTGCGTGCCATCGGATTCCAGAATGCATACTTCGAAAAGGACAACGAAGTATCCGCGAGCGGCAGTAAGGGAGATTTTATCTTCCGTGACTATGATGAAAACGGAATGGAATACGTTTCCATTATGATGGAGATGAAGAATGAGAGCGAAACCACGGCCAGCAAGCATAAAAACACAGATTTCCTCAAGGAACTGGATAAGGACCGCCGGGAAAAAGGCTGTGAATATGCAGTCCTGGTAACCATGCTGGAGGCGGACAATGAATTTTACAACAACGGAATCGTGGATATGAGCCATGTATACCCGAAGATGTATGTAATCCGTCCGCAGTTCTTGATTCCATTTATTACCATCATCCGTAATGCGGCACGAAGTTCCATCGCTTATAAGCGGGAACTTGAGGAGCAGAAAGCACAGAATATTGATGTGACAAACTTCGAAGCCAAACTTCTGGATTTCAAGGACAAGTTTGGCCGCAATTATACACTGGCCAGCGATCGTTTTTCCAAGGCAATCGATGAAATCGACAAAACAATTGATCATTTGCAGAAAGTAAAGGATAATTTGTTATCCTCAGAGAACAATCTGCGGCTTGCGAATAACAAGCTGGATGATCTGACAATTAAACGTCTGACGCGCGGAAACAAGACAATGCAGCAGATGTTTGCGAATGCACAGACAAAGGCAGCACTTTCCGTATCAGACAACACATAAGAATATTTGCCATTTAAAACAGGATCGCCTTTTGGCGGTTCTGTTTTTTGTATAAAACCAAAACCAGCACATTTCTTTCCATAATTCTCCTGTGACAAGACGAACGTATTTTGAAAGGAGTTTTATGAACAACAGGGAGCATCGTAACAACTACATGCCGGGGAGTGCTTCGCACCTGACAGCGGAATCTTTCAAGGCAAGGGCAATGCAGGCCGCCAATGAAATGCTGGATGACATTGAAAACATGGCGGATCTTGCAATCCTGATTGAAAATAAAGTTAAAGAGATCGTGGGGAAATTTGATGTTGATTTTGAGGATTGCGAGTTGGATGAATGCAGTGCTGTGGCATTTATGAACAGGTCAGAATGGGAATTCGACCCGAACGAAAATGTATGTACAACGCCAGAGCTGATGTATTCCTGGAAAAAGAATGCGTATATGTACGCACTGACAATCTGGACGCGGATATCCGATAATAAAGATGAGACATGTTATAGGTATAGGCTGAACAGAATGTGCAGTGGAAAAACACCTGAAATCCTCAGTTCTGCAACTGGCAAATGGACGATTGATCTCCCGGAACCGACCAGCCTGGATATTGCAAGGGCATTTCTTGCGGAGTGCCCGGAGGCAGAGGAGCAGGATCTTGATTTCTTGGATAACGCAGCAACGGTTTCCGGTGCCCGCGATGTACAGGATTTACGCCGGATTATGGAAAATTCCATGAAACTGATGCAACTGTATCGACGGATATCCGACTTCATGGATATAGACTGTATCTCGGAAGATGATAAAGAACCGTATCTCATGCTGATTCCGGATGATCCCTTTAAATGCGGATGCGCAGTATGCGAAAGGGAAGGACAGTATGTGCTGCGCCAGTGCTTCTGTGTCGCGGATTTGCTGGATATGGATCCAGATGATGACTGGAATCAGGAGATTTCGGACGAAATGATGGGTACTTTTTTTGTAAACGAAATCGCCGCAACGGACAATGCTGAAGAACTCGCGTATCTTCTGGAGGAGATGTTTGGCGCTTACAGAAAGGGCGGTTATTGCGTGCTCCCGTTATCCATGCAGGCATATTGCTGCATCGCACTGCCATTCGATGCGGAACCGGAATTTTACACTTTAAACAATCAGGATCTTACCAAAGAAGAAGTTGAAAATTTTCTTCATGGAATTGACGGACTTGCGAACATTTTGCCTGAGTAAGATCCCTCTTTCTAATTATATCACATTATACAAGCCCAGCATAAGTGTGCTGGGTTTTGTACTGTGTGCGTGTTAATCGCAACAGATTGGAGAACCCTGTGCGGATCTACATAGAAATAATTTTCTCTATTCTGCTTCCATAATTTTCAAGAATCAATAAAAAGACACAAGAGACAAAAGGAGGAACAAACATGCTTAGATTATGTTTATTGGAGCTGGATATTCTGTTTTTCGCCCATGCTGCGGCTTTTTGCATCATGGAATGGCTGTATCCAGGCTGGTATCTGGAAACGGGTACTTTTTGTCCCTACAGGAGCCCTGCTT
>ERZ1673722.2981-NODE-2981-length-12893-cov-7.603521_pt1 | contig 12893 bp, 8 predicted proteins | sample MGYA00580222_ERZ1673722 | MGnify/ENA primary metagenome ERZ1673722 (study PRJEB41218, sample SAMN15661750) | gut metagenome | host: Homo sapiens | place: Canada: London | collected 2015-08-20/2019-03-30 | study: EMG produced TPA metagenomics assembly of...
CACGCCTGCGCATCTTGTGGACATCTTCATCCTTTTATAAAACTGCCTGCTTTTTTTAAGCTGCTTTCTTTAATTGAACATTCACTTTTCTGCCACTCTTCCGGACCAATCTTCGAATCCAAAGATAATAGCCCGTCAACGGCAGGCTTGCGCCAATCAAAGCGGCCAGAAAGCTCAAGATGCGGGTGGCCCATCCTCCCCAACTGCCTACATGGACGGAGTATATCCAGCCACGGATTTTCCCGGAAGTGTCGGCATCCTTATATAAGGTAGTCCCGGTGATTTCACCATTACGGGGATTGAACGTATAGCGGTCGGCAGCACGACGGTTGCCCAACCGATTGAAGGAGACTGTAGCAGAGCCACGCGATACGGTTATCTGTTTATAATCAGGACTAAGCTCCTTCAGTTCTTCGTAAACCTTCTGCCAGTTTGCAAAAGGAGAGAAAGGCTTTCTTTCACGATTCTCGCCACCAGACCTGCCTTGAGCCCTATCTCCTCCGTGGGCAGCAGTTTGTGCCTGAGCACCATGTCCTCCACCCCCTTGCATGGTTTCCACTCCAAAAACTTTGTAGAAGCCGGTGCGATACCAGGAGAAAGACCATGTCAGTCCCGTAAGTGCCATCGCCAACAGAAAAATCAGCGTGTACATGCCGCCTGCCACATGCAGGTCGTACCAGAACCGGCGCCAACCTTTACCGGCAACAATCTTCAGACTGTTCTTTAAAGCCTTTTTTGTACGGGGCCACCAGATGACAACGCCTGACAGCAGCACAAAGACAAGCATCAGTGTGGCAGTGCCCACAATCATTTTCCCCCAGAAGATACTTCCATCGGGCTTCATGCTGTCCAACAGCCAGCGGTGCAGGCGGAACATGGTCATGAAAAACGGCGCACGCTCATACCGGCCCTTCACCTCACCCGTGTACTGGTCCACATAGACGGAGGCACGACGAGGTTTGGAAAGATTCACCTGCCAGGCACGTTCCGGATTGGACGATGCAGTGATACCCGTCACAGAGACACTATCCGGCAAAGTAGCGGCTACTTTTTCGGCCAACCGGCTCATGGGAAGCGGTGCCGGTCCGGCTTTTTCTACATAGTAGAGGTCGCGGCGGCAAAGCTCCATCACTTCCGTCTCGAATACCAGCATGGCACCGGAGAAGCAGATAAGGGTAATCAACAGTCCGAAGGGGACTGAAAGCCATAAATGTATCTTACTGAAAATTTTCTTCATAAGTATGTTCTCTTATTCATTTCATATCAGAACCTTTATTCCAGTTTACCTACACCGTTCAGTTGGGTTGCATTGACAACCAGACCTTTGGTAGCTGTTGCATTGGCAGGGTCTACCTTATAGATGGCAGGATAGCCGGAAGAGGTAGTGACTGCCACATATGCGTTGCCATTTTCCATGTACGGGGTATTACCAAAGCCAGAGACATCGCTTGGAAGGCCGTTCACATAAGTCAAAGCTCCAGTGGAGGCATTGAAGACGGCAAGTTGGTTGGCAACCTTGTCTGATGCCGTAATTGCCTTATCATACATCAGCAGCAGGAAATAATTACCTGAAATATACCAAGTCCGCAAGAAAGAGGCGCCATTGGCTTTCTCTTCAAGATTATAGTAATAAGCGGCATCAAATTCTTCTGCTTTGGTATCGATGCGTACAACTCCAGCAGGCAATGTAGTCTGCTGACGCGAATCACTCATGGTCTTGGCATAGCTCGGAGAAAATACATATACATAGCCGTCGTCGGCAAGCCAGTTCATCTGGTAGTACTGTGAACGGTTACGTCCGGCAGCATAACTGATTTTGTCTGTAGTGATGACCTTATGAGAATTCAGTGTCTGATCACCAAAGATAGCGATATGGCATTCATTAGGATACTGGGTCCATTGCAATTCGTCCTTCTCATAGGCACCGCTACCCTGCCCGCCGGATTCTGTCTTTATTAAATCCTCATTACCGGAAAGCACCCACTTGTAGCTACCGTCTTCGTTCTTCTGCATGCAACCATACTGGCTAAGCCCCATGGGAATGGCTGCTGCATAAACCTTACTGCCCACTTGTTCTATACCGGCCAGTGTTACGTATTCACCATTTTCAAGGAAATTTTCGGCAAGAAATGGAGTATCCTTTGTTACCGAGTTCTTTGTATAAGTCTGTTTCTCGACATCCAGATAGGAAATCAAAAAAGATTGGGGAGTATATCCATTTGCATCATTCAGTTCCGTAGGGCCGTCGCCGGTAGAAGTCGTCATTATAAATTGGTCATAATAGCCGTAGGTAGTGAAACGATTGACGTTATACTCCTGGCTACGTTTTTCCAGTTCACCGTTTGTATTCATAATGAACGACTGGGTAGTGCCTGCATTTCCCTGGTGATAGTTCAAGGCATACAGATATTTGTTTCCGTAGAACACCCAGTAAGTAGCCCCATCGTTCACAAGGCCATTGCCGGCAGCAGTAATTTCACCGCTTTCCAGTGACTCGGCTGTCAGCAGGACAGGAACGGAGCTACCTGAAACTGTAGCCGTGGCAGCTATCACATAGTTACCCTTTGAACCGGAACCGGAGCCGGAACCCGGTTCGTCTGTGTCTGTACAAGAAATTAAAGCCATTCCGGTCATTGCCATTGCAAAGAGGCCGGACAAAAGATAATTCTTCTTCATTTGTTCTTCTTATTAATTACACCTATTAAAACCATTATATTTATTAATCACCAAAATGTACACGTATCTTGCCATAGAACGCACGCCCGGCTTTCTGAAGGCTGAAGTTGTCGTACAAATCCTCGTTCGTGAAGTTGCGGCATTCAAACGAGATATTGTAACGGCCATTCTTCAGACTATAGCTCAATGTCAGGTTATGGGAGAACTGGTCGGGTACCATGAAATCCTTGTTCTTGCTACCGATGGCCTGCGAATAGTAGGAGAAGCTGTGCATGTACTGGTTGTCGTAAGTCACGGACAGTATATTCCCTTTCTTCCAGAGGTCGCGCCAATAGAAGTTTACGTCAAAATCAGCAAACTGATAGGGCACATTGGGAATGCGTGCCTTGTAACCGAGATTTTCCACAGAGTTGCCGGTACTGCCGATTTGCATCTTCTCATTGTCACGCACATTCATCTGCGTGAAGTTGCCGCCCACACTCAGCCAGCGTCCGAAGCCATAGCGTGCCGATACATTGTATCCCTTCGTCAGCACCTTGCCGTAGTTGGTATAAGTGGCCCCTTCTTTTCCTCCGCTCAAGTCCTGGATATTGCGCTGGATATAATCCTTCGTATTGCGGTATACCACACCGCCTTCCACGTAGACGGAATGTTTTCCAAAACTCCGGGAATAACTCAGGTTCAAGTTGATGTTGTCACTTTTCTCGGGACGGATGCCGATGTCTCCACTCTCCAGGTCTTCGTCACCAAACATCTCTTCGATAGTGGGCAGGCGGTAAGCTTTTTCATAAGAGAGCTTCGCCTGCAAGCCGGGTAGGATGAAGTAGGTTCCGGCAGCACCATATCCCCAAGAGTCTACCGTACGGCTGGTGCGTACATAATTACTACCGGTATCATCCTCGGCCATAGGTCCTGCCACATACTGGCGGTAGTATTTGCCGAATGCCGAGAAGTTCCACTTTTCGGAAGGCATCAGGCGGTATGACAAACCGGAGATATTCTTGCGGGTCTGCTTGGCAATGGCATCCGTCTGTTCTTCCACCGCCAACAGTGAAGTATTATCACGCTGGAATGCACTCAACACATGATTGAAAGTCAGCATGTGGACTCTGGCAATGCGGTAATTCAAGGTCAATGTACCGTTCCAATTGTCATTATCGGCACGGGAATACTGGCGGGACTGTTCGCCGGGACTGTTCAGCGGATGTTTCTCACCAAGCCAGTTGTATTCATAGCGGGCAGTATCCACATTCGTAGTGGCATTGCGATTGTAGTTGGCTGTCAACACCATATCCAGCCCCTTGATTATCAAGTTGCGTTTGCTGTATTCCATCGAAGGCATTAGTGAATGGCCGAAGCGGTGCTTTTCTCCGAAGACTGTCTTCTGGCGTACACCGGTCTGTATGTCCTTGTACATGTGCGAATAGGTGAAACCGAACATCAGCCGGTCTGCCCAACTTTTGTCCACAATACCCGCTTTGGCCACAATGGCTTCGTTGTGGTAAGTATCATTGAAACGCTTCACGCGCACCTTCTCACTTTCGTTGAAACTGCCCGTCTCAAAATCCTTTACCGGCGCATCTACATGATAATCGTTGTCCGAGTAGTTTTGAAAGGCATTGATTTCATAGCTGAAACCGTTCTTGAAAGTCTGTCCGAAGTTAACGTATGAGCGGTGGGTATTGAACGAGCCGTAAGAATAAGAAGCATCCAGGAACCAGTTCCGGCGTTTCTTGTTGGTAACAATATTGATGACACCGCCAATGGCATCCGTACCGAAGCCCACGGGAACTACACCCTTATATACCTCTATACGGTCGGCAAAGCTCACCGGAATATTGTTCAGGCTGAAGGAGCTTCCCACACCTTCCTGCGGCACACCGTCAATGAACACCTTGACGTGCTTTCCGCTAAAACCGTCCAGCATCAACTGCATGTCCGAACCTACCCCACCCGACTCACGGAGTTTCATGCCCGGAGCCTTGGTCAAGGCATCGCTCAGATTCTTCGTGGTGTTCTGGAGTTCCTTTGTATCGACTGCCACAGCATTGAATGCCGACCTCTTCACCCGGCTTACTCCGGTAGAAACGATAGTCACCTCGTCCAGCTGTTGCGTTTCGGGAGCGATGGTTATGTTCAGCTTCATCCGCTCATCATTGACCAGTTTCACCTTTTTCTCCACCTTTGTATAACCTACGGCAGACACCACCAGCGTATAGTCGCCGGCAGGCGCCTTGATGTGATAGAGGCCTTCCTGATTCGTGGTTCCTCCATAACTCGTCCCTTTCAGATAAACAGTCGCAAAATCCACCGTTTCTTTTTCCGTAGAAATGATTCTACCCGAAATCATCCCTCCTCTCCTCTGCGCATGTACAGACAGAGAAGCCAACAGAAGGAAAAACAGCAGCGAGAATTTAAGTGTATATGCTTTCAATTTTATAATAATTATAATGTTGTTAGTAAACCGGTGCAAAGGTCATTATTAACAGCCAGCTGTGCAATCACTTATTGTAGGTAATTATATGGAGTGGATTTATCGTATATATCATATTATGCAATCACCATTGATAGGTATTATCAATAATAAATCTAAAAAAAGAGGAGCCGGGAAATGAAAAACCCCTATTTATAGGTATTGCCCAATATGCCTTTTTGTACGACCTTTGCTGCAAATTAAAACAAGACAACGGACAATAAATTATTAAAGTTTAAGTATGAAAATTGAAAAGATTGTAGCCCGTGAAATCCTTGATTCACGCGGCAATCCCACAGTAGAAGTGGACGTTATTCTGGAATGTGGTGTTATGGGACGCGCAGCAGTGCCTTCCGGTGCTTCTACCGGCGAGCACGAAGCGCTGGAACTTCGCGATGGCGACAAGCAACGCTACGGTGGTAAAGGTACACTAAAAGCAGTAGAAAACGTCAACAAGATAATCGCACCGGCACTGATTGGCTGGTCGTCACTGGAACAGCGTACCATCGACCACAAGATGCTTGAGTTGGACGGCACGCCTACCAAATCCAAGCTGGGTGCCAACGCCATTCTGGGTGTCTCACTGGCAGTAGCCAAAGCCGCCGCCAATTATCTCGATATACCTTTATACAGATATATCGGTGGAGTAAATACCTACGTAATGCCGGTCCCGATGATGAATATCATCAATGGAGGTTCACACAGCGACGCTCCTATCGCTTTCCAAGAATTTATGATTCGGCCGGTAGGCGCCTCTTCCTTCCGTGAAGGCCTGCGCATGGGAGCCGAAGTATTCCACGCCTTGAAAAAAGTGTTGCACGACCGCGGCCTCAGCACTGCTGTAGGCGACGAAGGCGGTTTTGCACCGGCACTGGCAGGAACAGAAGATGCGCTGGACTCCATCATGAGCGCCATCAAGGCTGCCGGCTACGAACCGGGCAAGGATGTGAAAATCGGTATGGACTGTGCCTCATCCGAGTTCTTTAAGAACGGTATCTATGACTACTCCATCTTTGAAGGCGAAAATGGTAAAAAACGTACTGCCGACGAACAAATAGCTTACTTGGAAGATTTGATTAATAACTACCCGATTGACTCCATCGAGGATGGCATGAGCGAAAACGACTGGGAAGGCTGGAAGAAGTTGACCGAACGCATCGGCAACCGTTGCCAGCTGGTTGGCGACGACCTGTTCGTGACTAACGTGGAATTCCTTGAAAAAGGTATTGCCATGGGCTGCGCCAATTCCATCCTTATCAAAGTCAATCAAATCGGTTCACTCAGTGAAACGCTGGATGCTATCGAAATGGCACACCGCCACGGTTATACCACAGTGACTTCTCACCGTTCCGGCGAAACCGAGGACGCCACCATTGCAGACATTGCCGTTGCCACCAACAGCGGACAAATCAAGACCGGTTCTCTGAGCCGCTCCGACCGCATGGCGAAGTACAACCAACTGTTGCGCATCGAAGAAGAACTGGGTAACCTTGCTGTCTATGGCTACAAAAGAATAAAATAACCCTTTGTAGTGAATAAGTCATAAAGAGGGAATAGCGTCTTTGGGAAAAGGCGCTATTTTTATTAAAGAATCGTCTATATCTTTGCAAAAGTCATCCCCTACTATCCTCTATAGGAAAGATTCTTTCCAAGATGGTAGCAGGTTAATGTTTCATTGACTAAAGACTATTCGTCCGACAGTCGTTACATTATCGTCCGACATATGTTTAATTATCGTCCGATAGCTGTTGGACGATAATTAAACATATGTCGGACGAATAGTTTTTAGTAAGCAAGAATATAAAATATAGCGGCGCAACAATCATTTGCTCCCAAAGCCTCCCTTTATTATTTACGGAGGCCTTCAAAAACAGTCCTCATTCACGGTTCATCAAACGATGCTCTGCCATCTGCTCGAACTTCGTGCCGGGACGTCCGTAATTGGCATACGGATAAATGGAGATGCCTCCGCGCGGGGTGAAGATACCCGTCACCTCAATATACTTAGGGTTCATCAAATGAATGAGGTCTTTCATTATGATGTTCACGCAATCCTCGTGGAAAGCACCATGATTGCGGAAGCTGAACAAGTAGAGTTTCAAACTCTTGCTCTCTACCATCTTGACATCGGGGATATAGCAAATACGGATTTCTGCAAAGTCCGGTTGCCCCGTGATGGGACAGAGGCTGGTGAATTCGGGGCAGTTGAAACGCACCCAGTAGTCATTGCCGGGATGCTTGTTATCAAATGCCTCCAATACTTCGGGGGCATAGTCCTGACGGTATTCTGTCTTTCTCCCCAAAAGGGAAAGTTGGTCTTTCAATTCTGTCATAGCCATATATTTTTAGTGATACAAGTGTGCCTCATTTAGTAGAAGCCAAAAACTTTTCCAATCCTTCTCTGCGCAACGTGCATGCCGGGCAGTGTCCACAACCATCTCCCGGGATACCGTTATAACAAGTCAGCGTTTCGTGACGTATAAGTTCGAGCACTCCAAGCTCGTCTGCCAGCGCCCAGGTCTCCGCTTTGTCAATCCACATCAGTGGTGTGTGCAGTACGAATTGCTCGTCCATAGCCAGGTTCAGCGTCACGTTAAGCGACTTGATGAAAGCATCCCGGCAATCGGGATAACCGCTGAAATCGGTCTGCGACACCCCCGTCACAATATGACTAATCCCCCGCTCGCGGGCGTAGACGGCGGCTATACTCAGGAAAAACAGATTGCGTCCCGGCACAAAAGTATTCGGAAAGCTGTCTGCCGGCTTCTCCTGGTCCATCTCCATGCCGGCATCTGTCAATGAGTTATGTCCCAGCCGGCCGATAAAGGAAACATCCATTACTTCGAACTCCACACCTGCCTTACGGGCAATGGCCCTCGCCAAGTCCACTTCCTTCTGATGCTTCTGTCCATACAGAAAACTCAGCGCATACACTTTCTTAAATTCACGTTTTGCCCAAAAGAGGCAAGTGGTCGAGTCCTGCCCGCCACTGAATACCACCAAAGCAGTGTCCCTATTCATCTTGTTAAAAGCCTCTCCCCTTGCCCTCCCCCGTAGGGAGGGAAACAGAGAGGGCATTGCTAATTATTTGTTTGACATAATAACTGATTTCCCCTCACTACGGGTAAGGGGCTTTAAATATCGCCTATTTTCCATACTTTATAGGAGATGCCTTCATCATAGACATCACTACCGTCTATCCGCTTAATAGCTTTTACCACACGGATAGTCACAGGCAGTATCAATACCTCGTACATGGACTTCAGCAGAATCTGGATACACATCATCACCAGCAACTCCCGCCATGCAATGATTCCTCCGAACGCAACCGGAAAGAAAATCAACGAGTCTGCCGTCTCACCAACCACCGTCGACCAAATGGCACGTGCGGAGAAATTACGCCCGTTGCTTGCCAGTTTCATGCGGCTCATTACGTAGGCATTCAGAAAAGAGCCCACCAAGAATGCCGTCAGACTGGCTATGACAATACGGGGCGCCATTCCAAAAACGAAATTGAAATGCGCGGCACCATCCCAGAAAGGGGCGGCAGGCAACGCCACGGCTATCAGTCCCAGCATTACCACAAAAAAGTTCATGGCAAAACCGCTCCAGATAATCAGGCGGGCTTTACGAAAGCCCCAAACCTCGGCAATGCAATCGTTGATAATATAAGAAATCGGGAAGACCAGCAATCCGGCTGTTACGGTAATACCAAAAACCTGGATAACTTTAGTCTCAAGAAGATTGGCTGCAATCAAGCATACATTGAACAGAATGCCCAGCAACATAAAAGGTACAGATACTTTTTGTTTCATACTCCTGTTTTTTACGTGGTGTTCTAGAATACACGACCGCTATTCACGGCATCATACATTTTAAATCCGGTTGCAAAGGTACAACAAGTTTTGCAAATGAACAAACAACATATATTTTAACTAAAACCCAAGCAAGACAAAGCTCCTTTTTTTTATTCGAAGTAATTACAGACAGTGCATATTTAGTTAACGAGACTTAAATAAGATTTTCCAAACCAAGAATATTATTTACAATAGTTTTAAAAAACACAAACCAACAGCATAAAAATCAATATATTAACTGATTTTAGCACAAAATCAAAAACATGCAACCAAGTTTGCTCTCAAACAAGATTTCATTCACGCAAATTTCTTAAGCAAATAAAATAATGGACAACATATTTTAATACATACGATTCTATATTTTAAATAATGAAAATTAGGATTATATTTGATAACAACAATCCGGAAGCTCTGGAAAGCACATTGATATTAACCAAGAATATACCATATTATATATAGTAACCTTAGAAAAACAATGAATGCCTATGATTTACCCGAAAGCCCCAAGACACTATTAGTGTCATCTTCTATTCAACCTATTTATTTTGAGATCCATTAGCTTAAACAAAAAACATCTATTATGAATGAAAATCGTAAACGAGGAACATCGAACAACAAAATCCTCACAGCAATTGCCATCGCCTCCCTATTTATAGGAAGCAGCAAAATCATGGCAATAGAGACCTACTCGGAAAATTCATTCGGAGTGACAGAACAGATGCAGGCACAAACAGCCCGCGGTATCATTGTCGACCAGAATGGAGAGCCTATCATCGGAGCAAGTATCTTGGAAAAAGGTACTACCAATGGAGTTACCACCGACTTATACGGTAAATTCTCGCTAAACGTAAAAAGAGGTGCCACCCTGGTCATTTCCTACATCGGTTATAAGACGCAGGAAGCCAAAGCAGATGCCAACATGAAAATCACCCTTACAGAAGATTCCGAACTACTGGATGAAGTAGTTGTTGTCGGTTACGGTGTACAGAAAAAGAAACTTGTCACCGGCGCCACTGTACAAGTAAAAGGAGAAGACATAGCCAAGCTGAACACTGTGGATGCCCTGGGCGCTTTGCAGAGCCAGTCACCGGGTGTCAACATCACGCAGAACAACGGCTTCCTGGGTTCGGGCTTTAAGGTGAATATCCGCGGTATCGGTACTACCGGAACCTTCTCCCCGCTTTATGTGGTAGATGGAGTTGCCAACGGTAGCATCGACGGGCTGAACCCGAGTGACATTGAATCTTTGGACGTCTTGAAGGATGCCGCTTCCGCCGCCATCTATGGTGCGCGTGCTGCCAACGGCGTTATCCTGATTACCACCAAACGAGGTAAAACCGGCGTTGCCGAAGTCAGTTACGACGGCTATGTCGGCGTGCAGAACCTTTACAAAATCCCTACTATCCTCAATGCCCAAGAGTACATGATGATGCAGGATGAAGGCCGTGTAATGGACGGATTGAGTCCGTACAACTGGGCGACCTATATTCCGGAAAGGGATTTGCAGGCCATACAGAACGGAACATGGAAAGGGACAAACTGGCTGAAGGAAGTGCTGAATGAAGATGCATTGGTACAGAACCACGCAGTCAACATCACCGGAGGAACAGACCGTTCCAGATATGCCATAGGTATTTCATACACCAACCAAGAAGCCACCATGGGAGTTCCCGGCGAATTTCCAGAAATGAACCGCTACAACTTCCGTGTCAACTCGGACCACGTAGTCATGAAAAAAGGCAATCTTGACTTCTTGAAAGTGGGCGAAACCATCAACTACAAATATTCGCAAACGCAAGGTTCATTCGGAACCGGCGGCATTTATTGGAACGGAGTGCACAATATGCTCATCATGAGCCCGTTGATGCACCCTTACAATTCAGACGGGGGCTACTACCTCTATGCAGACCAGGAAAAGGATAACTACAAATGGGATATCTCCAACGGAGCCAATAAAAACCCGATAGCTTATCTGGACTACTATATGAACCAGAACCTAAGCAAGTCCCATTACATGCAGAGCAGCTTCTATGCAGAACTGCAACCCATCAAGAACCTGCGTATCAAGAGCCAGTTCGGTTACATCATGGGAGCCTCCAGTTATCGTTCCTATTTGCCGAGATTCGATTATCTGAGTGCGTCACTCAACAACGCAGAAGACAAGGTTACCCAATCCATGTCTATGTATAACCGTTGGTCATGGGACAATACAGCCAACTACATCTTCAATATCGATGACCACAACATCGACGTCCTGGTAGGTCAGAGTATTGAAAAATGGGGTATGGGAGAAGAAATGAGCGGTTCAGCCATAGGCTCAAACTTCTATGATTTCAAGCACGCTTATTTGTCCAATGTTCCATTGACCGCCAACAGTGTGTCCTCCTTGACTGGCAAGCCTAACGGGGAAGGTTCCATCGCCTCCTTCTTCGGACGTGTCAACTACAACTATCAGGAGAAATACATGGCTTCTGTCATCATGCGTGCGGACGGTTCCTCCACTTTTGCCCGCAGACACCGCTGGGGATACTTCCCTTCAGTATCCGCAGGATGGGTTATCAGCAACGAGTCCTTCATGTCAGGAATCAAATGGCTGGACTTCTTAAAGCTACGCGCTTCCTGGGGGCAAAACGGTAACTGTAATGTATCTACTTTCCAATATCTTTCACTGATAACTTCCAACAACGGATATGGCGGTTATACGTTCGGCGACTCCATGGACCTCATCAGTACCGGTTCATACGCCTACCGACTGACCAACCCGGACCTTACCTGGGAAACACAGGAGCAATTGAATTTCGGTATCGATGCACGCTTCTTGAACAACCGCCTGGGCTTTGAATTCGACTGGTATAACAAAAATACCAGAGACTGGCTGGTTACGGCTCCGGTACTCTCTTCCTTCGGTGCCAATGCAGTGTCCGTCAATGGCGGTAATGTAAAAAACACGGGTATTGAAGTAGGACTCCACTGGAACGACAACATCGGAAAGGATTTCCAATATGGAGCCAACCTGACCCTTGCTCACAACAAGAATGAAGTGACCAAGATTGCCAACAAAGACGGAATCATCCACGGTAGCGGCAGCGTTCTGTGGGAAGGAGCCGAAGAGTGCTTCCGTGCTGAAGTAGGCAAACCCATCGGCTACTTCTACGGCTACAAGAGTAACGGCATATTCCAGAACCAGGAACAGATAGACAACTACAAAGGTCCGAAACTGAACGGCGACAAGACACAGCCGGGTGACGTAATCTGGGCAGACACCGACAATAGCGGTACGCTCGATGCCAATGACCGTACTATGATAGGTAACCCGAATCCCGACCTGACAATGGGACTTTCCCTGAATGCCAGCTGGAAGGCCATTGACTTCTCAATCACTACTTACGGCGCATTCGGCCAGCAGATTCTGAAGTGTTATCGTGACTTCTCCTCCTCACCCTTGAATAACTATACAGCAGAGATATTCCAACGCTGGCACGGCGAAGGTACGTCCAACAAGTTCCCGAGACTGTCCAGCGCTTCCAGCTCCAACTGGAACAGAGTATCAGACATTTATATCGAAGATGGAGACTATCTTAAGATAAAGAACATCACTGTGGGATTCGACTTCAAGAAAGCATTCAAGAAGTTACCGGTACAACAGCTGCGCCTGTATCTGACCGCACAGAACCTCTTTACCTTCACCGGCTATTCCGGTATGGACCCGGAAATCGGTTACGGTGGCGACGATTATGGTTGGGCATCAGGCATCGACCTGGGCTACTACCCCAGTGCACGTACCTATATGATAGGCTTAAATGTAAAATTCTAATTAACCGAAGAAATTATGAACTAAAGTTTCCCACCCAAATAAATAGATAGAAAAATAACAGTTTGTCGAATTT
>ERZ1673722.2998-NODE-2998-length-12833-cov-34.413132_pt1 | contig 12833 bp, 18 predicted proteins | sample MGYA00580222_ERZ1673722 | MGnify/ENA primary metagenome ERZ1673722 (study PRJEB41218, sample SAMN15661750) | gut metagenome | host: Homo sapiens | place: Canada: London | collected 2015-08-20/2019-03-30 | study: EMG produced TPA metagenomics assembly of...
ATTCTAATATGGAATCGGTCACATTAAGGCAAAATAAAAGCCCCCATTAAGGGAGCTATGAGGTACATATATTTCAGAAAGGAAGTAAAGTCAATATGTATAGGAATTAGTCAGTAACGGATTATCGTAGCAACGAATTAACAATCTTTTGTACCTCTTTATAATTGTATCCTGCTTTAGTTAATTTGTCAATACGTTCTTTACCATTTCCGTATTTTCCGTTGATTACATCTTTTGCCACCTGCGTAAGGTCTGAAGTAGTTGAGTAGTCAACCCATTTTAGATAACCACATTTAGTCCATTTACGCTGATTCAAGCGATGTTTGTTAGGGATAGGACACCCCTTAGGGTATGTACGCTGAATTCCGTTTTCCCAACGTGGTGAAGATTCTACCACAACTCCGTCACCACAATAAATACCGATATGTCCACTCATCCATACTGCCATACCTTTTCTTAGTTTAGACATATCATTGGTTACACCAGTACAGTACTTGCTAATAATAGTGTTCGCATTACTGTCCGATACACCATTTGAAGCATATCTGCCATTGTCAGGGTATCCCCAAAGAATACCCTTGATAAGACCTGAACAGTCGCATAATATGTATTTACCGCTTTTTCTGTTCATGTAAGTACCTAACTTATATAATGTAGGTCTCTGTTCATAGGCTAAAGCCTTAGTTACAAATTCATTTACTTTCAATGTCAACACCTTCTTTTAATGATAGCACCTTTAAAAGCTTTTCCATAACAACTGTATTGTTAGTGATGGCTTCTGATAACTTGTCCACTTCCTGCTTGTGTTCAAAGTCCTTAGCACTATCTTTTTCATCTCTCTTGTAGATATACCATGCGAATAAAAGACACATAGAAATCGGAAAACCAACTGTTGTGATTAATGTTTCTACTTCCTGCATAATAATTTCTCCTTAAATATAACTGATTGGTACTCTAAGAGTAGCATAATTGAAACTGATATAAGCCACATTGTTTAGTGTTTCGTAGTTGTCACCTGTTCTGTTAACTGCATGAATTCTAATAAAGAATAGGTTCTTCTGTAAGATACCGATTGTAACAGGTGCATTGATGAATTTGTTACCACCTTCATAAGATATGATTGCCCCTGCCTGCATTGAACACATAGTATCATATCCACTTCTTACAAAAGATAGGTCTGAAATTTTACCTACAACCCAATCCTGTTCGTTTTTAATACTCTCTTGATTGTGGAAATATACATTTCTAATAGTTAAAGAAACAGTGTCTTTTGAAAGCATTTCATATCCTGCAACAACACTATTATGTGAACCTTCTTTATAAGTAGAGTTAAACCCATGGAATCTACCAACAGGTACGTACTGTCCACCATTGAGTGCATAGAATATTGAAATAGCAATAATCCCCTGTCCCCAGTCTGTAGGGTGAACTCCGTCACTTGCAAGCATACCTCTTTCATGTAGGTTGTTTCCGATATATCCTAAGTGTACACAGTGTTCATTATTGATTGCTGAATAAGAATATGCATGCTCCACATGGTCATGTAGATACCATAATTTTTCAGCATTATCGAAAGAAGAAGCTACATTAGCAGTATACATAGTAGCATTAGGGAATTTCTGCATAACCTTAGCATAACAACTTGCAATAGCACTCTGAATATCTTCTGATGTATAGCCACTGTCGTTCCACCCACCAGCAAAGATAACATGAGTAATCGTTTCAGGGTGTGTAACAGAATGATAGATATCATCAATCAATGTCATAAATGTTTTTCCTTCACTAGAAGCAACAAAACCTATTCCACCTTTTGACTTCTGAAACCAATCTTTATCTGCACATTTAAGCATATTCTTAAGTTTACCACCAAAGTCATTTACGTGTCCATTTGGTGTATACCCATCAAGATAACTATCACCGATAAGAACATATCTATTCTTAAGTGATTCTTTCAAGTCATTGAGTTTTTTATCGACTATCTGTTTATAGTCTTCCAAGTTTTTCCTTCCCTGTGTATCCTTACACAAGTACGTATTTGTATTATCTTTAAATCTATCAAAATCATAAGTTCCCATTATCTCACCCCCCTATTTAGATGTATAACTGAATGTCAATGATGTATCATTTGCACTGTATTTCAGGTTAACGGCAATTTTTCCTGCCTTTAATGCTTCATCTATATATTCACTTACTAGCTCAGGTAAGTGTGTTTCTAGATAATTTGTTAGTTCATTTATTCTATCCCATGTTCCGTCATAGGCTTCCTTGACTTCTTTATAGTATTCTATCAAGAATCCTAAATCATCATCATATTTTCTAGTATGGGGAAAATCATATAAATAACTCATACTATCACCTCTACATACATTTTATCATAAATTCATCATAAAATAAATCACTAATATACTTATAGACATTATATTTTGAACGAAGTTTCACTTCATCTTCTACCAATCTTTGGTTAGTATAAACACCTGTCAGCCCATGAGAATTAGTGATAATAGTACCATTTCTATTACTGTCAGTAGTAGTCTTATCATTCTGCTTATATGTGTCATTGTTAGTAGTCCTGCTAGTTCCTTTGTCTGTCTTCTTGTACTCTCCTGAATCGAAAGCCATTCTGAAGTTTTCTGTGTCACCATTCTCATTCAATGAGTTAACCTGCTTACCATCAAGGTTCTGTACCTTGTTAACATTATCACGGATTGTACGTTCATCTGTCTTTCTGTAGTTCTCATTAGGAGTGTAATCTTCATTCATAGCCCTGTTGTATCTGTCAAAGTTATTGTAGTACTTTTTGAAGAAGTTCTGAATCATCATTTTAAATAAATCATGTTCAGGGTACATAGGAGTATTCAATGCACTTTCACTGAGAATTGTGTTGACAACTGTATCATGGTCTATACCTTCAGGTAGCATGATATCATTAAACAAGTCATTATCATACAGTTTCATTAGGTTGTTTAGGTTCATCTTCACTACCTCCTGTTTCCTGTTTAGGCTGATTTAGTCTTACCTTGATATCAAGTCCGAACATCTTATTCACATGTTCAATCTCTTTCTTGACATTGTAGTACCAAGAATAGACATGAGAATTACATGATTGATTATTAACATTAACTTCATCTACATTAAGTCTTTCCTTCTTGTCTGTGTTTGCATTCTTAATTCCGATATATGTCAGGAACTCATTGTAGATATCATCTTTTGAATCCTGAAGTTCATCAACGATATAAGTGTTCTTTACATTGTTGAAGAATAATTCAGCCTTGTTGATTGTTGACTTACTCTTCATGAATATAGCGGGGTCACCTGAAGTGAACTGGTCATATGCTTTCTTCATTGAAGCAATTTCTGCATTGTCACCGCCTACAAAGATAAGTGCCACCCTAGAATTGATGAGGTTAGTTGCAATTGCCCCATCTACATTTGCAAGTTTACCTGCATACATATTAATCACCATATTAAGGTTGATAAATGAATCAAACTCCCACCCAAGGTTGACATATACGCAGTCCACACCGATAGTCTTTTCAAAACTACCTAGCACGTTATTAGCAATCAAACACTTAGTCGGTTTGTTGTATACATTATAATATGATGTACTACACATAAGTGGTAGTACCCCTAATTCTGTCCGACACACGCAGAAGCCACCTCTGATGAATAATTGGTTCAGCATGTAATCTCTGTCCCAATTGTCAGGCAGATTCTCAAATTCAAAAATAGAATAGCATAGATGAAGAAGTGCATTGTAATAGTGCCAATAGGATAAAGAATCTTTTACCTGAACATCTGTAGGTTTAACCTGATTATATTGCTTAACTAAGTCTTCATATCTCATTACTTCATTATTCAATGTACATACCCCCATTCAAACTATCATTTATTACTGTCTTATATTCGTCAGGAGCAGTCGTTGGTACTTCTACATCTGCCGTCTGAACATATCCACTTAATGAACTTATATTTCTTACTGCATTTAAAGGTCTGCCAATTGTGCTACCAACACTTGCAGGGTCAACATTTGTATTATGTGCCATTGTAACTACAGTAATCTTAGTATATGCACTAAAAGCACTACTACCACCTGCACTGCCTATTGAACCAGAGTCTGTACCAATAGCACTTCTTACTGCATTGAAAGCACCCATTCCAACACCTACAGGATTTTCTGCCATACCACCTGTTATAGCCTGTGCAACACCTGCTACTGCATTAGGAATATTACCTACCTGTGAAGTACCGACCTGAACAGGATATGAGATACTGCATGTTGCTTTTGTCTTACCATCAACTAGATATGTAATCTCGCCTACGTAAGAATCAATAGTAGCCTGAACAGGAATTACACTCTGTCCCTGATAGTTGTCAGCATTTAAGGAAATAAAACCATAACCAGGCAGGTATATACACATAGCCGTAAACTGCGCTCTGTTTCTAAAGTCACCTGTAGGAAAGGACCAAGGAATCTTGATAGAGTACTTCTCTGAATATGAGTGAGAAGGTTTCTCCCCTACAATATTAGTATCATAACCACCTGCTAGAACGATATCACCTGTCGAACCGATTGAATGAAATTTAGGAGTAAATATACATCTAGTTATAGAGTTAGATGTATTACCTAAAAGGCTTGCAACAAGATTACCTGTGTCTGTACCTTGAGGGTCTTCTGAAATGATATTCTTAGCCCATCCAACAATAGTCTTGACACACTTGTTAGACATCATCTGTCCCTGTAGACCTTCCAACTGTGAATATGTGATACCTGTTGTAGGTGCTGATTTAGTACCCACATAAGAGATAACAAAACTTTCTGCCAAGTCAGGGAATACTTCTACCCCTGCACTTTTGGTAAGTGTTATAGGGTCACTACTTAACCTATAGTCAGGAATACCGATATCAAAAGAACTCGTACTGAAAGTAACAAAAGCAGTAGTATTCATGATATCATCTTTCCAAGTCGCTAGAGGGTCAATATCACAGTGTACTTCAAACAGGTTCTGTCTTAATGTGACTACATCTGTAACATAGTAGTACCTGTTAGCCCAGTAACAGTAGTTATCGTTATAATCCCAATATTCAGACTGAAAGACCGGATTATATAAAGAAACGTCGTCCAATAAGACAACGTTCCTTTTATGTCCACCTGATGGGCGTTTAGTACTGTTTTTCCTTTTGTTGAATAATGTATAAGCCGTTACGTCCATAGCAGTTCACCTCTTATGCTAGTAAGAATACAACTGCATTCTCTGTTAGGTCATTGTAATACATTGTAATCATATGGTAGAAGACATTGTAATACTTACCTGCTGCATTGATAGGAGAAGTTAAAGAACTATACTTCTTTTTAAAAGTACCCATTGCTTCTCTGTCATATAGGATACCCATTAATGAAGAAACAATAGTGTTAGCTGATGTACCTGCACCTGAAGCATGTTTAATTTTTATTTCTGAAGGTGCTTCTAATGACTGCCAAAATGGTACAGTTTTGAAAGGAATGTCGATTGCTACCTGTTCCATATTGAAAGCCTTTGAGTTAATATTAGTCTTCAATGCATTTACAAGGTCAATAAATAACATCATTTTCTGTTCTGATTTAGGTGTATGTCTAGAGTTAACTACTGATGTAGAGGAATCATTCTGATTAAACATTCCATTTGTCATATATTCCATTGTAGTACTAATTGAATTGATACGTCTAACTACATATTTCAGAAATTCTTCATCATCTAGCGCTTCGATTGGTTTTGCAGTATGGTCAACACCTGTCTTATCTTTATATTCTGTTACTAGATTAATAACTCTTGAAGAATTACTTTCTTTTCTAGAAACTAATTCTGAAATATAGTTATTAACGCAGTTCATTGATAAGTTTTCCATAGCCAATTCAATTCTGTTCTGTACTTCTCCGAACATTGAAGAAATAAATACACCCATAGCATCTGAACTCAAGAACGCTTTTTCTAATTCATCTAGATGTACAGTTATATGTGTCTGCCATGGAGTTTCAGTTGTAAACAATAACTGATTTACCTTAGGTTTATTAATCTTGTACTGGTCTACTGATGTTCCATCTACAAGGTTATATGAATCATCTTTTTCAGCATCCGGCATTCCGATTTTCAATTTCTGTAGGATATTACCCCATTCAATGCTATCTCTTTCAAAGTCAGGGAAGTGACTATGATATGTACGATATGAAACAATCGTACGACCTATACGGTCAGTAAGAGCATTAATGAAGTTATTCTTTGTAGCGTCAGTGCTAAGTACAGTATTACCAAGAGCAATTAGCCCTGTGTTATCAACAACTGCAATCGCTTTTGAACCCATTGCCTGTTGTGCGACGTCATTAACGATTGTAAAAATCTGTTTTGCAGTAACTGCCATAAATATTCATCTCCTTATTTCTTTTTATATGAGTATCTAGAGAAACCAGTCCAAGCATTGTCTAACTCTTCCTGCCTATGGTCTTCTAATCCATATGATAAAGCCATCTTTTCTTTTTCTACCTGCAGGTCTTTCAACTGCTTCTGTAGTTTTTCTATCTTTGCAGTCTGTGTATCAAGCATTTCTTTCATTGCAATATACGCAGGATTAGCTTTGATATCTTCTACTCCCATGTCTTCATCCACGTTTCCTTGTGTGGTCGTTTCATTTTCAGTTGACTGCTCATTGATACCTTGTCCGTTGTCGTTATCCATATTGATTCTCCTTTTCTTTAAAATTAAGGTGGCAATGAGGGAATCACCCTGTTACAAGCCTTCTGAGCCTTGATTATGTAACCCACCTACTTATAATATACTACATGATATGCATATAGTCAAGTTTAATATTGTAATCCTGATAGAAAAGATTACCCCTGCTTCTATAGGATTCTAGATAGTGCCAAAAGTCTAACTTGAACGACTTTAAAGTCTGTTCGTCATATGATACGCACTGTGCCTTCCTCCTGCAACAGAATATGATGTCCTTAGACTTATGTTTATAAAAGTACATATGCTTATAACTACATATAGGTGTCAGCTGATTATAGTTGAGTTTCTTCAAATCACCGAAATAATCTTCTGTAAAGTCATTCTCTAGTGACATATCATAGAATGATGTACCCTTAGTAAGTTTATACAGTCTTGTTTTCATCTTCATATCGGTAAAGTTCTTATTCTTCAAATCTTCATAATAGATACCACGTTCCTCATCTATATACACGTGTTCATCATTCATCTTCATCTGTCGGATAATATCAGGTATATTCAAGGTTCTAAGTATATCATCATCAAGTGTATTAGCATTCGATAGCATGATAACCTTTACTGATTTAGAATTGTCTACCGTGCCGTCTGAATTGAACTCTCGGTTACGATTTACTGTTTCAATCGCATTCATTAACAGCATGAACTCATTCTTCATCTTTGACATAGGGTTTGTATTGATAAACTCGTCAAATACTATGTACTCCACGTCGCTAAAATCCATACCCCTGAATTTACCGAAAGTAGATAATGCTCCTGCATATCCTATTATTTTAGGGTTATCTTCGTCTTCATTATCTGTTATGACTGCCATATCCTTAATAACCTTAAGTTGTATGTTAGTTCCTAGGTCAGCATTGATAGCCTTAAAAGGATTGCTGACAGGAGAACAGCAGTTCTCTACTTCTACTTCACTTCTTCTTAGATATATGAATCTATTTCTATTGGTGTGCGCTCTTATGGCAAACTCCTTCAAAGAACCATAAGTCTTACCTGTTCCACGACCACCAACGAAGATATAAAGAAGAAAATTGGGATAGGCATGAATCCTATCCCATACATTGAAGTAGATATCCTTAGTAATAGATTTCACTTGCATATTCTTTATTTGTCTTACGTGCATTAGGTAAGAGTTCTGCACGAATAACTACTACAGTAGTGAAGTACTGTTTCTTTCCGTCATTTTCATTTACATTTACAGAAGTATGGATACTCCCTTCTAATAAGACCATGTCACCTTTCTTGACATACTTATAAACAACTTCTGCAGTCTTTCCAAAGACTGTCACATTGACAAATTCTGTCTTGTCCTTGCCTTCACTGATTGCTAGAGTGTTTGTTACGAAAGTCTTTCCTTCTCCGTACTTGTGTGTCTTCCATTCTCCACATGTTCTACCGCATAAAATAACTTTATTCATATATTTTCTCCTTTTCTCTATTACATACTGATTTTAACAATAATTAATGCTACTAGCATCATAACAATAAATCCTAAACAGATATAAGTTCCTAAGTCCATATTGATTCTCCTTTTTAGTTTATGCTGAAATTGCCTTTAGTTGTAATTCACTTTCATTACTACCAATATGCAAAACAAGCATATCACCGATTCTATTTTCTTTGAATTCTTGAGTGTCAATTATATCATAAATTCTACCATAGATATGATACTCATAATAACATATAAGAACCTTTTGGTCAGTTCTGCAACGGCTGATTACTTCACTTACTCTCATAATCTTCAATCCTTCCTTTTAAAGCTTCCGTACAGTGAATAACGATTTTTCCATAATCGTCATTGATTCTAAATACTAAAGCATTAAGTATTTCATCGTCTAATACTCCTAGCAGGTCACATAAATCACCTGCAGGTTTGCATACAACAACCTTATAGCCATTGTAGACGATATCCACTAAATCGTCCTGTCCACACATGATTAAGATATCATACAATGTTATTTTTCTCTTTTCCATAATCCTGCTTCCTTTCTTTTCCTATATACTTCTGTTTCTTCTTCTATGATGTTCTTCAAATCCCACATAGTGATTCCATATACATCATATAATTTTAATACTTCATTTAGTGTAAACTCTGAATTGCCATGCAGTTTATTTCCTACTGCCTGTCTAGTGATACCTAGATATGAAGCAATCTCTGCATTAGTAGCACTTCTGAATGTTGGACTTTTATAAGTCATTTCTATCACCTCTCTTTCTGTACCTTTATTTTACTATATTTTATGTTGTTTGTCAATAAGTAAATAAATTTATTTTAACCAATTTTTAATTTCAATTGTATCAATACGTTCACCCCTTGACTGATACTCTTTCCACATATTTTCTAGTGTCTCTATGCCTTTCTCTTTATGCACTGCCATAGAGAACATCTCGAAGATTATATCTGAACCAATGTTGTTATCTACCATTTCATTTACATTCTCTTCCAAGAATCTTCTGAACTCTGCACTATCTTCAATGTCGATACCTAGATTCTTCTTGATACCCTCGATTGCACCCTGAACACGATTCTCATTGATATATTTAAGACCTGATAATGAAGTAGATTTACTTCCTAACTTTCTTGATACTCCTAGTGCCTGCTCGTATAGAGTATTTATATCCTCTTCCATTAACTTCTTTACACTTTCTGTATAACGTGGTTTCTCTGAACCTAATTCACGTTGTGCATACATATATCCTGTGGTCTTTTCAGGGTGCTTATTCTTTCTTTCAATCTGTCTGAATCTTTCATTCAGTCTCTTATTCATTAAACGTACTTCCTTAGCAAGTGCTTCCTTATCACCTGCCCTTTTCATCTCGATAATTCGATTGGTTCTCTCTTCTGCCTTAGCCCTCTGTTTCTGCTCGAATTTCTCGATTCTTTTTGCCATTGATTTTTTCTTCTTCATAATCCTAATCTCCTTGTAATCTTTCAATGATATCCAGCATTGTATCACTGATACCTAATGTGTAGGTTGTATCAACGATTGCTAGGTTACTAGCCGTACTGAATGTACAGCCATCTACTGTGATATCATGAACCTTTGCTGAATTGTACTGTGCAATGGTTCTGCCACTATTATAGAACACTTCATTTCTTTGGAATCTTCTAAGACCCCCTTTCTTCTCTAGTTCTTCAGCCCCTTTCTTCTTGCTTAGACCAGATACTGTGATACCTAGTTTTCCATTCTGAAGGAATGCATACTTCTTTGCACCAAGTGTGATAAACTCATCATAGCCATGTTCTTTATCAAAAATACCCATGTAATATCTCTTGCCATTGACTTCAGCATAATTGACAACTCCTTTTTCACGGCATTCTTGATTAAGTCTTTCATTGTATGATTCAAACTCCCTGTCATGGTCGCCGATATACTTTACTGAATCGGTATCACAGTAGATAGTGTCAAGTCCTGCAATGTTAAGCCCATCTTCAAGTTCTCTTCTAGCATATGAAGTAACGAATACTCCCCATGAGTAATTAAGGAACGACCTATGGTTCTTGTAATACTTGTCTAAGGCTTCCTGCATTTCTTCTTCAGTCATTTTCTTTTCTGTATACTCGCCATCATGATACTCTATCTCTGTATTAAGTATATTAGTAACAGTCATACCATAGATAGAGTTAAGTTTATTCTTCGATTTCATGTATTCGTAATAATGTTCGTCATCTCCTTTTAACTTAGATTTCTTTTCAAAGTAGTACATGATTGTATCTCTTAGTTCCTTAGGTAGAAGTCCTTTTCTAGAATAATGGAACTCCTCGACTGCTATTTCATCATATTCATACTGTTCTCTTACAATCTCAAAGTCAATGTTTGTCATTGATATTGTTAGAAAATCTGCATGAAGTATTCTTCCGTTATATATTTCCCTATCATCACCAATCGCAAGACATTTAGACTGTGGGATATATGGAATAGGCTTTTCATCTCTTAAGTGAATATTCTTGAAAGTATATCTAGCAATGGTGCAGTATTTTTTGTTGTATTCTTCAAGTGTTGCTATGTTACGTATTACACCATAATTCCATTTACCTAAAGGATAATCCCTCGCTATCATCTGAAATGGATATGAAGAAGACAGGTCATAACTTCCTACATTCTTCAAAATGAGATTAGTAAGGTATCTATCACCTGCAGTGTTACCACCTCTAAAACATTCTCTTAAGAGTTTATACTGCAATAGTGACAGTCTGCTTCTTAGAAACATCTTTCGATTATTCTTATTCTTATTCATAGCATGTCTACAGTCTCTTCTTACATATCCTGTTGAAGTCAAAGGGATAGTTGCTATATTGTCTTCTTTCAATAGTTCCATGACACACTCATACAAGCCCTTTACATCATTGAAGCAGTAGCCTAGTTCTACTTCTGTGAGTGGTGTGTCTGGTGTTCTGACTGTTGAATAGTCTAAATCATCTACACCCTTGTAATGAAGAGTATTAGGTGTATTCTCTATGAATTTAGCAAGTGACATATTAGATAACTTGTAGGAACATCTGAATTCTAGATGTGCAGTCTTAGCAGTTAATATACTCCTGCTTGCCATTGCGAATACATCTGTAAAATTGAAATAGTCCTGAATGAACTGAAACTCGAATGATAAATTATGTACGTAGACAACTACTCTTTCACCTTCAGATAGTTTATATGCATTGACTACCTTTTCCATAAACTCCTGCAGTTCTTCCCATCTGCGACCGAATACTACATTACCTTCTATACAGACCTGCCATATATACATGAAAGCTTCATAGTGTCCGTCATTGTCTTTTGGTATCTTAGATGTCTCTATGTCGAATGTCATAGGATGTCTCTGATACATCTTATGCTTTCCACTCTTGACAATATCCTTCTTCAATATGTCAAAAGGAAACTCATTCCAATAGTATGCATACTGTATACATCTAGTACTCTTTAATTGACAATCACATCTGATATACATATGCTTCCTTCCTTTCTTTACTGTACTGTATTCTAATTATTCCATTACCCCCTTTTTGAATCAAGTCAAATTTTAAGAAATAAAATTTCAAAATGGGAAAATGAAATGGGAAATGATATTTTTATTCTAGGAAATTTCATCAAAACTCCCCTACCCTACCATATTTTATCATGGTGATAATTTATTATCATGATAAAATGTAAGCGTCTTACATTCTTACTTTTATCAATATTTATTATAGTGATAAAAGTTTATTTTTTCAAGACTTTTGTTAAATTTCTTTGCATTATGTATTGACTTCTTACCTTATATGAGTATAATTATAAGTGTAGAAAGGGAGAGATACATAGGTATCTCCAAGGAATGAAAGAAATGAAAGAAATGAAAGAAAAATTAATTTACAAAAGAATGTTATGCGATGTGGTTGATAACTGTTTTTGGGAAGTCCGAAGAATAAGGCGTTATTTCTTAAACGAACTACTATATAGCAACTTTATAGACTACACAATTGATAACATGGAAGACAACAACAAATTATTAAAAGAGTTATATAAAACTAAAGGAGATTATGTTGCTCCTGAACTTGCAAGAAAAGTAAGTTTATATTATAAGAGTGAACAAGAACTAGTTGCTGACATTCGTTTTTACTTATGTAAAGAATTTAATATATCTTACAATGATGAACTACAAAAAAGAATGAATAATAGAAAGGAAAAGTAAATAAAATGAAAACAAATATTATTGCATTAAGTCAAAAGGATTTACACTCACTAGGGTTAAACCTAGGAGCAATTAGATTGGGTTATAATTGTTATTCGTATGAAATCGATTTACATACTCATAAAAATATATGCGAGGCTTTAGGTTATCACCCTAACATGATTAAATGGACAAGGTGCTATCAAGTAGCATATAGTTACAATGCTTACGGAAATAGTGGTCAATTGCATAGAGTAGAACTTGAATTAGTAAATGGCGAACAATTAACAAGATTCGTTTACTACACTTGTATAAAATATAATGATTAATTAAGATAGGTTGATTATCAACCTATTTTTATTTGTCTTTAATTATGTGTTGTAATGTATATTATATTTTACGACTAAAATTGGGGAAAAGTAAATAGGTATA
>ERZ1673722.3008-NODE-3008-length-12791-cov-5.059438_pt1 | contig 12791 bp, 9 predicted proteins | sample MGYA00580222_ERZ1673722 | MGnify/ENA primary metagenome ERZ1673722 (study PRJEB41218, sample SAMN15661750) | gut metagenome | host: Homo sapiens | place: Canada: London | collected 2015-08-20/2019-03-30 | study: EMG produced TPA metagenomics assembly of...
GGCCGCCCGGGCCATCTCCAGCTCTTCCTTGCCAAGAGGCCTGCTGGAATTTTTCTGAAGATTTGCATTCTGGATTTTCACCATCAGGCCGTAGAGGGAGCAGGGTTCCTTAAAACGGATCAGGCCGTCAGACACACCGGCTCTCACATGAGACAGAAAGGTCTGGGCATCCTTTACCGCCAGTCTTCTGGCATAGCGCAGAACACCGTAAGCCTTATAAACCTCATCCTCTATCATCAGGCGCTGCTTCTCCAAAGCCATCTTTCTGACCTGCGCCTCCTGATCCGTCAGCTGTACCGCCACATTTTCTACCAGCTCCAGAATCTCCTTTTCTGACAGCCCCAGCGTCTTCTGGTTCGTTACCTCATAGAGATCTCCGCCGTTTTCCCCAGGCCTTCCGTGAAGGCCTCTGACCACTGCTCCAAACCGTCCCATATCTCCCAGCAGATCCTGAAACTTCTTGCTCAGAGACAGCGTGGGAAGGTGGACAATCACCGACGCCTTCAGTCCTGTTCCCACATTGGTGGGATAAGTCGTCAGATATCCGTATTTCTCATTGAATGCGTATGGAATTCTTTCATTAATATAGTTATCCAGGCAATCTGCCTTCTCATAGCATTCCTTTAGTGACAGCCCCTGCTCCATTACCTGGATTCTGATGTGGTCGTCGCCGTTCAGCATCAGGCTGATTCTCTCATCATCTGAGAGGATCAGGCCTCCGGGCGTCTTTTTTTCCGCCATGCTTCTGTTAATCAGCCGCCTCTCTCTGAGCGCTCTGCGCTCTAAATCAGGCATTCTCTCTAAATCCAGATATTCGCAGTCCTTTCCTTCCTGATCTGGCAGCCCTCTCAGTTCCTTTTTCAGCCTGGAGATCATCTCCCTTGCTTCCTCAGGAGTCAGACTTCCCGGAAACCGGTACTCCTCCCAGTTTCTCGCCAGCCGGATGCGGCTTGCCACTATGCTGGAGTTTTCGTTTTTTACTTCCTCAAACCATCTACTCATCCTCATCCTCCGCTTTCAGGGCCCGGATCTCATCCCGGCATTTCGCCGCCGTCTCATATTCCTCGAAACGCAGAGCCTCTCTGAGCTTTCGCTCCAGCCCCCGGATTTCCTCTTCCTTTGAAAGCTTCAGCTCGCCATCGCTCTCTACATGAGTATCTTTTTCTTCTACCTGGAATTTGGGCCGCTTTCCAGTATGGCTGTCATTTCCCTGCATCTTTTTAATCTTTTCTCCGATAAGAAGATCAAATACGCGGTAGCAGTCGGGGCATCCGAAACGGCTCTTGTCTATAAACGCTTCATAGGTCGTGCCGCAGGTGGGACATGCAATCTCCTGTCTGTTCTCCTCCTCGGCGGAAGCTCCCTCCAGCCCCAGAAGGCCGGACAGCAGCCTGCCCAGAGGAAATTCTCCGTCAAAAACAGCGGAGTACTGGCCGAAATCCAGTTCCTTCGCACACTGGGAGCACAGATTATGCTCTGTCTTTACCCCGTTAATCACTTCTGTATATTTGATATTCGCCTCTCGGATTTTACATCTCTCACATAACATATTTCATCCTCCATGGCTTTTCCTTCCTGGCCGATGCGCCGGAATTTCGTCAGAATCCTGCTGCCTAGCAGCTGCCTCCATTATCTGCAAACGCGTCGAAAATGGAGTCGACCAGCTCGTGGACCTCCGACCGGCTGATGCGCTTGCAGCATCCTCTGGCCAAAACAACGCCTAAGTCCCGTTTCATCTCCTCTACCGCCCGCATCTTATCCACGTCAAGGCAGATAACAGCGCCCCTTCTGCGATCCAGCTTCACAAGCCCTTCCTGCTTTAATACAGAATATGCCTTATTCACTGTATGCATGTTAATACCGATGTGTTCCGCCAGCTGCCGCACAGAAGGCAGAGAATCCCCCTCCCTGATGCGGTCTGTGGCAATTCCGACGATGATCTGATTCCTCAGCTGAATGTAAAGGGCCTCGTCGCTGTTAAAGTCAATTTCCAATACCATAGGCTCACCATCTTTCGTTATATCTGTTATATCGAGTATATAACATTCCAAATCGTTCCGTCAAGTCTTTTCCTCCTGCGTTCTTCACAGTACGGCAAAACAGGCCGCTGCCATGCGCTTTCTCTGCACTGGCTGCGGCCTGCTGCCGGACAGGAACCACTCCTGTCTTTCCTGAATTACTTAATCGTCAAGATCCAGAAAATCTATCTCATCTTTTCTGCGTCTCTCTGCCTGCTTTGCTGAAGCTTCTGCTGTTCCAGACGCAGGCATTCTGTTTCTGGACTGCGGGCTGCGGGAAGCAGGACGGCTGTCTCTGGGGCCCTGCGCTCTTGGTTCAGATTCTCTCCGCACAGGAGGCTGTCCCTGAGGACGGGTATTTCTTCTGCCTTCTGCCCTGGATTCAGTCTCTCTCACGGGACGCTTCTGCTCCCTTCTCTCCTCCTGAGGACGCTCTGCTCTCGGGGAAGCTGTTCTGTCCCGCTCCGGTCTCGGTTCTCTTTCCGTTCTGCGGCTCTCCCTGCCCTGAGAAACCGGACGGCCGGATGGCTTCGCCCTCTCCGGACGCTCTGCTGCGGCTTCGCGTCTTTCCGGCCTGTTTTCACTGTGTTCTGTCCGAACCTCTCTCTGGCGGCTCTTTCCGGCAGATGGCTGCGCCAAAGCGTCCGGCTGCCGCCTGCTTCCGCCAGGATTCTGGACGCCCGGATCATGTGGATGATCGGAGCCGTTTCCGCCTGTCTTTTTCCTTAAAAGAACGATTACCATGATAATAAGAATCACGCACACCGCTCCTAAGGCTATGATAATAATGAGGCGCAGGCGGTACAGCTGGTTCATGTCATTGTATTCCTGAATAAAGGCTTCCACCTCTTCGTCCGAATAGGAGCTCTTAACAGCAGGATCCTCAAAATATCTCTGAATTGTCTTCTCTCCGATATCGTAGCGGTACAGTCCCTTTTCTCCGTTTTCGTTCATTCCATAGACAACGCAGTATCTCTGTTCTGTATCGCTTTCCCATACCCAGCCTTCTACCTTGTAATCTCCGTTCAGCTGAATGGTTGTCTCTGCAAATCCTTCCGGAACCTCCGGCGCCTCGTCTGCCGGAAGCACTGTAATATTCTTCTCGCTCACATGGATATTGGCGTAGCGGGTAAATTCCCCTGACTCTGCATCGTAGAACCAGAAGCCCTCGCTGCCTTCCGGATCCTGCAGGTACAGGATGGTCAGATCGCCGTTTTCGCCGCCCATAATATCCTGCTCCTGGTAAGTGACTGTGGACGTCGTAAAGCCTGCAGGCAGAAGGGACTGATCAAAGGAGGCCGCCACCAGATACTCCTTTCCTTCTATCTCAGTCTTCAGTTCTCCTAAAACTGCAGCCTGCGTCTCCTCTTCCCCGCTTTCAGAAGGAGCCTGCGTCTCCCCGGCCGCCGCTCTCGTCACAGTAATCGTATAATTCTTTACCGTTTTGCCATCCTCAGCCGTCACCTTGCAGACTACCTTGTTTTCTCCCGGCTGCAGATTGCTGTCTCCTGACACGACCAGCTTCGATTTTGGATCCTTGCGCTCCGCGCTGACTGCAATTTTGCTTACGTCCGCCCCCACGCTCGCCGTGTAGGACGTCACATCTGGCGAAAAGGCTGGCGAAATTCCTCCTGGAGAGATTTTCAGGGAGCTCAGAGAAGCTTCGCTTGAATAGCTGGCAGGTGCCTGAACCTGCACGGAGGAGCTTCCAGAATGGCTCACCGTCATAGCCTGCATATCTGAATCATAAAATTCTGAACTGCTGACGCTGATCTGCGTGCTTCCCGCCTGAACTGCTTTAAATTTCAGGCTGAAATCAAAGCTTTTTGTACTGGCAGAGTCCATGGTTCCCACCAGCCGGACAGTTCCCGCGCCTCCGTTGGCATTATTTCCGCTGACAAATTCTATCACAGCCGGATCATAGGAAAGAACGATATCTGCTCCTCCCAGATTTCCATCAGCTGTGGAAGCCTTCACCGTCACGGTGAACTCCGTTCCCACCTCTGGTTTTGGATCATTGAAAGTAATTTTCGCTGTCGCGGCAAAAACAGTCTCCGCCTGGAACGGCGTCAGGGCCATGATAAATGCCGCGGCCATGCATATGAAAAATTGTCTGATTGTTCTGTTCATGCGTTCTCCCGTCTGTTTCTGTTCATATTCTGCTGCATACCGCCGCCGGACTTAAACGCTGCTACTTCAGCTTTTCAATTCCGAGCACGTCTCTCTGCATGGCAAGAATATCTGTAATATCAATTTTACCGTTTCCGTTGACATCGGAGGCTGCCGCAAACTCTCCCTTTAAAGAGCCCAGGCCTAAAATATGGCGCTGGGCGTTTAAAATATCAAGGACGTTCACCTTTCCGTCTCCGGTATTATCGCCCCGGACAATAACAGTCTGCTTTAAAACAGAGTCTCCCTTTGAATCATAGGCCTGAGCCAGGTACCCTGTAGCAGCGCTGCCAGAGGCCTCCTTTCCGGAAGAAGTGTAAATCTTTACAGAAGTCCCTGCTTTCTCCGACTGGATCTGAGCCGCCAGCGCCTGGACGCTGGTTCCGGCCGTTACCACCCTAGTTCCCCCTCTTCCGCCCGGCTTCTGGCTGTGGGTTCCCGAACCAGGCTCTTGAAGAGCGCCGCCTGGCTCCTCTGTGCCGAAGCCTTCTATACTCCCATCCGGGGCGATAGGCCCTGGCACAGAATTTCCAGAGCCGGGGGCAGAAGAACCTGGGGCGCTGGTTCCGGAGCCGCCGGGCTGGGAACTTCCTGGGGGACCGACAATTTCTACTGTCGTGTCGCCTCCAGGGCCAGAACCTCCTCCAGGGCCTGCGGTTCCTCCCGGTGTCACGCCTCCTCCAATGGCTTCTGAATAGGTTGGACCGTTGTCCTGTCTCACCACATGGATCACATAATCGCGTACATGGCCGTTTTCTGCCTTCACCGCTATCGTAATATCATTATTTCCGCTCTGCAGATTTACTGTTCCGGTACCGCTGACGCTGGCCTTGGAATCAATGGCAGATGCAGAGATTGTGACGCTGCTGACAGACGGATCTACAATCAGGTCATAGGACTGCGTATCTCTGTTAAAGCTTGGCGTTAAGGCAAAGCCGTCTACTCCCAGACCGGACAGCTTATTATTGGGGCTTCCGTCCAGCGTCGGCTGCGCGCAGGGGCCTTCCGGCATGTTTTTAAATACAGGAATGGAAAACTCCAGAGCCGTATTTTTCAGAGAGCTGATCTTTGCAAGCTCCGCACCCTCGGAAGCTGCCGCCTGAATGTTAGTCATATACTGGTGGGTATAGGGATTGCTTCCCTGCACGTTAAACTTCTTCAGATAGAGGGTGTTCTGCCCGCGTCCAGGATAATTGTCTCCATACCACTTGGCACCTCCGATAATGGACTTCTCACGGCTGTTCCACGGCCTTCCGTAGGAACCGGACTGAGATGCCCACCAGAGTCCTCTTGTCACCGCGTCCATAGAGCCTGACTGGTACGCTTCTATATTAAAGAAATTGTAGTAGCCTGTATAGCCTGAAACCGTTCCCGATATACTTCTTCCCGTTCCCTGCTTTCCCTGCTCTACCAGAATCATGGACGCTAAAATATAGGGATTGACGCCTGACTGGGCCGCAGCATCCATAATAATATCTACATACGGCCTGCCGGCTGAGCTACCGGTATCCCCGCTTCCCGGCTGCTGCTCCGGTCCTGGAACTCCGCCGGGAACCGAGTTTTCCGAATCCATACCCGGTCCATAGGAGGAAACTGTATCTACCAGATGGCTGGAAATAGACCATGAGCTCTCGTTTATCTGGGCGTATCTTCCTGAAGTCCCCAGAGAAGCGCCTGGACCCCCTGTCTGTCCCGGGGTAATCCCGCCGCCGTCAGGGCTTCCTCCTCCTGGCGCGCTGCCGGAGTCAGAAGATCCGCCATCCGGCCCTGAAGGACTGCCTGAGGAACTGCCGCTGCCGGACCCTCCCCTGCTGCCGGATGCGCCTCCGGCAGGAGCCGTGCCGCTGAGGAAGGTGCCCTCCACCATGGTCACCAGCCCTTCCCTGGTGTGGATCGACGGATCGTAGGACTGGTTCATAAACTGGTAGATATAAGTCTCGTTCAGGAAATTCCTGGGATCCATGTAATAGCTGATAATATCCCTGGACGCAGCCACCCAGGAACTGCCGTCAAATCCAGGCCACGTTCCGGTAGCCCAGTCGTAGGCTCCATCCTCCGTCGATTTCCAGGAGGAAATACTGCTTCTGGCCACCAGGTTTCTAGTCACCTTGCTCTCCTCCGCCACAGCCGTATTCCAGTCAAGTCCTGTCTGCAGAGCCGTAAACTTCCACTTAGGGTATTTAGAGTGAAGCTCTCTCAGTCCCTGCTTGTAGCTCTCCGGAAAGCCCTGCTGCGTCATATAAGCCTCGAAATTGCTGTCCGACACAATATTCTGGGAAGCCAGCTTGACATAGTGGCTGGATACGTATCCTGTCGTCTGGGCTCCCCCGCTTCCTGTAAACCTGATTTTGTACCAGAGTACGCCGTCAGAGGCTGTATCCTCTCCTATCACAGTCACAGCCGTTCCGTTAGCCAGTCTGGCAATGGATGCATTTCCCGTTCCCGGCCCGCTTCTTACATTCAGGCTGGAAGCGATAATTGTTCCCTGTTTTTCCGCATAGGCGAAGGTTCTCAGAGAAAACGACGGATCCAGAACGCTGACGCAGGTTCCAAAAGCCAGTACGCAGCTCAGAAGAAATGCCATTCCTTTTTTGTATCTTGATTTTTTCATCTATGTATCTCCTATTTTGGCAATATCTTCATTATAATGACAAGAGCCGTTCCATGTCAACTAATTTCAGACACGGCGATCCTATCTGAAAAGATTTCAAGAGAAAAAGGCCAGATGCAGCGTCAATCTCTGCATCTGGCCTTTTTCTTACTTTTATACTGGATATGCTTTATTTGCCTTGTCTGCTGCCTTCGGATCGATTCCTGTCTTCTGAGCTTCTCTGTACTCAAAGAACTCCTTGGCAACCTGTGGGAACAGGGCGTAGGTGAGGATATCCTCGTCCTGTGTCTTCCACTGGGACATCTCTGCCTCCAGCTTCTGAAGCTGCGGCTCAATTAAGTCAGCCGGACGGCAGGTAATCGGCTCTGCCTTTCCGATGGCCTTCTTCTGAACCTCTGGATTAAACGGCTTTACAGTCTGGCCGAATTCTCCCATCAACAGCTTCTTGGACTCCTTGGTAAACATTTTATATCTCTGTCCCATCAGCACGTTTAATACAGCCTGGGTTCCCACAATCTGGGAAGACGGAGTTACAAGCGGCGGCTCTCCAAAGTCCTTGCGAACTCTCGGAATCTCCTGAAGCACGTCGTAGTACTTATCCTCTGCGTGAGCCTCCTTTAACTGGGAAACCAGATTGGACAGCATGCCTCCTGGAACCTGGTAGCGCAGCGTGTTAATGTCAACGCCCAGAACCTTTGTATTCATCAGTCCGCTCTTTAACGCTTCCTCTCTCATCGGACGGAAGTAATCTGCAATCTCTGCCAGGGCTTCCTTATTCAGTCCTGTGTCAAACGGAGTGCCGCTGAAGGTCTCCGCCATTACCTCAGTAGCCGGCTGGCTTGTTCCCAGGGCAAATGGAGAGATAGCCGTGTCAATAATATCGCAGCCGGATTCCACTGCCTTTAAGTAGGTCATGGAAGCCACGCCAGATGTATAGTGGGTATGCAGATCAATCGGAAGCTTAGTAGATTCCTTCAGAGCTGTCACAAGCTCTTCTGCCGCATATGGAGTTAAAAGTCCTGCCATATCCTTGATGCAGAGGGAGTCTGCCCCCATGTCCTCAATTTCCTTGGCAATATTCTTCCAGTAGTCAAGGGTGTAGGCGTCTCCCAGCGTATAGGAAAGCGCTACCTGGGCATGTCCCTTTTCCTTGTTGGCAGCCTTCACTGCTGTCTTTAAGTTCCTGATATCGTTTAAACAGTCAAAAATACGGATAATGTCGATTCCGTTTGCAATGGATTTCTGAACGAAATATTCCACTACGTCGTCTGCATAGTGATTATAGCCAAGAATATTCTGTCCTCTGAACAGCATCTGAAGCTTTGTGTTCTTAAATCCGTCTCTTAACTTTCTCAGTCTCTCCCATGGATCTTCCTTTAAGAAACGCAGAGAAGCGTCAAAGGTAGCTCCACCCCAGCACTCTACGGCGTGGTAGCCCACCTTATCCATCTTATCGATAATCGGAAGCATCTGTTCCGTTGTCATTCTCGTTGCGATTAAAGACTGGTGAGCGTCGCGCAGGACGGTTTCCACAATCTTAACCGGCTTTTTTTCTATCTTTGCCATCGTCATTTCCTCCTCTATTTTTTACTGGATTCCAAAGATCGCCATAAAGGTTCCGGCTGCTACGGCAGTACCGATTACTCCCGCTACGTTTGGCCCCATGGCGTGCATCAGAAGGAAGTTGGTCGGATCTGCCTCAGCTCCTACCTTCTGAGATACGCGGGCAGCCATCGGAACGGCAGATACGCCTGCTGAGCCAATTAACGGATTTACCCTTCCGTGAGTCGCCTTGCACATAAGCTTTCCAAATAAAACTCCTGCTGCCGTTCCGAAGGCAAAGGCTACCAGTCCCAGAACAACAATCTTGATTGTATCCAGGTTTAAGAAAGCCTCTGCGCTGGTAGTCGCGCCTACGGAGGTTCCCAGGAAGATAACTACAATGTACATTAACGCGTTGGAAGCCGTCTCTGTCAGCTGCTTTACTACGCCGCACTCTCTGAACAGGTTTCCGAGCATCAGCATACCTACCAGAGGAGCTGTTGTAGGAAGAATCAGACATACGACTACTGTTACAACGATTGGGAACAGGATCTTCTCCAGCTTGGAAACCGGGCGGAGCTGCTCCATTTTGATCTTTCTCTCCTCCTCTGTGGTGAAGAGCTTCATAATCGGCGGCTGGATAATCGGCACCAGAGCCATGTAGGAGTATGCAGCAACGGCAATCGGTCCCATCAGGCCTGTCTGTCCCAGCTTTCCGGCCAGGAAAATAGAAGTAGGGCCGTCTGCTCCTCCGATGATGGAGATAGCTGCGGCAGCTTTGTCATTGAATCCCATAAAGATGGCCAGGAAATAAGCGGCATAAATACCGAACTGAGCCGCAGCTCCTAAAAGGAAGCTGGACGGGTTGGCAATCAGGGGGCCAAAGTCAGTCATCGCGCCTACGCCCATGAAAATCAGGGAAGGCAGAATACTCCACTCGTCTAACAGGTAAAAATAGTGGAGAAGTCCTCCCACTCCATTGGACGACTCTTCAATCGACATCATAATATCCGGATAGATATTTACAAGCAGCATACCGAAGGAAATCGGAACTAACAGAAGCGGCTCAAATCCCTTTTTGATAGCCAGGAAAAGGAACACAAAGGCCACTAAAATCATGATCAGGTTTCCAAAGGTCAGATTAAAGAATGCTGTCTGGTGAAGAAGATTGGACAATGTTGATGTTATATATTCCATGTTTATCCCTCCAAACGGATTTACGCATTCATTAGTTTAAAGTCGCAAGTGTCGCTCCCGGCTCTACCATCTCGCCTACTGATACGTTGACGCTCGCAACCGTTCCGTCCTCCGGAGCTACAATCTCGTTCTCCATCTTCATAGCCTCAAGAATCAGGATTACCTGTCCCTTCTTAACAGCTGCTCCTACGGACGTCTTCACGCCGAGAATCTTGCCAGGCATGGGCGCGCTGACTGTAATGGAGCCTGCTGCCGGTGCTGCTGCTGGAGCCGGGGCTACAGCAGCTGGTGCTGGTGCTGGAGCCGGGGCTGCCGGGGCTGGTGCAGGAGCTGGCGCTGGGGCCGATGCTGCTGGTGCTGCTGCTGGAGCTGCCGGTCTTGCTGCCGGTGCAGAAGCCTTTCCTGTAAAGCCCTCCTCTACTGTTACTTCATAAACATTTCCATTTACTGTAATTGTATAATTTTTCATGATTCTTTCCTCCTGGTTTATTCTTTCTCGTTAAGCTCTCTTCCAATTAGAGCCTGATTTTCTGCGGATAGAACGAACGACAAGTCCCTCTGCCGGAACCTTCTGAGCTGCCGAAATTGCGGCTGTAATCACTGCTACTAATTCCATATCGTCTGCCAGATTTTCTTCACAGCTCTCCTCAGGCTGTACCGGAGCCGGCGCTGGGGCCGGGGCAGGAGCTGCCGCTGGTGCTGGAGCCGCCGGTGCTGGAACTGGTGCTGCCGGTTTTGCCGGTACTGGCGCCGGAGCGCTCTCTTTTGCCGTTTTGTCTTCCTTCTTTGCACCCCAGCTGTTTACCATCTTCAGACGGCTGATAATAAAGCTGATGAAAAGAAGCACAACAAATACGGTTCCCATACCCATAAGCATATTTAAGAAAGCCTTCTGCAGCTTCTCTCCTATGGAATAATCAGGAGTAAATGTCATCTCTGTTACAGTCAGAACGCTTCCGCCGTAACCGTCGTCCTCCGCCTCAGCAGTCAGAACAAACTCCATGGTTCTCTGCTCATAAACGGCAGTCAGTTCTACCTGATAAATATCCTCGCCTTCCGCCTGTACTGTGACAGCCGGCTTTCCAGTTTTTTCATCTGTCTGGATCAGAGGAGCTCCCATCTCGTCTACCTGGAGACTTCCCAGATCTTCCTTTACAGATTTCCAGGAGCTGAGAGCTGTGGAAATCACAGTATTCTCTGCCTTTTCTGCCTGCTTGATCTGCTCCTCCAGCTCCTCGTCGCTGTAAGCTGCAAATGCAGCCAGATACTGCTTGGAGCCGTTCACCAGAGTCTCCTCCATCTCGGCTGTAACCTCTTCTGAACCGGAATCCTCTGTTTTTGCACAGCCGGACAGAACAAAGAAGCAGGTTATCATGGATAACAGGAGAAGCAGCCGTTTCATATTCTGTTTCATATCTTGTCACCTCGCCTTAGACTGTGCCATGCTTCCTGGATGGACGTCCCTCTCTTTTCGTGAATAACATCTCAAATGCGGCAATTACGCGCTGTCTCGTCTCGTCTGCCTTGATAATATCGTCCACATAGCCTCTTCCTGCTGCTGCCGCCGCGCTGGACTGGAGAGCCTCATACTCTGCCGCCTTCTCTGAAATCAAGGCAGCCGCTTTATCAGAAGCGCTGATCTCCTCTGCATACATGATCTTCACTGCTGCCGCCGCATCCATCATGCCGATTTTTGCATCCGGCCAGGCGTATACGATGTCCGCGCCAATGGACTTGCTGTTCATGGTCACATAAGCGCTTCCATAAGCCTCTCCAATCACAACCGTTACCTTCGGCACGTCTGCATTGGCAAACGCATAAGTCAGGCGGCCTGCAGCCTTTGCGATTCTTCTCTCTGTGCACTTGGACTGCTTGTAGCCCTTTACGTTTACGAGAGCCAGAACCGGAATATTAAAGGCGTCGCAGAAAGAAACGAACTCTGCCGCCTTATCGCAGCCCCTTGCTCCAAGAACCGGCTCATACTCTGCAGTCTTCTCATTCTCCTCATCTAATACTTCTGTGCGGTTGGCTACGCATCCTACTGTCATACCGTTCAGGCGGATAAAGGCAGTTACCATCTCCGGGCCGTAGTTTTCCTTCATCTCGAAGAAGAAGCCGTCGTCGGAAATCATGGAAAGGGCCTTTCCTGTGTCTCCCCTGAAGCTCTCGATATTTTCACAGAGGCGGTTTAAATCGTCGCCGCACTCGTCATAGGACATGTCGTCCTCATTGTTAGCCGGAAGGACAGAAACGAGAGTCCGAACCTTCGCGAGAATCTCCTCCTCGCTTCCCACCACGTCAGCCAGTCCTGATTCGCCGCTCTGGAAATCTGCTGAAGCGGTATCGCACTTTTTCTCATCATTTCCAGCGAGAGCGTTTGGAGAATTGACAAACATCTTTGCTTTCTCTTCCATGAAAACGAAATCTGCAATCGCAGAGGAAACAGCCATACCGCCTCCGCAGCTTCCAAATACCGCGCAGATCTGCGGAACTACGCCAGAAGCCATGGTCTGGTTCAGATACATCTGTCCAAAACCGTCCAGAGCGTCTGTCGCCTCCTGAAGTCTTAAACCAGAGCAATCTACCAGTCCAATCACAGGAGCTCCCATTTTCATAGCCATCCGGTATACGTTGGAAATTTTCTTCGCATGCATCTCTCCCACAGAACCTCCCATAACAGAAGCGTCCTGGCTGTATACATACACCAGATTTCCCTCAATCGTGCCGTAACCGGTGATTACGCCGTCAGCGGCGGTATTCTGCGCCGCCATGTTAAAGTCGGTGCTTCTTGCCTTCACATAAGCTCCAACTTCAACAAAACTGTTATCATCAAGTAAAGCTTCAATTCTTTTACCTGCTGATGTGTTCGCTGAATTACTCATTTTGCAGTCCTCCATTTGAATTAGTTTGACTTGGTATGCTTAGTAAAAGAGATACTTTTGCAGTCCCAATTTTGCCTAGTTTATATTGTATATGCTTATTGCACAAATTGCAAGTTTTATTGTATGAAATGTTCTAATATTCACACAATCATAATATCCTTCCTGCACTGGAATTTTTCCGCAGATCTGGCGGATTCTTTTTTAGAAATATCCTGCGCCAAAGCGGCTCATACTAAAAGCAGGCAGTTCATGCGCGGCATTTAAACCGCCTGGCTGCACGATACCAACAGAAAGGAAGTGTCTGTCTATGACTACAGTAAATGATGACCGGCTGGATTCCGGCTGCTCCTGCCGCCTGGATCTGGCGATTGC
>ERZ1673722.3013-NODE-3013-length-12769-cov-5.516360_pt1 | contig 12769 bp, 10 predicted proteins | sample MGYA00580222_ERZ1673722 | MGnify/ENA primary metagenome ERZ1673722 (study PRJEB41218, sample SAMN15661750) | gut metagenome | host: Homo sapiens | place: Canada: London | collected 2015-08-20/2019-03-30 | study: EMG produced TPA metagenomics assembly of...
GTTTTCATTTAGGAGGAGGTTTCCATGAAACACAAACTGTTATGCTGCACGGCGTTCATGTGCGGCATTTTTACGTTCCCGTTCGCGTCTGCCCTTGAGTATCACTACTCCGCAGACCTGTACCCGAACCATTTCTACGCACCCACATCGTCCAATCGTGCGCTGGATATTGACAGCGCGGACAACTCCGGCGGTGCAGCTATCGTTGTTCCGTCCGCCGGTATGGGGACGGACGCGGACAGCACAGCGCCCCGCGAAGGCTCACCTGTTATTCCGGTCGGTTCGTATGTTGATCCGTGGGGTGACTCCGTGGAACAGCAGATCAACACAGACGAAAAGCTGAACGGCATGGAAAACGTGTCGTTCAATCGGCTGTCAGGCGCGGAAAGCGGCAGTTATACGGCTCAAACGCAGCTTGCTGTCACAAACGGTCATTTCGGTGCGGTATCCATCGGCAATCGCAAGCTGTTCGCGTATGTCTATCCCGGCGCAACATACGAAAGTATGCGGAAAGGTGCCGGTCATGTAGACGGCACTTCGGTCTGGAACGGAAATGTAGCTCTCTGCGGCCATAACCGAGGCTCGTGGCCGTATTTCGGTACGCTGAAAAACGTACAGGTGGGCGATGTAATTACCTACCGCACATCGCTCGGTGTACGGACGTACCGCGTTACCTCGGCCGGACGGATTGCGGCGACAAACACCGCCGTTCTCAATCCCACCGCAGACAATCGCATCACCCTGCTGACCTGCATTGCCAACGAGCCGTCTTGCCGGCTATGTGTAATCGGTCAGGAAATTCAATAAGAAACGGAAGCTCATTCAGCTTCCGTTTTTCTTTTTTCGCGTCAAATTTTATCGAAAGGAACCTTTAGAATTATGAACAAAATCCATCTTTCTATCAACTATTCGCAGCTTATGCGGCGCGTCTTTCTTGCGTACCGCATTGCACTGATTCTGCTGCTTCTGGCAGCCCTTTTTCTGCCGCACGCTTTCGCGGTCGAAGATATGTGGACCGCCGCAAACCGCATTATCAAAGACGTTTACACCAAAATCGCAGGCGTATCCACAGTGCTCGCCGGTCTGATGTCCGCTGTTGCAGTCATCGGCGCAAAAATGTCCGGCACGCAGCAGAAAGCAGATCAGGCTTGGGACTGGCTTAAACGTGTCTGGCTCGCGTGGGTCATTATCAACGGCATTGGAGCTTTTATCGCCTATGTTCGTCCGCTGTTCAACGGTTTGGCTACGCTAAATTAACTATATTATCCAAAATTCAATACATTATGACAAGAGAAAGGAGGTTATCCCATTCTCGAAAAACTTATCAAAGCGCTGTTCGAATGGCTGGCAACGATGTGGTACGAGATGGTGGAGAAGCTGCTCCGGCAGCTTATGACACTGTTGCGCGTAGATACCTCGTATTTTGCGTCCCGCGTGCCGGTCGTCAAGGATATTGCCACCATTCTGCTGGCGGTCGGCTGGGCACTGCTCATCGGCAATCTGGCGTATCAGGCATTACGCTCCATGGCCTCCGGTGTCGGCATTGAAGCTGAGGAACCGGGACGATTGTTTCTGCGAACGGCTATGTTCAGCTTTCTGCTTGTGTGCAGCAGGCAGATATGCGACATCGCGCTCAGCCTTTCCGCCGTTATCATGCGGATGCTGGAAGTGCCGAAAGCCGTGACTTTCACGCCATTCAACGAGGATTTCTTCAGTGAACTGCCAAACGCGGGCTGGTTGATGGTCATCGTAGTCAATGTGTATATCCAGTGGCAGATCATCAAGCTGTTCTTCGAGGTCGCGGAGCGATATGTCATTCTATGCGTACTTATTTACTGCGCGCCGCTGGCATTTGCAATGGGCGGTTCGAAAAGCACCGCAGAGATTTTCCGCGGCTGGCTGAGAATGTTTGCATCTATGTGTACGCTCATGGTGCTGAATGTGATGTTCGTGAAAATGCTGCTGTCCGCCATGTCCAATTCGCCAACCGGTGTAGCAATCGTGCCGTGGATCATGCTCATCACAGGCATTGTCCGCGTGGCGAAAAAGATGGACAGCATTATCCTGCGTATCGGACTCAATCCGGTTATCACCGGCGACCCGCTGGGGCATCATCACGTTCCGGGTATGCTCAGTGCCATGCTGGTGCATCACGCGGCATCGTTTATCAAAAACACGATCTCGAATCCGCCGCACCCCACCAATATGGCTGCGGCTCCGCCGTCCGGCCCGCTGGCCTATGGCATGGGCAGACAAGTCGGTAACGGACAGCCTTCACAGCTTTCTGCATCGTCTGGCAGCAGTACGCAGAACAATACGCAGCAGAACAGCAATTTTTCCTATGGTTCGTCTGCGCGGCATACTGCATCGTCCCATATGCCGCATCAATATGCAGACATCAGCATTGATGCAGACGATTTCACGGACGGCGATTTTGTGACCATGAGCAATCCGGCACATTCCGGTGCCGCGCGAATTACACCTGTCGCGCCGCAGATACGGCCCCTGCCGCATGATTTTGCGAAAACACCGCCGCCGGTTTCTCCGCAGTCCGTAAGACCGCCGGTTGTCCCGCACGGCGCATCTGCCGTTCAAGGAACACCGAATATTGCAGGTACACAGAGCGTCAACAACACGCAGAATACGCCGCAAATGCAAATTCATAGTGCCATGTCGCACGATTTTATTGCACCGCAGGCGGCGGAACATAGCGCGGAAAATACTTCGGTTCAGCCGCAGTCCATCGAACACAGCACACAGACTGAGAAAAACGGCGGCACGCACGGTCAGCAGTCCGGACGTATCAGTCCGGTAACACCGCCGCGCCCCGCAGGAATTCGTGAAGCGAAAACCGCAGAGCATACAGAAAATCATTCTTCTGCACAAACCAAGGTCGGCAGTTTTGGCCACAATACCGAAAATTATGGTTCCTCTGCAATCATGCAGACATCCGAACGTGCCGTAGCACCGAAGGTTGCTCAACTTGGCGGAACTGCACAGAATGTAAAGTCTGTCCGCAAAACCACACAGAACGTAGAGTCGAGCCACAGAATATCTGGTATGCAGTCTGTCCGGTCAGACACTGCACCGCAGGCAGAATACAATTCTGCTGCCGTCAAACCGGACATTACACCGCAGCGCAACCGCGGCACTTCTGCCGTCGCAAGACCGGATATTTCTCCGGTTTCACCCGTGAAACCCACAGTTCAGCCGCCGAAAGCACAGACTGTGCCGGAAAATCCCGTTTCACCGGTAAGTCAGCCGCGCACCTTGCGCCGCAGTGCCGAACCGGTGAAATCAAACAACATAACACCGCAGAACGGAGGTGAACGTCATGCAGGACGAAAACACAAGCCGTAAACGAGCAGTTGCGGCGGCACACATCGCACACGCCGCATGGTCCGGCGGACCGCACGGCGCGGCAGCTGCCACAGCAATCGAAGCCGGAAAGCATCTTGTGAGACCCGTGCTTGCGGCAGTTACCGTGATTTTCGGCTTACCGCTGCTGTTTCTCGCGGCGATACCGTGCAATCTTTTTGACGCGCCAAGCGTCAAATCTGCCGATATACAGGAAATGACCGCACAGGCGCAGACACTGAACGCATCGTGGAAACGTCAGCGGTCGCTGGAACAGCAGGCCGTAGAGCTGTTCGTGTCGCTTCTGCCGAAAAACCTCGGGTTTATCTCGGTAGAAACCCGGCTCGGGAACACGAATGACTACTGGCAGATTGCCATTACATCAGTCCTGCACGAACAGGACGTTGCTCTGCTCGATGAGGACAAAATCGTGCAGACGATGAAAGACAAAATGCAGTACAAACTGGAACCGAAGTACAAGGACGGCAAACTCGTCGGGTACATTCTGGTGATTTACGACATGACACCGGACGAGCTGATGGACAAGCTGGCCTTTGATGAACAGCAGCGCGACTGGGCGGCATTGATTGCGGACACGATTGCAGACAGTGATTACGCCGCGCCGGTCGGTTCCTCGGACAACACCGCAGACGAAGATCTGTCCGATATTGTATTCACCGGACGCGGAAATTCCAAAAATGTGGTGTATTTCAGTCAGTATGACAGCCGCTGGGGAAGTCAGATGTACGGCCGCACCAACACGATTGCGGGCGCAGGCTGCGGACCGAGTTCGCTTGCTATCTGTATTTCCACGCTGACGAACAAGACGGTCACGCCGCCCGCGGTCTGCGAGTGGTCGGTCAAGACCGGCCATCGCTGCGAGGGTTCGGGCAGTTATCACAGCCTGATTCCGGACGGTGCGGCGCACTGGGGCGTACCCTGCCGCGGTATCGGGCAGAGCAGAAAACAGATGATTCAGGCTTTGCAGGACGGAAAACTTGTCGTGGCGATCATGAGTCAGGGGCATTTCACGCGCGGCGGGCATTTCATCGTGCTGCGCGGCATTACGAGCCAAGGCAAAATTCTGGTCGCGGATTGCGCCAGCTACGAACGCAGTCAAAAGGAGTGGGACATCAATATTTTTCTGAACGAGTGCAACAAGGGCTCCGCCGCCGGTGGGCCTTTCTGGGTACTGGGTTAGGAGGAAGGAATGGAAATTGAATATCGCAGCGATAAAATTCTAAAACTTAGAGTTTTTCGTGTAAAGCACCGTATTTCACTGGCAGAACTGGCACAGGCTAGCAGCGTGAGTATCCAGCGCATCAGTCAGATCGAGCTGATGGACTGTCCGCTGACACCGCATATCGAAGAACAGCTCACGCGCGCACTGGAAGTCGTGCTGCTGCGCCGCAGTGCTAATGCGGCCGCCGCTATCGCGGACTACCGCGAACAGAAAGGACGGCTGTTTCTGGCTGTTCCGGAAACCGAGGTGATTGCAGATGGATAACGAGGATACTTACTTTATTCCGGCGAATTTCACCGATGCAGGCCGCGTATTCGGTATGTTTGAACTGCGCAACTGCATCGAAGCGGTCGTGCTCGCCGCGCCGACACTCGGTCTCTGTATGCTGATCGCCCGTCAGCTTGCGGTCTCGCTCACGATAAAGCTGGTGATCTCGCTGTGCCTGCTGGTGCCGGTCTGCGGCTTTGCGCTGCTCGGTATCCGTGACGACTCGCTCAGCCGCTTTCTCAGCGTATATTTCCGCTGGCGCAGACACCGCAGAATTATCTTGAACAAGGGAGGAATGATCAAATATGACCATAAAAGACGCGATTTTTGGCGTACAAAGTCCGCAAAAGCGCGCCGCCGCAAGCGATGACCTGCAAGGCAGTCTGCCGATTGCAGATATAGACCGCGGCATCATTCACACAAGGGACGGCGGACTGGTCGGACTGTTTGAAGTGCTGCCGATGAACTTTTTTCTGCAAAGCACCGCAGAGCGTGTCCGCATTGTCGGCGCACTGGCCGCATGGCTTAAAATCGCACCGGGCAGTGCGCAGATTCTCTGCCTGTCACAGCCGGTCGATGTGGAGCAGTACACGCGCCGCATGAACGAGTACGCCGAAACCGAAACGGACGCAAGCTGTCGCGCGTGTATCGAGGACAATATTGAGCAAGTGCGCGGCATGATCCAGGGCGGCGCGTTCACGACACGTTTTTTCGTGGCGTATCGCTTTGAGCCGGACATGGCTCCGGCGGCCAAGACACCCGAACAGCGTGCAGACGCGCTTTATCAGATTGCGGATACCGCCAAAGGCTACCTTGCTCGATGCGGGCTTACCGTTGCAGAACCGCAGTACATCGACAATCAGATGGTAGAAACCGTCTTTTCCATGCTGTGCAAGCAGACCGCGCGGAACATCAAGCTGCCGGTGGATTTCCGGTTGATGATGGAGGACTATTTCGGTATTCCCACAGAGGATATGCCGGAAGAAACCGATGTTGAAGAAAATGCCGAAATTGCAGAACAGCCGACACGCAAAGAGAAAAAGCGCAGGAAGAAACGCCGCAAGCCTAAGAAAAGCAAGCTGAAATCCGAACAGTCAGACGGTACAACGCGCGTGATGGATCTCATCTGTCCGTCCTCGATCGACATGACGCACCGCGACTATCTGGTGATAGACGGCGTGTATCACGCCTACCTTTACATTGCCGGTTACGGCTATCAGAGCCTTGTGCGCGGCGGCTGGCTAGCGGCACTGGTCGGCATGGGCGATGGTATTTCTCTCTCGACAACCCTTCTTCGCCGTCCGCGCGAGAAAATACTGCCGAAAGTCGCAAACTCCACCATCTGGAGCCGCAGCCGTATGCGTGATGTAGACGACACCCGCGCCGATTATGAGCAGATGGGCAGCGCGATTTACGCCGGACAGTATATCAAGCAGCAGATGAACACCGCAAACGAGGACTATTACGATATGTACACGCTCATTGAGGTCACGGCCGCAAATGAGGAACTGCTGCACACCCGTCTGGCGGAGGTGGAACGCCTTTGCGCGTCGCAGGATATTATCTGCAAACGATGTGACTATGTGGAGGAGCAGGCGTTTCACTCATTCCTGCCGGTGGTCGCTCCTGCACCGGAGATCGCCCGCAAAGCCAGACGGAACACGCTGCTTTCCGGTGCAGCAGGCGCATTTCCATTCTATTCGATGGAGCTTTGCGAACAGAACGGTATCCTCATCGGCGAGGACCTGCGCAATCATGCGGTCTGTATGCTCGATATTTTTGACGGAAACCGATACAGCAATGCCAATATGACCGTTCTCGGTATGTCCGGTGCGGGCAAGACCTACCTGTTGCAGCTCATCGCCATGCGCTATCGTCAGCAGAGCAAGCAGGTTTTCCTGATTGCACCGTACAAAGGCTATGAGTACCGTGCGGCGTGTGAGGCCATCGGTGGTCTGTACATCAAACTCGCGCCGTCCTCTACGGACTGCATCAACTTTCTGGAAATCCGCCGCCGGACGCTGGACGTAAACGCCGAACTGACGCGCACCCGCACCCGTGAAGATTCTCTGCTTGCGGACAAGATCAGCCGCCTGCACATTTACTTTTCGCTGCTGCGGCGCGGTCTGACCGAGGACGAGAAAAGCCGTCTTGATGTGGAACTCATGCGGCTGTATGAGCGATTCGGCATTACGCGCAGCAATGACAGCCTGTATAACGAATACGGCGAACTGAGACCGCAGCCCACACCGGCAGATCTCTATGAACTGCTGAACGAACGCGAGGAAACACGGCCGCTTGCCGGTATTCTCAGCCGTTTCGTGACCGGTTCGGCGGCAAATCTCGGCGGCATGACCAACATTGACATGAATAACAAATATATCGTGCTGGATATTTCGGAAATCGGCAAGGAACTGCTGCCGTTCGGCACACTTCTGGCGGCGGACATCTGTCTGGATTACTGCCGAATGTCACGCGCGGAGAACAAGGTGGTCATTCTCGATGAGGTCTGGTCGCTGATCGGTGCAGGTTCCAATGCACAGGCGGCGGAGTTCGTGCTGGAGCTGTTCAAGACCGTGCGCGGCTACGGCGCGTCCGCTATCGCCGCCTCGCAGGACTTAGAGGACTTCTTCGCACTGGAAAACGGCAAATTCGGCAAGGCACTGCTCAACAACAGCCGTATCAAGTTCGCGCTGATGACCGAACCCGAGGAGGCTGCGCTCATTCAGCAGCATTACCACCTGACGGACGAAGAAATGCAGATGCACGCCAATTTCACACGCGGACAAGCACTGCTGTGCGCCGGACGAAACCGGCTCGGTGTGCAGATCATTGCGTCCCCGCGTGAACATGAGCTGATTACCACTGACCCGCGCGACATCGCTCGAATCCGTCAGCGGCAGCACATTGAAGAAGCGCGCCGACGCAGACACCCGACAAAGGAGGAAGTCCCGAATGATGAATGAACTCGAAAGCAAGCTGGAAAAGCTGATGCGGCTGACGAAAGCATTTGAGCAGGCAGACGATAGCAACAAGCGAAGCCATCTGGCGAATGAACTGCTCTGCACGTTGGAGAATACAACGCTCTCGGCGCGGCGGTATTTCAGCTCGTTTCTCAAACCGGAAAAGCATGGCCGTGAGGCGCATATCCTGCCGTACCATGTCGAGGAACACTGCGCGGTGGAGGTCACCCGTGACGGCTGGACGCACATTCGTCTGAATACGCTCCTGCAGAGCAACCGCCAGCGCGTGACCGGCTACATCGAGAGCACACTGCTCCAGATGCTGCATGACCACCGCGCGGCGGGCGGCACGCTCCCGTGGTATGACCGCGCCTTTGTTATCATCACCGAGCACACCGACCGCCGGTACACGGGCCGCACATTTGATCCCGACAACAAAGAATGGAAGTGCGTGACGAACGCGCTGAAAGGCGTTCTGTTCGAGGACGATGACAGCCGAACGGTCAGCCTGATTCTGGACAGTATACCGGACGGAAAGGGCTTCACCGAGGTCCTTGCAGCCCCTTATTTTGAAGTGAAAAAAACATGGATCGGGCGGTAAAAAAGGGACCTCTGCACGGGCGGTAGTACCGTCCGTGTGGGAGATCGAAATGAAATGACATTTTCGTTCCTATTTTCTTCCGTTATTGGAGAAAAGCAAGTAAAACCGATGCTGATAGTTCTCAATTTTTCAAAAGCATAAACTCAATTACCGCGACCTGGTAAGACAGGGCGGTAATTTCGGAAGGAAAGGTGATCATTTGCGCGTACAAACCATACTGCCTGTGATGCGGCTCATCGGGTGGTGCAAGAACATAGATTGTGAGTGTGAACACAATTTTCGCCGCATTTTCCGGCCGTCTGTTATGACCGCGATGGTGCAGCAAAAGTATCTGCGGCCGTACTCGGCGGCATACGGCTGGCGGCTGACACCGGCCGGTTATGCGTGGCTCTCCGAACAGGGATTTCCCATGCAGGCAGACCGGCACACACAGCGTGTCAATCGCAGATTTGAAAACGCCGCTGTGATACTGACCATGTATGCCGCCGGCATTGATCCGTTCGCGGATTCGCTTGCTACACTGCGGGAGAAAGGCGGGTACCTCTCGGCATCGGTGCTGCGCGGCAGAGAGGGACAGCACCCGATAGGCATCAGCCTCGTGTCCGGTTTCCTGCGGCTCGGCGGCACGATGTTCGCCGTGCATTATCCGCAGACAGCGCAGCGAGTTATCATTCAGCGCGAGATAGACTGTGCGCAGTCTGCTATGCTCGGCAGCGGCTGCTCCGAACAGGCGTATCTACTGTGCGGAAGCAGCTACACGGATATTTACCGCGCACTGCTGGAAGAACAGACGAGCTGCACCGGCAAGCGCGTCAGCTACGCCCGGTTCTATCAGCAGATCAGTCCGGCATATCTGCTGCCGTGCAACAAGGACGGTGTATTGCAGCTTCGGCTGATGCAGGTGGCAAACTACCGTCCCCGTCTGGCGAAAATGCTCGGCGCACCGATAACAGGCACACATTTATCCGACTGCGATTTCTTCAGCGCGGACTTTCAGTTTCCGGCCCGCATTGTCGCGGATATGGAGCTGCGTCAGGTATTCCGCGCGGCGCAGCAGGCCCGTGCCGTCGGATACCATGGTCTACTGCTTGCGGCGTTTGAAAGTCAGAAACAGTTTCTGACGCAGATTTTTCCGCCGCCGTTTTTCCATGTTGCGGTGATCGACGAACAGGCTCTCTGTATTCTGGAAATGGGTGCTGACCTATGATACCGCTGTCTGAACGGATTGCCAAACTGGAACAACGTCTGAATAAGCGCCTGAAACGTTGGAAAGCCAAGCACAGCGCAGACTGGCGGCTGTATGCCGTCCTCGGCGGTATGGGCTGGTATTTTTACGGCATGATCGTCAATTCGGTACGGCTTGGCATTCGTCAGTCTATGGATGCGAACAGTAACATCACAAGCATCTGGGTGGTGAACCCGTTCCGCAATCTGATTGCGCCGTTCACGCTCACCGGACTTGGACTCACCGCCGCACTGCTCGTTCTGGCGTGTCTGCTGACGAGAAGAGGCTTTAACTGGCTGTCCGGATACCACCCGGTACACGACAAACGCGGCTTTGACATTCTGCCGGACGGCACACACGGCACCTCGCGCTTTATGAAGCTGGAGGAAATGAAAGCGGTACTGGAAACAGGCAGACTGGACGACCTCACCGGCACGATATACGGCAAGCACCGCGATGATCCGCTGGACGACAACCGCTTTTCGCTGTATATCGCATCGAGCAGCAAAAGCGGTCTTGCCGGAAATATGCTGGTGATCGGCGCACCGGGTACGGGCAAAAGCTGGGGTTTTGTGCGCCCGATGATTTTCCAGTGCGTCAAGCGCAGAGAAAGCATGATACTCACCGATCCAAAAGCCGAGCTGTATGAAAGCACCGCCGGTTATCTCGCTGATATGGGATACGAAGTCCGCGTATTCAACCTGCTTGAGATGGAACACTCCGACCGTTGGAACTGCATCGGCGAAGCCGACTATGACGAACGCCTGATTCCGATCATCGCGGCTACCATCATCAACAACACCTCGTCCGAGAAAGAAGCCGGGGATTTCTGGGCGAAAGCTGAACTGAACCTGCTTACCGCACTGCTGTACTATGTGCAGAACGATAAAGACGTTTCGGGAAACGTGCTTCCGCTGTCACAGCGGCGACTTGGACGGATACTTTCGTTGCTGACCGATAACGGATTGGCAACGATCGACCGTGAGATCAAGCTGCTGCCCGCCGGACACCCGGCCAAGGGCCCTTACGGATTGTTTTTGCAGGCAAAGGAGAACATACGCGGCAATATCGTGATCGGTCTGGGCAACCGCCTGAACGTTTTTCAGGACAAGCTGGTAGACGCACTCACGGCAGACAGCACGATCGACCTGACACTGCCCGGTCACAAGCCTTGCGCTTATTTCTGTATCCTGTCCGCACAGGATCATACTTACGCATTTCTGTCCTCGCTGTTTTTCACGATGATATTTTCGCGGCTGGAGCAGTACGCGCGGCGCGAAACAGAGGACGGCAAGCTGCCAGTGCCGGTGAATTTCGTACTGGACGAGTTCCCGTCTATCGGCAAACTGGGCGATTTCAAGCGTTCTATCGCGTTCACACGCGGTTTCCGCATGAACTGTATCGTCATCGTGCAGTCCATCGCACAGCTTGCAGATATGTACCCGCGCCATGAATGGGAGGAGATCACGGCCTGCTGTGACGCGACGATCTGTCTTGGCGTGAACGATACGACAAGCGCGCAGTTTATCAGCGAAAAATGCGGCATGACCACCATTCGCGTTACGAATAATCAGCAGCCGCAGACACCGCTGTTTTCGCCGGTGGCGAACCTGTCCCGTCCATATTCGCAGACGCGCAGCAATACCCAGCGTGCGCTGATGCAGCCGGACGAGGTACTGCGGCTGGATAATGCGAAAAGCATCGTCATGCTGCGCGGACAGCTTCCTATGCTGCTGTATAAGGTCACGCCGCCGGAGTTTGCAGATTTCAAAAAGCTGCGAACATTGTCTATCGCGAAGTATCATGGCAAAACGGACGAGGTGGAAGAAGAGCTCCGCAAAACGCAGACAAAACAGCCGAAGCAGTCTGCTGCACAAGCTGTTTATGCCAATCTGCTTCACTTTGAAAAAGAGGAAGGCTGTTCCGCTCCGGCACTGACTGCGCAGCAGCTGCAAGAAATACAAGACGCACTGAACAAAGGAGAAAAAGACATATGAAACAGGAAAATAACGAAAATCGCCCATCTTTCGGCCTGATGAAGCTGAACAACATCATATCGTATTACCATATGCAGATGCCGCGCTGGCTGTTCAGCGACAGCGGCTATTCGGATATGACCTTGGAAAGCAAGGTAGCGTACACGTTTCTGCTCAACCGATTTCAGCTTTCCCGGCGCAACGGCTGGGTGAACCGCTACGGCGAGGTCTATGTCATCTACACCCGTGAAGATTTAGCAGGGGAGATGCAGATCTCGTACCGCAAGGCGATTTCCTGCTTTAAGGAGCTGACCGAAAAGCACCTTGTCTGGGAGCAGAGGCAGGGGCGAGGTCTGCCGAACCGCATCTACCTCGCCGAAGTGCAATTCAGCGAAAAAGCGTCGTTCGCTTACGACTGCGCACCGTTCTCCGCAAACGAAAACAGACCTGCCGAAATTGCAGGTCTGGAAAATGAAGATGATATGGACAGCAACAAGGAAAACTGCTTCGAAATGCCGGATACGGACGCAGAACCGTTATATACGGCTGCATCAGACCTGCCGGAATTGCAGTGCGAGACCTGCGAAAACGGCACATCAAGAGGTGCGGAAACCGCAGTTCAAGACCTGCCGAAACCGCACACAAGTAAGAAAGAGATAAGAAATACAGAAAACAGTTTTACTGAGGAGAGTTCGTTCATCGGCAGGACACGCGAACGTGCGGAATTGCAGGAGATAGAGCGCAGAGCAGAATTTCAGGATTTTGTAGAGGCGGAACGTAACCTGCTGGACGACTGCCTGCACTGGCTGTATTATTGCAGCGAGCTTCGCATTGGCAACTGCACCTATCCGCAGGATTATGTGCGCGAAAAGCTGTGGGGACTGACCTTTGAGATTGCCGAGGCGGCGGTGCTGCGGATACAGGCCAATGATCTGGAAATCCGCAGGAACGCCATTGTGTATGCTGCTAAAGTACTGTTCAGCTGTCTGATGGAGTCCCGCAGCGAGGAAATGCTTGATCCGGTGGCAAATCGCCTGAAACTGAGGTTTTCCACATGAGATTTTGGAGTCCGGAGCAGAAATACCTGCTGGAAGTGCTGAGAAAGACCGGCTGTATGCGAAAAAGTCAGGCACTGAC
>ERZ1673722.3019-NODE-3019-length-12732-cov-5.147038_pt1 | contig 12732 bp, 11 predicted proteins | sample MGYA00580222_ERZ1673722 | MGnify/ENA primary metagenome ERZ1673722 (study PRJEB41218, sample SAMN15661750) | gut metagenome | host: Homo sapiens | place: Canada: London | collected 2015-08-20/2019-03-30 | study: EMG produced TPA metagenomics assembly of...
CCTTTTTCGCTGGCGGCGCGGGGCCTGCCTGTTGCTCGCCGTCCTGCTGGCCGGCGTCATGGGGTTGCGCGAGGGCGAATGCCTCGGCCTCATGCGCCGCGACGTGGAGCTGGACGCGACGCCGCCCATGCTGCACGTGCGCTCAGGGGCCAAGGTGGTGGAACGCGACGGCTCTACCACCCCCGTGCTCGGCGACCCCAAGACCAAGCGCAGCCGCCGCGACCTGCCGATACCTGCCCCACTTGTCCCCGTCATCCGCGACCACCTCGCGGCCCATGTGGACAGCCGGCCAACCGCCCTGCTGTTCACCGCCCGCCGGACACGCGGCGTCATGCGGGGCGGCACGCTTCGCAAACAGTTCGACAAGGCCGTGCGGCAGGTCGGCGACCCGGCGCTGTCGGGTATGACGTTCCATGACTTACGCCACTCGGCGTTGACGCACTACGCGCAGGACGGGGCGACCGTCGGGCAGCTCATGAAAGCCGGCGGACACACCAACCTGCGGACCGTCGCCGTCTATCAGCAGTCCTCGGCGGATGCGGACAAGCGGCTGGGCGAGAACGTGGACGCCGAACTGGCGAGCGCGATGGCCGTGCATGATGAAGCGCGACCGTCGGCGAGCGCGGACGCGCCGCACGACGATAGCACGAATACCGTCGGCGCTGCCGACGGTTCCGACGGGATGGCCGGCCTCGTGAATGTGCTGGCGTCCATGCCGTTGGAGTCCCGCGTGGCCGTACTCAAGGGGTTGGATGACGATAGGCGCTCGCAGGTGGTGGCCATGCTGCCGCAAGCAGTGCAGGTGGAAACCATGACCGAACTACTGAAATGAGGTGTGACCGTGATTGAAGCAAGGGAATTGGGCCGTTTCCGCAAGGCGTTGAACAGGCTCATGAAACGCACGTATTCGCATGACGACGCCGTGCATGAGATTGCCGGCCTGTTCCTCAAACCCGAGGACGCAGACGGCCTATGGGAGTCCCGAGGCGACGCGCTCATGGCGAAATACGCTGCCGGCGTGGATACGACCGTGGAAACGCTGTGCGTGGGCCTCATGACCTCCCTTGCGAACCGGGCGGACGAACAGGGCGGGGAACTGCCGGCCCCGGTGTCCGTGGCGTTGGCCCGGCTGGCAGCCATGTGCTATGGGGAGCATGTTGTGGAGACCCAGCGCCAGCGCATAGAGCGCAAGGGGTACAAACTGAGCGACAACGGCGCTCGCAGCCTGTACTCCCGCGAGCGCCGGCGATTCAGTGAACAGTATGGCGAGCCCGAGAACCTGTGGGCAAGCAAGGCCGTGGCGGATGTGGCCGGGGCGTCGGCCGGTAGTATGTCGTACCCGCCCAGCGGTGATACTTGGGGTATGGATTTCTGAAACTCCGGCGTCTCACCGCGTGTCGCCTACTCACGTCACGTGTTGCCGTCATCCGCATAGGTGGTTTACGTCGTTTCACTCCGTGGAATGTATACTAGGGCACATAATCGCACGTATGTTCGATTGCATGGCCGGGCGAGGCCTTAAATCGCGGAGTCTGTAGCCGACTTAAAGGCGGGTGGTCTGCATGGGACCTTAAACGATGACGGCGTGCATCCTTAGCGCCTTAAACCCCGGGGCGGGGCGGCCCTAAAACGCTATAGCCCAGCGCGTTTCACAACGCTTCATGAATCAATTCAAACTATCGGGATACCGGCCATAATGCCGGACACCCGAACGGGTAGTTAAGGACCAACTATGTCAAACTTAAGCAACAATGAATACCGTCCGGTTGCCGTTAAGGTCGGCGTCGCCGCCAAGATGCTCGGCCTGAGCGACGTGAAAACCGTGTACACGCTCATCCATACCGGCCAGCTCAAGGCCCGCAAGGTCGGCCGCCTGTACCTCGTCAACGTGCGCTCGATTGAAGCGCTCGCCGGGGAGTGATGCCGGATGCATGACAATCCGAGAACATTTAGCGCCGTGAAAGCGAACCCCCCGAAACCGGGTGACGGCGGTTCGAGGGGCGGCAAGAGCGGACAAGACAATTCTACAGCCATAGCACCGACGAACATTGCCGGCATCCATACGGCGAGAGCCGGCGAGCGCCTGCTGTCCGTGCTGCTCGACCGAGTGGCCGGCTGGCTGATTGCCTATGCGTATGGAGGCTATGCCAAGACGGTGAGCGCCGCCGCCGTGGCGCTCGCGGACCGTATGGCGCTGGCGGCGTACTGCCAGTGCCTTGTGCCGTTGCCGGTGGAGTTCACCGCGCCGTGCGACGACGTGCCGTCCGCGCGTCTGCTGGATGCGTTCGGGCTGCTGGCCGTCGGCAGCATGTCGTCCGTCCGACTCGGTGACGGCCGGCTGGCCGTCGTTGACGCCGCGACCGGCGAGCGCGACCGCGCGACGGCGGACATGGCAGAGTCGCAGCTGTTCCCGTCGTTGGGTATCGGAAGCCGGTACACGGCCGCGCAGCTTCGCCGGGACATCATCGCGGACGCCGGCGAGCGCCGCCGTTCCATCCTCTCCAATGGCGCAACCCCGCGCGAGGTGGTGTGCAGCGTGGCGAGCATAGCCGGCGACCGGTGGCCTGACGTGGCCGCCATGCTGCTGGAACCGGACAGGCTGCCTGCGAGCGCCCCTGCTGACGGCAAGGCGGTGGCCGATGGCAGATGAACCGCAGCCGATGACCGAACCCGAATTCTGGGAGAAGTCCGCGCAACGCCAGTATATCCGTGACTATGCGCGGCATACGCGCACGTCACCCGACGCCGTGCTTGGGGCCATACTGGCGAGAATTGCGACCGTGACCCCGCCGAACGTGGTGGCCCCAGCTTTCACGGGCGCATTCCCCAGCGGGCTCGCCATGTACGTCGCCATAGTCGGCAGCAGCGGGGATGGCAAGGGGCTGGCCGAGGGCGTGGCCCGCAAGCTGATACCCGACCTGCTGGACGCCGGGGAGACGCTGCCGGTATCCGGTGAGGGGCTGGCGACCTTGTTCGCCGGACGCCGGCCGTTGCCCGGTGACGACGGGGAGAGCCGCAACCGTGGCACCGAACCGTATTGCGTGAACCAACGCGCCTTGCTCAGCGTACCGGAAATAGGCGGACTGGGCGCGACGATGAACAGGACCGGCAGTACATTGGAGCCGGTACTGCTGTCGGCATGGTCGGGTGAACCGTTGGGAGGGCAGAACGTGGACGAGAACAAGCGTCTGCGAGCGCCGTCCTACGGCTACCGGCTGAACCTGATTACAGGCGTGCAGCCGACCAATGCCGGGATACTGGCCGACCGTGACGGCTCCGGGTTGCCACAACGGTTTCTGTGGTGTACCACTCGGGACCTCGGAGCGCCCAACACGCGACCTCCCCAGCCAACGGGGACGTTCACGTTTAAAACCGACCGGCTTAAGGAATTGCAACCCACGTCGTTGACGTTGAACGTCTTGTACAGTGCCGGCGCTCGCGAGCGCATGACCAAACCCGAGAGCGGCGGGGACCCGTACCCGCTGCATGTCATGCGTTACCCGAACGAGGCATACGAGGCCGTGGACGATGACCGCGTGCTGGCATTGCATGGACAACGGCCCGACGGCATGGACGCCCATAGCCTGCTGCTGACAATCCGAATCGCCGGGCTGCTGGCCCTGCTGGAGCAACGCGCCGACCTGCTGGCCGTCACCTCGGACGACTGGAGGGCGGCCCAATGGTTAGTGGGGCACAGCATTGAGACCCGTACCCGGTGCATCGTGGACGGACGACGCCAGCGCCGCAGCAAACGGGCGGCAAACCGCGCCGACGAACTAGCGGCCGATGAAGCCGCCAACGAGCAGGCGCGGGAGATACGGGAGGCAGAGAAACTGGAGCGCGCGAAAAAGTCCGTGCTCAGCCAGCTCGACAAGCACGACGGCAAGCGCGAGGGTGTCCCCGGCAGCACGATACGCCAGTACCTAGGCCGTAACGGCAGATACGCCTATCAGGCCATCGAAGCGCTGTACGATGACGGGAAACTGGACCTTATCGGCGGGGATACCGGCGAGACATCCAGTAGACTGTGGGCGCTCGCGGCCGGAAACCCGGCGTTATAAGCGGTATAACGATATAACCCTACTGCTGACTGAAAAACGACGGTATAAACGTGCGTTATAAGCGCGATATAACCGATGGACAACATGCGGTTTATATCAATAGGAAACGTTTATAACATTGCGTTTATATCATCAAAACCCAAACGGCAGTAGGGTTATATCTTTATAACACGTTATAACTTGCCCAACGGGACGAACCACGGCCGACCGCACCGCAGCAATCACGAAGAACCGCGCTCGCGAACAACGCCACCAACGAACAATCGCGAGCGCCAACAACCACGACAAAACCAAACCGCATAATCGAACAATCGTGAACCATTCAACTACGACAACGCGAACGGCGCTCGCAAACAACCGCGTCGCAACGCACGCAAGCGAAACGGACGACAACGCAAGACCGCGAACGCGAACGGCAATCGCGAACCAAATTGAACCGCGAACACGACACGTCGAACCACACGACGGCCGCAGGCACCCGGGGGATGACCCGCAGCGGCACGAAACGTGACCCTCGGTGAGGCCGCTCGCAAGCGCGCCGTAATTCGAGTTTCAGGCCTTGCGGCTTCATCGCCGCCGACGTGGCGCTGTCACGAAAGCCGGGACGCGCGTTGCCGCGCAACGGTTTCATGAGTTCGCCGCGCTCGCGGGCGACAATGGCGACCGCGTTTCTTGTCGTCGTTTCGGCGCTTGTCCTCCGATGCTTTCCGCCAAGTTCCATGTGGTTTCCCGGACGGTTGACGGGTGAATGCAGCATGTCGGGTGGGGGTGGACTCTGCCGACGGCAGCGCGATAACCGCGGGATAGCATTCCGGGTTATACGTACTGCGGTTGTCTTGTTTTACGGGTGTCACGTTTCCGGTTGTGCGACGTTTTCCATGTCGTTCGGGAGCGCCGTCGCCGTGAACGGGTAAGCAAAAGCGCCGGGGCGGTACTACTCCGGCGCTCCATGAGTCATGCCCAGTGGCTTGGCTCGCAGCCCTTATCGGGCGAGTACGCTGCCAGTATACAGTCTCCGTAGGCTGTGGGCGGAAGCGATTCGCCGCAGGCGACGGCGCGAACCCGCCTAGTTGGCAGGATGGCGGAACAATGCGGATAGGGCGTAGGGATTAACGACACCCCGGCGTGGACTCGATAACGAAACGTTCGCGAGCGCCGCCGGCGTTGACGGGTACGGATTGGCCCCGGCGTCAGGATCGTACCGGGGCCGTATGAGTCGGGCGACTGTTTCCTATGTCAGTCGTAGAGATGGCGGTAGTACTCAGCGGCCTCATGGTTGGTAGCGTCCAAAAGGTCGGCCGCCTCGTTCAACGCCAGCTCGCACAGCGGGCACGAAAAACCCATGACCCGCTGGCGCGGCGTCCACGCACCGACGCTTGCGAGCGCCGTATGGTCAGACCGCACGGGGTGCATGTGTACCCTTTCGCCTCCAGTTCCTCCGTGTTGACAACGTGGTACACAACCGGCTCTCGATGTTCCTCGCGCCTCAGCGTCATGGTGCTGTCTGCGGGTTGGTGCATGTGCATGTTCATCGCAGTGCCTCTCTTGACGCCGTGGCGGCTAGCCTGGGCAGTGTGGTGCCGAGCGCCGCCGCTATGGACTCCAGTTGCATGGTGGTGCAGTCGCCGGCCCTCATGCAGCGGCGGAACATGCTTGTACGCCGATAGCCGGCGGCCTCGGCGCATACAGACAACGGGACGTGCCTGCGTTTGGATATGGCGACTACGGCCCGCTCGATATATGGGCCGGAATGCCGGATGTGGGTGGTGTGGTGCATGTTGTTCATGGTTGTTGTCCTTGTCCGTGAACCCTGTCCGCGCCGTCTTAAACCGTGTGTTGGGTGGTAAATAGGGTGGTACGGGGCGTTTTCAATAAGCCTGTATGTCAATGTTTTCAATGGTTTTGACATGGTTGTTCGCTGAATCCCTCTGACTCCGCCATCAAGGGTTCCGGGAATATCCCGGGGCCCTTTGTCATATATACGGAAACGGTTCATGCCAATCGCGCATCCGTTTGCTTCGCGGTCGAGGTTGGCTGCTGTGTTGGTTGGCTCATGCGCTAAGCTGGCTGCATGATTGCCGCCGCCAGTGAATGCCGCGTATCGCTCCCGCCTGTTATCGAATACGATGCCGACCGCGCCGACCTGCCGCTCGTTGTGGTGCCCGTGAGCATCCCCTCGATGACCACGCTGCTGCGGGATCGGCTGGACGAGTTCGCCGGCCTGGCCCGCGTGCGCATCCACACCGATTGGACGGATGACGAGGATGTGCTCGCCGCCCGCATGTCGGACGCCACCGTGGTCATGTCTACGGGGTTCCGCGCTTCCGCGCGACTGTTGGAGCGGATTGCCGGGCGTGTACGTTGCATCACGTTCTGCGGCACCGGCGCCGTCAGCTTCATCGACCTGGATGCGGCCCGCCGCCTCGGCATCACCATCTGCAACGCCGTGCATTATGGGGACAACGCGGTGGCCGAGCACGCCATCGCCCTCATGTTCGAGCACACCCATCGCGTCGGCGAGCTCAACGCCCGCACCCATCAGGGCGGCTGGCCCGGCGCGGACATCACGGAACTGTCCGGCAGGACCCTCGGCATCATCGGCTTCGGCGGCATTGGGCGCCGTGTGGCACGGCTCGCCCACGGGCTCGGCCTGCGCCTGCTGGTCTGGGACCGTCACCCCGACGCCGCGGCGCTCGCCGCCCTGAACGCCGAATCCGCCGCCACCATGGACGAGGTCTTCTCCCGCGCGGATATCGTCAGCCTGCACCTGGCCCTCAACGACGCCACGCGCGGCATCATCGGCCCCGACCAACTCGACCTGATGAGCCCCGGCACACTGCTGGTCAACACGGCGCGCGCCGAGCTGATCGAACCCGGCGCGATGCTGCGCCGTCTGAGTCGTGGGGACATCACCGCCGCCATCGACGTCACCGCCCCGGAACCCCTGCCGGATGACGACCCGTTGCGCACGCTGCCGAACCTCATCATCACCCCGCATATCGCCTGGCGGTCAGACCGCGCGCTGGCCGCGCTGGTCGAGCAGAACGTCCGTTCCTCGGTGGAATTCCTGAAGGGCGGGGCGTACAACGTCCTCGTCTGATTCCCGACGCCCCGCACCTAGGCGTCGCGCCATGCTCAGGCGCAGTGACATGGGATGGTCGCCTATCGCCGGAGTCTGTTGGATGCCGGAGGCCTTGTGTGGACGCGGATGTGCGGCGCTGTCTGCAGGGCAGTCGCGTAAGCGGAGCCGGAGGTACGCCATTGTCCATCCGTCTCCGTGACACATTGTAGTGTCGTCGGGATTGGCGTGCCACCCGTCACGGTGTTTGACCGTATGCCGGAGGCCGGCGTGCGGTGTCCGGCGGGGTTTCGCCGCCGCGCTCGTCGCCGTCGCGCTCGCCAACGGCGTGCGGTGACCGGCATGCACGGGTAAGCTGGGGATACGGGCCGTTTGGCTGGCTCGTCTCACGAGCGGCATCGGGAGGGAAAAATGACGCAGGAACGATATGGCCGGCATGTGCGCAGGGATCCGCACACCGCCGCACGATGGATCGCGCCGTTGGCTCTGTTGGTGGCCTGCCTGGCCTGCATCGCCGCATGGTTCGTGTTCGCCCAACCCCACGGCGCCGAACCGGCAGACCAGGGGCCGGCCACGGTGGCGCTGGAACGCGAGTCGGCCGTGCCGACCCCGGTGGTCAAGCACCCCGGCAATTCCCCCGACTGCCCCGACGACGACTGCATCGCCATGCTGGTCAACGGCGACCTGCTCTTCCACCCCGAACTGTGGGTGAACTTCGAAGGCCCGGACACCACCGCCACCGACGGCACCGCCTTCAACTTCGACCCGCTGTTCGAGCCGATGCGCCGGTACATCGAGAAATCGGACATCGCCGTATGCGAGTTCGAAACCCCCATCGCCCAACGCGGCGGCCCCTACACCGGCTACCCGGTCTTCAACATCCCGCCCGAGGTCGCCGATTCCGCGGCCCGCGTCGGCTACACGGCCTGCACACACGCCACCAACCACTCCTGGGATCAGGGCGCCGAGGGCATCCAGCGGCTCACCTCCACGCTGGACGGCCTGGGCATCGCCCACACCGGCTCCTACAACACGGAGGCCGAATCCTACGAACCGCTGCTCATCGAATCGCCCACCGGCGGCGGCACGCTCGGCCTGGTCGCCGGCACCGTGTCCCTCAATGGCTTCACCGCCGACTACGACTGGCGTGTCGACCGTCTGCGCGACTTCGGCGACCCGAACCATGACGCGGACATCCAGAAGGCCGTGGACAAGGCGAACAAGGCACGCGAACAGGGCGCCGACGTGGTGGCCATGGCCATGCATTCGGTGCAGGAGTACCTGACCGACGCGGACACCTGGCAGGTGGCCGAGGCCCACGCGCTCGCCGACACCGGCGCGTTCGACGTGATCTACGGCGCGGGCTGCCACTGCGCCCAGCCGATCGAGCAGTACAACGACACCTGGATCATCTACGGGCTGGGCAACGCGCTGACGGTGGACGCGCCGCCGGAGAACATCGTCAACAACCAGGGCGTCACCGCGCGCGTGCAGTTCGCCGGCAAGAAGGGCCGGCCGGGCACATGGCGCGTCAGCCGCATCGACTGGCTGCCGACCGCCAACAAGCGGCAGGGCGTGTACCAGTGGTGCCCGCTGTCCGACGACCATCCCGACGGCGCCTGCTGGTCGGAGGAGTACGACACGCAGGTGCGACAACGGATCTGGGACGTGGTGTATTCCATGGGTGCGGACCAGACCGTGGTACGCGAATGGAGGATCACCGACGAGCTATGACCGAGATGTTCACCCTGCTCAACACCCCGGATGACCCCGCGCACGATGCGATGGTGGAGAAGAAGTCGGAGTTCATCGGCGACGCCTGCCATGTGGATTCGCTGGATGAGGCGCTCGCGTTCGTGGAGACGATTCGCGAACGGCACCCCAAGTCGCGCCATGTGGCGTATGCGGCGATCTGCGGCGGGGCGGACGGCCGCCTGTCCGAGCGGATGAGCGACGACGGCGAGCCCTCCGGCACGGCGGGCAAGCCGATTCTCGACGTGCTGCGCGCGAACGGCCTGACCGACTGCGCGGTGGCGGTCACCCGGTATTTCGGCGGGATTCTGCTGGGATCCGGAGGGCTGATCCGCGCGTATTCGACCGGTGCGTCGCTGGCGGTCAAGGCGGCGAGACGGGCGCGCATCGTGCCGTGCCGGATGTATCGGGTGCGGTTGGAATACGCGCAGATCGGGTCGTTCCAGCGGATTGTGGCGGCGGTCGACGGCGAGCAGACCGGGCAGGAGTTTACTGATCGGGTGACGGTGGAGGTGTCGGTGCCGATGGAGCGCGCGGAGACGTTCGAGACCCGGTTGCGGGAGGCGTTCAACGCGGCGGTGGTGCTGGAGGTGATGGGCGCGGTCAACCGCGCCGTGCCGCTGGCGGAGTAGATATCCGGTAGATATGTACCGTCGTTCGAAGTCCCGGCTAAGCTGGAGGGCATGACAGAAGCATCACCACAGACCCAGCAGCCGCAATTCGAGGCGTTGACGACCGTGTACGAACGGTTGCGTCATTCCACCGATGCGGCGGAATTGAGCGAGTTCGCCCGTCGTCCGTTGCCGGATAAATCCGATCAGGCCGGCTACTCGCGTGCGACGGCGTTGCTGGAGGCCGTGGCGGGCAATCCGCATACGCCGTTGGAGGACCGCATCGCCTTGGCCCAGACCATGCCGTTCCCGAACATCCTCGTGAAGCTGGCCCAGGATGAGTCGGTCGAGGTGCGCAAGGCCGTGGCCGCGAATGAACAGGACAAGAACTGGCTGGTCGGTCGGCTGACCAAGGACGAGTCCGCGGAGGTCCGGGAGGTCGCGCTGCGCAACGCGCGTACATCGTGGAAGATGCGGCTTGAGGGGGCGCAGGATCCGCGGACCAGTCCCGAGACCTTGGCGTTTCTGGCGGGATTCGGCGTGGACAGGGAGCCGGGAGGCCCCGCGGTGCTCACGTCGATGATCCGCCGCGCGGTGGCGCTGAACCCCAATACGCCGGACGAGGTGGTCGCGGCATTGGCGCAGGATGTGTCCGAGGAGGTGCGCAAGGCGGCCTCGCGCCGGCTGTCGCAAGGCTGAAAACTTGGCATTCTCGGCATGTCCGCCGCGTGGCGCGGTTTATGGCGTTTTACACTGGGACTATGACTGACCAGAGAGAACAAGAGGAACGTCTGTCCCGACCGCTGATTCGACTGGCAAAGATGCTGGGAATCGGAACAAGCTATGTCGGTCAGAGCAACGATTATCACGAGATCGAAGACGATGTGCTGATTGACGTGCTGGCGGCATTGGGGGTGGACGCTTCCAGTGATGAGGCCATCGAGCGGTCCATCAACGCCATTGTGCATGAGCGGTACGGCCGCCTGGTGGCGCCCACGGTGCTGCACACCGCCGGCACGACTGACCACATCCGGGTCAATACGAGCATCATGTCCGTGCCGACGGCCGGCATCACGCTGGAGAACGGCGAACCGTACGAAGGCACGTTGGCCGTGGTGTGCGACGGCAGCCAGCAGGCGCATATCATCGACGGTAGGTTCATCGCCTCCGCGCTGGTGGAGATCCCCGACGATGTGCCGGTCGGCTACCACACGCTGCATGTGTCGGTGGATGGCCGCACCCAGGATGCCACGCTGATCAGCGCCCCCAGCCGCGTGGAGCTGCCCGAATCGCTGAAAAGCGGCCAGCTGTGGGGCTGGATGGCCCAGCTGTATTCGATTCGTTCCGCGGGCTCGTGGGGCGTGGGCGACTTCGAGGATCTGAAGACGCTGCTGGTGGACGCCAAGCGGCGCACCGGTGCCGATTTCGTGCTGATCAACCCGATGCACGCGGCCGAACCGGTCTCCCCGCTGACCCCGTCGCCGTATCTGCCGGTGTCCCGCAGGTTCGTGAACTTCACCTACATCCGGCCCGAGTCCATCGAGGAGTACCGCACCGCGGACGAATCGGTCAAGGCCCAGATCAACGATCTGCACGACGGCGTGGCCGCGTTGAACGGCGACCCGCAGATCATCGACCGGGACACGATGTGGCGCGCCAAGATGCATGCCCTGTGGATCCTGTTCAAGGTCGGACGCAACGAGGCCCGGCAGGCCGAGTTCGAGGCGTTCAAGCAGTCCTGCGGCGAGGAGCTGGAGGCATACGCCACATGGTGCCTGTGCTATGACAAGTGGGGCGCGCCGAGCGAGGACCTGAACAACTGGGAGCGTTCGCTGACCAAGGACTCCCCGCAGATCGCGGACTTGCGCAACCAGTTCCCGGATACGCTCGATTTCTACCGTTGGATGGAGTGGGTCGCCACCCAGCAGTTCCGCAGCGCCCAGGAAGCAGCCAAACAGACCGGCATGCAGATCGGCGTCATGGCCGATATGGCCGTGGGCGTCCATCCGCTCGGCTGCGATGTCTGGTGGAATCCGGAGCGTTTCGCCAAGGGGGCGACCGTCGGCGCGCCGCCGGACTTCTTCAACCAGCAGGGGCAGAACTGGAGCCAGCCGCCGCTGAGCCCGATCGACTTGGAGAACAACGGCTACCGCACCTATCGCGATATCGTGCATGGTATGTTCGCCCAGTCCGGCGCCGTGCGGATCGACCACATCCTCGGCCTGTTCCGCCTGTGGTGGATCCCGGAGGGCAAGTCCGCCACGGAGGGCGCCTACGTCTACTACGATTCGAACATCATGCTGGGCATCCTGGCCATCGAGGCATCCCGTGTCGGCGGCGTGGTGGTCGGCGAGGACCTTGGCGTGGTGCCGGAGTACGTGGCCGATTCGCTGGCCGAACACGGGCTGTTGGGCTGCGCCGTCGAATGGTTCGAGCAGACCGACGGCGTGTTCCATGAGCCCAGGACCTGGCGCCCGTACGCGCTGGCGTCGGTGAATACCCATGACCTGCCGCCGTGCGCCGGATATCTGGATTACGAGCATGTGCGCATCCGCGAACGGCTTAACCTGCTGACCTGCTCCGAGCAGGAGTTCCAGGCGAGCGCCGTCAAGGAGCACAACGCCATGCTGATGATGCTGGTGGATAACGGCTACCTGGACCCGAAGCTGCTGGAGGACGAGCACGCCAACGAACAGCAGATCGTGGAATCGCTGTACCGTGCGCTCAAGGCCGCGCCGTCCAAGCTGCTGGCCGCCTCGCTGACCGACGCGGTCGGCGAGCATCGCGCGCAGAACCAGCCGGGCACCAACAACGAGTATCCGAACTGGCGTGTGCCGCTGGCTGATGCGCAGGGGAATGTGGTCCCGCTGGAGACGCTGTTCGACAACGCCCGTCTGCAGTCCCTGACCGCCATCATGCAGTCCTGAGCCCGGCGGTCTCGAACCGTACGCGTCAAGCCCCTCCGCAAGGAGGGGCTTGCGCCGTTTACGGATCGGAACCGGTCGGCAACACGGCGGTTCCGCAAAGTCAAGGGCGCTGATATACTAGGCGATTGTTGTGTTTCCCTACGGGGTCCTTCAAAGCGCTTTCCCACTCGCCATCGAGGACTTTCAGGGAGCCCACGGATAATGAGGCCGACGGCAGGCGCGACTGCTTCACGCGACTGGCTGAGGCCCGGAACACAATATATAGAAAAGGTACATCGTGAAAACTTTCACTCCGAAGCCAG
>ERZ1673722.3020-NODE-3020-length-12731-cov-4.358473_pt1 | contig 12731 bp, 12 predicted proteins | sample MGYA00580222_ERZ1673722 | MGnify/ENA primary metagenome ERZ1673722 (study PRJEB41218, sample SAMN15661750) | gut metagenome | host: Homo sapiens | place: Canada: London | collected 2015-08-20/2019-03-30 | study: EMG produced TPA metagenomics assembly of...
GTTCCTCATTACTGCCCAGCTGCATGGCACGGTCAAACTTTTCCTTGACCTCTGTAAAAGTCGGCTGCGGATCGGCGGTGGTGCGGTCGGTGACATGGGCCTGACGAATATCCTGGACGATGCTGTCCAGATCATCATGAATCGTGTGACTGAAAAAGTCGCTCTCCTGCACCTGTCCCAGCTCCAGCGTGCGGACATAAAGGTCATGTTCTCCCGGCGCATGGCTGCGGATCACTTCCTGCCGAGTAGCCTCCAGCACCAGATTCATCTGGGCGATCCGCATACACTGTCATAAGCAATCCGATGCGCATCCAGATTCCTTTCTTCTGCTTTTATCTGTTTTTTTCGTGCGGCAAGCACCACAAGTGCAGAAATTGGAACTGGGAAAATGATACATAATCCCATACGCCAATCAATCACAAGCAATCCGCCGGAAATAATGATAAACATGATGACGGTTCCCAGAAAACCGGGTACCGCATTTGAAAACATGCGTTCCAGTTTGGAGCAATCTCCCATCATCGTTGTTGTCAAATCGGATAGATCTCTTTGACCAAAGAAAGACAACGGCAGACGACGCATTTTTTCAGCAAGGGACATCCGGCGCTCAGCGCTTTCCTCATATGCCACCTTATAGGTCAAGTTGTATTGAATCCATTGAGTATCATATCGCTCTGTTTGACAAGCCTGCAGCCTGCCCCACGATTGTCTGGGACTTTCACTCGCTTCTAACGGCAATTCAGCTCATGTTCAGCTTTATGCTGACTGATGAGGAAAAACCGCTGCGCCTCTGCGAGCATTGTCAGAAGGCTTTCGTCGCCAGCAGAGCCAATAATGTATTTTGCAGCCCACAGTGCAAAAACCAGCATAATGTGTATAAGAATCGAGCAAAGAACCGGGATAGAGACGAGAAATAATAAAAAAGAGGGGGCGCTTGCCGCAGCTGATTGCTGCCAAAACGTCCCCTCTGTCTATTTTATGTTATACTTCATCTACCAGCTCATACAGCACGATTTCTTCTGCCCGGTTATGAATGCTGTTTATGCGGCGCACCAATTCCATTTGGTCTGCCGCTTTCAGGGCGTCTGTGACACCTTCTTGTATTTTCATAGCAGCTATCAGCACTTCCATGCGGGCATTGCAGTGCTTGTCAATCTCTATCAGGCGATTCCAGAGCTGTCCTTCCAGTATGAGGTGAGCGTATCGGAAAGGATGATGCTCTTCCAAAAAGCTTTGGTACAGCCGACCATATTTGCCAAGCGGGTATTCTTCTTGTTCTGGAAGTTCAATGTTCGGGACGCAATAATCGCCCTCCCAACGGTAAGTACCGCCCATTTCTTCAAAGATAGATTTCATAACGCCCTCCTTTATCTGGTTCGATTTCAAAAGTTGTTGGGGTATTTTAACTCCTTTCCTATAACTGCTTTTCCATTCACCACAAATGAGCCGCAGTCATATGTTTTCGGTGGCAGAAACCACCCTTTACATAGTAACTCTTGGCTGTGAATGGACTTGAGATACGTCGGCGAATAGGGTTTTCCGTTCTTTTGCCGAATGCCCATGAGCGTGTTTTGCCAGGCGATCACATCGCGCGGCTCGATCTCGCTGAGCGTTCGGTCCTTGAAGTACGGGAGAATCTTGGTGTCGATGATGTTGTCCTTGGATTCCCAGGTGTGTTCGCGGATGCGCTCGCGCTTTTCGCTGCGGTAGATGCTTACGAAATCCCCAAACCGCATGTCGGGATCAGCGTTCTTCTGAAGGAGAAACTGCCGCTCCCATTCCAGCGCGTCGCGCTTGAGCTTGAAGCCGCGCTTCATCTTCTTGCGCTTTGTGCCGGTAAAATCCGTGTAGTAGAACGAGGCGTAAAACGTTCCGTGGGCTTCATCCTTGTAAGCGGGCAATCAGATCACGTCCTTTTCAGTCAGACCGTAAAACTGTTCCAGGAAATACTTTCGACTGACGCGTCCCGAAACCGTGGTGTACCCCATCTTCTGAAGCTTTTCATTCCAGACATGGATCATCTTGTAGGCAGACGCTTTGGACACGCCCAGTTCCTCTGCCACTTCCTGTGCGTTCATCAGAATCGTGTTTTTCATAGGGCCTCCTTTTGGATGACTATATATTTTTACTTAGTCACTGCCTGTATTATAGCACTAAATAAATACGTTTAGCAAGTTTTTTGAAAATTTTTTTCTAACTTTTTTTATTTAGAAATTCTTGATGCCTGCAGGGGTGTGTGCTATACTGTTTTTGAAGTGATGAAACACGGGGGAGCACGGATATGGCAGTAGGCGACCGGATCAAGCGGATACGGAATTTCCGCAAGATGACGATGAAAGAGCTGGGGATGGCCGTTGGATTCGATGAGAACAGCGCCGATGTACGCATTGCCCAGTACGAAAACAACTCCCGCAAGCCCAAGGAAGAGCTGCTCAGGAAGATTGCCAGCGCACTGGATGTCAGCTATGAATCCCTTGCGGATGCGACGATGGACGACGCCAGCGGCATTCTGCATGCGCTGTTTGAGCTGGATGACCGCTATCCGTGGATGCACCTGGTCGAGACGACCGACAACACGGATGCTTCCGTGCCGCATAAGCGCATTGCCATTTGCTTTGACTACAACCTGCTCAATGATTTCATGACCGAGTGGATGCTCAGAAAGCAGCCGATGCGCAGCGGTGAAATCACCCGGGAGGAATACCAGGAGTGGAAGCTGAACTGGCCGCAGACGGCGGACGACTGCGGGAAGTTTGAACCCAAGAAAGCATGGCGCAAAAGCAAATAGAGACATAAAATGCCCTCCGAAACTTGCCGTTTCGGAGGGCATATCATGTCTCTCCAAATTGTCAGAATAACGCTTTCAGTATCAAATCAGTAGCAGGCAGGGAAATGAGGACTCAAAATCCTTGCAATGCCTTGATTTCTGAACTTTCGGAGTTATTCCCACTCAATCGTCCCCACCGGCTTGGGGCTCAAATCGTACAGCACGCGGCACACGCCGGGGACCTCGCTGAGCACGCGGTCGGTGACGCGCTTGAGGAGCGCCCAGGGGAGCTCCGGCACGGTGGCGGTCATGGCGTCGACGGTGTTGACCGCGCGGATGATCACCGGCCAGTCAAAGACGCGCGCACCGTCGCGCACGCCGGTGGAGCGCATGTCGGGCACGATGGTGAAGAACTGCCAGACCTTAGAGGTCAGGCCCGCGCGGTCGAACTCCTCGCGCAGGATGGCGTCGGACTCGCGCAGGGCGTTCAGGCGGTCGCGGGTGATGGCGCCCAAGCAGCGCACGCCCAGGCCGGGGCCGGGGAAGGGCTGACGGTAGACCATGGTGTCGGGCAGGCCCAGGGCCGCGCCGACCTGGCGCACCTCGTCCTTGAAGAGCAGGCGCAGCGGCTCGACCAGGTCGAATTTGAGGTCGTCGGGCAGGCCGCCCACGTTGTGGTGCGCCTTGACGCCGGCGCTTTCCACGATGTCGGGGTAAATGGTGCCCTGAGCGAGGAACTCGATGCCCTCCAGCTTGCGGGCCTCCTCCTCAAAGACGCGGATGAACTCCGCGCCGATGACCTTGCGCTTCTGCTCGGGGTCGCTCACGCCTTCCAGACGGGTGAGGAAGCGGTCCACCGCGTCCACGTAGATCAGGTTGGCGCCCAGCTGGTTGCGGAAGACCTCCACCACCTGCTCGCTCTCGCCCTTGCGCATCAGGCCGTGGTTGACGTGCACGCATACCAGCTGCTTCCCGATTGCGCGGATCAGCAGCGCCGCCACCACCGAGCTGTCCACGCCGCCGGACAGGGCCAGGAGCACCTTCTTGTCGGCCACCTGGGCGCGCAGGGCCGCCACCTGTTCGTCGATAAAGGCCTGCGCCAGCTCCGGCGTGTTGATGCGCGCCATGCTGTCAGGCCGCTTGCTGCTTTCCATGAGGACCGTCTCCTTCCACCGGTTGATTTCATCGCATATGATAGCATACCGGATGGAAAAGCGCCAGCCTCTGGCGCGGGTTTTGTCGAAAAAAAGCGCGGGCGTAGCCGAAATCTGCCGTTGCCCTCGCGCCGGGGCTGTGTTACAATAGCTGCGTTTCCATAGCGCCGCGGGCGCAGCGAGGAGGATTTTTCTCATGCCGAATGTTTCCCTGAAGGATCAGGTGGTTTTCGAGGCGGCGCAAAAGTTTGAAACGCCGTTTCATCTCTATAGCGAGCGCGGCATCCGCCAAACCGCGCGCGCGCTCAAGGACGCCTTTGGCGAAATCGAGGATTTCCGCGAGTATTTCGCGGTCAAGGCTTTGCCCACGCCGGCCATTTTGCGCATCCTGAAGGAGGAGGGCTGCGGGGTGGACTGCGCCAGCGTGACCGAGCTGATGCTGGCCGACGCCTGCGGCTTTCAGGGGGCGGACATCATGTTCAGCGCCAACGACGTGACCGGGGACGAGTTCGCCCTCGCCCGGCGGCTGGGCGCGTACATCAACCTGGACGATATCACCCATGTGGACACGCTGGCGCAAAACGGCGGCGTGCCCGAGACGGTGTGCCTGCGCTTTAACCCCGGCGGCACCTTCCGCATCGGCAACGCCATCATGGGCGACCCCGGCGACGCCAAGTACGGCATGACGCGCGAGCAGCTCACCCAGGCGCTCTTGCGCCTCAAGGCCCTTGGCGCGTCGCGCTTCGGCCTGCACGCCTTCCTTAGCAGCAATACCACCGACCCCGCCTATTACCCCGCGCTGGCAAGGCTTTTGTTTCAGACCGGCCGCGACCTGATGGGGGAGAGCGGCATGCCGCTGGCCTTCGTGAACCTCTCGGGCGGCATCGGCATCCCCTACCGGCCCGACCAGCCCGAAACCGACATCCGCGCCGTGGGCGAGGGCGTGGCGCGCGAGTACCGCCACGCCTTCACGGACAACGGCATCCGCGGCGTAGCCATCAAGACCGAGCTGGGCCGCTACATGACCGGCCCCAACGGCTGGCTGGTGACGCATATCATCAACGAAAAGCGCATCCACAAGCACTACCTCGGCCTGGACGCCTGCGCCTGCGACCTGATGCGCCCCGCCATGTACGGCGCGTACCACCACATCACCATTCCCGGCAAGGAGCACCTGCCCCACGACCAGCTGGTGGACGTGACCGGCAGCCTGTGCGAAAACAACGACAAGTTCGCCGTGGACCGCCTGCTGCCCAAAACCGAGATCGGTGACCTGCTGGTGATCCACGACACCGGCGCGCACGGCTTGAGCATGGGCTACAACTACAACGGCAAGCTGCGCTGCAAGGAGGTCCTCTGGCGCGAGGCCGGCGGCTTTGAACTCATCCGCCGGGCCGAAACCCCGCGCGACTACTTCGCCACCCTGGACGTGGACCCGGCCTGGGAGACGCTTCGGGCGCGGTGGCTCAAATAAAACCAAAATAACGCGCGGCCGCCTTCCCCTGCCGGGAGGGCGGCCGCGCGCGTTGCTCAACTTTCGTCTGGCGCAAAGGTGAAGGTAAAGACGGCGCCTTTTCCCTCCTCGCTGGTGACCGAGATGGTCACGCCGTGGCGGCGGGCGATCTCCGCCGCGATGGCCAGGCCCAGCCCCGCGCCCTCGTGCGAGGGGTCGCGGGTGTGGTGGAAGCGCTCGAAAATCAGCGGCACCTCCGCGGCGGGAATGCCGGGGCCCTCGTCGGCCACGGAGATGGCGCGCGCCGTCTCCTCCAGCCACAGGCGCACGCCCCGCCCCGGCGGCGTGAATTTCACGGCGTTGTCCACGGCGGTCATGAGCATCTGGCGCAGGCGGGAATAGTCGCCCATGACTTTGGGATGGGCGGACGGCTCCTCGCAGGAAAAGGCCAGGCCCTTTTGGGTGCACAGGGCGCGGGCGCTCATGGCCACGTCGCCCAGCAGCTCGCTCAGATCCACCGGCGCGCGCTCCAGCGCAAAGTCATCGCTTTGCAGGCGCGAAAGCTCCAGAAGGTCGCGGATGAGGCGCTGGAGCCACTGCGTTTCCCCGATCATCTGCGCGTAATAGGCGCTGACGGCCTCCGGGCCGGTCACCACGCCGTCGCGCAGGGCCTCCAGCGAGCCGCGGATCACCGTGACCGGGGTTTTGAGTTCGTGGCTGATGCCGGAAAACAGCCGTTGCTGCGCCAGGCGGTGCTGCTCGTCGCGGCGGCGGGCCTCCTCCAGGCGCTGGGCCAGCACGTCCATCGAGCGGGCCAGCGAGCCCACCTCGTCGCGCCGCCGAGCGCGTAGGGGCTGCGCCGTGCCGCCGGAGGCCAGCGCCACGGCGACCTTTTCCACCTCCACGATGGGCCGCGCGAACAGCCGCGAAAACACCAGCGCCAGCGCCGCCGACAGCGCGAAGGCGATCAGGCCGCTGGAGATGAGGATGGCCGCGCTGGGCACCTGCTGGAAGCCCAGCTCGCGCAGCGTGGCGTCCAAAAGCACCACGCCCAGCACGCGGCTGTGCGCGTCCATCACGGGCATGGAGGCGCACAGGCGCGTTTCGCCGTCCATCTCGGCATGGATGATGGGCGTCTTGCCCATGAAGCCCAGCGCGATGCTGTGCTCCAGATAGCCCGCCAGCAGGGGCCTGTCAAGCACCTGCACCACGCCGTCAAAGTAGCCGGTCACGTTGTGGCGCGTGTCGATGAGGTAGACGTTGCAGCGGGTGAGCTGCTCGGTCAGGGCCAGGTAGGGCGCGAGCGTCTCCTCGCTGACGATGAAGCGCGTCTCGTCCAGCGAGGCGTCGTAGGCCGAGGGCGCCACCAGCTCCGAGAGGTTCTGGGCGATGGCGAAGGCGTCGCGCTGCATGGCCTGGCTGTGGTGGGTGATGGACTGGCGCACCATCAGCGCGTTGTAGATCACCGCGGTGAGGATGGTGAAGGCCGCCAGCAGCAGCGAAAACAGCAGCATCAGCCGCATGGTGAGCGAACGCTTCATGGCAGCCGCCTTTCAAACTTGTAGCCCGTGCCCCAGACGGTGGCGATGGAGAAAAAGTCGTGCGGCCATGCGTCCAGCTTCTGCCTAAGGCGCTTGATGTGCGAATCCACCGCGCGGTAGTTGCCCGCGTGCTCCACGCCCCACACCAGCGTGAGCAGGTTGTCGCGCGTGAACACGCGGCCCGGCGCGGAGGCCAGGGTGTAGAGCAGCTCGGTTTCGCGGCGGGTCAGGTCCAGCCTGTGCCCGTCCAGCGTCACGCTCAGCGACGGCAGGTGGATCGACAGGCTCCCCACCACCAGCGTCTCCTGCCCCGTGGACGCGGGCATGCGCCGTAGCACCGCCCGGATGCGCGCCATCACCTCGCCGGGGGAGAAGGGCTTGACGATGTAGTCGTCCGCGCCGATGTCCAGGCCCAAAATGCGGTCGGCGTCCTCGTCGCGGGCGGTGATCATCAGAATGGGCACGCCCGACACCCGCCGGATGCGCCGGCAGACCTCCAGCCCGTCGATGCCCGGCAGCAAAATGTCCAGAAGGATCACCGACGGGTCCGCCGCGTCAAAGAGGGACAGCGCCTCCTCGCCCGAGCGCGCGCACAAAAGCGGCCAGCCCTCCGCGCCGATGTAGCGCGAGAGGATCTCCACGATCTGCTCGTTGTCATCCACGATCAATATGGGGTTCACATCCGTCCCTCCCCGGCGTTCATCAGGGACATTGTAGAAGGTTGGGATCAGATTGTCAAATTTTCAACGAAAATTTCAAAAAGCCACACTTTTGCCACAATCGGCGTGTAAGCTTACGTTTGTGATCAGGAGGAGACGGAGGATGAAACGCATCTGCATGGCGGCGCTCCTGGCGCTTGCGCTGGCCCTGACCGGCGGCGCGGCGGCGCAGGAAAGCCAGTATGCCGACGGAATCTACCGCGGCTTTTACTACGACGGCGGCATTGAGCAGATCGCCATCCAGTTTGAGTTGCAGGATGGCGTGTTTCAGTCCGTGGTGTACCGCGGGGTCAAATACAAGGACGGCGACTACATGAGCGACGACGCCAGCGACGCCCAGAAGGCCGCCCTGCGCCAGTACCGCGAGCTGGCCGCCTACCTGGTGGGCAAGGGCGTGGACGCCATCGACGACCTCTACGCCCCCTATGGCATCGTGGAGGACATCGACGCGGTCACCACCGCCACGATGCAGTCCTCCAAGCTGATCTCGGCCCTGTGGGACGGGCTTAACCGGCGCCCCTTCAAGCTCATCAGCACCGCCAAGCTGCCTGAGGCCGGCGACTTCGCCGACGGGGTGTACCGCGGGTCCTACATGGAGGACGGCGAGGAAGAGGTGGCGGTGGAGTTCACGCTGGAAGGCAACGTCTTTTCCGACGTGCGCTACCGCGCCTTGAGCTACCATGGCGTGGATTATCTCAGCCCCGACGCCCCGGAGGAGGCAAGGCGGGTGGCCGGGCAGTTTGAGGCGCTGCTTGCGCATCTCAAGGGGCAGCCCGTGAACGCCGTCAACGACCTCTACCAGCCCGGCGACATCGCGCCGGACGTGGACGGCTTCAGCGGCGCCACCCTGCGCGCGCCCAAGGTGATCTCCGCCATCTGGGACGCGCTCAACCGCCACGCCTGGCACGTGGAATAACGCGCTTTGCCGCCTCCCTGGGGCGGTGAAACATAAAAAACATCTGCAAAGGAGAACATCATCATGAAGAAACTGCTGACCGCCGCTCTGGCCGCGCTGCTGGCGCTGTGCCTGATCCTTCCCGCCGTGGCCGAGGGTGAAGTGACCATCGGACAGGCCCTCTACGCCGCGCACGGCACCAAGTGCTTCGCCGTGCTGACCGTGGCCATGCAGGACGGCGTGATCGCCGACGCCTATATCGACGAGTTCCAGTTCATGACCGCGGGCGAGGCCGTGGGCGTGCCCAACAGCGACGCCGACTTCGGCCAGAGCTATCCCGAGGGCAAGGTGCTGGCCTCCAAGCGCGTGAACGCCGAGATGTACAGCGCCAACATGGCCAACGCCGGCTCCACCGTGGCGCTGGATGTGAACTATGCCGCCATCGAGGACTTTGTGACCGGCAAGACCATCGAGGAGCTGGAAGCCGCCGTGGAAGGCAAGACCGCCGAGGAAATGGTGGACGCCGTGGCCGGCTGCACGCTGGTGGACACGCTGGGCTATGTGAACGGCCTGATCGAAGCCGCCAAGGCCGCCGCGAAGTAAGAGACGCAACGCATGGGGCCGCCGGGGGAACATTCCCCCGGCGGCCTCTTTGCACTTGCAAGAAGGCGCTTTTTTTGCTATGCTGTGTGCATCTATGCCGGGGCGCGCCCCGGCGCAGGCGGAGGAGGCGGCGGCGGTGGAACGGCCCATGCGCGACATGCTCGCGGGCGCGGCGGACAGGCTGTCCTTGCACATGCCGGGGGCGCAGGGGCGCGGGCCGTTCGGGCCGGTGGACCCCTACCGGCTGGAAACCACCGAGCTGGCCGCGACCGACGACCTCTACGCGCCCGGCGGGGCCATCGCGCGCGCGGAGGCGCTGGCGGCGCGCTGCGCGGGCGCGGCGCGCACGCTGATGCTGACCGGCGGCTCCACCGCGGGGGTGCAGGCCATGCTGCTCTACGCCGCGGGCGGCGGCGGGGCGGTGATCCTGCCGCGAAACGCGCATCTTTCCGCGCTGCACCTGTGCGCGGTGGCGGGGCTGGAGGCGGTGTTTGCCCGGCCGTCGTTCACGGCGTCGGGCCTGTGCTACACCACGGACGAAAGCTACCTGGAGGCGCTGGAACGCCGCCCGGACGCGCGGGCGCTGCTGGTGGTGCGGCCGGACTATTACGGCGCGCTGCGCTGGCCGGCGCGCGCGGCGGCGCGGGCGCGGGCGCTGGGCGTCCCCGTGCTGTGCGACGAGGCGCACGGCGCGCACCTGAACTGGGACGCGGACGTGCCCACGGCGGGCGCGCTGGGGGCGGACCTGTGGGTGCAGTCGGCGCACAAGACCCTGCCCGCGCTCAACGGCGCGGCGTGGCTGCACGCGGGGCCGGGCGTGGACGCGGCGCGCCTGCGGGCGATGCTGCGCGCGGTGCAGACCAGCAGCCCCTCCTTTGTGACGTTGCTGGCGCTGGACGACGCGCGCGCCTGGATGGAGGCGCACGGCGCGCAGGCCCTCGCGCGGCTCAAGGCCGCGGCGGCGCGCTTTCACGCGCAGGCGGCGTCGCTGGGCTATGCCGACGGGCAGGACGAGCCGGGCTGGGACTACGACCGCACGCGCGTGGTGCTCCGCGCCCCGGAGGGCGGCTACGCGCTTTCGGAGGCGCTGGCCGCGCGGGGCGTGGACGTGGAGATGAGCGACGCTGATCGGGTGGTGTGCATCCTCTCGCCCGTCGATGGGCCGGAGCGGCTGGAGCGGCTGGCGCGGGCGCTGCGGGAGATCGCGGCGGACAGGCGGCGAGGGCCGGACGGGACCGACGCGGCGCGCGGGGGCGGAAGCGGTACAGAAGCGGGCACGTTCTGCGCGGCGTGCGGGACTGCGGCGCGCGCGGACGGGACCGGCGCAGAGGCGGGCATGCCCGGCGCGGCGTGCGCGGGCGACGGTGCGGAGGGGACCCCTCCGGACGGCCTGCGGGCATTCGCGGCGGGCGGCGGGGCCGCGTGGCTGACCCCGCCCGCGCCGCCGGAGCGCGTCGTGCCGCTTCGGGAGGCGTTTTTCGCGCCGTCGGAGGCGGTGCCGCTGGAGCGCGCCGCCGGGCGTGTGAGCGCCGTGCCCGCCGGGCCGTACCCGCCGGGCGTGGCGCTGATCGCCCCCGGCGAGCGGGTGACGGAGGCGCTGGCCGGGTATCTGGCCGCGCTGGGCCCGCGCCGGGCCTTCGGCCTGGGGCCGGGGGGCACGCTAAGGTGCCTGCGCTGACGGGCCGCGCGGACGGCGGGCGCGGCCCCGCGAACCCGCGGTCAACCCGCGCGGACGGGGCGCGTTCCCGCGAAGCCGCGGCATGCCGACGTGATCGGCAGGCGCGTTCCCGCGAACCCGCGGTCATCCCGCGCGGACGGCGGGCATGGCCCCGCGAACCCATCGCATTCCCATCCCTTTCGCGCGGCGGGCGCGCGGCAGACGGCTGACTGCATACGGTAAAGGAGATCGCTATGGACATTTTCCCCTATGACGCGGTGGTATTTGATCTGGACGGCACGCTCTTTGACGCGGAGGAGGGCATCGTCTCCTCGGTCAGAAGGGCGATGGACGAGATGGGGCTGGAGGTGCCGCCGGACGCGGACCTGCGCGAGGTGGTGGGCCCGCCGCTGGCGGATTCCTTCCGGGACCTGCTGGGCGTGCCCGAGGCGCGCGTGCCCGAGGCCATGGAGCGCTACCGCCGCGATTTCAGCGCGCGGGGCATGTACCTCTACAGCGTGTACCCCAACATCCGCAGCATCCTGACGATGCTGCGCGAGGCCGGCGTCCATGTGGGGCTGGCCACGTCCAAGCCGCTGTGGCTGGCCAGGGACATCCTGTCCTACTTCGCGCTGGAGAGCGACTTCGACCGCGTGGTGGGCGAGGAGGACGCGGCGGCCAAGCTGGGCAAGGCCGAGCTCATCCGCCGTGCCCTGCCGGACCGCTACCGCCGCGCCGCCATGGTGGGCGACCGCAAGTTCGATATGGCCGGCGCGCTGGCCAACGGCATCGAGGGCATCGGCGCGGGCTACGGCTGCGGCACCGAGGAGGAGCTGATCGTGGCGGGCGCGTCGGTCGTGGCGCCGGATACCGAGGGCCTGCGCGCGATTCTCTGCCCCGGCGGGGAGATCCCGCGCGGCTTTTTCCTGACCGTCGAAGGCCCCGACGGCAGCGGCAAGACCACCCAGACCGAGCTTTTGGAAAAGAGCCTGCGCCAGTTCGGCTTCAGCGTGCTGCGCACGCGCGAGCCGGGCGGCTGCGCCATCAGCGAGGACATCCGCCGCATCATCCTCGATACCGCCAACACCGACATGTGCCCCGCCTGCGAGGCGCTGCTCTACGCCGCCGCGCGCGCCCAGCACGTCAGCCAGGTCATCCGCCCGGCGGTGGAGCGCGGCATGCTGGTGCTGTGCGACCGGTTCGTGGACAGCTCCGTGGCCTATCAGGGCGGCGGGCGCGGGCTGGGCGTGGAAACCGTGCAGCAGATCAACGACCCCGCCGTGGACGGCATGACCCCCGACGCCACGCTCTACCTGGCCATCGACCACCGGGCGGCGCTGCGCCGCAGGCTGAGCGCCTCCGAGCCCGACCGGCTGGAGCTGGAGGCGGGCGAGTTCCACGAGCGGGTGCAGAAGGCCTACGAGCGCCTGGTGCGCGACAACCGCCGCCGCTTCGTGGTGGTGGACGCCGCGCGCGGCGTGGACGAGGTGGCCAGGGACGCGCTGGACGCCGTGCTGGAGCGCCTGCTGCCCGACCGCCGGGCGTGAGGCGGGAGGAGGCCGGGATGGAGAGAATCGTGGTGGGCATGTCCGGCGGGGTGGACAGCTCCGTGGCCGCGCTGCTGCTCAAGCGGCAGGGCTACGACGTGGTCGGCGTGTTCATGAAGAACTGGGACGAGAAGGACGAAAACGGCACCTGCACCGCCGCCGACGACTGGAACGACGTGCAGAGCGTATGCGATACCATCGGCATCCCCTGCTATGCCGTCAACTTTGAAAAGGAATATTACGACCGGGTCTTTTCCTATTTTCTGGACGAGTACCGGCGCGGCCGCACGCCCAACCCCGACGTGCTGTGCAACCGCGAAATCAAGTTCCGCGCCTTTCTGGACTACGCGCTCAAGCTGGGCGCGAGCCGCATGGCCACGGGGCATTTCGTGCGC
>ERZ1673722.3022-NODE-3022-length-12721-cov-13.718380_pt1 | contig 12721 bp, 10 predicted proteins | sample MGYA00580222_ERZ1673722 | MGnify/ENA primary metagenome ERZ1673722 (study PRJEB41218, sample SAMN15661750) | gut metagenome | host: Homo sapiens | place: Canada: London | collected 2015-08-20/2019-03-30 | study: EMG produced TPA metagenomics assembly of...
CCTGAACCAAATGAAAGCAAAGTAAAAAGGGGCTGTGAAGAAATGAGGATTCATTTCTTCACAGCCCCTTTTCTTATTTGTAAATGATGATGGTTGATACATCATCGTTGTCTCTCTCGCCAGCAGAGTTTTCCGGCACCGGCTCCGATGCGATGGCAGCGGCTGATGTTCCGGCGGCTTTGGCAGCGGCTTTCTTTTTCGCGGCCTCTGCGGCTGCTTTTTTCTTAGCAGCTTCTTCGGCGGCTTTCTTAGCGGCTTCTTCCGCACGGCGCTGTTTCTCTGCAGCGGTCAGGTAGACGGTGTATTTCGGTGTGGGCGAGACCATGGCATCGATTTCGAAGAGGCGTCCCCATGGGAAATCGGCGGAAATCGTCGCCGGGTCAAGTCCCATTTTCCGTTTGGCAAAGTCCTGCACCTCGGCGATCATTTCCTCTTTCATGGTGGGGGTGGGGATGTAGTTCGTCCCTTCGAGCTCCGTCAGGCGGTTGATGTTCTTTCTGACGTTTGCCTGATACGCCCAGTTGTCGATGTATTGCTCGGTCAGCATGTCGCGGTGATCTGTCTCGCTCATGTCCGGCGCGAGGATGGCCTGCGCGATGGCATAGCCGATCGTGTTGGAGGCCGTGTTCCAGCCATTGTAGGCAGTGACCTTGTAGAGAAGATCATTCTGCTTCATGAGGCTCATGAGCGTATTGTCCGAGCCATTGGCAAAGTAGACGTCCACCATGGAGACGGGAATGCCCTTATCGATGACGGCTTTGACCTGATTGATGAATTCCGTGGTGGAAGGCTTCATCATGCCGTAATTGGAAAACTGGCCGGACTCACCCGTAGAGGAGAGCGGGGTATTCACAGCGAGTACGATGTCGGGACGGCCTTTGGGATCCATGACGCCGCCGACGGCCTCTACATGCTCGGCGATGGTCTTTCCGATGGGCTGGCTTTCATAGCTAGGGACCGTATCCTCTGCGAGGCCTAAGGGATAGATGGAAGTGAAGCTCGGTGTGAGGTGATTCACATCATTGTGATAGCGCGCGATGAGGAGCAGGGCGAGCTGGTCTGCGCCCGGGAAGGAGCCGTAGACCTTGGGGGACAGCTTCGCACTTTCCTTTCCCAGATACCGTGCTTCCATGGCGGACTGGGAGTTCTTACTGTTATCATCATGTCCTTCACAGAAATAGGCAAAGATACCGCTCTTGGTATCTTTGAGGAGCAGGCGGTTGATCGTATGGTTCTTTGTGCGGCGCTTGAACCAGTCCTGCAGATATTCGGACGGGATGGAGAGCTTCAGGGACAGCATTTCCGCCGCCTCATCCTTTGTGAGTGTGCCTGCATCCATCTTGTCCTGCAGGCCGGAGAGCACATAGAGGTCGTGGCCGTACTTGGCGTAGTAGTAGGGCTCGACGCCGCTGTTTGAAGCATACGGCGTTCTCATGATGGTGCCGAAAGCATAGATCGGTACATTCGGATACATCTGGTGAAGCCGCTGGATACGGTTTTCCCGCGCCATCAGCGTATCGAGTGATTCATTGTGCTTTCTGGAGTCGACAAGACCGCCGTAGATGAGGGTGTCCGTAGAAATCACTGCCGCATCGGCCTCGCGGATATGCTGCTCGACCCAGCGCCAGACCTGATCAGGACTGCCCTGATAATTTTTTCCGGAAAGATAGCCCTTCGGCGGTGTCAGCACCGTGTAGCCAGCCTTCTCTGCGGTGGAAACGGTGTAGTCGAGAGAGACAGGACGGTCATCCTGCGGTACAAGTAGGATGGTGCGCGCATCGATCGAAGCCAGTCCGCCAGCGATCAGGAACGCCATAGCCAGCGCGCCGATTTTTTTATGATAGTGCAATGGAAAGCCCCCGTTTGAAAATGAGAAATGAAAAATAGAGAAGCGGCGCGTCAAAGCATGAAAGCGCCGCGTGATAGATCATTCCACGCGGTAGAAGAAATGCTACTGCGTGACATAGTTATATGATATTATTATACCATGAATGACGAAGGTACGTCGAGAAATGAATGATGGCGGTGGTCTGTATTTGATACGCTGTATCATCGTTTTTCATTCTGCAAGGAAAGTAAAAATGAAAGTCAATCAAGAAGAGGAGAACCATCGTGGCAAAATATCAATTCGATGAGCTGGTCAAGGCAGCCGGATCCGGTGAAGGTATCTATGATCATCTAAAGAAGAAGGAAATCAGTGAGAAAGAAGCCATGGAGGACATCCTGCAGGGGAGCTTCCGCTTCTCCATCACCGATGGCTATCTCGTAGAAAAGGGCGGGCAGTTTGACTATGCGTTTGATTTTGGAAATGAGACCTGCGTGCGCTATGATTGGCGAAGCGGCGTCCCTGTCAAGAAAGAGGCGGTGCTGCCGCGCGAGGTGAGGGAGACTTTTGCGAAGGAGATCGCATTTCTCTATCAGCTGCCGCAGAAGCAGTTTGTAACCGACACGAAGTCGACGACCATCCAGACGAATGCGTATGAAAGGGAGAAGTATGGGCCCATCAAGCGTCTCACTCGCGCAGAGCTCAGATTCGGTGATAAATTCTTCCGCTGGGTACCGGAAGAGGATGAAGACCGGCCGTTTAAGGAATTGTATGAAGCATTGTGTACACTCAGGAAAACGGTCGATGAATCTATTGGAGTGACTAGTGACTGGTGACTGGTATTGCGTTTTCATATGAACTGGGGATAAGCGGCTTCTCTCTTCTAGTGAGACGTGAGGAGTGAAGGTGCGACGCAGAAAAAGTAAAAGCGCCGCAGAGATTTTGATGAGGGGATGGCGACACGAGAAGTACAGAGGCTAATCCCTAATCACTAATCACTAGTCCCTAGTCACTTTATTCCCTAGACCATCCGCGTAGAATGGTGTACAATAGGGGCGTTGTTTATCGAAGTCTGCGGTTTTTTTGAATCAGCATTTCGCTGACTATCGCTGGGAATGACAGCGCGAGAGCGGTTGATGTTTGAAATGATTAGTCACCAGCAACGCCCAATCCCTAATCCCCAGTCACTAGTCACTTATATATAAGGAGACATACATTCATGCACGAACTTTTTGACTGGATTTATTCCATCGTCGTGGCGCTTTTCATCGCCATGATCATTCACATTTTCCTTTTCGTCCCGACAAAGGTGTCAGGGCAGTCGATGTACCCGACGCTGAATAATGGCGAGTACCTCATCGTATCGAAGATCAGCCACGTTTTCCGTGAGACGCCGGAGTATGGAGATATCGTCATCATCGACAGCCGCACGCATCGCGAACGCTCATGGATGGACGATCTGGAAGAACCGATGAAGAACTACATCGCCATCTTTGACCGCTCGAGCCGTGAGCACAATGTCTGGGTGAAGCGCGTCATCGGCAAGGGCGGTGACACGCTGGCATTCAAGGAAGGCCATGTATGGCGCAATGGCGAGAAGCTGGATGAACCATACATCAATGAACCGATGGAATTTTCTATGGACGGCTCCTATACAGTGCCGGAAGGTACGGTCTTCGTCATGGGAGACAACCGGAACCATAGCTCGGACAGCCGCTTCATCGGACCCGTGCCCGTGGATCATGTCCTCGGTAAAGTTGCGATTCAGTTTTGATGGAACCCCACGATAAAACCGCTCTCTGCACAGAGGGCGGTTTTATCGTGGGGAGAGTGAGCAGCCTCTATGATTCCAGTTACCTTGAAATGCATGACAAGGGGGGGAATGCCTGGTAGCGGATGGGCGCGGAAAAGTGTACAATGAACGTGGAAAATCACGAACATAAAAAGCATCATCAGATTCTTTTCATGGACGAGAGTAAGTAAAGGAGCATAATTATGATCACTGGAGATATCAAACACTTAGAAAACTACAAAAAACAGTTGCCGACATTCATCTACGAGTGCCTGAAAGAAGTTGCGGCATTTGATTTCACTGCGGTGCCTGACGGAAAGTACAAAATCTATGGCTGCGACATGGGTGTGGAGTCGCCTGTGACCGAGCCGGCGGCGGATAGAAAGCTCGAAGGTCATAAGAAAATGATCGACATCCAGTACGAAGTGGAAGGTGAAGAAGAATGGCTCGGCGTGGAGACGATTTTCGAAGCGAGAGAGTGCATCGAGAGCCATCCGGAGCGTGACCTCTATTTCTATGAGTTTTCGCCCAAAGGCGAGTCGAAGGTGTACTTTGAGACAGGCCGTTTCGCAGTCTTCTTCCCAGAGGATCTCCATCGTCCGCTCTGTCAGGGGGAAAGCGGAAGCTGCCAGCTCCGCAAAGCGGTCGTGAAGGTGCCGGTGGAGTTGGTGACTGGGGACTAGTGGCTGGTGACGGCAGCTACTCTTGCGCTGTCATCCCGACCGAAGTGGAGGGATCTTTCTTGCAGACCGGTCAACATCGAGTGCGGGATAGCCGCGAAATAGAGCACCCAGGCGTACTTTTCTGCATGGCAAATGACTGCTGATTACCGCAGCGCAAGAAAGATTTCTCGACTACGCTCGAAATGACGATACGAGAATCCCATTATCTAAGGAAACGCTGATTAAATCTGACAACGATTTAATCAGTGTTTCCCTAAAATTGCGGCGAAGCCGCCACCTTTATTCCTAATTTCTCATTCAAGCGAGGCTTTCAAACGGAATCAAAGGGCAGCACGTCCCCGGGGATAACCCTGAAGTTTGAAAGCAGGGATTAGGGATTAGTGGCTAGGGATTAGGCGCTTTGAGTGACTGGCAACTAGTGACTCGTGACTTGAATACGGCTTTCGGGCATCGCTCTATTTATATTTCGCGGCGCTTTCATAGTATTATGCGCCGCACCATCCCTGTTGAACCTCTTGAACCTATAGAACCTGCGGAACATCTTTCGCACGCAATCAAGGGACAAAACGTCCCCGGGGTTAACACTGAACCCTTCAATCCTCTTCTTGACTTACAGTCAACTTTTTGCTATTATATTCTATATTCGATTACTAACGATTTCTACAGTATCGCACGATGAAGGCGATATGTGTAAGGGGGCAGAGTATGAAGTATAAAAAGTTTTTAGCAGCTGCCATGGCGGCAGGCTTTTTGCTTTCTGCCGGCATGATGACCGGCGGATGCGGATCGGCCAAACAGCAGCAGGGGCAGCAGGCGATGAAGGTCACGACTTTCAAACCGTTCAAGTCGGACACGCCGATCCAGAGAGAGTATGCCGGCTCCATCATGGCCTTACAGGAAGTGCCGGTCCGCTCGAAAGTATCCGGTACAGTCATGGAAAAATACGTCAAGGGCGGTGACCATGTCACAGAAGGGCAGCCGCTCTTCCGCCTCGATACGCGCACCTATTCCTCCTCTCTGGCAGCCGCAGAGGCGCAGGTCGCGCAGGCTTCGGCTACCTATGAAAATGCGAAGCGCGATCTGGCCCGCTATGAGCAGCTGATCGCGACGGGAGCGATTTCCCGGCAGGCTTATGATGCACAGAAGGCAGCGACAGAGTCCTATCAGGCCGTTGTCGAAGCAGCCAGGTCACAGGCAGCGATCGCATCGGATAATCTCTCCGATACCATCGTGACAGCTCCCTTCACCGGGACGCTCTCCATGGATGATGTGAATATCGGTACCTTCGCTTCGGCAGGACAGACGCCGCTCGTCACGATTTCCTCGGCAGATCCGCTGTATGTTCAGTTTGATATGTCAGAAAGCGAATACCTCTCGCTCACCAAGAATAAGAGCGGCACAGAGACGCTCGGGGATGCCCTGAAGCTGCGCCTTGCCGATGGCTCCATCTATCAGGAAACGGGCAAGATCGTCCAGATCAATCCGGGGCTGACCGGCGGGCAGCTGACCATGAAGGCAGCCTATGCAAATCCGGATAACCTGCTCGTCCCGGGCATGTACGCGACCGTTGTTTCTGATGCAGAAATCGCCAAGGGAAGCATCCTGGTACCGACCAAGGCATTAGTACAGCTCCTGAACCGCGATATGCTCGATGTCGTCGTCGATGGCAAGGTCCAGCAGAAGGCAGTCAAGCTCGGGGCGACCTATGGCATCTATACCATCATCGAAAGCGGCATCGATGAAAATGATGAGATCATCGTCGAAGGCCAGAATAAAATCCGTGTCGGACAGGCAGTCGCTCCGGAAGAAACCACGCGCGAGGCTTTGGAACAGGCGGCGATCAAGGCCGTTTCTGTGCAGCATGGCACGGCAGATGCTAAGAAATAAGGGGAGGAGCTATGGCAAATTTCTTTATTAAACGCCCTATCTTTGCTATCGTCGTGGCTCTTGTCATCACGATCGCCGGGGCACTCTGTATTTTCTCACTGCCGATCGACCGCTATCCGAAGATCACGCCGCCGCAGGTCTCTGTCCAGGCGACCTATCCGGGCGCTGATTCTGAAGTCGTAGCGCAGACGGTGGCCGCGGTCATAGAAAAGAATGTCGTCGGTGCCGAGGGCTTCGATAATATGTCTTCGACATCGAATTCGAACGGCTCCTATTCACTTTCGGTCCAGTTCCTGACGGGGACGGACTCGGATATGGCGACCATCCGTGTACAGAATGGCGTCACGGCTGCGGATGCCGCTCTTCCTGATACGGTCCGCTCCATCGGGGTCACCACAAAGAAATCTTCGGGGGATATGGCACTCGTCGTTGGCCTGCTCTCGCCGAATGGCACGTACGATGATGTCTTCCTGAAGAACTATTTCTCCATGAACTATCTGGACGAGCTGAAGTCCATCAAGGGCGTCGGCAACGTACAGGAATTCGGCTCTGACTTCGCGATGCGTATCTGGATGGATCCGACGAAGATGTCGCAGAATAAAATCACCGCGAGCGAGGTCATTGCTGCCGTTTCTGCGCAGAACAAGCAGATCGCGGCTGGCAACATTTCCAGTGCGCCGGTCGATCAGAATGCTTCCTTCCAGTACATCATCACGGCGAAGGGGCGTCTCGTGACAGAAAAGGAATTCGGAGATATCGTCCTTCGCACCAATGATGATGGCTCCATGCTCCGCCTGAAGGATGTGGCCCGTATCGAGCTCGGCGCAAAGGACTACAGCTTCCTGTGCCGTGCGGCGGGACAGGAGTCGGTGATCCTCGCCTTCTCTCTGACCGATGATGCGAATGCACTCGAAACTCTGGGTGCGATCAAGGAAAAGCTCAAAGAAGATGCGAAGAGCTTCCCGGATGATATGACCTATGTCATCTGCGCGGATAACACGGACTTCATCTATGCCTCCATCAAGGAAGTCATGCATACCTTCGTCGAAGCGCTCCTCATCGTAGCGCTGATCGTGTACATTTTCCTGCAGAACTGGAGATCCACGCTTATCCCGATGATCGCGGTCCCTGTATCACTCTTGGGTACGTTTGCGTCCTTCCTGCTTCTCGGATTCACCATCAATACCCTGACGCTTTTCGCGATGGTTTTGGCCATCGGGCTGGTCGTCGATGATGCGATCGTCGTCATCGAAGCCGTCGAGTATGAAATGCGCTACAACAACCTTGACCCGAAAGAGGCGACTGTCGCTGCGATGCAGAAGGTACAGAGCCCGGTTATCGGCGTCGCGGTCGTGCTGGCTGCGGTTTTCGTACCGGTCGCTTTCCTTGGCGGGATCATGGGTATCCTCTACAAACAGTTTGCTCTCACCATTGCGGTCTCTGTCCTGATTTCTGCTTTCGTCGCGCTGTCTCTGACTCCGGCGCTCTGCGCCGGCCTCTTGAAGCCGCCGAAGAAGCAGAATAGGAAAAGCTTCCTCGATCGATTCTGGGATACTTTCAATGACGGTTTCGACCATATGGTAGAAATCTATGGGGCGATCCTGCAGAAGATGGGACATGCGATCGCTGCCCCGATCATCGTCCTTGTCGTCATCACGGTCGCAGCCTTCGGTATTTTCTTCAAGCTGCCGACGGCATTCCTGCCGCAGGAAGATAACGGCTTCTTTATCACGGCGTTCTCTCTGCCCGAAGGCTCTGTCAATGTCAGAACGAATGCAGCCATCACTGATTACCTTGATTATATGGGAAAAGATCCGGCGATCGAACAGTCGCAGGGCATCACCGGCTTTGATATTTTGTCCGGCGGGCAGAAACCAAATGCAGGCCTTTCCTTCATCAAACTGAAACCGTGGGATGAACGTAAAGCGCCAAACGAACAGATCAATGCCATCATGGGCAAAGCCATGGCGTATGGGGCGACCCATCCGGATGTATCTTTGATGGCGCTGAATCAGCCTCCGATTCCAGGCCTTGGCTCCTCCGGCGGCTTCAGCCTTTACATCATAAACAAGAGCGGCGCATCGGATGAAGAATTCCAGCGCGTCGTCGGAGAATTCCTCGGCGCAGCAAACCAGCGTCCGGAAATCCAGATGGCCTACACCACCTTCCGAAGCGATACACCATCCTACAATTATGATATTGATCGAGAAAAAGCACAGCGAAATGGTGTGGCTGTCGGTGATATCTTCACCGCCCTTCAGGCCTACTATGGCTCTGTCCAGATCAATGACTTCACCATTTATGGACGTAACTTCAAGGTCGTTGCGCAGGCGGATACCCAGTACCGCACGAACCCGGAGGATAACAAGTTCCTGACGGTCCGTGACAATAAGGGCAATATGGTGCCGATTTCCACCTTCATCACTCCGAAGAAATCTAATGCTGTCTCTGTCATCACGCGTTACGACAACTTCCCGGCGGTCAAGGTCGGCGGGCAGCAGAAGGACGGGTATTCCTCCGGGCAGGCGCTTGATGCGCTCGAAGAAACTGCCAATCAGGTCCTTCCGAATGGGTATGGCTTCGAATTTGTCGAATCCTCTGCGCAGGAACGTGAAGCGAGCGGTAAGACCGTATATGCCCTCTCGCTCGGCATGCTCTTCGTATTCCTGTCCCTGGCAGCTCTTTATGAAAGCTGGAAAGTTCCATTCACGGTCATCTTCGGGATACCGACCGGCTTCTTTGGCGCGAGTCTTGCAGCTCTGGCATTCAATGTATATAACGACATTTACTTCCAGATCGGTCTCTTGACCATCATCGGGCTGGCCGCGAAGAACGCCATCCTGATCGTCGAGTACGCGAAAGTTCGTACGGATCATGGTATGGAAGCGCTTCAGGCGGCTGTCGAAGCATCGAAGATCCGTCTCCGCCCGATCCTGATGACATCCTTCGCTTTCATTGTGGGTAACATTCCGCTGGCTCTCTCGACCGGCGCAGGTGCAAATTCCCGCTTTGAAATGGGGATTGCCGTTGTATTCGGTGTGCTTTCCGCCACCATTTTCCAGATCTTCATCGTTCCGATGCTCTTCGTTGTCATTGAACACATTCATGGGTTCAAGAAATCGAAGAAAGTCGTCACCGAAGACTGACAATCGTAAATGAAAAAGAGCCTCGAGCCTTGTGCTCGAGGCTCTTTTTTTGTGGAGTGACTAGTGGTTAGTGACTAGTGACTGGTGACTGAAATGTCAGCTCATGGCATCGCTACTATCTATTCTCTGCGGAGCTTAGATCCTTTGACTCAGTTCTCATATTTCAGATAATCCATTTTCTAATATACGACGTTTTTCTCCGCTCAGGATGACGAAATGCGCCGCACCTTCCCTTCAGAACCCGGCGAACCCTCTGAACCTGTTGAACCTGCTGAATCCGTTGCACCTTTCAAATATGTTGCGCATTTTCACGAAGCGCGCTCCTTGTGCTATACTAAGGATGAATCAACATGAAAGGCGGTGTTCTCATGCTTTGGGACAGAAAATCGATCCACACCATCCACTGCTTCGGGGACAGTTTGACGGCGGGCTACGGGGCGCTTCCCTGCGAGGGCTGGGTGGAAGTGCTCGCGAAGCGGCATCCGAAGATGGGCTGGTACAACGACAGTCAGTGCGGCGCGCTCACCGAGGATATCCTGGATGCGCTTGAAGGCACGGCGGCTCTTGCCGGGCCCAAGGAAGGCTTCTTTTTCGGTACGAATGACATCCTCTGTGGTTTCCGCCTTGCTGTGGTGGAAGCTGAGGTGAAGGAGCGGCTAGCACGGCTTTCAGAAAAAGTCCCGCTTGCGATCGGTATCCCGCCGCTTGCGACGAAGGAGAGCATCTGGACGGGCTGGCAGAGCGAAGCGGTGTATGAGAGAAATCAGGCAGATCTTGCGGCGTATGGGGATTTCTTAAAAAAGCTCGCAAAGGACATCGGCGCGCTCGCCATCGATTTTTCGAAAGCCTTCCCGCTGGAGGATGTCTGGTACTATGACGGCCTCCATCCGAATGGGAAGGGGTATGAGCGCTTCGCGGAACTGGCAGAGAAAGCTTGGAGTATCAAGCAGAGGTAGAAAGGAAAAGATAGGATGAATAATAGAGAAGAACGTACAAGGGAACTTATGAAGCAGCGCGTCCTGACATGGAAAGAAGCGGAAGCGCAGATCGCAGCATGGAAAGCGAGCGGCGAGACTGTTGTATTTACGAATGGATGCTTTGACATGCTCCACCGCGGTCACATCACCTACCTCGCGCAGGCGGCTTCGCTGGGCGACCACTTGATCGTAGGACTGAATTCGGATGCGTCGGTGAAGCGGCTCAAAGGAGAGTTGCGCCCCGTGAATGGAGAAAGCGACCGTGCGCTCATGCTTTCGGCTCTCCGCAGTGTGGACGGCGTCGTAATCTTTGGAGAAGATACCCCGACCGAGCTCCTGTCTCATCTGAAGCCGGATATTCTGGTCAAAGGCGGGGACTACAAGGTGGGAGAAGTCGCCGGACGAGAGTATGCCGGCCGTGTAGAGATCCTCTCCTTCGTCGATGGATACTCGACAACGAAACTGATTGAGAGAATCAGGGCGTGATGGGGGCTGGTAGCTAGTGACTGGTGACTAGATATCAGACGTCAGACATTAGACATGGGGCACTAGACGTCGGACGTAAGTCGTTAGACGTTTAATCCCTAATCCCTAGTCACTAGTCACCAGCCACTAGTCACTTTTTGAAGAGGCATTGATACTATGCAAAACTGGAAACGAATCGTGTATACCATGGCGGCCATACAGATCGGGACGGGGATCTCGATCATCGGCGTCGTCGCCTTCATTCCGCTCTTTCTGACATCGGAGCTGGGGGTCACGGATCCGGGAGAAGCGGCGTTTTGGGCGGGACTGATTTCCGGTGTGACGCCTTTCTTTGTCGCGATCGCGGCGCCTTTTTGGTCCATGCAGGCTGATCGCCGGGGACCGCGTTTTGCGCTGTCCATGATCCTCTTCATCTTGGGCGTGGTCATTGCTTGGATGTATTTCACGCGATCGCCCGTAGAACTTCTGATCCTTCGCATGATCCAGGGCATGTCCGGCGGCTTTGTCGCAGTCGGCATGTCTCTTGTCATGAATGTGACGCCCAAGAAGCAGCTGACGTGGGCGATGGGGGTCTTTCAGGCATCCATGGTCATGGGGGTCATGTTCGGCCCGCTCGTAGGCGGCATGATCGCGGATACTCTGGGCTATCGCATGCCCTTTGTCATTTTCTGCGCCCTTTCATTTCTCTGCCTTGTCGCGGTGCGTCTCATGGTGCCAAAGCGGATCGGACTGGAACAGGCACGGGGGCGGGAGCCTTTCATGAAGCAGCTTTCTTACTTCATGAAGAATCCCGTCGTCCGTCTGATGGTCATGCTGCAGTTTCTCTGCAACTGCGGCATGACAGGGATCGGGCCAATCCTCCCGCTCTATATCAAGGAAATGATGGGAGGCGATGCCATGGCAGTCGCGACGATCGTAGGGATCATCATCTTCGTCGCAGGCGCCACGAGCGTCACCTCTTCTCTGAATGTCTCGCGTCTTGCTGCACGGATCTCCATGCCGAAGATTCTTATCTTTGCGTCTCTTGTGACAGGCGTGAACTTCATCCTCCAGTATCTGATGCCCGAAGTCTGGACGCTGGGCTTCATGCGCGGGCTCACCGGCTTCTCCCTCGGGATGATCATGCCGCTCGCAAATACCATCCTCGCGCAGGCGGTGCCGGCGGAAAAGCGTACAATGGTGGTGGGATTTTCGACCAGTTTCGCACTTATGGGCAATGTCGCAGGCCCCATGGCATCGGGCGCCATCGCCATGCAGTGGGGCTATGGTATGGTCTTCTGGTCGACAGCTTTCTGCTTTTTCCTCGCCGCATGCGTGATCTATAGGGAGAGGAAAATCATATAATGGGTTCAGGGTTCAGGTTGATGGGTTCAAGGTTGTGGTGGCAGCTTCGCTGCAAAATATATATTTGCGGCGGAGCCGCCACCACCATTTCTCGTTCAAGTGAAGCTTTCCAACGGAATCAAAGAGCGACACGCCCGTGGGCTAACCCTGCCCCCTGAAGTTTGAAAGCAGGGATGAGTGGCTAGGGATTTGGGATTAGGAGTGACTAGTGACTAGGAGACATGAGACTCTCGTATCGTCATTTCGAGCGAAGCGAGAAATCTTTCTTGCAGACCGCTAAACGAAGGATGTGTGAAAGTAGAAATACGCAGCGCCAAGGCGTCGTTTCCGTACCGGTGCTTATGTGATACTGTCCGCAGTGCAAGAAAGATCCCTCGGCTACGCTCGGGATGACGACAGCGCGAAGCACTATCAAAATTCCGCGGCGCTTCATTATTTTATGCGCCGCACCACCATTTCGGATTTCTCATTTCTGTTATGAAGTGACTTTTGTCAATCGGGAATTTGCGCCCTCCACATTCGCTTCCTTCTATTTGACGGCATCTAAAAAGGGTCCTGGATTTAACAGTCTCCGGCAGGTG
>ERZ1673722.3024-NODE-3024-length-12718-cov-5.593935_pt1 | contig 12718 bp, 10 predicted proteins | sample MGYA00580222_ERZ1673722 | MGnify/ENA primary metagenome ERZ1673722 (study PRJEB41218, sample SAMN15661750) | gut metagenome | host: Homo sapiens | place: Canada: London | collected 2015-08-20/2019-03-30 | study: EMG produced TPA metagenomics assembly of...
ATTTTTCTGCAAAAGATATCCGTACCCTGCACAAAAAAGGTGTAAAAGTATATACCTACTTAAATGTCGGTTCCATCGAGAATTTTCGCGATTATTATAAGAAATATGAATATCTTACGATCGGAACTTATGAGAACTGGGAAGAAGAAAAGTGGGTAGATGTTTCGAATAAGGACTGGCAGAAGTTTATGGGAAAACTGTCGAAGAAGCTGCTGAAAAAAGGGGTGGATGGTTTTTTTATTGACAACTGCGATGTCTACGATTATGCAAAGACAAAGAAAAATTTTAAAGGACTGGCCAAAATACTGAAAAATATCAAACGTCTTGGAAAAGGAGTCATGATCAATGGCGGAGATGTTTTTGTGACAAAGTACAGAAAAACATACGGATCGGCGAAAGATATCATGACTGCCGTCAATCAGGAATCTGTGTGGAGCAGTATTCAGTTTGAAACGGGTACGTTTGGAAAACAGCCAGAAGATGTGCGCAAATACTTTTCCGATTATGTTCAAAAATGCAAAAAAGATGGAATGGAAGTCTATCTTTTAGAATACACGAAAGATAAAAAACTGATCAGACGAATTAAACAGTATTGCAGAAAAAATAAGTTTCATTATTATATATCGGATTCGATCGAATTGGACTAATAAACATGTATCATTCATGATTGTAAGGGGAGGAGTTTGAAAATGGAACAAAAAGAAATGGCAAAAACGAGACTGATTATTTATGTGCTGATGGCTTACGGTCTGACCTGTCTGATGGGAATTCTGATGTGGTATGGCAGTACAAAGGGTTATGACCTTACGGTATTTCCAACAGCGCAGATGATGTATCCGGCAGCAGGTGTGATCATTGGACTTTTTCTGGCACACAAAGGAGAGAAAATCCTGCCAGCAGGTTTTTTTATTACGGTTCTGGCAACGACGGGTGTTCTGATCGTATTGGCACTTTTATCCGTATTTCTGCCGGTAAATGATTTGAACATTGCAGGGATGACGATGTCCGTTTATAATCTGATTTCCCAGTATATACTTATTATCGGGAGTATCGTGGCACTTGTTTTTCTTGCAGTAGCGGGAAATGAAAAGCGTGCGGCAGCAGGACTGACCAGACAAAACTGGAAAAGTGCTGTGCTCATTGTACTTGCGTTTGTGGGTATTTATATAGTAAGAACTGTAGTGTCTGTAGCGGTACAGGGTGTGTCTGACGGCAGTGGGATGCAGCATGTAAAAGAATGGGCAGCAATGTTTAAAAATCCCATGATGTGGCTGAATATTGCTGCACTTCCGATCAATTATTTCTTCGTGTTTATTGCATTTTTTGGAGAAGAATATGGCTGGAGATATTACCTGCAGCCGGTTTTGCAGAAACGGTTCGGACTTCGTGCAGGTGTGATCATACTTGGCGTTGTATGGGGATTATGGCATATCCCGGATGATCTGTTTTATTATACACAGACATCAGGAATCCAGATGATTTTTGCGCAGCAGATCACATGTATTTCACTTGGAATCTTTTTTGCATATGCCTATATGAAAACGCAGAATATCTGGGTACCGGTCTGTCTGCACTATCTGAATAACAACCTGATACCGATCATCTCAGGAACGTTTTCTGCAGATGTTCTGGAAAATCAGACGGTAAGCTGGAAGGATCTTCCGGTTGCACTGGTGTTAAATGGATTGTGCTTTGGATTTTTCCTGCTTGCAGATGTATTTAAAAAGAAAGAAGTTCAGGAAGAGGAGTAATTTGAGTAAAAATTTCCTGTAAAAAGCAGATGGTGTCATATGAAAAAGCGCATGTACAGTAAAAACAGATCGTCGGAAAGATGATTTTACTGTATATGCGCTTTTCAGTACATGATAATAAAATGTTCGCGGAGCGTGTATTCTATATTTAAAAGCAACAGCTTCGCAGAAACATTTGGTTAAAACATAATTTTGGATCTATTCTTTAACAGTCTGGCTCCATTTACGATCAGAAGAATCCCGGCGGTGATTCCACCTGCAAGGACACAGATACCAACTGCCAGTGTGGAAGCTCCGGCAGAACCCATTGTCTTATAAATTTTCTCGTCCATCTTATATGCCCCCTTTGTTTGGATTTCTCATATTCCTAATGTATATTATTCTATCATTATTCTCATGAATATACAAACCCAGATTAAAAAATATCTGCTAAAAATTACAGTTTATCAGGTGCCCAGTCACCGAGAACCAGTTCTTTTGCAAAATATCCGGCTTGTTGTTCATTCAGATTTTGAACAAAATCAGCCCGGTCAGAAAGCGGACGGTAGTCAGAGGTGGCAGGGAAACTTGCGTATTCGGCATAATATACTGTGTCATGTGTATTTTCGCGGTTCCAGTCATGAAAACCGGCGGGATGGATATGCGCACCAAGTTCACAGGAAATCAGGATCGTTTTTGCATAGTCGCGCCATGGCCTGCCAAGATAGACGGAACCGGCAGGACAGTCTTTGGAGATGAACCGGCAGTCGGAAAAAATGTAGCCGTATTCCTGGCCTTCCGGTGTGGAGGCGGCAGTTACATAACCCTGGATAGGAGGGAGTGTATAATTTTTCTGAACCATATCTGAATTGGAATGACACAGTGCAGATGTATCACAACCGGAATCATGCAGGGTGGATGTAGTGGAAACTAAATCGGACTGTGCAGATGTTTTTGTGCGCAGCAGGGATTCTAAGGTACAGTGTTCAAAATATGCGGTGGCGCTTCCAAAAATAAAATCAATATCGCCGCAGATATAGCAGTTTTTATAATATTGTCTGCCATTGATACGCGGGGCAAACTGTTTTGGACCGATGAAACCGCCAGGCTGTCGTTCCTTTTCGGGAAGCGGTCCGGTAAAAAGTGTGTCCTGATGGCCGAGAAGGCGGCAGGAATCGATCATAAGACGGTCCCCGTCGGCATAGAGAGCGATCGCCTGTCCGTGTGTTGCGGAATCCCCGGAGGCATTTTCGATGGTGAGATGCTGGAGCGTTATATCATGTGTATCGATAAAGAGGGTATAAGTGCGGAATGTACCGCGCTTACTGCCATCTTCCATCAGATCCAGGGCATAATCATCATAGCTGATGACGGTGTGAGCACTGCTTTCGCCCATTCCGCGAAGTGTGATATATGGTTTATTTATGGTTAGTTTTTCATGGTAAATGCCCGGTGCAATTTCAATGATAACAGGTGTTGTGTTATTAGCAGGAATTTGTGCAAGGGCAGAGCCGATGGAGGAAAAATGTTCCGGGTTGTCGGAAACATGAAGTATTTTTTGCATGGGAAAAGCCTTTCTTTGTTTCTTAATATTTTCTGAGGATAGTATAACACAGATATTGCCTGGTTGAAATTAGGAAAGAGGATGATTATAATGGAAAGTAAAATAGGAAAAAAGTACGGTGGGAGGAGATTATGGAACTCAGTTATAAAGAAATCAGAGCACAGATCTGTGATGTGTGCCATAAGATGTGGCAGCTTGGATGGGTTGCGTCGAATGACGGAAATGTGTCGGTAAAACTTTCCGATGGCACATTTTTAGCAACGCCGACCGGCGTGTCAAAAAGTATGGTAACACCGGAAATGATCGTGCATATAAATAAAGCAGGAGAGATGATCGAAACTGTGGACGGGTACCGCCCGTCGTCCGAAATGCGGATGCATTTCAGATGTTATGAAGAACGCGAAGATGTCGGGGCGGTATTACATGCACATCCTCCGGTTGCAACGGGATTTGCCGTGGCAGACATTCCGCTCGATGAGTATTCCATGATCGAGACTGTGCTCGCACTTGGTTCAGTGCCGATTGCGCCTTATGCGACACCTTCCACAGATGAGGTGCCGGATGCCATTACCCCGTATCTGCAGGAACATGATGCGATCCTGTTAAAAAATCATGGAGCGGTAACAGTTGGAGCCGATGTTTATACGGCATATTACCGGATGGAAACGTTAGAGCAGTTTGCAAAAATAACACTGACGGCACATCTGCTCGGAGGTGCAAAAGAAATTGACCGGGAAAATATCGACCGGCTTGTGGATCTTAGAAACAATTATTATAAAATGAGTGGAAAACATCCGGGATATAAGAAATATAGTGGTGAGTCGCATTTTGCTCCGCAAAACAAGGAGGATCGCAGATGAGTACAGGCAGACATAAACAGGAACGCGGCGTTGGGCTGCAGCCATTGGATGAGATCAATGGATATCAGGTACGTCCGGGTTTTTATAACAGAGATGGTGCGACAGCAACCACAAGAGGTGTCAGCTTTACGATCCATTCCTTTGGTGCGACGGCATGTTATCTTCTGTTGTTCCGGCCGCAGGAAAAAGAGCCGTATGTGACCCTAAAATATCCGGAGGCTTATCATATTGGAAACACATATTCCATGTTCGTTTTTGGATTGAAAATCGAAGAGTTTGAATATGCGTTCCAGTTGGACGGACCTTATGATGAGAAGAAGGGATTATTATTTAAGAAAGAAAATGTTCTGCTTGATCCGTATGCGAGGGCAGTAACGGGACAGCGTAACTGGGGAGAGCGCCCGGAAGGCGGAGCGGATTTTATTTATCACGCAAGGGTTGTGGAAAACAACTTTGACTGGGGAGATATCCGTCCGACGGAGCATCCGTTTGAGGATCTTGTTATTTATGAGATGCATGTGAGGGGATTTACAAAAGATGCATCATCGGGTGTTACACCGGGGGCAGAAGGCACTTATGAGGGACTGCGCCAGAAGATCCCGTATTTGAAGGATCTGGGAGTGAATGCAGTCGAGCTGATGCCGATTTTTGAGTTTGATGAGATGGAAAGCACCAGAGTGGTAGACGGAGAGCGCCTGTATAATTACTGGGGCTATAATACAGTCTGTTTTTTTGCGCCCAATACCAGTTATACCTCGGTGGTGGAACATAACCACGAGGGCGATGAGTTAAAAGAACTGATCTACGAGCTAAAGGAAAATGGAATCGAAGTTATCCTGGATGTTGTATTTAACCACACGGCAGAGGGAAATGAACATGGTCCATGTTTTTCTTTTAAGGGAATTGATAATGATATTTATTATATCCTGACACCGGATGGATACTATTATAATTTCAGTGGCTGTGGCAATGTCATGAACTGTAATCATCCGGCAGTAAGACGTTTTATCATTGACTGTCTGCGATACTGGGTAACGGAGTATCGTGTCGATGGTTTCCGGTTTGATCTGGCATCCATTTTAACCCGCGATGAAAAAGGGACACCGATGGCAGATCCGCCATTGCTTCAGGCGATTGCATGTGATGCCATTCTTGGAAAGGTCAAACTGATCGCGGAGGCATGGGATGCGGGTGGTCTCTATCAGGTTGGAAGTTTTCCGTCATGGAACCGATGGTCAGAATGGAATGGAAGATACCGTGATGATATCCGTCAGTTTTTAAAAGGTACGGATGGTATGGCAGGAACAGCAATCACGCGTATCACCGGTTCAAAAGATCTTTATCCGGAGCACCGCGGAGACAGTGCATCCGTTAATTTTGTCACCTGTCATGATGGATTTACATTGTATGATCTGTATGCCTATAATACGAAGCACAATGAGAAAAACGGCTGGAATAATTCGGATGGTGATAACAACGGAAACAGCTGGAACTGTGGAGCAGAGGGAGAGACAGATGATCCGCAGATCGAAGGACTGCGTCTTAGAATGGTAAAAAATGCATGTGCAACCTTAATGTGCAGCAGAGGACCTGCCATGTTTTATGCGGGAGATGAATTTTGTAATACACAGTTTGGCAATAATAATGCCTACTGCCAGGATAATATTATTTCCTGGCTTGACTGGACCAGACTGGAGAAATATCAGGAGATCCATGATTTCTTCCGGTATATGATCGCATTTCGCGAAAAATATCCGATTTTGCGCCGCTCCACGAAAAAAGCGCTCTGCGGCCTACCGGAGATCAGTATCCACAATGGTTTCCCGTGGAATGGGGGTACGGATTATACCAGTAAACTGATCGGTATCATGTATGCCGGCAGGGATGACGCGGATACCAGGGATGATATCATTTTCTATGGAATGAATGCATACTGGGAAACACTTGTGATGCAGCTTCCGGAACTGCCGAACAATCTGCAGTGGAAGATCTGTGTCAATACAAACATAGAGTATGAGGATGGAAAAGATGTGGAGGCACAGACCGAGTTTTATTATAAAAAAACATTGAAAGTTCCGCCGAGAAGTGTGGTTATTTTAGTGGCAGAATAGTGTGGGACATAAAAATGCGGCGGGTTACAGCCACCCGCCGTCTAATGTAATGATCTGCCCGGTCAGGTATTCATTTCCTGTGGCAAGCTGTACTGCTAGATGGGCAGTCTCCTCCGGCGTTCCAAATCTTCCTGCCGGGATCTCATCTGCAAGTTCTGCGCGTTCTTCTTCGGAAAAACAGGCATTCATCTGCGTATCAATGACACCACAGGCGATCGCGTTGACCTGGATATTGCTCGGTGCAAGTTCTTTTGCAAGTGCTTTTGTAAAGGAATTGATGCCGCCTTTGCATGCGGAATAAGCAACTTCACAGGAGGCACCGGCAATGCCCCAGACGGAAGAGATATTGATGATTTTTCCTTTCTTTTCGTGCACCATATGTGGGATTGCGAGCCGGCTGGTGGAAAAGACGGATGTGAGGTTTGTGGAGACAATGCGGTTCCAGTCATCGATCGACATATCCGTCAGCAGCCCGATATAGGAAATACCGGCATTATTGATGAGGACATCCACTCCACCGAAGCGTTCTGTGATCTGTTCAAATAATTGTTCGACATATTCAAAGGAAGAAATATCGCCCACGCTGGCGAGCACTTCCGTGTGAAAAGTTTCTTCCAGTTCTTTTTTGAAATTTAAAAGTTCCTGTTCTGATCTGGAACAGGTAATGATCAGCCGGTCACCCTCTGCGGCAAATGCGGATGCAATCGCGCGTCCGATTCCACGGGAGGCACCGGTAACTAGTACGGTTCTATTCATAAAAATCTCCATTCTTGTCCGTTACTGGAACATTTCAAGTTTGTGTTTACGCTATATTTGTATATTTTTTTATGTTCATTCTAATACATAGTATTTTGACTCATTTATGATGCCATTTGCCGTTTGTCAATCATGCAGGCATGTTGACTCACTTGCGCTCATTATATCATGAATAAATCAATGAAACAATTTCAATGAAAATCTAAATGAAATTAAAATTGTAGATTTGCAGGGAAACAGCACTGTGTTAGAATTATTGCGTAAAAATAATAGTATTGGAGGACTTATTTTGTGCTATATCAACGAATGATGAAGGAAAAACAAAAAGTGGAGGATCGGATCAATGACTTACAAAGCCAGATTGACGTGCTTCCATCAGGTACATTTTTCTGTACGAGAAATAATAAGTACTATAAGTGGTATTATACCGATAAGGGTAAAACAAAATACATTCCCAAAAGTGAACGAAAACTTGCGGAACAACTGGTAAAACGAAAATATTTAGAGAGCAGGCTGCGAAAATTTAAGCAGGAGGAGAAAAGGATAGATATTTATCTGAAGCAATATAGCTTAGATGAATTTTCTTCATATCATGTAGAGGAACATCCAGAGTTGCAGAAACTTTTGTCAGGAGTCTATGTACCGTTAAAGCAAGAACTGGATGAGTGGGTAAATGCTTCTTACACAAACAATCCGAAAGAACCACAAAAATTGATACATAAAACCATTCCCGGAATTCTGGTCCGGTCAAAATCTGAAGCTTTAATCATAAATGCGTTATTCGAACACAAAATCCCATTTCGTTATGAATGTTTATTACAGATTCAAAATGTTAGTATATATCCGGATTTCACCATCCGTCATCCTGTTACAGGTGAAGTGTATTATTGGGAACATTTTGGAATGATGGATAATGAAAATTATGCTCATAATGTATATTCAAAGTTACAGTTGTAGAATCCTTTAGATTATGAGTATGTAGAACTACTGATTCAATATTATTTTACATGAACAATGTATAGGTATTCAAATGGGCGAAAGGTATATATATCAGAAACCAATAGTCCGAAATTTTATTGAATTATAGTATTTTTCAATCAAAATGGGTGAAAATTAGGTCGAAATACTTAAAATAGTCCATGAAAACGAAAAAACGAGGGCTATTTTGATGTTAAATGAAGAAATTCACCCATTTTGAAAATAAAAGAGGAGGATACATGAAAAAATGGGCAAAATATATGAATGCGGAAAAAAATAACCCAAAACATAAGCAATGAAGTGGGAGAACGGGCGAAATACACGAACGCTGAAAAAAATAGCCCATAACATATAAGACGGCTGCAGATAGTTGGATAAAGAAAACGGGTGGATCTGCTTAATGTAATAAAAGTGTAGCCCATCATGGTATTTAGTATAAACTGATATGAATAGTAATGTGTAAAAAGAAACAGCATGTTTTTACAGGATTAAATTTCATAGAAGGGTAGAATTTAACTCTGCAAGTGAGTTTAAGAGAAAAATTTGAAAAAATATAAAATTAGGTATGGACATTTCCGTAGAGATGTGATAATATAATCAAGCACGATTCAAGACGACTTGATTACGGCGCGTGGCTCAGCTTGGTAGAGCGCTGCGTTCGGGACGCAGAGGTCGCAGGTTCAAATCCTGTCGCGCCGACTATGAGATGGGAAGCCGTCAATCCTTGAGAGATCATGGGTTGGCGGTTTTTCTTTGTTTAAAATATATTCCCTATTTGTCATATCTATGTTATAATAAAAAATGTAACCGCTTACATAACGAGGAAAGAAGGAGGATTTCATAAATGAAGAAAAAAACAAGTCTTAGTGCGAAGCTGATCGCAGCGTTTATGGCTGCGATTCTTGGAAGTGTTTTGATCTGTGCACTTCTGACACACAGTAAAGTAGAGAGCGTGTTAAACAGTAACATGCAGCTTACGAGTGAGCAGACACTAAACAGTGCGATGACAAGTCTGCAGACATATGAGAAAACGATCAGTATACCGGTAGATCTTTTGACGAGAAAAGACAGTATCAAACAGCTTTTGCTTGAGCCGGAAAACTATGATAAATATATTGACAATGTAAACGACGAACTGGTTGCAGCCTGTAAAGTCGTAAATGGTTCGGTGCGTGCCTATTATGCTTTAAATGATGGCAGAACAATCACCGGATGGGTACAATACGAAGCTGACGGTTCAAAGACAGCGATGAACACGGTGGAAAATAAAGACCTTTCCGGGAAAGAATGGTACACCGCATGTCAGGGAAGAAAAGCAAAAGTAAATTCTATTTTCAGCTATATCACTGCGCCGTATGTGGATGAAGAAACCGGGGAGCAGATCATTACGGTATGTCAGGAAGTAAAATATAAAGATGTTGTCCAGGGCGTTGTTGCGATGGATATTGATGCATCTGCACTGGCAGACTATGTGGAAAATATCAGACTTTTAAATACGGGATTTGTTATGCTGGTAGATGAGCAGGGAAATATCGTGGTTGACAGCGAAAGTAATACTTTTGCAGATGGTACAGTTGCTGACCTCGAATTTTTTGCTCCGTTAACAGAAGAATTAGATAAACTCGAAGAACAGAAAGCACAGCTGGAGGAAAATGAAGATCCGGCAGCGGATGATATCGTATTGCAGGCATCTTATACCATGCGTGCAGAGGGAAGGGACTGTGCCATTACGGCGATGACAGACCGCATTACCGGATGGAGACTGCTCGGCTGTATCAGTGATCAGGAAAACCAGAAGAACCTGATCAACATTAACATAGGAACGTTGATGGCCGGTGTGATCGGTCTGATCTTTGGATGTGTGATCGCAGTCCTGACAGCGCTCAGTTTTAACCGCGAGATCAAAAAACTCCAGAATGCGACACATCGTGTGGCGGGCGGTGATTTTTCCGAGAAGATCAAAGTTACCAGAAGCGATGAGTTTGGCGTGCTTGAAACAAATTTTAACGGTATGATGGATGATGTGTCCGGACTGATCCATGCAGTCGAGGATAAATCAAACCATATTCTTGAAGTTGCAGGAGGCATCTCAGAAGTCGCTGGAAATACAAAAACAACGATCGAGCAGGTAACACAGGCAATCGACAGTGTGGCGCAGGGTGCGGTAAAACAGGCGGAAAGTACACAGGAAGCCAACACGGAAGTAGAGCATTTAAAGAACAGCTTAGATGAGACAAAAGAATATGTTTCCGGCATGAATGGAATGACAGAAAAGGCAAATGAAGTCAGCACCGAGGGAATTGAGAGTGTAAAAGATCTGATTGAAAAATCAGGAAAAACAGCTGAAAAATCAAAAGTTTCGTTAGAGGTTATGAATGAGATGGTTGAGAGTATTGATAAGATTTTTTACATATCGGATACGATCGCAGACATCACATCCCAGACGAACCTGTTGTCGTTAAATGCAAGTATTGAGGCAGCAAGAGCCGGAGAGATGGGAAAAGGTTTTGCAGTTGTTGCAGATGAGATCCGTAAACTGGCGGATGAGTCGAAAGAGTCAACGGATGAGATCAAGAAGATCATCACGGAAATCACGGAAAAATCAAAACTGGTTGAGTCCACGATGCAGGAAAATGAAGTACTGCAGACTGAGCAGCAGGAGGCGATCAACCGCACGGAAGAGATCTTTGGCGAGATTATGAAACAGATCGAAATGTTAGGCTCCGGTATGGAACGTATCAATGCCCTGAATGACACTATGTCTGCCAACAAAGATCTTGTTGTGGATAAGATGGGAACGATCGCATCGGTATCTGAGCAGTCCGCAGCGGCAACCGAGGAAGTCAATGCTTCCACCGAGCAGGTAAATGTTACAATGGAAGAGATCAGCGAACATACCGAGACGCTGCAGGCAATCGCAAAAGACCTGATGGAGACGATCAAGCGTTTTAAGCTCGCTTAAGGCATGGAAATGACTTGCAAAACACCTGCTATACGGGTATAATTCTTGACGATAGATTGCATTTGACAATGGGAAAATAAACCGGATAGGGTAAAGCAGGAGGAAGATATGGGAAGAGACGTTATTATTGCATGTGATTTTAACAGCAAAGAAGAAGTGATCAATTTTCTTGGAAAATTCAAAGAGGAAAAACCTTTTGTAAAAATCGGCATGGAGCTGTTTTATGCAGAGGGACCGGAGATCGTCCGCACGATCAAACAGATGGGACACAAGATTTTCCTTGATTTAAAATTACATGACATTCCAAATACCGTTAAAAAAGCAATGTCCGTATTATCAGGACTGGACGTGGATATGTGTAACGTACATGCGGCAGGTACCAAGGCGATGATGCAGGCAGCCATCGAGGGACTCACGAGAGAAGATGGAACAAGACCACTGCTGATCGCAGTCACACAGCTTACTTCCACCAGTGAAGAGGTAATGCAGCAGGAACTGTGGATCGATAAACCGATCGACCAGACTGTTATGCATTATGCTAAGAATACGATGGAAGCCGGATTAGACGGCGTTGTATGTTCTCCGCTTGAAGCAGGAAAAGTACACGAGGTATGTGGAGACAAATTCCTTACCATTACACCGGGTGTCCGTTTTGCAGACGGCGATGTTGGCGATCAGAAACGTGTGACAACACCGGCAAAGGCAAAAGAACTTGGTTCTGACTATATCGTAGTCGGAAGACCGATTACTCAGGCAGATGATCCGGTAGCAGCATACCGCAGATGTGTAGAAGAATTTGTAGGCTAGTACCAGATGAAAACAGGAAAAGAGAAAGATGAACGGGTCTTTCTCTTTTTTCGGTTAAGAGAGAAATTTGAGACAGATAGGGGATTTCATGGAAAGAAAAGGACTCAGTGGAAGCGCATTAAAAATAATCGCGATCGTAACAATGCTGATCGATCATATTGCGGCAACCGTGATCATTCGTATATTAAAATTCGGAGGCTATAATGACGGCCTTTATCAGCTGTATCGTGTGATGCGGAATATCGGAAGAATTGCGTTTCCGATATTCTGTTTTCTTCTGGTAGAAGGATTTATGCATACAAGAGACCGGGAAAAATATGCACTGCGTCTGGGATGTTTTGCGGCAGTATCTGAGATCCCGTTTGATCTGGCATTCAACGGAAAAGTTTTGGAAGTCGGATATCAGAATGTGTTTTTTACATTATTGCTGGGTCTGCTTACCATGATGGCGTATGATGCGGTGATGAACCAGAGCCGCTGGAGTGTCTGGAAGCGGACGGCATTATCTACGATTGCAATCCTTGCCGGAATGTTTGCGGCAGAGTTTTTATCAACGGATTACGGCGCACTCGGAGTTCTCTGCATTATGGTATTTTACCTGTTCCGGAGAAGCAGAATACAGCAGGTCGTGTTTGGATGTCTGGCATTTGTATGGTGGGAATGGGCAGCAGTGTTTGCATTCGTTCCAATCTTTTATTACAATGGAAAACGTGGCTTTGGAATGAAATATTTCTTTTACGCATTTTATCCGGTGCATCTGCTGATCCTGTATCTGATCGTATATAAAATGGGATATGGATCCGTGCTTGCAATATAGTGAATGCTCATTGGACCGGTATATGGAAAAGGACTTTAGAAAACGGAGGAGATGTTTTCTAAAGTCCTTTTTATATGTAAACCTGCCGGAAAATCTGGCAGGATTGTTTTTTGACGGAACTGACAGAACCCCA
>ERZ1673722.3043-NODE-3043-length-12662-cov-4.292298_pt1 | contig 12662 bp, 11 predicted proteins | sample MGYA00580222_ERZ1673722 | MGnify/ENA primary metagenome ERZ1673722 (study PRJEB41218, sample SAMN15661750) | gut metagenome | host: Homo sapiens | place: Canada: London | collected 2015-08-20/2019-03-30 | study: EMG produced TPA metagenomics assembly of...
CCATGATGCCGCCCTTCTTGACCTGGTCGTTGAGCATGGCGAGCGCCGCCGTGGTGCCGGGAGCGCCGACCTGTTCGAGGCCGATCTTCTCTAGCACTTCGCCCACGGAGTCGCCCACAGCCGGGGTCGGGGCGAGCGACAGGTCGATGATGCCGAACGGAATGCCGAGGCGGCGGGATGCTTCCTGGGCCACAAGCTGGCCGACGCGCGTGATCTTGAACGCGGTGCGCTTGATGGTCTCGCACAGGAACTCGAAGTCCTTGCCCTTGGCCGCATCGAGTGCGCGGGAGACCACGCCGGGGCCGGAGACACCGACGTTGATGACCGCGTCGCCCTCGGTGACGCCGTGGAAGCCTCCGGCCATAAACGGGTTGTCGTCAGGCACGTTGCAGAAGGCCACGAACTTGACGCAGCCGTAGGAGTCGTTGTCGGCGGTACGCTCGGCAACGTCCTTGATGATATGGCCGAGCAGTTCGACCGCGTTCATGTCGATGCCGGTCTTGGTGGAGCCGACGTTCACGGACGAGCAGACGATGTCGGTCTCGGAGAGAGCCTGCGGCAGGGAGCGGATGAGCAGCTCCTCGGCCGGGGTCATGGACTTGGAAACGAGTGCGGAGTAGCCGCCGATCAGGTCGACGCCGACTTCCTTGGCCGCCTTGTCAAGCGCGTGGGCGATCTTGACGAAATCCTCGCTCGTCTTGCAGGAGCTGGCACCGACCAGTGAGATCGGGGTGACGGTGATGCGCTTGTTGACGATCGGGATGCCGTAGTCGCGTTCGATGGCCTTGCCGGTGGCGACCAGATCCTTGGCGTAGGTGGTGATCTTGCGGTAGATGTTGTCGGCGACCACGTCCACGTCGGCGTCGGCGCAGTCGAGCAGCGAGATGCCCATCGTGATGGTGCGGACGTCGAGCTTCTCCTGCTCGATCATCTGATTGGTCTCATGGACCTCCATGATGTTCAGCATGTGCGTGTTCCCTTCGGTACGATCTTCGGATTGGATGGGTGCGTGGCGAACTGCCAGGCAGGACAGCCGTCAGACGCGGTGCATCTTGGTGAAGATCTCCTCGCGCTGGCAGCGGATCTTGACGCCGATCTGCTCGCCGAGGGCGTCCAGGTCGGTGACCATCGTGCCGAATTCGGTGTCGACGTTCGTGTAATCCACAATCATCATCATGTTGAAGAAGCCGTCGATGATGGTCTGGGAAATGTCAAGCACGTTGACGTGGTGTTCGGACAGATACGTGCAGACGCGGGCGATGATGCCGACGGTGTCCTGGCCGACGACGGTGATGATGGCCTTGTTCATGCGATGGTCTCCCTAGTTCTTGCGAGATGCCGTTTGATTGGATACCCCCAGTATAGAGACTGCCGCAGTCAAGCCGGGCTCAAGGTGTGGAGCCTCAAACAACCGATGCCCTGATGAACGCAAGCAGTTCCTGATAGCCGACGTCGCCAGCAGCGACCGCAAGAATATTGCGATACAAGGTTGCATGGTCAAAGACTACGCGCACGCCATAGGCCCGGAGAAGAACGAGCATCAACGCGAGACCTGTGCGCTTGTTGCCGTCAAGGAAAGGATGCTGTGTGATGACCTCGTAGGAAAGACGGGCGGCCTTCTCCTCCACGGAAGGATAGAATTCGACCTCGCCGAACCCGGACCATGGCTGCGCCAGACACGCCTCCAAGGCATCACGATCGCGAATCCCCGGCATGCCCCCATGACGTCGGATCTGCATATCATGAACGGCAATCGCCGTATCCACATCAATCCATTCAGGATTCACGGGCCAACGCCTCGAACACATCGTGATAATCCGAGTCCACTTCGTTCGCCAACTCGAGATATCCCTTTCCGGAGGAGGTCGCGTCCACGGGCACGATCTTGAATGCCGGCTTGTTGTTTCTGAATACGGTTATCTGCACATGATCGGCCATAACCTTGTCGGCAATAGCCGACAAATCGCGACGTACATCCGAAAAACTCGCGGTCAACGGCATGATAACCACTCCTTCCAAGCATACATATATTGCATCAAATATTGTGCAATATATGGTACTACGGCTCTTTCATATCTTTGTTTATCTTTTCATATTCTTGTTTATCTTTTCGGCTTTCTACACAACGCACCCCAGTTAGGAAGCCGACCGCATAGGTGCCACCGCACCGTGGTAACACCGTTGAACCGGGCTCAGTGCGCGCACATGCCGCGGCAACAACGGCCGCACGTCGAACATCAGCCTCACTCTGGCTCACCCGCCTTGCACAGGCGTTCCTGTTCGACAATCTCCTCGTCCGACAAATCGCCTTCCACGTCGGGCAGCTCAACGTTGGCGAACATTTCGATGATCGCCAACTTGCGTTCCACGTTCACGCGGGGCGTCATCATCGCTGTCATCATTGAATCACCCCCATGTCGTAATACACACACCATATAGGACGCCTTCAGCGGCTCGCAACACAAGAAGCACGTCCTTCCGCCGTCAATTCCAATCCATGGACAGACAAAACTCTTGGTTTTCATCCTCATCTGCGCAGACTATCCCAATCGACCTTTCGCCGAAGAAAGGAAGCGAACCAATGAGCAGCATTCACCGAAAAGTGAAATTCCGGGCATTTCTCACTGCATTGTCCTGCATTGTGTTGTTGCATTCTTTCACAACCCCTGCCGAAGCATATGAAAGGAATGGCATCAAATGGCCATTCCCGACACAAATTATCAGTGCCTATACGGATGTCACCGGCAATTATTCAACCGCTTTGAATCAAGCAATAACCAATTTCAACACCTCAACACAAGTTCATCTTTCCCGGCACGACGGCGCACCGTGGGTTGCACAAGTGCAAAACTACGGGGCTGTGGACTGGGAAGGAATGTCAAAGACGAATACGGGTAACGGTGTCTATACCGTCACTTGGGCACGCAGCAAAGTGAACACCGCATACATTCCCGCATCAACAGCCGTATCACGAATCAAGATCCTATGGCTGCATGAACTATGTCACGTATGGGGACTAGGCCATACGACCAATCCGCGCACAGTGATGTATTGGAATGTGGCCACACCCTATGCCAACGGAATAAGCTCGCTCACTTCGGACGAGATTAACGGGATCAACAGCATCCGAAAAGGAGCAATCATGAAACGGACCAAAGTGACTCACGACATCGATGGGCTGACCCCATTCAGCGTGTTCAACGTCGCCGTCAGTGAAGTACTCAAGGGCGACGTAGCCGTCGGAGACACCGTAGTCATGAGGCAGACCGGCGGCGAAGGCGATCCCGGCGTGCTTGAAGACGGACAAACCGCACTGCTCTACCTGACCCCCACCGGCTTGGATGGAGAGCTCGCTTCGCAGTACTATCCGGTTGGCGTAACCGCCGGCGTGTACGTACTTGATGGGGATGTCGCGGCGTTGTCAGCAGACAACGATCCCGCGCCCCAGCCGTAGCCGGGGACGCGGGATCGTGCACATCCGAACTCATGCCTCGCGGCTGGCGGAGGCGGAGGCGACCGCGGCGAGCGCGCGCGGCGCATGGAAGCCTCGGGCCTCGAACTCGTCGGCGATCAGCTGCGCCACCTCCTGGCTGCGGCCCTTATCCACCAGGGCGATGATCGAGCCACCGAAGCCGCCGCCGGTCATACGTGCGCCGTATGCGCCGTTGGCGCGGGCCACGTCCACGGCCACGTCGAGCTCGGGCACGGTGACCTCGTAGTCGTCGCGCAGCGAATCGTGCGAGGCGTTGAACAGGCGACCGGACTCGGCGATGTCGCCGGCGGCGAATGCCTTGACGAACTCATCCACGCGGCCGATCTCGGTGATGACGTGGCGCACACGCTTCTTCATCGTCTCATCGTTCAGGCAGTTGAGCAGCGCAGCGAGCGAACCTTCCGGATCGGTGGAGTAGGCGACCGCCTCGGCCACGGCACGCAGATGCTCATAGCCGAGCAGTTCCGCGGCCTGCTCGCAGGTGCGGCGGCGCTGCTCGTACTGACCGTCGTTGAGCTGGTGGTGCGCCTGGGTGTCGACCACCAGCAGTTCCAGACCATACTTGTCCAGGTCGAACTCCTGCTGGGAGACGCTGTCCACGGCGCTCAGGCCCGGCATGCAGTCCAGGCGGATCGCATGACCAGCGGTGCAGCGCATCGAGGCGTTCTGGTCCAGGCCGCCGGTGGAGGCACCAGCCATATCGTTCTCCGATTTGATGGCCATATTAATCAGCGTGACGCGCCCCTCGTCGGTGGCCCCGTAGCCCAGACCGTACACGTCGTCCAGCGCGAGCGCGGTGGAGCAGGTCATGGCGGCGGAGGAGCTCAGACCGGAGCCGAGCGGCACGCAGGAGACGAACGCGGCGTCGAAACCGCGCACCTGGTCGAATCCGGCTTCGCGCATGGCCCAGGCCACACCGGTCGGATAGGCGGCCCAGCCGTCCACGCCGCGGGCCTGAAGGCCGTCGAGCTCGGCTTCGGCCACAGCGGTCGGGTTCACGTCGGAGACGAGGCGGACCGCGGTGTCCTCGCGCGGCTTCAGGGCCAGGAAGGTGCGGTGCGGCAGCGCGATCGGCAGGCACAGGCCCGCGTTGTAATCGGTGTGTTCACCGATCAGGTTCACGCGGCCCGGCGCGGCCCACACACCGGCCGGTTCCTCGCCGAAGGTGGCGCGGAACAGTTCGGTGGCCCGGGCGACGCCGTCGTCATGGCTGATCGGTTCGATGAATTCAACGGAAGACATGGGGATTGTTCCTTTTCACTCGCGTTTGCCCGCGGCTCAGTCGGCGATGTCGATCGGACCGAGCTCATGGAAGCGCTGGGCGATGAGTTCGGGGGTGGTGTCCGAGATCCAGGCGGCCATGCCGGATTCGGAGCCGGCCAGGTACTTGATCTTGTTGGCGGCGCGACGGAACGAGAAGAACTGCAGGTTCAGGCGGTAGTGCTCGCGGCGGGCGTCGTGGATCGGGGCCTGGTGCCAGGCGGCGATGTACGGCAGGTCCATGCCCAGACCGTCGCCCTTATCGAAGAACGCATTGCCGCGCTTGAGGAGGGCGGAGTACATCTCGGCCAGATCCCAGCGCTCCTGGTCGTCCAGCTGATCCAGGGTGAGCACGTCGCGCACCGGGGCCACATGCACCTCCAGAGGCCAGCGGGCGGCGGCCGGCACGTAGGCCACCCAGCTGTGGTTGCGCAGCACGATGCGCTCCTTGGCCTCGATCTCGGCGTTCATGATGTCCTTCAGGAGGTTGCCGCCGGTCTTCTCGAAGTAGGCTTCGGTGTGCTGCAGCTCGGCCTCCATCTTCGGGGCGATGAACGGGTAGCAATACACCTGGCCGTGCGGGTGGGCCAGCGAGACGCCGATCTCCTGGCCGTGGTTCTCGAACGGGAAGATCTGCTCGATGCCCTCCATTACGGAGATCTCGGCGGTGCGGAAGGCCCAGGCCTCCACCACGGTGCGCAGGCGCTTGACCGGCAGATTGGCGGGCAGGCCGTCCTCATCGGGGTCGAAGCAGATGACCTCGCAACGGCCGGCGGCCATCTTCTTCTCCCACAGCGGGTTGCCGTCCACGTATTCCACGGCGTCGGAACGGCCGGGCACACGGACCATCGAGGGGAAGCGGTTCTCGAATACCACCACGTTGTAGTCGGTGTCCGGCACCTCGCCGTCCTGGTACGGATCGCCCGGCTTGCGAGCGGCGAGCGGGTTGCCCTTGGCGGTGGCGCCGGGGCCGGCGGTGATCGGGCGGTTCATGCGGGCAGTGGCCATCGGGATCCAGTCGCCGGTCAGCGGGTCGCGGCGCATCTCCGGGGCCGCGTACGGCACCTCCTCGCCGGCCGCGTTCAGCTGGTTGGCGAAGCGGTACGCCAGCTGACGCGGATCGTTGAGCTCACGCGTCTTCGCACCGCTCACGTATTCCGGATCATCATCCAGATAGAAGAAATCACGACCGTCCGCCAGCGTGGTCGGCGTGATGCGAATGTTCTCCGCGGCGTAGGGACCGGGAGTGTAATTCGCGTATTCACTCATGGTGATCACTCACTTTCCTCGGTAGGTTCGCTCTGGTGGGCCAGAACGAGTTCTTTTACCAAATCCCTGGTTTTGGCGACGGAGTCGGGGTCCAGCCCGTCGTCGGTGATGACCGTGTCCACCTGGTCGAAGCGCGCGAACAGCGACAGGGAGGTGCTGCTCCACTTGGTGTGGTCGGTCAGGATGATGGTGCGGTCGGCGATGTCCATCATGGCCATGTCGGTGGCGGCCTCCAGCGAGTTCGGCATCAGGAAGCCGCGCGGCACGGATACCGAATGGGTGCCCAGGAACACGGTGTTCACGCGCAGGGAGGCGATGACCTTGTCCGCGATGGGCCCGACCAACGAGTTCGAGCGGGTGATGACGCCGCCAGTGACGATGACCTCGACGTCCTTGGACTCCAGCGCCTGCACGAGCTCGGCGACCGGGATGGAGTTGGTCAGGATGGTGATGCCGCTGGCCTGTTGCGATTCGAGCAGGTGCTGCGCGAAGACATACGCCGTGGTGCCGCCGCCGATGGCGATGACGTCGCCCGGGGCCACATAGGCGACCGCCTCCCGTGCGATGGCGTCCTTGAGGCCGACATCCATCTGCGACTTGACGGAGAACAGCGGCTCGCTGAGCAGGGTGCTGGTCGTCACGGCGCCTCCATGCACACGCTTGAGCAGACCCTTGTCGGCGAGTTCGGCGATATCACGGCGAATGGTCATCGCGGAGACACCCAGCTCCTTGGATAGCGCGGTGATGCGCACGGCGCCTCTGGTGCGCAACCGGCTCAGGATCAGATGCTGTCGTTGCGATGAAATCATGTGAACATTATCGCACATCTTCACCCAAAACAACAACTTTTGACCGCAAAAATCACATCACGACACGCCGAAATTATCACAAATACCGAAAAATCAACCAAAATCGAACATTCCTCGGACTGTCGGGCAAGCCACCACCCGACGCACGATTCCGGCACCCAGCGCCGCATGCCCACCGCCAGTGACACAATGGATGCATGACCTACGTTTCCGAGAGCTTCTGGCACGACGCCGTCAACAAAGCCACCACCGACCTGTTCACGTTCGGATACAAGCACATCGTCAAACCGAACTTCGTGTTCAACCACACCCCGGACGTGGCGCACGACCAGATGATCGAGTTCTGCCGCGTCACCGGCAACATCCCGCCGCTGATGTGGCTGCTGCGCGAGATGCTGAACTACACCGACCCGGTGCTCGAAACCTCGGTGATGGGCGTGGACTTCGCCAACCCGTTCGGCCTGTCCGCCGGCCTGGACAAGAACTGCGATATGCCGGTGCTGATGGACAACGCCGGCTTCGGGTTCGAAACCGTCGGCTCGACCACCTCCCGCCCCTGCGCCGGCAACCCGAAGCCGTGGTTCCACCGCCTGCCCGAATACGATTCGATGATGGTGCACGTGGGTCTGGCCAACGACGGCAGCGACAAGGTGATCGCCCGCGCCGAACAGGCGTGGACCAAGGCCCGGTCCCTGCAGGTCTCCGTCTCCATCGCCCGCACCAATGACGACCTGGCCGGGGACATCGACGAAGGCATCGAGGACTACCGCATCTCGCTGGAACGGGCGGCCGGACGCAGCGCCATGGTGGAGATCAACGTCTCCTGCCCCAACACCCGCACCGGAGAGCCGTTCACCGAAAGCCCCGAGAACCTCGACCGCCTGTTCTCCGTGCTGGACACGGTGGACCGCCCGCAGCCCACGCTGGTCAAGATGCCGCTGAACAAGAGCTGGGAGGAGTTCCGCGACCTACTGGCCGTGCTGGCCGAGCACAACGTGCAGGGCGTCAGCATCGCCAACCTGCAGAAGGACCGCACCGGGCTGGAGATCCCCCGCGACTGGGAGGGCGGCCTGTCCGGCGGCCCGACCTACCGTGCCAGCAACGAGCTGGTCCGCCGCACCTACCGCGAGTTCGGCGACAGGTTCGCCATCGCCGGCATCGGCGGCGTGTTCACCCCGGAGCAGGCCTACGCCAAGATTCGCAGCGGCGCCAGCCTGGTCATGTTCATCAGCTCGCTGATGTACCGCGGCCCGCAGCAGATCACCGTGCTCAAGCGCGGCCTGGCCGGCCTGCTCAAGCGCGACGGCTTCGAGCATGTCTCCGAGGCCGTGGGCGTCGACGCCTGAAGCCGAAGCACCAACATCCGCGGCACATCACATCAGTAGGCGCCGCGGATGTACTGGTCCGGATACGGCAGATCGGCCGGGGCAAGCCCCAGCTTGTGGGCGGCGCGCATCGGCCATGCGGGATCGCGGAGCGCGGCGCGCCCGATCTCAATGGCGTCGGCCCACTCCGCCCGCAGGATCTTCTCGGCCTGCTTCGGCTTGGTGATCAACCCCACCGCCGTGGTCGGCACACCGGCCTGGGCACGCACCTGGGCCGCGAACGGCACCTGATAGTTCGGTTTGACCGGAATCGTGACATCCGGCACAATGCCGCCGGTCGAGACATCTACCAGATCCACGCCGTGATCCTTCAGCACACGCGACGCCGCGACCGTCTGGCCCAGATCCCAGCCGCCGGCCGCCCAGTCCGTGGCGGAGATGCGCACCAGCAACGGCATGTCCTGCGGGATCGTGGCACGGACCGCGTCCACGATCTCCACCAGGAACCGCATGCGCCCGTTCAGGTCGCCGCCGTACTCATCAGTACGCTCGTTGACCAGCGGATCGAGGAACTGCGAGATCAGATACCCGTGCGCGGCGTGGATCTCGACGGCCTGGAATCCGGCGGCCACCGCGCGCCCGGCGGCTGCGGCGAACTGGCCCACAATCGTATGGATCTCGTCCACGCTCAGTTCGCGCGGCACGGCATAGGAGCCATAGGCGTTGGGGCTGGGCGCCACGGTCTGCCACCCACCCTCCTCAACCGGCACGCTCTCGCCATCATGGCCGACACCGAAGCAGCCCGTGGACCCCTTGCGCCCGGCGTGGTTGAGCTGCACGGCCATGGCCGCGCCCGCATCCCTGACACCCTGCACGATCCAACGCCATGCCTCGATCTGCGAATCCTCCCATAGACCCACGTCCTTGGGGCTGATGCGTCCTTCGGGGCATACGGCGGTGGCCTCGGCAATGATCAGACCGAAGCCGCCGAGGGCGCGGGACACGTAATGCTGGTAGTGGAACGGCGTCGGCTTGCCGTCCCAGGCGTACGCCGAATACATGTCCATCGGGGGCAGCCACACGCGATTGCGCACGGTCAGGCCACGCAGCTGCATCGGTGTGAACAACAGCGGACGCTTACCCTGCGGCTTGGCCGACGCGGCGGCCTTCTTCTCGGCCTTCCCAGCCTTCTCGGCCTTGCGCTCCCGGCCGGCATCCTTGGCGTTCTTGCCGGCTTTGTTTTTGCCGGCCTTGCCCGCCTTGGCAGGCTTCTTCGACGCGCGTTCCTCCTCGTCGCGAATAAGCTCGGTCTCGTGGCGGTTCTCCTTAGAGAATCCACGGAAGTCGAAGTTGTCATGGGTCAGATCGTCCTGCATCATCCTGCCTCCCTTGTGCGATGATGTCACCTATTGTATGCGGGGATATGCGGAACGCCCGCCGAATGTCGGCGGGCGTTCCAAACTACGTACCCCGAGCCGTGCGCTACCACGGCCGCGGGGCGGGGCTACTGGCCCTCCTGGTTCTGGTTCTGCGCCTGTTGTCCGTTCTGCGTGGTCTGGTTGCTCTGGTTGTTTTGGTTGTTCGTGGTGGACTGCACCCCCGAAACGGTCAGGTACTTTTGCGCCGGATTGCCATAGTTATTGTCGATCGGGGCGTTGATGGCGTTCAGATATGTATTCATGAACTGCTTCCACGCCGGGGTGGCAATGTACATGCCGAACCATTCGGAGCGATACACGCCGTTGATGGTCTTGTTGTCGAACGTGTTGTTGAGCGGATCCTGCGCGTCGCCGACGGCCACGAACGCAGACACCACATTCGGCACGAAACCGGCGGTCAGCATGTACGTGTTCTCGTTCGTACCGGTTTTGGCGAAGGTCTTGCGGCCGTTGTCCAGCTGGGTCGTCGCGGCCTCGCCTCCGGCGGTCACGACGCCCTGGTTGAGCGCGTACGCGGTGGTCTGTGCGACCTCCGGATCGATGGCCTGATGGCAGTCGGCCTGCGGAACGTCGATCTCGTCGCCGTTCTTGTCGGTCACGCGGGTCATGGCGATCGGCGTGCAGGCCACGCCGTTCGCGCCCAAGGTGGCGTAGACGTTGGCCATGGTCAGCGGGGACGCCTGCACGGAACCGATAGTCATCGGGGCGTTGAACGAATTGGACGAGTACACGTCCATGGCCGAGGACGGCGAGTTGTGGTAGCCGAGGGCCGTGGCCGCGTCGGCGATCGCACACAGGCCGATCTGCGAGGCCATCGACGCCTGCGTGGTGTTGTGCGAACGGATCAGACCCTGCAACGGGGTCTCCGGGTTCACGGTGCCGCCGCCGGAGTTCTCGACCTTCCATGTGCCGGTGAACGAGTAGTTGCTGCAGTTGAAGTTGCTCAACGGGTACGACGTGGATGTGCGCAGGCTTTCGTTGATCGAACGGCCCTGCTGCATCCAGGCCACCATGTTGATCGGCTTCCAGGTGGAGCCGACCTGCACGCCCCAGCCGCCGCCGGCGACCTGGTCGACCATGTAGTTCATCGAGGTCTTGGTCTGATCGCTGGCCGCCGCGTCGGTGGCGTCATACGTACGGTTGATGCCGAAACCGAGCACTTCGCCAGTGCCGGGCTTGATGGCCGCGATCATGACCTCCAGACCGGAGGGATCGGAAGCCGGGATTGTGTCGTTCGCCGCCTGCATGGCCGCGTTGTTGGCGTTCACGTCCATGGTGGTGTAGATGTCCAGACCACCCTCGTTCAGCAGCTTCTGACGGTCCGCCTCGGTTTCGCCGAACTCCTCGGAGTTGAGGATCTTGGTGGTCACGTACGAGCAGAAGAACGCCGCGTTGCCGGCCGACTGGCAGCCCCGGTTCACCGATTGGATATTGAGCGTATCCACCAGCGGGATGTTCACCGCCTCGTCATACTCGGCCTGCTCGATCAGGCCCTGGTCCAGCATGAGCTTGAGCACGATGTTGCGCTCATTCTCCGAATCCTCCTGGTTCTCGGGGATCGAGGGATCCAGGCCCGCGGGGTTCTTGGTGATGGCGGCGATGGTGGCCGACTGCACCAGATTCAGATCCTTGGCGTGCACGTTGAAGTACCGTTGCGCCGCGGTCTCCACACCATACAGATTGTTGGACCCGAACTGGGCGATGTTCAGATACCCCTGCAGGATCTCCGGCTTGGAGTACATCTTCTCCATCTGCACGGCGATCAGCATCTCGCGTAGCTTACGGGCGATCGTGCTCTCCTGAGCATGGTATTCCGCGATCGGATCGTTGTCCTCGCGTGCCTGCACCATCAGCACGTTCTTGACGTACTGCTGGGTCAGCGACGAACCGCCCTGCATATCGCGCTTGAGCACGTACGTCTGTATGAACGCGCGCATGACGCCCTGCACGTCAACGCCGGAATGCTCGAAGAAGCGGCGGTCCTCACGGGCCACAATCGCCTTCTGCATGTATTCGGACACGTCCTTGATCGGCACCACAACACGGTTCTGCGAATAGAACGTGGCGATCAGCGAACCGTCCGACGCATACATGCGCGACTGCTGCGGCAGGCTCGCCACATCGAAATCAATCCCCTCCACCTGCAGAGAAGGAATCACGGCCTTCGCCACGGTGTTGGCGCCGAACACGGCCGGCACGAACAGCAGGCTCGCCACAACGCCGCCGGTGACGCACAGCACGATATAGGCGAGCACCAGCGAGAGGGCACGACGGATGGTCATTGATTTCTTCTTCGGCATGGTGCCCATTCTAAAGAGGTCCCTCTACCTCGCCCCGCCCCGTCCACGTCCGTTGCCATTTCATCACAACTGGCCGAAATGTCTGGAAAATGACTGAAAAACAGCCCAACGAATCCGACATGCGCGGCGGCATCCGGACAGGGGCGGATCCCCCACTGCCCCGAACGCGCCATACCGGCGCCCCGGCCGTCGGCTCGTCGCCGGCCAGTCGCCGAGCATCGGACCGGGTCCGCCACAGGGCGACCACCAGCCGACCGGTTACCGGCGCGAACGACGAATCAGCATACCCGGCTGGTAGATGACGATCGACCGCCCCTCACGCGCGATCCACCCACGGTTCGAGAAATCCATCAACGCCTTGTTCACGGTCTCCCGTGACGAGCCGACCAGCTGGGCCAGTTCCTCCTGCGTCAGATCGTGCGGCACCTTCAGACCGGCCTCCACCGGCTCGCCGAACCGCGACGCCAGATCCAGCAACGTCTTGGCCAAACGGGCGGGTACGTCCATGAACACCAGGTCGGTGATGCGCTCATTGTTGCTGCGCATCCGATTCGCCAACACCTGCAGCATGTCCACGGCCACACGCGGGTACCTGTCCAGCCACGCGAACAACGCGTCATGTTCCAGCCATACCACGCGGGTGCCGTTCACCATCGCCACCGCGGAGGCGGTTCGCGGACCGCCGTTCGGGTCGAACACCGGGATCTCACCCAGCACCTCGCCGCGCGCATGGATGCTCAGCAGCTGCACCCGACCATCGTTGGACT
>ERZ1673722.3044-NODE-3044-length-12656-cov-16.561543_pt1 | contig 12656 bp, 7 predicted proteins | sample MGYA00580222_ERZ1673722 | MGnify/ENA primary metagenome ERZ1673722 (study PRJEB41218, sample SAMN15661750) | gut metagenome | host: Homo sapiens | place: Canada: London | collected 2015-08-20/2019-03-30 | study: EMG produced TPA metagenomics assembly of...
GTCCATTTTCTATAATTGAAAAATCATAATTTACACAAAATATTTTACACTATCTAATGTTAAGAGAGAACTAGAAGGTAAAATATTAAGTGATATCATAGTTGATCATAAAATTGATGATATTTATAAGCGATTAAAAGTAAAATTTTTTCCATTTATTAATGCGACTGATGAAATAGATATAAAAAAGAATGTAAAAAAACAAATTATAAAAACTAAACGTAAAACCAATTTTAAAATTAGTAGTAATGATTGTGATTCAATGATTGTTAAAGAGTATTTTATAAAACAAAAAATAGGGAAAGAAGAAGTTTCATTAAATCCATTAAAGTTAGATGTTGATAAGAACAAATTATCTGCACAAGAAATACATAAGAATAAATATTTTGCAAAGAAAAATGGTTGGTGTACATTTTGTCCCACTAGAGAAATCTGTGGTCAAAAGTCAGATTAATACGAGGTGATTGATTATGATAAGTGAAAAAATGTATGTGAGAATTGCATCGGATTTTGAAGATTCAAATAATCCAAGAATTTTCATATGTGGGCAAGTCATTTCAATTGATAACTTTACAGAAACTGCAATGATCAAAATACATGATCCGTTTAATAATTTACAATATTTTCCTGATTTAAAAAGTGGTGTAATTGAAGAACAGTTAACTAAATTAAATCATTGCGTTTTATTTGATGGCACAAGGGTAATATACAAAAGAAATGAATGTGAGATTATTTCTCATGTGGTAGGAAAGCAAAATTATTTTTGGTACTATATTCAGAATATTAAAACAAAAGAGGTTTTGTGTGTTCCTGAAAAAAATATTGTTGCAGCTTTTAATAATGGAAGAATTTCTCCACTACGACAGTTAGCTAATTATGAACTTCAAAATCCGATGTGGTATTTGTGTAGAAGTTTGGTATCAAAGACACTAAATATTTTAGATAATTCAATCGCCGGATTCAAAGATTTAGCAGGATGTAAGATTTTTTTACTGCCACATCAGGTCAATACAATAATGAGATGCTTCCAAGAAGAAAAATGTCGCTTTATGCTAGCTGATGAAGTAGGAATGGGTAAAACTATTGAAGCTTTATCTATATATAAATTATTTATAAAGAATAAGTATCAAGCAAAATCTTTGATTTTGGTTCCAGATTCATTAGTTGAACAGTGGAAAATAGAAATGTTTTTAAAGTTTAATATTTTACCAGGAGAAGATAGCAGTAATAACACTTTAGTATTAAAAACTATTAGTCAGTTATCGTTAAGCGATATGATAAGAGAATGGGATTTTGTAATTATTGACGAGGTACATAACTATTTAAACTCTGATCAATATGAAGAAATTCATTCAATTAGTAGAAATGCAAAAAATATTTTAATGTTAAGTGCTACACCAGTTCAACAAAGAGAAGAAGAGTATTTACAGCTTTTAAGATTATTATCTCCTGAGAGATATGATGACGTATCTTTGAATTCCTTTATTAATCTTCTTAATAAGCAGAAGAGAATTGTTCAGCAAACAACAAATGCATTAGAGGATTTAGAAGATTATTATGAAGAATTAGAATCAGTATTAGATGATGGAGATCTTCCTGAAGACTCTGAAGAATGTCGAGATATCTTTGAAGATCTTGTGGAAGAAATTGAAGATCTATCTGAGATTATTGATGATGATCATTTAGGGACTTTAATTGATGCTATAGACTTCGACTCAGATGGGTATGGTGTAACTGAATTTAAGTCTGTTTTGTCCTATATAAGTGCTAATTTCCAAATTGAAAATTCAATTATTCGAAATCGAAGAAAATTATTAGAAGTAGATGAAGATGAAGATGATAAGTCACTTCCAGTTAGACAATTGATAGAAATTAGTTATGATTTAGATTTAAATTCAAATTTTTATGAAAGACAGGTATATAGATTATTAATTTCATGGTTGACTGAGCATAAGGATACATTAGATGACTATGTTTTAAGTTATGTAAAACCTATTTTAGGAGCTTTTTTTAGTTCAGTATATACACTAAAAGGAACGTTAATGAAATTACGCATTAATGATGAAGAATTAAATAATGCTATAACTAAATGGTATGAGGAAGAAAAGTATATATTAAGCAATGCTGTAGAAATTATTGAAAATCCTGATGATTATCACGACTATTGCAATAATAGATTGATTAAAGTTTTAGATTTCTTATATGAAGAAATAGATACCGAAAAAGTTGTATTGTTTACCGATTATAGTGAGACATTTGATAAATATAAAGAAGCGCTTATTAAAGTTTTTGGTGAGGATAGAGTGTGTTCTTTCTCTAAACAGCAAGATTCAAATGAGAATGAATTGAATGCTTATAGGTTCCAAAATAATACAAAAGCCCAATTCTTATTATGTGATCCAAGTGGTGGAGAAGGTCGAAACTTTCAATGTGCTGATTACATTGTTCATATTGATTTACCTTGGGATGCTAATACAATTGAGCAAAGAATCGGAAGACTTGATAGATTAGAACGTGATCCTGAAAGAATTTATGTAAACTCTGTTGTAGTTCATACAAATGATTCATTTGAAAATGAATTATTTGAATTTTGGAATAAAGGATTAAAAGTATTTACACAGTCTTTAAGTGGAATGGAAATTATTATGAAAGATATTAATGCTGAGATCATCAAAGCTGTAGAAGAAGATATTGAATATCAATTGGCGAATAAAATTCCAGAAATTATTGAATTGTCAGAGAAACTTTCAGAAGAAATTAATACCGAGAGAAATTTTGATGCAACTGCTATTATTTATAGACCAATGTATATAGAGCTTACTAAACTAATTTCTTATTATTCAAGTAATGAAAATTCAATTTTTACACAAGCTATGAGTACGTGGGCGGGAATGGCTGGCTTTAAAGGTGAAAAATCAGGAAAAATTATTAGGTATGCACCTAAAGGATTTTCATATAGATCAGCAATAAAAAGTTTATTAATGCCTCCGAGATTTGAAGAGTATATGATTTCTGGTCAGAACCAGTTTATAACAAACGTTTCAAATATGTATGATAGTAAAATAAAAAGAAATGACAGATCTATTCGTGGGACTTTTGATAGAAAAAAGGCAATTGAAAATGATTATTTGCACTTCTTTGCACCAGGGGATGCAATATTTGATTGCATAGTTGACAATGCTATGAATACTTGTAAAGGTCAAGCGTCATCTTTTGCATTTAAGTCTCAGTATGATTGGAAAGGGTTTGTTTTTACTTTCAAAGTTCAGCCAGATGTTATTAGCTTATTGAAAGAGAACAAATCTATATATTTACTTAATTCATATAGAACGTACTTATGTAATAAATTACTACTAATTCCAGTTGCAATAGAAAATACATATGATATAGAAGATGAAAAAATTGTAAGAGAATTTAATAGTTTTATTAGTAAGAAATTCAATGTTAAATATGATTCAGTTTCTTTTGGTAAGAGATCAAATTCAGCAGGTTTTTTATCTGGGACTATAGTTGGAAAAAATATTGAATGGTTTAGAGAATACTATCCTGAAGAAAAGTGGAAGACTATGATTCATGATGCGTATAATGCGGCTGTTGATAAAGTCAAGGATGAATACAAATCAAAAACAAATTTAAAAGGCGCTTATGAAGAAATGCAGAGACAACTTGCTTCTAGAAAGGCGAATCTAGGATATTATGGAATTGATAATGAAAGTATTAGTAAAATGGAAGAACAAAATAAACTGGTTATGAAAATTTTGAAAAATTCAAAATTGGTTTTGGATTCAGCTTGTTTTGTATGGATGGTGAAATAAATGGATGCATTTATGGACAAAGTACAAGAATACTTAGATGATGAAATAGAAAAGAATTTTATAAATCAATTTCAACCAGCTAATAATTCTGAAAAGTTTAAATACAACACGATTAAAAGATTAATTAATACATATGAAAGCTATAAAAACAATTCTATTTATTATAATGATGTATTGCTATGTATTAGAGATTATTTACTTACATTTAATACAACACTTTCGCTTCCAAATTTTAAATTTGAAGAAAATAATTTCTTTGGTTTATCAAAAGATAGTAATGGTAAAGTATATGCAAATTATAATGTACCAGATTACTTAAGCGATTATTCAGAGACTTTTATAAAAGATGCATTTAACTGTTTCAATAATACATCTTCAAATACTAATGGTTGCAATAATTTAATGACAGACTCATTTGTGTATAAATTGACAGGATATTCTAGTTATAAAACCATGGAACAGAAATTAGCTGTTGTAGGATCATTAAAGGTTCCAAATGGATATACATCTTTAATTTCTTTACCGACAGGGGGAGGCAAAAGTTTAATAACTCAAACTATTGCATATTCTTCTGAAGGTTTAACAATAGTTATTATACCAACAGTTTCATTAGCTATTGACCAAGTTCGTGCAGCAAAAGCAACTATCAAAAAAAATACCGATAATGAAATTTTCCAATATACTTCTGGTATAGATATTGAACCTATAGTTAAAGCAATTAAGGATAAAACAGCACGATTATTGTTTATCTCTCCAGAAGCGTTGCTACAAAATATTCAACTAAATGAAATAATTACTGAAGCAAATGATCAACACTATTTAAAGAATATTATTATAGATGAAGCACATATAGTATCGGATTGGGGAGAATTCTTTAGAGTAGAGTATCAATGTCTTGAGGCTTGGAGAAGAAAATTATTACGAAATAATGAAGCCATTAGAACTTTTCTTCTGTCTGCAACTTATGAAAACGATACAGTAACATTATTAAAAAAATTATTTACTTCTAATGATAAGTGGATTGAAATAAGATGTGATTCATTACGAAAAGAACCAAGATTTATTCATACCAAGTCTAAATCTTATAAGGAAAAAATCAAAAATTCTATCAATTTAGTTTGTATTTTACCACATCCTATGATTATATACGTTATTAATCCGAATGAAGCGGAGTTTGTAAAAAATAAGTTAAAAGATATTGGAATTAATAATGTACGTACTTTTACTGGAAAAACTAATAATGACCAGAGAGACAAAATAATTCACGAATGGATTGATGATCAATTTGAAATAATGGTAGCTACTAATGCATTTGGGGTTGGCGTTGATAAAGCAGATGTTCGTACAGTAATGCATTTGTATGTACCTCAAACACCTAATTTCTATTATCAGGAACTTGGCCGTGGTGGAAGAGATGGATTACCATGTTTAAGTGTTATGAATATTGTTGATAAAGATATTCATACTATGACGAATAGAGTAAACAAAACAGTCCTGACTGCGGAGAAGATCAGAGATAGATGGTTGACCATGCTTAATCATGAATCCACTTATATGACGGAAAATATTTATGCTATTGATACATCAGTGCTTCCATTTTATAAAGATGATAACGATTTTTTAGAGGAAACACAAGTTAATGATAAAAACACTAGTTGGAATATTTATGTACTGTTATTCTTAAGAAGAAGGGATTTGTTGAGCATTGATGAAATTATTTATGAAAATAAAGTTTATACATTTTTAATTACTATAAGAAATTCAATAATATTGAATGATTCAGACCGATTACTTGAGTATTTTGAATCAGAACGTGAAAAAGAATTGAGCAAAAAACAGGATAGTTTAAGCTTAATTACTTCTGTTCTTAAAAAATCATATAGTACCTATAATGATTGCTGGTCCGAAATTTTTTGTGAAACATATCAATATTGTGATCTAAGATGTTCTGGCTGTGGCCTTCATAAAGAAATTATAGATGAAGAGAATCGTTTTCCATTAAAAAAGATTTTGTATACAAATTTAGTTAATAGTATCCTAAATAAATGCAAATCGTTTTTTATGTCTAAAAATGAGATGATGATTTTTTACGGTGATGAGTCAGCAAATTCAGTAATTGAGAGGTTAGCAAAAAAGGAAAGAGTTGATCTGATTGACTGTGAAAATTCATTTGACAGTATAAATAGTAAATCAATAATTACAGTCTTTTCATATGATGATTTTATGAGTTTGATCAAGAAAAAAGATTCGTACTATTTAAGTGGAGTTGTATTTGTTTTACTTGAAGATAATTTTAAACTGTTTGATCAATTTAAAAACATTAAAAATCAAATGAATTATAGAAACGATTTGAAAGTTATATATTTATTGAAGGATGATGTTTTTTTTGGTGCAAACAATAAATCGATCAGTGACCATATTAATGGTCCAATAAAGTATGTTAGTGAATTATAGGAGAAGTGTTTATGTTTAAAAATGAGTATAAGATAACAACAGAAGCAATACCAGAAAGAGTTTTCTGTTTATATCGTATAGTGAACAAAGACAAAGAAATAAGTAAGAAAGAATTGAAAAATAAAATGATTCCTGATGATATTGATGAAGGAAAGGACAGTAATTATTTTAAATATAGTTTAGTAGTAGCGGAAGAGTTGAACTTAGTTAGAGAAGAAGGAAATAGTATCTTCATTAATTCACAGATTAATTATATGGAAACTATTCAGGATTTTAGAAAATATGTAAATTCTATTTTAATACAACAGTATAGCGATGGACCATTTTTTTGTGTAACTAAGGATATTTTTGACGCTAATCACAAAGTATTAGAATATAATTCAGTATCAGAAATGGCGAATCTAGTTGAGAATTTAGAAACTCAAGGAAGTAGTACTATGAATGGTTGGAGATTTTGGGCTTCTTTTTTAGGATTCGGATTGCTAGGATTGAGTAAAAATAAAAAAGATAATACCTCATTTATACCAAATTGTTATCAGTTTATTGTAGATATATTACCTTTAACAGAGTTAAAGAAAGGGACTTTATATACAATTGATGAATTTGTTTCAGCAATTACACCATATGCACAACTTGTCTTAGGACAATCGTTGGAAAAAAGATTTAATTTCGGAATGTCTAATGCATTAAGAACAATGCATAATAATGAAATTATAAAATTGGAATTCTATAATGACCAGGATTCAGAATGGATGTTGGATCGACTAGATATACATAGTATTGTAGATAAAGTAACACATATTATAATTTTATAAGGAGGAAAAATATGAATTCTGATATCGTTAAAAAAAGACTAGATGAAGTTATAGAAAATGATGCTACAGCAGAGAGCACAGAAGATTTTTTTGCTACACATGTATCTTTTGATCAATTAGCTTTACTTGATAATTTCGTTTTTGAGCCTCCAACAGATATTAAAAAGACAACTGAAGAAGATGTCTTTGAAAAATATGTTAATAATCCAAATAATATCCATCAATTTATTGTGGTTTATGGTGAAGCTGGAACTGGTAAATCTCATTTGATTAGATGGTTTAAGGAAAAATTTGAAAAGATAAAGAGTAGTAATGAAGTAGTTCTATTTTTAAACAGAAGTGATAATAGTTTAAAAGGGACTATTAAGCAACTTTTAGGAAAACCTGAAGTAAGTAATTTAGAAAACAAAGAATTATATGATCGTTTGACGTCTGCTTCTGCATCTATAGAGCCTCAGAAACTTAAAGATATGATTTATTATAATTTTATTGTTGAAGTAAATAGTGATTTAGAATCTGCAAATAATGAGCGTAGTAAGGATTTAAAACAAACTACAAAAATGAATTTACCAGCATTTTTGAATAATGACTGCATTAGAAAACATATGCTTAGAGAAAGCGGTCCGGTAGAAAGAATATTTTCTAAAGTTGCAGAACAAGCAATAGTGGATATAGATGTAGAAGCTAAATTCTATCCAGAAGACTTTATGATATCGTCAAATATACTGACTGAATTACAAAACAGTGGTGCTGATAGAAGAGCAATTAAATTAGCTAAAAAACTTGTTGCAGAAGATTCAAGAGTAAAATATTCTAATAATCTTTCTAATTATCTTAATGAATTTGTTGATACTGTTATTCAAACATGTGCTGGAATTGAACCTGCTGATTTTAAAATGCTGTTTAAAAATATTAGGGAGCAACTATATAAAGAAGGAAAAGAATTGACTGTCTTTATTGAAGATATTACTTCAGCAACTGGCGTTAATAAAGCTTTATTAGATGCGTTATCTACAGAACATAAAACCGTTCAAGATGGAAATATTTGTCGAATTTCAAGTATTATAGGTTGTACATCTGGTTATATTCAATCTGATATAAGAAGCCACTTAAGCCAGAGAGTTACTAAGTATGTATATATACCTACTGGTGCCCTAAATGATAAATCATGTGAATTCGTAGCTAAATATATTAATACTCTTTCTCTTGAAAATAATGTATTAAAAGATTGGGTAGATAATGGTGCTTCACAGCATGATTATCCTATACATAAGATTAAAGAAGGATTAAACTGGGAATACTGGGAAGGAGAAAATATCAAATTAAGTCTCTATCCATTCACAAAAAATGCAATAAAAAATTTGTATAAAACTCAATTAACACAGCAGACACCTAGATATATCATTAAAGATATTATTAAACCAGTTCTCTCTGATGTTTTATATAGAAAAGACTCATTTCCAAGCGAACAATATAAAATATCTAATTACGGCAATAGTATAGCTCCTACTATCATAAGATCGAGAGTGGTCAATTCTTCAATCGCCGAGCGAATGATTAGATTTGCATATATTTGGGGTGATATTTCTGAGGGGATTTCTGATGATCAGTTATATTATTTTGGTTTGAAAAAAGAAAACTATTTAGAGTTTGACTTGCCGATAGAATTATTAAAAGATTCAAATATAGAAAAATCAGATAAACCAAAAAAAGATAATAATTTTGCTGCTAATTCTACTATTAGAACTTCTATAGGAGTATTAACTGAGCCACAGGTTACAATTTCGCCAGAAGATTATTCGAAATATGAGAGGGCGAGAAACTTCTTAGATTTATGGGTTAATGGCGAAAAAATTGATATTTCAGTTTCAAGACAAGAGTCAGGAATAATAAGAGGTGCACTTGAAGACTTAAAGGAATTTGTTATTGCAGCAATAGATTGGCAAATAGAAGGGTTATCTTTAGATTTGAGAGAACGTGTAAGAAGTTTACAATTTTATACTTTAAGCAATACAAAGACTGAAACAAAAGGATATATAAAACTGGAAGCAACACAAAAAAATGTTGAACTATTATTGTCTTTTGTTAAGTATAAGGATTATGGTAAAGGTTCTTGGAACTATGAAAATTCTTATTTAGATTGTTATACCGTAACAAATTGGTTTATTACTGAAAAAGAAAATATTTTGTCTGCAATTAAAAAATTAGATTTATTTAAATATCATTATTGTGATTGTGCAATTGCAGTAGAAATTTATAAAAAAATCCTCTACGGTCAATTTTCAAAAAATAAAGAAAAAACCTTAACTCCAGCGGATTTCTTTAAAGATAAGCAGAGAAGATATGGTGAAAATGGACATTCTAATAAATGGGAACAAGCAATTACATGGCTTAATCAAGATAATAGAGAAAGTTTATGTAATGATATTGTTCAGAATACTTATAATTTAAGACAAGGTATTTCATTAGGAAAGAAAGTTGTAATAAACTATCCAATTATGTGCAAGGATATTGCTAGAGTTTTAAAATTGCTTAAATCTAATCAATTAGTCAGTGAATTACCAGAAGATATAACTGATAATAGATTTAACAAAGTGTTTAAAGTATATCAAAATTTAAATAAAAAGATTGATGATATAATGCATGAAGAAATTTCTAGCATGAGTTCTTATTCAGATATGTTTTGTAAAATTTTTGACATTGATATGGATGATAAACTAGAGTCAGATACTATTTTAGATTTAATTCAAGATGTTAAAGATTTTTATGAACAAATGGATAAAGCTGGTATGCATGTACAATTACCTAATTTCTCTGAATTGGAAAGTAAATCTAAGCAAATAGCAGATGCTATCAATAGAATCAATGATATTGTTAATAATGGTATTTGTTTTGAATCATTGGTATTATTATCATCTGATCCATTTAAGAATGTTAAAGATTTTTATGATATGCTTAGTAAGTTAAGTAATGCAATGAGTAGAGTAGAAGATAAATTAAAGAACGAAGTTAAAAGTGAAACTCAAGAGATAATTACTGATTCATATAAAAAAGAAAAAGAGATTATTAGAAATGATCTATCATTGCTAAAAGAAGTCAGAGGTGATGTAGGATGCTAAGTGATCAGTTAATACAGAAAACAAATGAATTGGAAGAGTATAATAAGAGAAAAACAGAAAAGTTAAAAAAAAGTGATCAAAAGGCCTTAGATGAATATTTTAAGAAAAGTATAGATAAAACCGATAAATTCATAAAATTACTCTTGTTATATAAGCAAGAATTATCTTATACAGTAGATAATCAGTATATCGAAGATGTATATGTTCTTCTTTCAGAACTATGTGATTACATAGAAGGTAATAAAATTGATAAAGAACATTGTAGAGATCTTGATAAAAAAATTGAAACTTTAAAAAATGCTCTTTCAGATAATTGGAATTCTTTTTACGAAAAGTATTCAAGTAATACTGTAGGTTTATTAAAAATGGTATCAGTATTTAATCCTATTCAAATAAATGATTGTTTGAAGAAAATTGATTCAGCAAAAGTCTTTATGCAAGAAGAAAGCAAAATTGTAGATTTTGCTAAACAATTAGAACGTGCTGAATCTATTATAAGTAATTTAGAAATGGACGATGAGATTACTGACTTTTTGAAAAATGTGAATTCAGGCAATGCAACATTGTTAGACTTAAACGAGAATATATTAGCTTGGTTAAGAAAAGAAAACTTTGAAGGAAAGATCAAAATTGGTATTTAAATCATAAAATGAAAGTGAATTTTCGAATGTGTAAAGAAGACATTAGAAATTCACTTTTATTTTTGTGGTATAACATGACTTTAAAAATTTCTAGTGGACTTAAATTATCAAAACTTTAAAATGGATAATGTTATTTAAGAAAAATGCATTATTTAGATTTGAATCGTGAACTTGTCTTTTAGGTAAAATTATTGGATTTGAATAGAAAATTTGATATTATAGTTTAATGGCAAATTATGTAAGAAAGGGTTGGATAAAATGGGATTATTAGATGAAATAAAAAACTATAATGATTTAGCTATTGAGGCAAAAGAAAGAATTGAAAGAGTATATTTAGATGATAATCGTCCGTGGGTAGTAGGTTATTCTGGAGGTAAGGATAGTACAACTGCTTTACAGCTCATTATAGAAACTTTGGTTTTAATGAAGAAAAAGAACATTAAACTAAATAAAAAAATCTATGTCATTTCATCTGATACAATGGTTGAAACTCCACTCATAATTAGCAGCATAGCAAATAATTTGGAACAAATTCAACGATTTGTAAATGCCAATCATCTGCCTGTTGAAACACATTTAGTTCGTCCTTCAATTGATAATACTTTTTGGGTTAATTTGATTGGAAAAGGATATCCTGCACCAAACCAGTCTTTTAGATGGTGCACTGACAGAATGAAAATAGAACCAACTAACCAATTTATAAAAGAGAAAGTTTCAGATTATGGAGAAGTAATAGTTGTTTTAGGTGTGCGTCTTGGTGAGAGTGTTTCACGAGATAGAGTTTTAAAAAAACATGATATTCGAGGAAAAGAGATCATGCAGCATAGTACACTAGCTAATGCCTTTACTTTTGCACCTATTAAATACTTTGATGTAGATGACGTTTGGAATTATTTGCTAAACAATAAATCTCCATGGGGTGCTAACAACGAGGAACTATTTAAGCTTTATTCTGATTCAAATTCTAATGAATGTCCACTAATTATTGACAAAGAAACTAAGGAAAGAACTGGCTCATGTGGTAATAGTAGATTTGGATGTTGGGTATGTACAGTAGTGTCTGAAGATAAAGCATTAACTGGTTTTGTAGAAAATGGAGAGAACTGGTTGAAACCTTTGTTAAAATATAGAAATGATTTGACAAAAAACAGAGATAATCGCTCTATGAGAATGAAAAGAAGATCAAATGGTAGTGTTTATACTATTTCTGTTAAAGAAAAGATTGTTCAGGGGGAAAGAACTCTGATTATCCCCAAAAAATCTGGAAGAAAAAGAGTGTCAATTACTGTAAAGAAAAATTCTTCATTAAAAGCATCTAATGGCGATATATATACTGTTATTGAATCTAAAGATCTCAGAAATTATATTAGACATAATAAAATTGATTTGGATGATGGAGAGATTCCAAATTTGCTTATTCATGATGAATTTGATCATTACAATATGTTAGGATTAGGTCCTTACACATTTAAAGCAAGAGCTAAAATGTTGGCTGATTTATTAAAATTGCAAAAAGAGGTTAATGATGCCGGACACAAAGTTGAATTAATCAGTGATGATGAATTAAGAGAAATCCGTAGACAATGGTTAAAAAGAGGACTAATTGAAGATAGTGTTAGTAAAATATATTCGGCAGTATATAACAAGAATTTAGTGTGTGAAGAAAATGATATTGAATTAATTTCTTCATCACAATACGAAATTTTGAAAGAAATATGTGATGAACAAGATGTTTATGTTGATCCACTTATAAAAATGATTTTGAATACCCATAATCTACAGGTAACGATTTAAGAGAAGTGTGGAGCAGAA
>ERZ1673722.3049-NODE-3049-length-12638-cov-4.535087_pt1 | contig 12638 bp, 11 predicted proteins | sample MGYA00580222_ERZ1673722 | MGnify/ENA primary metagenome ERZ1673722 (study PRJEB41218, sample SAMN15661750) | gut metagenome | host: Homo sapiens | place: Canada: London | collected 2015-08-20/2019-03-30 | study: EMG produced TPA metagenomics assembly of...
GTCGCTCGGATCGAGCACCACGACGAGAGGCTGCATGATCTTGTTCTGATAACGCCACGCCATGTCGTCGTAGTGATATCCGGGGTAACGATCGACTTCCTTGCCCTGACCACGGCGCACCACATGGTAGGTGTCGAGCTTCGCCGCCGTACCCGTGAGAATCTCGGTCAGCTCAACGTTGAACATGCGCGCCATGTGGTAAATCGCGGAGATGGGGACATCAGCGCCGGTCTCCTCCCACTCGCGCAGCGTCGCGGGGTCGACGTCGAGCTCGGCCGCCATCTCCTCAAGGCTGTAATCGCATGCTTCTCGCAGCCCCTGGATGCGCAAGCCCACTTCACGCATGCTTTCCTTTTCGTCCATGAACGCCTCCTTCAGCGGCTACGCGGTGCCGATGCCCAGCTCGAGCGCCTGCTTGTTCTTCGCCACCATCGCGGCCTTCCTCGCGGGAACGCACTTGTCGATTGCAGCGTCGAGAGATTCCCGGTCGCAAAAACGCGTCTCGGCCCACAAACGACCGACCAACACGATGTTGGCCAAGCCCTTCAGGCCCGCCTCCTCGGCGATCTCGGTTGCAGGGATGCTCACGACGTCGACGCCTTCGCGCTTGACGACATCGCCCACCATGACCGAGTCGACCACCACGACGCCGCCCTCGACGACCTCGTCGATGAACTTGTCGAAAGAGGGCTGGTTCATGGCGACAAGCGCGTTCGGCGCGGTGACGAGCGGGCTGCCGATCGCGTCGTCGGAAAGGGTCACCGAGCAGTTGGCCGTTCCGCCGCGCATCTCGGGACCGTAGGAGGGAAGCCAGGAGAGCTGGCGATCCTCGACGAGGCCGGCGTAGGCGATCACCTTGCCTGCGAACAGGACGCCCTGGCCTCCGAAACCTGCGAGGACGATTTGAAGCTCACGACTCATCGCGCGCCTCCTTCCGTCTGGTTCTCGGGATGGGCGATGGGGCACGCCGCGCTGCGAGCGGCCGCCGCCTGCGCGGCGTTCTCGTAGCCGTCGGCGACGACGTCTTTGTACACGCCGAGCGGGTAATACGGCAGCATGTTCTCGCGCATCCAGGCGAACGCGTCCTGCGGGGTGAGGCCCCAGTTGGTCGGACAGGTGGAGACGACCTCGATCAGAGAGTAGCCCACGCCGTCCACCTGGTTCTTGAACGCCTTCTTCAGGGCCTTCTTCGCCTTGCGGACGTTCTTCGGCGTGTCGACGGTGACACGCTCGAGATACGCCACGCCGTCGAGGGTGGAGAGCATCTCGCAAACGCGCACGGGGTAACCCGCCGTCGAGACGTCGCGGCCGTAGGGCGAGGTCTGCGTGACCTGGTTCGGCAACGAGGTCGGAGCCATCTGGCCGCCGGTCATGCCGTAAATGGCGTTGTTGATGAAGATGATGGTGATGTTCTCACCACGTGTGGCGGCATGCACCGTCTCGGCCATGCCGATGGAGGCGAGGTCGCCGTCGCCCTGGTAGGCGAAAACCACGCCGTCGGGATGAACGCGCTTGACAGCCGTCGCCACCGCAGGTGCGCGGCCGTGCGCGGCCTCGATCATGTCGCAGCCGAAGAAATCGTACGCCATGACGGCGCATCCGACGGGCGCCACGCCGATGGCGTCGCCCTCGACGTCGAGTTCGTCGAGCACCTCAGCCACCAACCTGGTGACGATGCCGTGCGCGCAGCCGGGGCAGTAGTTCGTCACCACGGGCAGCAGCGCATGAGGACGCTCGAAGACGACCTTGGTCTCCTTTTTCTCGTCCGCCATGATTACTCACCCACCTTCTCGTTGAGTTCCTTGACCTGCTCGAGAACCTCCGCAGGCGTCGGGATGACGCCGCCGGTGCGCCCGAAGAACGACACGGGAGCGCGGCCCTCGACGACCAGACGCACATCGTCTAGCATCTGGCCCATGTTCATCTCGACCACCAGATATTGCTTGGCGGTGCCAAACGTCGCCTTCAACGCCTCTGCCGGATAAGGCCAAAGCGTGATCGGGCGAACCAAACCCGCCTTGATGCCGCTCTCGCGCGCGGCGTTGACCGCGCTGCGCGCGACACGCGCCGAAGCACCGTATGCAACGAGAACGATCTCAGCGTCGTCGACCAGATACGACTCCGCGCGTTGCTCGTTGCGCTCGATCTCGGCGTAGCGCTCGAAACGCTCCACCACGAGCTCTTCAAGGGCCTCGGCGGTCAGATACAGGGAATTCGCGACGTTGTGCGTGCGCTTGTGCTTGTGCCCGACCGTCGCCCAGGGCTTTTCGGGAAGATCGGCGGGATCGACGGGGTCGGGTAGCTCGACGGGTTCCATCATCTGACCGAGCATGCCGTCGCCGAGAATCATGACGGGCGTACGGTACTTGTCGGCGACGTCGAACGCGGCGAACGCGAGGTCGCTCATCTCCTGCACGGTCGAGGGTGCGAAGACGACGACGTGGAAGTCGCCGTGGCCTGTTGCGCGCGTCGCCTGCCAGTAATCCGACTGGGAAGGCTGGATGCTGCCGAGGCCGGGGCCGCCGCGCTGAATGTTGACGATGACGCCCGGCAGATCGGCACCCGCCATGTAGGAGATGCCCTCGCCCTTGAGCGAGATGCCGGGAGACGACGAGGACGTCATGACGCGCGCGCCCGCAGCCGAGGCGCCGTAGACCATGTTGATCGCGGCGATCTCGCTTTCGGCCTGAAGGTAGGTCCCTCCGATCTTGGGCATGCGCTTGGACATGTAGGCCGCAAGCTCAGTTTGCGGCGTGATGGGGTAACCGAAGAAGAAGCGGCATCCCGCACGCAACGCGCTTTCGGCGAGAGCTTCGTTTCCCTTCATCAGGACTTTCTCTGCCATGACAATCCCTACCTCTCAACCGTGATGGCGACGTCGGGACACATCAGCGCGCATGAGCAGCACCCGGTGCACGCATCGAGGTCGATGCAATGCGCGGGATGGTAGCCCTTCTGCGTGATGCGGGAGACATCAAGTTCGATAATGTGAACAGGACAGGCGTCCACGCAAAGGCCGCAGCCCTTGCAGAAACCGTCGTCCACGGTGATTCGTGCCATATCGTCCACCTCTTTCCGAATATGAAGATGACGCCGCCGGCTCCTCTTCCGATCGACGCCGATTTGCCGATAAACGCGCTCAGCGCTCCCAGGGCGTTGTCACGTACGGGAAAACAGGATACAAGCTCACACCTCGAGCACATCGCGCAACCTCATCCAAATCCGTCTGAGGAAGCAAATGGGGCACCGTCGAGCAGCGAACCGGAAGTCCTGCCGCCTCGGCGACGGTCAAAGCGAAGCGCGCGCCTTCCGCTGCGGTCGCAGCATCGGTTTCAGACTTCAGATGCCCGTTGCCCACGATGCCGGTGACACGCAGATGCGAGGCATGCTCGACCTCGCGCAGGATGTCGAGCGCATCGAGCGGATCCTGCGTGAGGTTGCGGTAGGGGTTCACGACATAAAGCAGGTCGTATTCGCCGGCGGACACCACCGCCGAGAAGCGCCCGAGCGCAGTCGAGCCCACGTCGTCTCCGCCGACATCGACGATGACGACGCCCTCCCCCGCGTACGCTTGCACGACCGCGGGCGCGAGGGCTCCCGTAAGCGAAGGGGCGTCAAGGCTCGACCCCGTCTCGCCGAACACCGGCGCGATGAGCTTCCCGCCGTGACCCTCCACCAGATCGCGATACTCGCTCGAACGAAAGTAAGGATTCACCACGTCAAGATCGACGAGCGTGACCGCAGCGCCCTCGTTCGCGACGTCAACGGCCATGTTGAGGGCGAACGTGGTCTTCCCCACCCCGTAATGACCCGAGACCAGCGTGACCGGACGCAGGGGAAACGGAATACGCGACGCCTGAGCGCACCCGTCGCCCCCAGACACGCCGTCGCAAGCGCACCCGGGAAGCTCCGTCGATTCAACCTGCAATTAAACCAGCCCCTCGGTCACCGTCGCTTCGCCCTGAGATGCGGCCTCGTCAGCCTCGCGGATGGCAACGCGACGGATCTTGCCGTTAACGGTGCGAGGAAGATCGTCGACGTATTCGACCACACGGGGAAACTTGTACGGAGCGGTCTTGTTCTTCACCCATTTCTGAAGCTCGCGCGTCAGCTCCTCGGAAGGGGCGAACCCATCGGCGAGCACCACCGTCGCCTTGACGGCCTTACCGCGGACGGGGTCGGGAACGCCGGTGACCGCGACCTCGCGCACCGCCTCATGCTCGAGCATCACCGATTCGATTTCGAAGGGACCGATACGGTAGCCGCTCGACTTGATGACGTCGTCATTGCGGCCGACGTACCAGAAGTAGCCGTCCTCATCGCGCCATGCGGTGTCGCCGGTGTGATACCAGCCGTCATGCATCGCCGCCGCCGTCTTCGCCTCATCGCGATAGTATTCCATCATGATGCCCGCAGGGTTGCTTTCGATGTTGATGCACACCTCGCCGGTCTCACCGACGTTGCAGTCGTTGCCGTCATCGCGCAGAACGCGCACGTCGTAGAGCGGCACGGGCTTTCCCATCGAACCCGCACGCGGCGTCGAGTTCGTCAGGTTGGCGATGGTCAAGGGGGTCTCGGTCTGTCCGAATCCCTCGAAGATGGTCAACCCGGTGTGCTCCTTCCAGAAATCGAAGAGATCAGGGTTGAGCGCCTCGCCCGCCGTCGTGGAGTACTCGAGCGAGGAGAGGTCGAACGAGTCGATGTCCTCTTGCATCATGAGACGGTACATCGTCGGAGGGCAGCACAAGGTGGTGATGTTGTACTCGGCGATGAGGTTTAAGATCTCCGAGGCGTGGAAACGATCGAAATCGTAGGTGAACACGCCCGCCTCCATGAGCCACTGACCGTAGTACTTGCCCCATACGGCCTTGCCCCAGCCGGTATCGGCGATGGTGAAATGCAGGCCGTCGGGACGCACGTTGTGCCAGTGCTTGGCCGTCATGAGATGCGCGAGCGCGTAGCGGCTGTCATGCAGCACCATCTTAGGGTTGCCCGAAGTGCCGCTCGAGAAATACATGAGCATCGGGTCGAACGCGCAGGTCTCGCGACGGTCGAACGCTTCCGCGGCGGCACGCACCTCGGTGTTGAAATCGACCCATCCCTCGCGCTCGATGCCCGCCGCGCAGATCCCCTCCGGCCCTGAGAGAGCGGGGCCGGCAAGCTCGCCGTCGGGCGCGACGAGATTGCCCTCCTCGTCGCGCGGCGTGAGACCCGCGCCTGCGGGGTTCACCAGGATGCGCGTCTTAAGGCTGGGGCACTCGCCGGCGACGTTGTCGACGACATCGGCGATATCCTGAGCGCTCGTGACGATGACGGCCTTGATGTCGGCGCCGTTGATACGGTACGTGAGATCGTGCTCTTTCAGCATGAAGGTGGCGGGGACCATGACGGCGCCGAGCTTGGCCAGAGCGGTCGCGACGAACCAAAACTGGTAATGGCGGCGCAAGATGACCATGACGTAGTCGCCGCGACCGATGCCGCAGCTCGAGAGGAAGTTCGCGGTTTTATCCGACCATTTCTTCATGTCCCCGAAGGTGAAGACGTGCTCCTCCCCTTCCGGGTTGCACCATACCATCGCGCGGCGATCGGGATCCGCCATGGCGATGTCGTCGACGACGTCGTATCCGAAATTGAAGCTCTCGGGGCAATGCACGTCGAAGGAGGTCAGCCGACCCGCTTCGTCGTAGGTTTCGTCAACGTAGCGCAAATTGATGTTTCTCATGAAGCCTGTTCCTTTTCAAAATACCTCTGCGCGGCGCATCCCGTCCGCGCGCATGACGACAAGAACGTGAAAATCCGGGCGCATCCGCGAAACGCGGTGCGCCTAGATAATCTTGTCCTCGTGGGGCTTCATGACAATCGCGAGGAACACGCACGGCTCGCCGCCCGTGGCGATCATACCGTGGCCGCGTCCCGAATCGTACATGAGCAAGTCACCCGCCTCGAGCTCCTCGATATGGTCCTCGTAGGCGAAGCGCATCTTGCCCGAGATGATGTAATCGAGCTCCTGGCCCTTATGGTACGAAAGGTGGATGGGCTTATCCTGCTCCTCGGCGATATAAGGCGCCGTGACGAGGAAGGGCTCGGCAAGCTTATGGCGGAAATGCGGAGCCTTATGAAGGTACTCGAAGCCCGCTCGACGCTTGATCGACAGACCGTCCTCCTTGCGCGTAAGGGAATAACCCATAAGATGGGGGTTCTCGCCCGTCAATAGCTCGATCACATCAACGCCAAGCCGATCGGCGCATTTGTAAAGAAAAGTGAAAGAGAGATCCTGCTCCCCCGACTCCTGCGCGGCGTACTCCGCCATCGTGCGACCCGTGGCATCGGCCATTTCCTGCATGCTGAGGTCAAGATCCTCGCGCAAAGCGCGAATACGGTTCGCCACCTCTTTGATATTAGGCTCCATTGATACGCGCTCCTTTCCCTGCCGATCGTCCAGACCACCCCAATCGGTGATTTGATCATTGCATTTTACTCGAAGCTCACAAGGCGTAAACGAGAAAATGACGGGCGGTGGAATCGTAACGAAGCGGAAACAATGCAGTTCACAGCGCGTTTAAGACGCCCTATCCCGGGCGTGTGAAACCGTGGCGCGGCACGAGACGCTCGAGGCGCGCACGTCTCTTAGACGACGAAAGCCCGGCGCGGGCAACGAGCCCCGCGCCGGGCGAATCCGGAAGCGTTACGCCAAGGTTCGTCGCATTCTCGCGCAAAAATGGGCGTCGCAGCCACCAGGCGAGAGCTTCGACGCGAACGCGCTCGAACCGTCGATAGGCTCGAGCGCGAAACCCGAACCCGCCTCGCTCTTTAAAAAGCTCGATACGACGCGCGCATTCTCCTCGGGCGTGACCGTGCACGTCGCGTAAACCAGCGCACCGCCCGGCGCGACGCGAGTCGCCGCGCTTTCGAGCAGCTTGACGTTGAGCTCGGCGTGCTCCGCCACGGCAAGGTCGGTGAGACGCCAACGTATCTCCGGGTGACGGCGCAACGTGCCGAGTCCCGTGCAAGGCGCGTCGATGAAGACGACGTCGAACAGCTCGTCATCGAGCTCGTCATCCAAATGCGTCGCATCGCAAGTGACGGCACGGGAGACGTTGACGCCGTAGCGCTCGACGCGATCGAGCAGCAGATCGGACTTGAACGAGTGGTTGTCCACCGTGACGTAGCGATCGATCTGCGATCCGAAGCTGCGCACCGCGTCGCTTTGGATGAGGATCGTCTTCGTGGCGCGGCCTGCGCCGATCTCGAGCAACGAGGATGGCTTGCCGCCTGCGAGAACAATGGAGGCGACGCGCTGGGAGGCGGCGTCCGAAACGAGCAGATGACCCAGGTTGATCAGTCGTTTGACGCGGCCGTCGAGAAGGACGTGCCCGCTGCCGATGCGATAGCACCCCCCAACCTCGACTCCGCACACGCTCACGGGCTCGGGGGCTCCATGGGCGTCCCTCAACACGGAAACCACCTCTTCATCGCATGCCATGGCCGCGTTGACCGCGACGTACACGGGAGCGGGCTCGTTGGAGGCCGTCATGAGGGCATGGGCGTCCTGCGTCCCCAAATCGGCGATGAGCTTTTCCGCGAGCCAGGTGGGGAAACCGTGCAGACGCGCGTACGCCGCGATGTCACTCGACGGGTCGCCGAAGGGGAAGCGGCTCTTCGCGGCGACCACCTTCCTCAAAACGGCGTTGGCGACGCCGCCTGCGCGTGGTGCGATGCTGCGCACAAGTTCGACGCCCTGGTCCACGGCGGCGTGAGGGCTCTTCTCGAGAAAGATGATCTCGTAAGCGCTCAGCTGCAAAGCGTCGCGCACATCGTCGGTGACGTCGTGCGGCGTGCGCATGCATCGGTTGAGCACGTCATCGAGCACACCACGCGTGCTGACGACCCCGAGCACGAGCCTCGTCGCGAAAGCTCGGTCCTCGGGAGACAGCGGCGCTTCGTCCACAAGGCGAACCATGACCTCCTGGGCGAACGCATCGCGCTCCCGAAGGCACGTCAGAGCCCGCAACGCCGCCGAACGCGCGGGGGAAAGACGAGTTGCGCGACCCGATGCCGCCCTGCGATCGCCCGAGGCGCGCGATCCTTGCGTGAAGCTTCTCTTATCGGCTCTTCTACCCATCGCGGCGCCCCCAATCCGCATCTGCGTCGCGCAGCGCCGGACACCCGGCGACGAACGCAGACGCGGGCATCTCATTCTTTCCGTCGGGCTTTAAGGAGATCACCTCGACGGCCCCCTCCGAGCATCCGAGCAGAAGCTTTTTACCCACGAGCGCCGCGCACCCCTCCTCGACGTCGCAATCGGCCGCGCAATCGGCCGCGCAGACGGTGACGGGCCTGCCCGCTATCACGCAACGCGACGCATGCGCGGCGCTCGAAGCGCGCACGCGTCTGACGTTGTCAAGAGAAGAGACGGCGGGATCGACGTCGAGCTCGCCTTTCGCGATCTTCTCCGCGTACGTGACGCCCTCATCACCCTGAGGCGTCCAGCGAACCACGCCCTGCTCCAGATGCTCGAGCGCCGTGATGAGCGCGCGGGCGCCGAGAAGGGCGAGCTCATCGGTGAGCTCGGCCGTCGTTTTCCCCTCAACGGGAATCGAGCGGGTCACGCAGTAGTCGCCGGTGTCGAGGCCTTCCTCCATGCGCATGATGCACACACCCGTCTCGGCGTCCCCTGAAAGGATGGCGCGCTCGACAGGCGCCGCGCCGCGCCAGCGCGGAAGCAGCGACGCATGGACGTTCAAGCAGCCGAGACGAGGGATGTCGAGCACCGCGCGGGGAAGCAGGGCGCCGTACGCCGCGACGCAGATGACGTCGGGTTCAAGCGCGGCTATCTCGCGTTGAACCGCATCGTCGCGCAACGTGCGCGGCTCGTGCACCTCAAGCCCGAGCGAGAGGGCCAGCTCCTTCACCGGGGAAGCGACGAGCTTTCTGCCCCGGCCGCGCACGGCGTCGGGTCGCGTGTAAACGCCGACGACCTCATGGTGGTGACTCAACTCGTCGAGCACCGACGCGGCGAGCGCGGGCGTGCCCATGAAGACGACTCTCATGTCTACCCCACCTCAACCGACGTGTCGCCGGGACGAGCCCCTGCCGCGCGAGCCTCCTCATAGGCGCGCAGCGCGTCGATGCGCGTCATCGGATCGCAGCTCTCGAACAGCGTCTTGCCGTCAAGGTGATCGATCTCATGCTGAAGGCAGCGGCCGAGCAACCCGTCGCCCTCGATCTCCCACAGCTCACCTTCGAGGTCGTAATAACGAACGCGAGCCCACGGCTGACGCTCGATGGGCACCGTGACGCCCGGGCAGGACAAGCAACCCTCGCCCGCACGCTCGGGCTCACCGCGAAGCTCCATGATCTGGGGGTTCACCAACACGATGGGATTGCGCTCGCCATCTTCCCCGTCGTAGTCGACGTCGATGACGACAAGGCGTTTAGTGATGCCGACCTGCGGAGCGGCGATACCGCACCCGTTGTTCTTGTACATGGCGTGCGCCATCTGCTTGGACAGGCGCACGAGCGCCTTGTCTCCGGGTGTGCACGGCTCGCAAACCTGGGACAGCACCGGATCAGGGGACACGACGATTTTGAGCATGGGTACCACATCCTTGCAACAGCTTGTTTTCACTGGTCGTTACGTAATTGCTCACATTGTCCGTGCAATCGCTTGCGCTGTCCACCGACACCGGCAAAACTCTACGCGAACGGGCGCGCGATGCGCCGCCGCGCTCGCGCAACCCGCGCACGATCCGAGCAAACCGCTTGCGGACCACCCCGAGCCAGGTGCCGCGTGCGCACGCGGAGAGACGCCTTACACCTGGGCGAGAGGCTTATGAGCGGCTCGCTTGGCAGCGAGGTCCTTCTGAAGGGCGACGATCCCGTTGAACAAAAGATCGCCGTCCTCAGGCGAGAGGTCCCGCGCCCAGGCGAGCTGGTTCTTCATATCGGCGATGGCGTCTTCGGCGTCCCCTATTTCCAACTCCTCCGCCAAGTACGCGACCACCCGCTCGGGATCAGCCTCGGAAGGCTGCGTCGAAGAGGTGAGCACCGATGACGCTTGCGGACAGGAACGGCTCGCGTCGGCGATGATCTTGCTCGTCGACGCGGCAGGATCCTCGACGAGCGTCTGCAGCATCGCGTCTGCCAGCGTCGCGTGAACCGCGTCATGCCAGCGCGTCCGCGCCAGAGCATCAGCGTGCACGAGCGCGAGAAGCGGGTTGCGCGCCAGTTCGCTGAGAAAATCGAGCTCGAACCGCAAGCGGTTGCGCTCGGCGGCGGGCAAACCAGCGGAGCGATCGACGGAGCGAGGCGCGGCCGCCTCGGGAAATCCAAGCGGGTCGAACTCCAAAGGATGATCTCCCGGGGCGGCGGGCGCCGCGTCCTGAGCGGTCCGTGCGTTTTGCGAAGGCGCCTCGAGCTTCGCCAGCTGGTCGAGGACGTCCTGCTCACGAGCGCGAACGCGTCCTGCGATCTGAACCGCGTAATCTTTCGCCAGAAGCGATTCCTTGATCGGAGCGAGAACCGACAGCGCGTCGGCAAGCGCGCGCGTGCGACCTTCGGCCGTATCGAGGCTGTGGGCGGCGAGCCTGCGCTCGATGCCGTACTGCAGAAGCGGCACCGCTTCGTCAAGAAGCTTGCGAAGAGCATCGGCGCCTCGGGCGGCGACGAACTCGGCCGGATCGAGGTTGTCGGGCAGGGTGACCGCGCAAACCTCGATGCGGCTCTTGCCCGCCTCGGGCGTCATCGAGTCGTCAACGAACTGCAAAGCGCGATCAGCTGCTCGCTGTCCCGCCGCGTCGCCGTCGAACAAATACACGATGCGCTTACTGGCATGACGCGACAAGATGCGGATATGCCGCAAGGTGAGCGCCGTGCCCAACGTGGCGACCACGTTTTCAATACCGCCCTCGTGAAGGGCGATAACGTCGGTATAGCCCTCCACGACCACGGCGTCACCCGTCGAGGCCATGGCCGCCTTCGCCTTATCGAGCCCGTAAAGCACCTGCGATTTATGAAAGATGGGGGTCTCCTGCGAATTGAGGTACTTCGGCTCGCCCTTTCCTATCACGCGCCCGCCGAAGGCGATGCAATCGCCCTGGATGTCGGAGATGGGAAACATCACGCGGTTGAAGAACCGATCGCGCAAGCGCCCGTCGCGCCCGCGCGTGGCGACGTTTGCCTCGATCATCTCCTCCGCACTGAAGCGAGCGGCGCCCAGATGCCGAACAAGCGCACCTTTGCCCGGGGAGAAACCGAGCTGCCACAGCTTCGGAACCGACCCGCCCAGCCCACGGCTCGCCAGGTAAGAGCGCGCAGCGGCGGCATCGGGAGCCGGGTTGCGCATGAGCTGGGTATGGTAGAACTCCGCCGTGATCTTGCAGATCTCCTTCAGGCGGGCCTTCTTGCTCGAAGACGCGCCGCGACCGCCCGTCTCGACGATGTCGATATGGGCTCGCTCGGCGAGCTTGCGCACGGCCTCGGGAAACGTGAGATCCTCCGTCTTCATGAGGAAGGCGAACACGTCACCGCCTTCGCCGCATCCGAAGCAATGCCACAGCTGAAGCGCGGGGTCGATCTTAAACGACGGGCTCTTCTCGTTATGAAGCGGGCAGCAGCACCAGAAATCGCGCCCGCGCTGCTTCACCGGGGTTCGCTCCCCGACGATCGAGACGATGTCGCTCGCCTCGCGCACACGCCTGATGTCCTCGTCGCTGATAAAACCCTCTGCCAAGATAGAGCAACTCCTTCCCCACACACATTCAACCGCGCACCCCCATCGAGAGCCGCCCGATTCGATCTAGAACGAGAATCAACGTTCGTCGCCTTCGCGAGCGCGACGTTCCATCGACCGCCGAACGTCCTCGCCTACCCGCGCCCCGTCGATGCGGTCGCGAGGGGGCTTCCACGAAGGGTCGGCGAGCTTATCGTACGCACGCGCCGCGACCGAGCGGGACGACACCTCGATGGCGTTGACGTAGCCGTCTTCGAACTCGCGCGCATACGCAAAGCGCGGGGGCACGAACGCGACGGCGATCGAGGATCCAAGAGCCCCGCAGACCATGGTGGTCATGTTCACGAACGCCGTGTCGACAAACGGCAAAGCACCCGCCATGGCGAAAAAGGCGAGAGACACGCCGCCGCCGACGATCATGTAACCCGCGATGGACCATCCGAGCGCGCGCCACAGGCCGAGATCGGCGTAAGCGATGCCCGCGCCGAGAATCATGACGACGATGCCCTGAAGGGCAACCGGGATCGACGAGGCGGGATCGAACAGGCCGAGCACGCAAAGGCCGCCTATGACGATGGTTGCGAGCAGCTCGGGAAACAACACGCGCGGAACCAGCCGAGCAGGCGGGGTCACCTCGACCTCATCGAGGCGCCTGGTTCGCACGAGAGCGCCATGGGGGGCGCGCAATCTCGACGCGCGGCGAACGTCGATGCCGGCGAGCTCGCCGTTTTTCCGCATGATGAAGCCCGCGACCGCGATGAGGACCACCGCCGCCATCGTTATCGTGAAAACCAAGACGACTCCTTCTCTTTTCGTTTGGTCATAGTATCCCACCTCGTTCGCGCGAGACGCTACAATGAGCCAAAACTCGCGAAACGTAAAGAGGAAGCCATGGGACAACGCTCGT
>ERZ1673722.3064-NODE-3064-length-12588-cov-6.971196_pt1 | contig 12588 bp, 8 predicted proteins | sample MGYA00580222_ERZ1673722 | MGnify/ENA primary metagenome ERZ1673722 (study PRJEB41218, sample SAMN15661750) | gut metagenome | host: Homo sapiens | place: Canada: London | collected 2015-08-20/2019-03-30 | study: EMG produced TPA metagenomics assembly of...
AGCCGCCGGAGCGCATGGCGCCGGAGCCTTCGAAGTAGTACCACTTGCCGTCCGATGCCTTCGCCCAGCCGGTGGCCATCCTCCCGCTCTCGGGGTCGAGCCAGTACCAGGAGCCGCCCTTGCTCAGCCAGCCGGTCTGCATCGCGCCGGAGCCGGAGAGGTAGTACCAGGAGGAGCCCTGCTTCATCCAGCCGCCGGAGCGCATGGCGCCGGAGCCTTCGAAGTAGTACCACTTGCCGTCGGCCGCCTTCGCCCAGCCGGTGGCCATGGCGCCGGAGTCGGTGAGCCAGTACCACGTGCCTCCCTGCTTGATCCAGGAGTTTTGGGTGGCGGCTGCGCTGTTCGCGAACCAGTACCATGATCCGCCCAGCTTCTTCCACCCCTGATAGGCCTGTTTGAGCCCTTGGTAGTACAAGACGAGTCGGGGGTCGTGATTGAACGCGTGGTACGTGGCGGCGTCCTTCATGACGTTCAGATGCAGGCCATCTCTCGCGAACGTGGCCACGACGGCCCCGTATCCGTTCGCCGACGCTTCCGGCGCGGTGAAGTAGCGGACGCCGAGCCGGTCAAGGGTCTTGGTCGCGTATTCGGGAAGATTGCTGCTGTTGCCCGTCTGCACGGCGTACGTGGGGGAGAGTGCTGTCAGGTAGGACGGCGTGTTCGATCCGCTCAGGCCGTGATGAGCCAGCTTGAGCAGATCGACGTGGCCTATCATGCCCGAAAGCCGATCCTCGTCTCCATCGTAGTTGTTAATGTCTCCTGCGAGGAAGGCGGTGGAGCCGCCCGCCTTCACCTTGACGCCCCAGGAGAAGTAGTTCGCGTCGGGCACGGGGTTGAACTTGTAGTCGTCTCCGTAGTTGACGATCTCGATGTTCATGTCTCCTAGGGTGAAGAAGGGGCTTCCCGTGGTCGAGGGGTCGGGGGCGTGCTCGTGGATCAGGTTGGGATCGACCGACCGGGTGACCGCGATGCCCTCTTCTGGCAGTAATTCGGAGTTGTACGGATCGTCCTGGTCGGTGGGGTCCACGCCGAAGCGCTCCATCACGCCTTCGGCGTCCAGCACGTCGGCTTGCGGAGCGTCGCCGACAGCAGTCAAGTCGCTTTGAGCTTCGACGGGGTTCGGCGCGGGTTCCACGGGCGCGTTCGGATCCAGGTTTTGGATCAGGATGGCGCCCGTCTCTTTCGCCGCAGCGATAGCTCTGTCGTACACGTACTGGTTGTCCCAGAGGCGAGCTTCGTCCGATATGAATGAATCCTGATATTCAGCCAGGTACACGCGCTGGGGGCGGAACTCGCGGATGATCTCGTCGGCGGAGCCTATGTGGTCGCTGTGGGGATGCGTGCCGAGGTAGAACTCGAGGTTGCCCGAATTCACCCCGAGGTTTTTCAGGTATGCGACGACAGCATCCTCGACGCCGCTCCCTTTTACGATTCCGGGGCGGAGCGGGTAGCGTGGATCCGATCCGTCAGGGTAATCGCTGTCCTCGCCTGAATCCACGATGCCGAAGCGGCCGTTGCTCTCCAGGACGATGGCGTCCGTGCCGGCGAAGGGGAGGATATGGATGTGCGTGTCGGCGCTCGCCGCTTCGGTCTGGCTCTGATCAGCGTACGCAGTCGGTGGGCTTGCAAGCGCCGGAGCCGCGCAGGCGACTGCGAGAACGATTGCGAGCATGGTTCGGAAGGCGCAGGGGCGCGGCAAGCGCATGGGATTCACGGAAGCCTCCTTGACGATGGCGCGCTGGGCGTGCGGGTTCGTTGCTTTCGACGGGTCGCTTGGATATTCTCCTCATTATACGATTTGGTCCTGGTTCTTCGGTAATCAACGCTAAAATAGGGCTTTGCAATTGAGGAACTCGACGGGATTGGGCGGATGCGGCCGATTACCGGGCACATTTTGATGACGTGAAGAAATCCGAGGTAGGACTTGCCATGGAGCGCCTGACGATAGACGACATGAAGGAAATCCAGCTTGAGCTGATGGACGAGCTGGACAGGGTTTGTCGTGAGCAGGGCATAACGTATTTTTTGGCGTACGGCAGCCTTTTAGGTGCGGTTCGCCACGGCGGGTTCATTCCGTGGGACGACGACATGGACGTCGTGATGCTGCGCGCCGACTACGAGCGTCTGATTGCAGGGTTCGACGAATGGAAGTCGAGCGATCGCTTCTCCTTGGCGTGGTATCGGGACGGAAAGTCCATCTACTCCTTCGTCAAGCTGGTCGACACCACCACGCGCGTGCTGGAGAATTTCGTCGACAAGAAAACGTCCACGGGCGTGTGGGTCGATATATTTCCGCTCGAAGATTTGAAGCCCGGCGACCGACGTCCTTATCGAAAGAATGCCCTCTTATCGCTGGTGCGCGGCTTCATCGTCGCCGATCCGTCGGTGGGGTCGAGCGCCTTCGTGAAGCTCGTCAAGCGCATCGTGTGTCCGTTCGCGCGCAGGCTCGATGCGTTGAAGTACGCTCGCGCCATCGACGAGAACGCTCGCGATGCCAACCGGGGGGAAAGGTCGGACGTGGTGGCCGACATCGTCGGCACGGAGAACAAAATCGTCGAGTTTCCCAGAAGCCTGTTCGACCCCGTCGAGATGCCCTTCGAAGATCGGGTGTTCCTGGCTCCGGCGGGCTATGAACGATTCCTGGAGCTACAGTACGGAGATTGGCGGGCGATTCCGGGCGACGATGATCGGGAGATCCATACGTTCGAGGCGTATCGTCTATGAAGCCGACACCTTCCAAGATGCGAGACGTGCCGCCCCTGTCCACCAAGCAGAACATGCTGTGGAACTCTGCGGGGTCGATGACGTACTTGGCCTGCCAATGGCTGGTCACGGTTCTCGTTGTGAGGTTGTCCGCGGGCTACGACGATGCCGGCCTGCTCTCTTTGGCCATGTCGGTTGTTGGCATCTTCGGCACGTTTGCGAACTACAAGATGGGGACGTATCAGATTTCTGATATCAGGCGCGAGAACGACCTCGCCGAATACCTGGGCTTCCGTTGTTTGACGCTGGGCTTGGCTTTCGTTGCGTGCATGGTGTACGCCTATCTAACATGCGCCCCGTACGCGCTGGCCACCATCGCGCTTTTCTTCGTGTTCAAGGCCGTAGGCTTGCTGATTGACATCCTGCACGGTGCCGACCAGCAGCATCGCCGTATGGACTATATAGGAAAGTCGTTCATCGCCCAAGGCTTGAGCACGCTCGCCGCGTTCGTAGCGGTTTTTTGGTTCACGCGGAACCTGAACCTCGCTATCGTGGGGATGACCGCTTCGGCGCTCGGAGTCCTTGTGCTGTTCGACATACCGAAAGCTGGCCAGTTCGAGCGCGTCTGCTTGCGGCTATCTCGCAGCAAGGCGCTCTTCTTTCTCAAGGTGTCGTTTCCCGCCGTGCTGGCCTCTTTGGCCGCTAGCGCGATTTTCGCCATCCCGAAGCAGTATCTGGCCATGACCTCGGGGGATGCGGCTCTCGGCATCTACGCGTCGGTGGCCGCGCCTGCGCTCGTCATCCAGATGGGAGCGATGTATTTGTACGGCCCTCTCCTCGACGTCTTCCCGCGCCACTTCTTCGACGGGGATCTTTCGGGTTTCCTCAAGCTGCTGGGGAAAACGATCGGCGGTATCGTCTTGGTGGGGATCGCCTGTTCCATTGTCTTGGAGCTCGTCGGATCGTGGGCTTTGCAGCTTTTGTTCGGTTCCAGCATCGAGCCGTACGTCTATCTTCTGCAGCCCATCATCCTATCCACGATACTGACGGCTTTTCTCTGGTTTTTCGGGGATTTGTTGATCACGTTGCGCAACTTCAAAGCCAATTTCATCGGCAACATCGTCGCGCTTGTCTCGGTGCTGGCGGTCACGTTCCCGTTCGTGAACCTGTGGGATATGAACGGGGTGAGCTTTGCCGGAGCCGTTGCCTGCCTGGCGGGCGTGCTGACCCTTCTGGGATTCCTCATAGCCACGGTGCGGCGCGGGCCTGCTCGCGCGCACGGGGGCAATGGAGAAAGGACGGACGGATGATACGTGTTCTGCATGTCATTGGCGCTATGGATCGAGGGGGCGCCGAGACGATGATAATGAACCTGTACCGCGCCATCGATCGAACGAAGGTGCAGTTCGATTTCCTGGTTCACGAACAGCGCGTGTGCGACTACGACGAAGAGATCAAGGATTTGGGAGGCGAGGTGTTTCGCGGGCTGCCTCGCTTCAAGGTGGTGAACTATTCTACGTATCGCGACGAGTGCCGCGACTTCTTCTCTCGTCATTCCGAGCATCCCGTCGTGCATGGGCATATCGGAAGCTGTGCCCCGGTGTACCTCAGGGAGGCGAAGCGGCAGGGCCGGGTGACGATCGCGCATAGCCATTCCCAGAAGTTCCCTCTTTCCGTTACGGAGCTGGGATTCAGGGCGTTGGCGTATCCCGTCCGACGCGTGGCCGACAACTTCATCGCCTGCTCCATGGAGGCGGGGGTTGATCGGTTCGGAAAGGCCGTCGTCGAGGGCGAGCGGTTCCATCTGTTGAAAAACGCCATCGACGTCGATTCGTACGCCGGCGACCCTTCCGCTTGCGAGCGTGCCAAACGATCTCTTGGATTCGCCGGCGTTCCGTTGATTGGACATGTGGGCAGATTCGATCCGGTGAAGAACCACCTGTTCCTCGTCGAGACGTTCTCCGAAGTGAAAAGGCGCATTCCCGATGCCAAGCTGCTGCTGGTGGGTCGAGGTCCTTTCGAGGGCGGTGTTCGCCAAGCGGTCGAGGATGCCGGCCTTGAAGGCGATGTGGTGTTCTTCGGAGTCACCGATCGCGTGCCCGACGTGCTGAAGGCCCTCGATGCGTTCGTGTTCCCCTCGTTTTCGGAGGGCCTGCCTATGTCCGTGATGGAGGCTCAGGCCGCCGGCGTGCCGTGCGTGTTGTCCACGGGGGTTCCCGAGTTGGCGGTTGCGGTTCCTTTTGCGGTCGAGCGGCTGCCTTTGGAGGCCGGAGCGGGGGCGTGGGCTGATGCGGTTGAGCGCGCTCTGTCGAAGCGCTTCGACCGGGCGGAAGCTGCCGCGGCCGTGCGCCTGTCGGGTTTCGATATCCGCGACACGGCCGCATGGCTCGAATCGTACTATCTGGATCTGGCTGAAACCCAATAAAAAGCAAGGGAAGGTGCGAAAGCGGTGCAATACGAACAGGACGTGCTGAGGAAGCTGCAGCTTGCGGAATTGAGCATCCTCCGCGACATCGATTCGGTATGCCGATCGGAGGGCATACCGTACTTCCTGGAGTGCGGCACGCTTTTGGGCGCCGTTCGGCACGGAGGGTTCATTCCGTGGGACGACGATATCGATGTAGGGATGCTTCGACCTGATTACGAACGCTTCTTGAAGGTGGCTCCGAAAGCGCTTGGAGAAAGGTATGCGGTGTGCGAGCCTCGGGCGAATTCCCGTTGTGCTGGCATGTTCGCGAAAGTTTGGAAGCGTGGCACGAAGTTCTTCACGGCGGAAACCATGGAGGCGGGAATCGATCAGGGCATCTTCGTGGACGTGTTCCCCTACGACATCCTCCATGCCGACGAGAGCGTTGCTACTCGGCAGATTCGGCGATGTCGAGCATGGCAAAGCGCGTCTTACCTGCTGCACGCTCGGCATGTGACCGTGCCCCATTGCGGCATCCTTGGTGCGCTCGAAAGAGGTGCTTGCTCGGTTGCCCACGTGGGTGCAAAGGCGTTTTTGAACCACGAGCGTGTCGTGAGGTCGTTCGAGGCTTGGGCGCTTCGAGGTTCGGAGCGTCCCGGCAGTGATTACATGAGCATGGCGTACGTTACTGATTCGGCGTTTCCTGCGGACGAGCTTTCGCCTGGTCGTGAGATGCTGTTCGAAGGGTTCTCGTTTCCCGTTCCCGCTCGAGCGGAGTCTTATCTTGAGAGGGTATACGGCTCGAGTTGGAGGGAATTGCCCCCGATTGAGGCTCGTCGCAACCATGCTCCAATTGAGCTCGACTTCGGAAGCGATTAGGCGCTGCGGATCGGAAGCTCCCGATAAGCTTATGTTCAAAAAGTACACCTACTTTACAGTATTGAACAAATCTACTATGCTTCGTTTTGCTATTCGATAAAGTCGACGAGGAAGCGGAGCGTATGGTCGCGGCAATTTCACGAAGAAGGTTCTGCTGGATTGCCGCGGGCGCGCTAGCCGTCTTGGCGCTGCCCGGCTGCAGCTCGGCGAACGACGGCACCGTCGTCATCTACTCGTGTGCCGAAGGCGTGCGCAACGAGTCGCTGATCACGGCGATGCATGCGCGTTTCCCAGAGTACGACATCCGCCTGCACTACATTCCCACGGGCAACTGCGCCGCGAAGCTGAGGATGGAGGGTTCGCAATCGGAGGCCGACATCGTGCTTGACCTCGAAGGCGGTTACATCAAGCAGGTGTCGGAGTGGCTCGACCAGCTTCCCGCGCAGGATGCGAAGCGCTACTGCGCCGACCTGGTGGATCCCGACCATCGCTACTTCCCCTTCGCGCGTGAGAGCGCATGCATCGCCGTGAATGAGACGACGCTTTCCGCGCACGGCCTCGAGGCCCCGCAAAGCTACGAGGATCTGACCGATCCTCAGTACAAAGGGCTGGTTACGATGCCGAATCCAAAATCGTCGGGCACGGGCTATAACTTCGTCAAAAGTCTGGTGAACGCTTGGGGCGAGGACGAGGCGTTCGACTACTTCGACCGTCTGGCCGACAACGTGTACCAGTTCACCTCATCGGGATCGGGCCCGGTGAACGCGCTCGTTCGGGGCGAGGCCGCCATCGGCCTGGGCATGACGTTTCAGGCCGTGTCCGAGATCAACCAGGGCGTGCCGCTGAAGGTGCTGTTCTTCGAGGAGGGCGCGCCGTGGGCCGTATACGGCATGGGCATCGTCGAAGGCAAAGGCTCGCGCGCCGCCGTGCGCGAGGTGTTCGACTGGCTTTCCACCGAGGGCGTCAAGATCGACAACGAGACCTACGTGCCCGATCAGGTGCTCGCGGACTTCAAGGCCGAGATCCCGAACTACCCGACCGATATCGATTACGCCGACATGACGGGCATCACCGACCCCGACGAGAAGAAGAGGCTGCTGGGAAGATGGAAGTACTGATGACGAACGAATCGAAGGCGCCGGCCGCCGGCGGCGCGCCGAAGAAGCTGTCCGCGCGCGGCCTCGTGAAGCGCTTCGACGGTAAGGAAGTGCTGCACGCGCTGGACTTCGACGTGTTGGACGGCGAGTTCCTCTCCATCCTTGGCCCGTCGGGGTGCGGTAAGACCACCACGCTGCGCATCCTCATCGGCCTCTTGATGCCCGACGAGGGTACGCTCACGCTCGGCGGGCGCGACATCACCACGGCGCCTCCTGACGACCGCGGCATGGGCATCGTCTTCCAGAACTACGCGCTGTTCGAGAACATGACCGTGCGTGGAAACGTGGAGTATGCGCTGAAGTTCAAGCCCGAGCTGAAGGCGCGTCGTCGTGAGATCGCGCAGGGCGTGCTGGAGCAGCTGGGGCTTGCAGAGCACCTCGACAAGAGCGTGCGCCAGCTTTCGGGCGGCCAGCAGCAGCGCGTGTCCATCGCACGCACGCTGGCGCTGAACCCCGAGGTCATCCTGTTCGACGAGCCCATGAGCGCGCTCGACGTGGAGACGCGCCTGTCGCTGCGCCTCGAGCTCAAGCGCATCCAGCGCGAGTTCGGCACCACGATGGTGTACATCACCCACGACCAGGAGGAGGCGTTCGCGCTGTCCGACCGCGTGATGGTGATGGGCGAGGGCAGCATCCACCAGCTGGCCGCGCCCGACGAGATCATCGCCAACCCGGCCGACGACTACGTCGCCGACTTCGTGGTGAAGAACCTGCGGATCAAGATGGATTCGCTCGCCCGCTTCATGGATCGGTAGGCGGCCGTGAGACGGGCAGGGAAACTCAACCTCACGCGCATCGTGCTGGCGGCCTTCTTCCTGGTCGCGGCGGTGCTGCCGCTCATTGGCATGTTCTCGCGGCTTGCGAGCCCCGAGGCGCGCGCCGTGTTCGGCACCGAGCAGTTCGCCACGGCGTGCCTCAACTCCATCGGCGTCGCGTTGACCTCGACGGCCATCTCGCTCGCGTTCGCGCTGGCGATGTCGTGGGTGCTCTGCCGTACTAACGTGCGGGCGAAGGGCGTCATCGCCGTGGTCATGACGCTGCCCATGCTCATCCCGTCGCTCGCGCTCGGCATGGGCCTGGTGTTCCTGCTGGGCTCGAACGGCGTCATCACGAACGCGCTGGGGCTGGACTTCTCGCTGTACGGGTTCTGGGGCATCGTGATGGGTTCGGTGCTGTACTCGTTCCCGTCGGCCTTCCTGCTGCTGTACGATGTGCTGAAGTACGAGGACGCCTCGCCGTACGAGGCTGCCGACGTGCTGGGCGTGCCGAAGCGCAGCCAGTTCTTGCGCATCACGATGCCGTATCTGCGCAAGCCGCTCATCTCGGCGGTGTTCGCCACGTTCACGCTTGTGGTGACCGACTACGGCGTGCCCCTCATGGTGGGCGGCAAAACCACCACGCTTCCGGTGCTCATGTACCAGGAGGTCATCGGCCTGCTGAACTACGACACGGGCGTGGCTATCGGCTTCGTGCTGTTGATCCCGGCCATCGTGGCTTTTCTCATCGATGTGCTCAACGCGGACAAGGGGAAAAGCTCGTTCGTGTCGAAGCGCTTCTCCATCGCCCGAAGCGCCGTGCGCGACGTGCTGGGTTACGCGCTGGCCGCCATCGTGTCGGTCGCTATTATCTTGCCTCTGGGTTCGTTCGTGCTCGTGTCGTTCGTAAAGAAGTACCCCGTCGACATGGCCGTGACGTTCGACAACGTCGGCCGGGCGCTCAACATGAACGCGGGCGATTACTGGTTCAACTCCATCGTCATCGCCTGTCTCGTGGCGCTCGTCGGCACGACGTTGGCGTACTTCGCAGCGTATATAACCGCGCGCATGGGGGGCCGCTTCGCGAAGCTGCTGCATCTCGTGTGCATCACGACGCTGGCCATCCCGGGCCTCGTGCTGGGCCTGTCCTACGTGCTGTTCTTCAAGGGCTCCGTCCTGTACGGCACGTTGGCCATCCTCGTCCTGGTGAACCTCGTGCACTTCTTCGCCTCGCCGTACCTGATGGCGTACAACTCGCTGGGCAAGGCGAACGAGAACCTGGAGGCGGTCGGATCGACTATGGGCATCGGGCGCGCGAGCATCCTCAAAGACGTGCTGATCCCCCAGACGATGGATACGATCATCGAGATGGCGGGCTACTTCTTCGTGAACTGCATGGTCACCATCTCGGCGGTGGCGTTCCTCGCTACGACGCTCGACATGCCGCTTGCGCTGCTCATCACCGATCTGGACGCGCAGCGTCTGACGGAGTGCGCCGCGTTCGTGTCGCTGATCATCCTCCTTACGAACATTGCCTCGAAGCTCGTGCTCGCAGGCATCAAAAAAGCTATTCATCGCGCGGAAGCGCCCGAGGCCTTCGCGGCCTGACGCGTCCGTCGCTCGAACGAGAGGGATACTGCTGCCATGGAACGTTCTCTTGGTGTGAAGGATTTCAAGATACTGACCGCGCTCGAGGAGCGCGTCGACGAGGCGCTCACGCAGCGCGAGATCGCCACGGCGGCCGATTTGTCGGTTGGCACGGTGAACCGCGCGATGGCCGATCTGCACGAGCGAGGCTTCGTGCGCGAGGGCATGCTGTCGGCGGCCGGCTTGGAGGCGCTCGAGCCCTACCGTGTGAAGCGTGCGGTGCTGATCGCCGCCGGGTTCGGCTCCCGTCTGGTGCCCATCACGCTGAACACCCCGAAGCCGCTCATCCGAGTGCAGGGGCGGCGCATCATCGACTCGCTGCTCGACGCCGTGTACGCGGCGGGCATCGAGGAGGTGTACGTGGTGCGCGGCTATCTGGCCGAGCAGTTCGACCAGCTGTTGTACAAATATCCTGGCCTCAAGTTCATCGAGAACCCCTTCTACAACGAGGCGAACAATATCTCGTCGGCCGTGGCGGCGAAGGATCTGCTGCAGAACGCTTACGTGTTCGAGTCCGACCTGCTGCTGTACAACCCAAAGCTGATCACGAAGTACCAGTACTCGTCGAACTATCTCGGCGTGCCCGTGCAGGTGACTGACGACTGGTGCTTCCAAACGCGCCGCGGTGTGATCACGGGACTGTCGGTAGGCGGGACGGACTGCCATCATATGTTCGGCATCTCCTATTGGACCGAAGAGGACGGCAGGAAGCTGGCCGACGACGTGCCGGCGACGTTCGCCATGCCCGGCGGCAAGGAGCGCTATTGGGACGAGGTAGCGCTGCGATACTTCGCCCGCAACTACGAGGTGGTCGTGCGTGAGTGCACGTTCGACGACGTGATCGAGATCGACACGTACCGCGAGTTGCAAGAGCTTGACAAAGCGTACGTGTGACACGGAAGGTCCGATACCGTTCGCTCACGCGTTCAGCTGCTTCGGTGCGTCCGACATACGCCATCTGTCGAGAGGTCTTCGGGAGGGGCTCGTTTACTGATATACTCATCAGCGGTAATATTTGCGACAACGCATCGTAGTAGCAACTGACAGTTCGAAGTACGGAGGTGCTCCATGCACCAGGTTTCATCCCGATTGTCCAAGCTGGCCTTGTCGGTTATGCTGGCTTTCGCGCTCGTTCCCACGGCTTCCGTGGCCGCGATGGCCGATCCCCAGATCTCCGATCCGGCATCCGACCCGGTCATCCAGTCGCCTTCCATCGATCAGGGTGTGTCGGAAGAGGCTCCCGCTTCTACCGAATCGTGGCAAGGGGAGGGCTCGGAGCCCGCTGAGGCGGACGAAACCGCCCAACCCGATAGCGAGGCCGAAGCCTCGGCGGCGGCTCTCGGTCCCGACCGGCAACCGGTGGGCTTCGTGTACTTCGACGAAAGCTCCCCCAGCGCGGGCGGTTCCCAGCTCGTCGTGGTTGCGCTGGACGACGAGTCGATCGAGCTGACGTCCGCAGAACTGACGCTGACGGCTCCTTCGGGCGCGTCGGTCAAAGCGACCGCTTCCGAGTACGCGGGCAATGCGGCGCTCTTCTCCGTAGACGTTCCGGAGGCCGGGGAGTACCGTCTCGAACGGATGGAGGGCGCGTCTGCCGCCGACAGCCGCACGCTGCTGGTGGATCTGTCCTCCTGTGAGGGCGAGCCCTACGCGTTCATGGTGGCCGAGCCGCAAGCCGAAGCGTTTTCCCTGTCCGATGAGTCGACCGGCGGCGTGTCCGTGTACGCACTGACCGACGACGGCCAGCTTGAGGAGGCATCGTCCTTCGAGGAGGCTGCGCAGCTGTCCGCCGAAGCGGCTTCTGCCGTCGCAGGTCGTTCGGCCGCCTCGGGCGCGCGCAGCCCCTCCGGCAAGTTCGTGGTTGCCTTGGATCCCGGCCACGGAGGTAGCGAGCCCGGGGCTTCGGCCAACGGTTTGGTTGAGAGGGAGCTCACATGGAAGATCGCGTTGTACTGCAAGGAGGCGCTGGAGTCCTATGCGAACGTCGAAGTGGTGCTGACGCGTGGAAGCGACGAGAAGGTGAGCCTTGTTGAGCGCGTGAACCGCGCGGTTGACGCAGGAGCCAACGTGTTCGTCAGCTTGCATCTTAACTCCGGACCTGCTTCGGGCAACGGTGCCGAAGTGTGGTATCCGAACGACAGCTCGTATCGTCACGAGCTTCACGAGGAGGGCGCACAGCTCTCCAGCAAGATCCTGGAGAAGCTGACTGCACTCGGCTTGACCGACCGCGGCATAAAAGTGCGCGATTCGGAGCGCGTGGATGGCGAAGGCCCGTTCTACTATCCCGATGGCAGCATCCAGGACTACTACACGGTCATCGAGGCAAGTCGCGAAGCCGGCATCGTGGGCATCATCGTCGAGCACGCATTCCTGTCTAATAAGAGTGACAGCGACAAGCTGAAAAGCGAAGCGTTCCTGAAGGAGCTGGGCTACGCTGATGCCGAGGGCATAGCCGAGACGTACAAGCTCTCTTCTGGGTGGGAAATCGACAACGGCCGCTGGAAGCTGAAGCTGGCCGACGGTACGTATGCTACGAGCAGCTGGCAGCAGGTCAAGGGTAAGAAGTACTGGTTCGGGGCGGATTCGTACGCCGTCACCGGATGGCAGACCATTGATGAAAAGTGCTACTATTTCGACAGCTCGTGTGCCTTGCGGACAGACGGGTGGTTGAAAGACGACGGATCCTGGTATTGGCTTTCGTCTTCCGGCGTCATGCAGACGGGGTGGTTGAAGCTGGGTGGAACGTGGTACTGGCTCGATCCGCAGACTGGCAAGATGGCAACGGGCTGGACGACGGCTTCGGACGGACATCGCTACTACTTCGACGGATCGGGGGCCATGCAGACGGGTTGGGCGAAGGTAGGCGGAACCTGGTACTACCTCTCCGGCTCCGGGGCGATGCAGACGGGCTGGCTGAGCAAGGGCGGCTCCTGGTACTGGCTGGACCCCGACTCCGGCGCGATGGCCACGGGCTGGGAGAAGGCCTCGGACGGCAAGTGGTACTACTTCGAAGGCTCCGGCGCCATGCGCTCCGGCGGCT